>Ga0182024_10011656_pt1 | contig 17594 bp, 14 predicted proteins | sample P32metaG_FD_120480 | JGI IMG/M metagenome (GOLD analysis project Ga0182024, IMG submission 120480) | Permafrost microbial communities from Stordalen Mire, Sweden - P3-2 metaG (Illumina Assembly) | ecosystem: Environmental > Terrestrial > Soil > Wetlands > Permafrost | place: Sweden: Stordalen... | reverse complement strand
TTCCGGGTTACACGTTTGTCCGTATGGAAGCGGAGCCCAAACTGCTTATCAAGGTATTGAGTCTCCCCGGCCTGGTGCGCTTCGTGACCAATGGGCGTGAGCTTGTTGCCGTGCCGAACGCCGAGATCGAAACAGTACGAGCTTTGGTTCGGAGCAACACCAGCTACGAGCCAGGGCCCTTCCCCGCGGTTGGAGAGAGAATCAGGATCCATGGGGGCTGTCTGGAGGGCGTTGAGGGAGTTCTAACGCAGACGGGTCGCGGGGCTATCGTAATCGCGGTTGGCGCAATCCAGAGATCATTGAAGATTCCCTTGAGCGGCTATCGAATCGAGCGGCTGTCCTGAATACAAAATCTCTGTTATCGAATGTTGTCTTTGTGCAGCAGGGCAGACTAGCTAGAGGTCCGCGGCCTATCTAGACTCGCGCAGACCTGCCAAATTGTTTCGACATTTTATTTATAGGGCCCCTTCGGGATGGTTTAATCTGAGCCGCCTTTGCTCCAGGAAGGTTACTCCAAAGAGTTCGCATAAATCGTAACTGGAGCGAACTTGTTCGGAGCCTAGCGAAAAACGACAATGAAACTTTCCTTGACCTTAGAACATCGCTTTCTGCAGACACCTGATAGAAGGGTGTGGACGATCACGCAGTGTCCCTACGAATTTTATCGCGAATATCTTGAAGTATTCGACTCCGTCCGGGTCATCTCCCGCGTGTTTCCTGTGTCGCGAGTCGAACCCAATTTCCTTCCGGTAGAGGGCCCCGGCGTCGAATTCTATGCAATGCCTAGTTATAAAGGCCCCTTCGGGTTTCTTGCGCACTTCGCTAAGGTCCGCGAGCTGGCGAGGCACGCTGTTCCGGAAGGAAGCGCGGTTATCCTACGGGTGCATGGCCAGGTGGCGAATTCGGTAGAGGACTGGCTGACCCGCCGGGGGCTTCCATACGGTCTCGAAGTCACGGCCGATCCTTATGACGTGTTTAGCCCGGCGGCCAATTCACATCCGGTCGCTCCCATTGCCCGCCGGTATTTTATGCGCCGGCTTCAGCGGCAGTGCCAGCGTGCTGTGGCGGTGTCTTACGTTACCCAGACTTATCTGCAAAACAGATATCCACCGGCATTCGACCACGGCCCCACAACGCAACCTTCGGGGGCCAGCGGCCACGATACCCGGCAATGCGTCATGGCCGTGTCGGACGTGAGTCTTTCACCGCAGTCTTTTGTACCGCACCCGCGCAATAGTCTTCATGATCCCTCCTGCCTCCGCATCGTGTTCGTGGGAACCCTTGAGTCGTTCTACAAGGGACCCGATGTTCTTCTCGAGGCTGTAGGTATCTGTAAGACGCAGGGAATTCCGGTGCGGCTTCGATTTATCGGCATTGGAGCACGGATGCGGGCACTACGAAAAAGGTGCTCTCATCTTGGCATCGAAACACAGGTTGAGTTTATAGGATCAGTTACTGCTGGAGAGCCCGTGCGCCGGGAGCTTGACCAAGCGGACCTTTTCGTTCTGCCTTCGCGCGCTGAGGGCGTGCCACGGGCAATGCTCGAGGCAATGGCTCGTGGTCTGCCCTGTATAGGCTCGACTGTTGGTGGCATTCCCGAACTGCTTCACGAGGAGGATCTCGTCGCCCCTGATGACCCTGCCGCATTGGCCGAGGCGATCACCGGGGTATTCTCCAAACCTGGGCAAATCCAACGAATGTCGATTCGTAATTTGCGAACAGCACAAACCTATTCTGCCGCAATACTTTCCGAGCAAAGGCAGCGCTTTTTTATCGCCGTAAAAGAACTCACAAGCAGTGCCCAAATTCCGCACCGGCAGGACTCGGGTCAGCCGCTCTCTTCCAGTGTCCACACCACGTAGGCAGCCCCTTATCCGGTTGGAGCGTCCTTATCTGCCCATAACGTTGCTTTATACCCGCACCACTCCCAACAGTAGCTCGATATGATGCTGTGTTCAAACATGACACTTATGCCCAGATCAAATGAAACTATGGCCGTCCGACCCGGGATGCCCTTTGCACCCCTCACTGTGGCCCATGTCGTGGAGGGTTGCCAAGGTGGTGTTGGGAGCGCCGTGAGGGAACTTATCCTGGCTCAACACCAGGACCTTGGGATCGGAGAAGTACATCTGCTAACCGATCGTCGCCGCATGGGCGACATGCTCCAGGCAGTTCCGGCGATGACACATGAGTATGAAAGTAGCCGTAGCGCGCTTCATTTGGTGCGGGTGTCGCGGAGCCTCCAACAGCAACTCCGGTCAATTGCTCCGGACGTCGTTTATCTGCACAGCACTTTTCCCGGACTCTACGGGCGTTTATTGTTAAAGAGACAAACCGCGCCATGGGCCACTATTTACTGTGCCCATGGATGGGCCTTTACCCAACAGCTATCGTTCGCGCAAAAGAAGTTTTATACCCTGGTTGAGAGAGTTCTCGCGCCCCGTGCCGATGCTGTCGTCAGTATTTCGTATTCCGAGTTTGATGCAGCTGTGAAGTCGAATGTTCTTGCTCCACTGCACCGGGTGATTTATCACGGTGTTCCTCGCAGAAAGGAACCTGTAGCAGCACCCATATTGGTAGATCCAAATCGGCTTAACTTGGCCTTTATCGGCCGATTTGACCGTCAAAAGGGGCTGGACCTCCTATTACGTGCTTTTGCTGATCCGCAATTGAGTCACATTACGTTGTGGTTGATCGGCGACAGTACGCTCGGCCACAAGTACTCCATCCCGGACCAAGCCAATATAAAGCTGATCGGCTGGGTGCCCAACGATCGGATGGATGACTATATAAATTGCTTCGATGCGGTGGTGGTCCCGTCGCGTTGGGAGGGCTTCGGCTTAGTGGCACTGGAAGCGATGCGCAACGAGAAACCGGTGCTCGCGAGCCGGACTGGAGGCTTGGCTGAGCTTGTGATCGATGGTGTCAACGGCCGCCTCTTTAACCCCGATGACCCCTCCGACCTGACAACGGTATTGCGCGAACTCTCAAAACCTGAACTGAGGCGCATGGGAAAAGTAGCCCTGGATGTGTTTCACACCGGCTTCCAGTCAGCTACCTGCTACTCACGTTGGAGCGCGCTGACGTATGACGCTCTGGCGGCGCGAACCAGGCCCCGTCGATCGAATGTAGCAGAGCCATCTATTGATCCCATGGCGGTCCTACCCCTGGAGGAGCTATGAGCGCGAATCCAGTACTCAACCCACCTGAACTGGAACTGGCTCGTCTCACCAAATCGACGGTAGCGTATACCCCGAACGCATCTGTGTGCCTGATGCTGTCCGATCTCGTAGCATTAGCAGTTTTGTTCTGGCTCGTTGTCTGGAGCAAGTTCACGTTGAACTCCGACCTGGACCTCAAGTTCTATCTGGAGATGTTTCCTGCGGTTCTCATCTTTCTCGGGGTCTTCTTTTCTCAGGGGCTATATCCGGCACTACTTCTGCATCCTGCCGAAGAGATGCGGCGCGTCTTCCACTCGATCACCGCAGTGCTTCTCGTTCTGGTGTCTACCACCTTTCTTCTGAAGAACGGGGCTGAATACTCCCGCTATATCTTCCTCGTCGCCTGGGCCCTCGGAACTCCGGCTGTACTTCTCGGCCGCTGTCTGGTGCGAAAGCTTCTTGGCCAGATGTCATGGTGGCCGGTCTCTGCCGTCGTCCTGGGGTCCGGCCCAGCCGCGAAGCAGGTCGCGAGAAGCTTGGCCACTACTCAACTAGGCCTGCGCATCGTCGGAGTGTTACTCGAAGACCCCGCCTCCTCCTGGGATGCTGATCTGCCGCCGATCGTGGGTCACATATCAGATGCTCCGGCGATTAGTGGTCGAGGCTTCACCCGGTACGCCATATTGGCGATGCCACATCGCTCACAGGAGGAGATACGGCAGATTATTCAGGAGCATTGCAGGAGGTTTCATCACATCCTTATCGTCACCGATATTCCCGGAATCTGCTGCCTGGGAATATCAGCACGCGAGATTGGGGGCCAGGTCGGCCTGGAGATTCCTCAACGGCTATCTTTTCTGGCTCCTAAATTGACCAAGCGTTGTTTGGATGTGGTAGTCAGCTCGACGCTTCTTCTTCTATGCCTCCCGCTGTTTCTACTTATCAGCATAGGCATTAAGCTCACCTCGAAAGGCCCTGTGTTCTTCGGCCATCTTCGTTATGGAAGAGATGGAAAGGTCTTTCGCGCCCTCAAATTTCGCACGATGGTCACCAATGCCGACCGGATACTAGGCGCCTATTTGCAACGCCATCCCGAGCTGTTGGGCGAGTGGCAGCGCGACCACAAGCTCAAAGGCGATCCGCGCATTACAACGGTTGGCCGGTGGTTGCGGAGATACAGCCTCGACGAACTTCCACAACTGGTAAATATCCTCACTGGGCACATGAGCCTTGTGGGGCCCCGGCCCATCGTGCACTCAGAGATTGCGCGTTACGCGGGTAGCTACGACTTATATACGCGTGTCCCGCCCGGTCTCACCGGACTATGGCAGGTATCTGGCCGCAACAATACCACCTACATGGAACGTGTCGCATTCGACGAGTACTACATCCGCAATTGGTCGATCTGGATGGACATGTATATACTCGCGCGAACTTTTCAAGCCGTAGTGCAGGCCGATGGTGCCTATTGACATGGTGCGTGCCTCTTTACCAGGAGTTGCGAAGCATGGTCTTTAATATCCAGATCCCGGAACACCGCTATGAGCATGTACGCCACGCGGCCAGAGATTGGGTCTTCGGCCGAACGGTTATCGCCGGTTCCGATATCCAGGAAGTCGCGCTCACCTTCGATGACGGACCGAACGACCCGTACACCCAACGATTGCTTGATCTACTAGCGCGCTATCAAGCTCAAGTAACCTTTTTCCTGATCGGCGGCTTCGTCCGCCGTCGTCCTGATATCGCCCGGGCGATACATCAAGCCGGCCATCTGCTCGGGAACCATACCATGAGCCATCCGTCACTCCTCTGGGAATGGCCGTGGCGCGTCCGGCAGGAGCTTGCCGACTGCAATGCCGCTATTGAGGACGCAACGGGCGAAGCCGTCAGATGGTTTCGGCCCCCATTCGGCGCCCGCCGGCCCGATGTGCTGCGTACGGCGGAGGAACTTGGCTTGACACCCGTAATGTGGAACGCATGGGGCCATGATTGGGATGCCACGCAGCCGGACACGGTAACGGCGCTCGTACAAGCCGGGATTCATCTCAACCAGACTCGCCAAAGAGGTAGCAACATTCTGTTGCATGATGGCGGCCATGGACAACTCGGAACGGACCGCTCCGTCACACTCGCGGCGACTGCGAATCTCCTGGAAACGTGGGCTACGAGCAGCCTGCGGCTGGTTACCGTGGATGCCTGGAAATAGCAGCGCAGACCGGCGCCTCTCGGCGGGTCCTGAGCGGCGCGGTTATCGCGGAAACATGCGACTTGCGAAGTGTTAACTATGCGACGTGAGGGTGTTCCAGTAGTGACGACACCAACAGTAAGGGCTATTCAAAAAAAGTAACTAAAGATCTGTCGTGATGTAACCTACGCGCGGAAAGTGCTATACCGTCGTTAACTTATCAATTCGAACTTGCAATCGATCTTCAAACACCAGATACTGCATCTATCGCGGGGCGTGTCAGCTAGCTCCCCGCCTATTGCGCAAGCCGCTTAACCCTGCACATCCGATAGGTGATTTTTGACAACCGACCTGATGATACGGCCGACCCGTCTTACTCCGGAACCTGCTCGCAGTGAGCTATCGCTCTTCCTTCTGGTGGAGGTGTTCTTCCGCCATCTGAAGTTATTTCTGTTGGTATCCGGACTGGTCTTCGCGTCGGCGCTGTTTTGGATTTTCGGCACGCCGCGCAAGTATGAGTCCCATGCCAGCATTCTCGTGCAGAATGCCCGCAGAAATTTAGTCATTACGGCTGGCAATACCGACAACCCAATGGAGATGAGGGAGCTCACCGAAGAAGAGCTGGACTCAGACCTGGAAGTCCTGACGAGCCGTGATCTTCTCGACGAAGTCCTAAAGCCCGGCTGGCACAAAAAGCCGTTGGCTGGCTATTCCAGGACTGAGCTGCTTGACCACGAAAAGGCTTTGGCCAACCTGATGCGCCGGCTGGACGCGACGGTCGTGCGCAAGTCAAATGTAATGCAGGCTGTCATCACCGCGCCGACCCCGGAACAGGCACAGCAGGAGATGCAGCGTCTCATTGCTGCGTTTATGGCGCGGCAGCGGCAGATTAGCCGGCCCCCCGGCGCGGCACGATTCTTTGCCGAACAGGCTGAGCGTTACAAGAAAGATCTGGCGGAGGCCCAGATGGCGTTGGCGGAGTTCCAGAACCAGCAGAATCTGGTGAACGTCAATGAGCGTGAGACAACGCTATCCAGTAACGTAACAAATGCGGAAAACCAGCGCCGCGACGCCGATGTGCAGATTCGCGAATTGGAAAAGCGGATCGAAGCCAGTACATCGTTGCTGCAAACCTTGCCCAACCGGCAGACGACTCAGGAACGAACGACGCCGCTTACTGGCGCTCTGGACCAATTGACGTCGCAGCTCGTAGCCCTCAAGAATCAGCAGACGGAGCTATTAAATAAGTACCCGCCAACCGACCGCGCGGTGCGGCAGATTGAGCTGCAGATAGTCGAAGTCGAAGCCGGCATCAAGGCGGCCAGTTCCCCTAAGTCACGTGAAGCTTCGACTGACATCAATCCGGCTTGGCAACAGCTGCAGAATGACCTGGCCTTGATGCGTTCGCAGTTGAGTGGTCTCCGGGCACGCCGTGGTGCGCTTTCGAGCCAGATCGCGAGCTCGCAGACAGCGCTGAATGCGACCGAGGGCCTTACCCCGACGTTCACTGGCCTGCAGCACAAAGTGGAGGAGCTCGATAGCAACTATCAAGCCTATCTCCATAAACGCGACGAAGCTGAGATTGCCGACTCCATGGACCAGCAGGACCTGGTGAATTTCGCCGTAGTGCAGGCGCCGAGTTACTCGTTGGCTCCAGTGCACCCGAAGCCTGTACGCGATGTTTTCCTGGGATTGATCACGGCCTTCCTGCTGGGCGGGATCGCGGTCTTCCTCATGGAATCCATGCGGGACACCGTAGGTGCTGCTGCCGAGCTGGAGCGGTGGTCGCGCTATCCGGTGTTGGCCACAATTCCCTGGACCGAGCAGGGAGAATCGGCGAATGACTCGAGGCTTAAATTGGCCGGCCGCAGCGCCCGCGACGAAGCAGAGGCGGAACTCTCCGTCAAAGCGCGCCTTGCCTACCTCCGCTCGACCAGCGAACCCGAGCCACACGGGGTGAATCAAAGTTGAACAGCATATTGACAGCGGAAAAAGAGCAAGATCTCGCTTTCCAGGGTATATTGCATTCGGCCTTCCATCGCCTGGAGTCGGGGGAGGGAGTGGTGATCGCATTTACTTCGGCCACCTCCGGTGAGGGTGTCACCTACGTCAGCAATAAGATCGCATCCCAGCTCTCCACCAGCAGCTCAGGGTCGGCGATTTATCTATCCTCGGCGGACCTCCGCGGTGGCGCTTGGTCCGGTGGGCCTATGCGGGAGGGGGCGGTGCCCAAGATCGCATGGGAAGATTGGCGAGGCAGGGTAGCAAATCTGCGCGCGCGCTACCGTTACTCAATCATCGACTGCCCGTCGCTTTCCACCGGCAGCGATGCGTTGAGTCTGGCTCCGCACATGGACGGAATCGTGATTGTGGTGGCCGCGAACGAGACCCACAAAGCCCAGGTTGCGAATGCGGAGCGGCAGATCCAGATGGTAAACGGCAAGGTTCTCGGATACTTGTTGAACAAACGCAAGTACATGGTCCCTGATTGGCTTTTCAAACAGCTCTAAATGATTGCGGAGGCAAAGTGGTAAAAAAGATACTTGCTCTGTGGTCTGTGCTCTCTGTCTTCATGTGTGTCCACGCAGTAGGCCAGACCCTGCAACAGCGGCCCCGCTACACCCTGCATCCGGGGGATACGGTTGATCTCGCTCTCAGGTTTACGCCCGAGTACAACCAGTCGCTGACTGTGCAGCCGGACGGCTATATCAACGTGAACCTCGTCGGCGAGGTGAAAGTAGGTGGGCTGACGCTCGATGAGGCGCACGACATGATAGTCCAGAAGCTGTCCGTCCCTCTGAACAAGCCTGAGCTAAACCTGGTCCTCAAAGAGTTCCAGCATCCCTACGTGGTGGTTGGCGGAGACGTGCAGACGCCGGGCAAGTTCGATCTCAGGCAAGACATGACCGCGATGCAGGCTGTGCTGTTGGCCGGCGGTTTCAAGCCCACCGCTCGAGATACGCGCATCGTCGTTTATCGCCGCATTGATTCCAATATGGGTGAAGTCAAGGTCTTGAACCTGCACAAGATACAGAACAACAACGACCTTGAGCGTGACATGCCCTTACAGGCGGGAGACATGATCCTGGTTCCCCAGAACCGGCTTGCGACTTTCTCCCGCTATATGGAAGCCGCGCACTTCTCGACCTATTTGTCGCCACAGGGCGGTTTGCCATAGGCGGTTTGCCATAATCGTCCGTGTAGGAGACAACAAGCGCTCCCTGGAGAAGGCCTCGACAAGGCTCGCAAACAGGGCGAGACTGACCGTCGCCATTGTCTGGCAGTAAAGCTTTGGTGCGGTGAGGGAAGCATTGAAGATGGCCTCAGTTGAGATGGAGCACGACACTGCAGTCGAGGCGGTCCCCGTTGTAGCGAAGGGCCAGAGACCGTCCTGGTCTGTAATTCAAACTGTGGTTGGTGGTGGCATTATCCTGCTGATCAGTGCCTCGACGGGCATCCTGACGGCACGGGCGCTATTACCGGCGGGACGCGGCGAGCTCGCTGCGATCAATCTGTGGCCTTACTTCCTGGCCTATATCACTTCTCTGGGGATGCCTCGCGCGCTCATCTACCTTCTGCGAAGCCGCAAAGAAGAGAGCTCGCGCCTGATTCCAACCGGGCTGATTGCCAGCATGCTGCTCGGTTGCATTGCTGCGGTGGTTAGCGCGTTGTTGTTGCCCTTCTGGTTGCACAACTACTCGCACGAGCTGATTCGAGCTGCTCAGTTTTGCCTGGTGACTACCCCGGCATTCGGCATGATCGAAGCTGGACGGGCTGTGCTGGAGGCATCGGGATCGTTCCTGGCGTCGAACATCGTACGCGCGAGCCAACCGGTGGCAACGCTTGCCATGCTGCTGTGCCTGCTTGCTGTCCACCACCTCACTCCCGTCACGGCCGGATTTGTGTATACGTTTGCCGCCGTGCCCAGCTTGGTGATCGTGTTGTCGCAGGTGCGCCACCTGGGCATCGGCCGCTGGCGCATGGATATCACTTCATGGCGCCTGCTGTTCAGCTACGGCATTCGCTCCTACGGAGTGGACATTCTGGGTGCGCTGGCCTTCCAGTTGGATCAGGTACTGGTTATCCGGATGCTGGCCCCCGCCGCTATGGGCATCTACGGCGTGACCCTGAGCCTTTCGCGCATGTTGTCTCTATTCCACGTCTCGGTCGCAAGCGTGTTGTTTCCCCAGGCCTCGGGTCGTACCCAAGACGACATTATTAACATGACTGAATACTCCACCCGTGTCAGCACGCTCATCACCGGCGGTTGCTCGGTAGCAGTTTCATTGGTCGGCCCGTTCCTGCTCAGGGTCCTCTATGGACGCGAATATTCGGGCGCATCGCTCACCCTTGATCTCCTGTTGGTCGAGGTCACGCTCTCTGGCGCGGTGTATGTCTTGTCCCAGGCCTACATGGCAGTGGGTCGGCCCGGCATAGTGACTATAATGCAAGCGATCGGGCTTTCGCTCAGCATCCCCATGATGATCTTGCTCATTCCGAGGTGGGGGATCAACGGAGCTGCAGCGGCGCTCCTCGCGTCGACCCTCGCGCGCTGCCTCTTCGTCTACTTTGGTTTCAGCTTTATTCTCAGGCTTCCCCGGCCTGACTTGATGCCGCGCTTTTCTGACATCCAGGCAATCCTGCTCCGGCTTAAGAGGTTGCCGGCGCCGAACGGAACCGCAAGTTGAGCGCCATAACATCCGCGGAATCATCTTTTCCGGCCATCGCTGAGCGTACCCAGCTTCTGCAAGGCGCCCCCCGCCGGTCCAACTGCCGCTGGGCCCTCATCGCGTTCGCGTTGGTAACGGTCGCGCTACTCTGGTCGCCGGCAAGCAACGTGCTGTTATACATCTTCCCCGTCATGACGGTTCTTCTGGCCTCCTACCTTTATCGCAACAACCTTGCCGACTATGTGACCTTAGTGTGTTGGCTTTGGTTTCTTACCCCGCTGCTGCGCCGGATGGTGGACTACCACGTCGGTTTTGCCAGGCCGGCGCTTATTTTGCTGGCTCCCCCGCTGGCACTCTGTCCACCCGCGATATGGCTCTTTGCTGGGTGGCGCAAAGTGCTTCGACCCTACACAGCCCCTATGCTCTGCGTCTTAGCCACATATGTTTACGCCGCGTTTATGGGCGTTCTGAACTTCGATCCGAGATTCGTATTTCAGGATCTACTGACCTGGGCCGCTCCAGTGATCTTTGCCTTCACCCTCATTCACCACAGGGATCAGGCCCCCGAAATGTTTCGCGCCCTCGAGAAGGCGTTCATCTATGGATTGCTTGCTGTCAGCGTGTACGGTATAGCGCAGTTCTTTTTGATGCCCGCGTGGGATGCCTTTTGGATGGGACGGATAACTATGGATTCCATCGGCAACCCGAGGCCTACTGAGGTCCGAGTTTTCAGCAGCATGAATGCACCGCAGACTCTGGCCTCTTTCCTGGCTACCGGCCTGATCGCTGCGTTTAACTCGCGCTTCAGGATCCGCTTTGTCGCCATTCCCGTGGGCCTGTTGTGCCTGGCGCTTTCGCTGGCTCGCTCCGGTTGGGTGGCGGCGGCAGCGGGCATCCTCTATCTGTTATGGAAATTGCCGCAGCGGCAAAGATTTCAACTGGTAATTGCGGGTTTGGTCGCTGCCGTCGCGCTCATCTTCGCGTTGCAGAATCCGGATCTGGAGAAGGTCCTCTCATCGCGGTTTGATAGCCTCTCTGATGTCAGGAAAGACGGCAGCTTCATGGACCGCGTCTATGGGTACCAGTTGCTGTTTGGCGGGTTCCTGAACAACCCGTTCGGCCTGGGGATGGGTGTAACGCCGGCCGTGGAAGAGGCAAAGTTTGTTATCCGTGACGGCTGGAACTCTGATCTGCAAGACAGCACTGTGGCTACGGTTATGACCACCATGGGGTTAGCGGGCGGACTGGTGTTGGTCTTTTCGTTTTTCCCCATCGCACGAAAGGTGTTTCGCGGAGCCAGCGTGGACATCGTCGCCACCCACACTATGCAGGCGGTCTTCATCGCAATGATGGCTGAGGCGGGACTGGACGCTGTAGTTGCCACTCCAACCGGCTTTCTTACCTGGACCAGCATAGGTTTCTGCATGGCGCTCAGCATCGCGGATGAGGAGTTCAACCTGCGATGGAAGCGATAGCGCAACCGCTTAAAGAAGCAACTCTTCCCTCAATTCGAGCTGATAGAGGAGGCTCCTATTGAACACTACTGTCGTGATCTGCTCTGCAAATAGACCGCAGATCCTGGCTGAAACCATAGATTCGGTCATTTGCGGGCAATCATTGCCTCCTCGAGAGGTTATTGTCTCAGTGTTCGATCAAAGGCATGTGGCGCCCAAGACCAGGGCTCATCCGGCTGTGCGTGTCGTCCTGAGCAGCATCCGGGGGACGTGTGTTCAGAGGAATGTGGCCGCTAAGTTGGTTCGCACACCGTACACGCTGTTTCTGGACGATGATGTAGAGCTTGCCCCGAGTTTCATTGAAAGTATGGAGGGCCTTTTGGGGGAAGCCGAGGACGCGATTGCCGCAACCGGATTCCTGGTAGTCGACGGGGCACGGGGAGATAGAGGTCTAGACCGTGACCTGGCAAAGGCCTGTGCATTGAACTACGTGCGAAAGGAAAATAATTACGACCACGAAGAGGGGCAAAACCTATTCGTACGGACGGCAATATTCGATAAAGTGCTTTTCGATGAAAATCTCCCGTTGTATGGCTTGCTTGAAGATCTTGATTTCGCTACAAACTGCCTTCGATATGGCCGAATTATCATGAATACCGAAACTTGCTTCGCGCACATGGCAACTCCATCCGGAAGAACTTCGGGATTGAGGTTCGGCTATTCTCAGATCGTTAATCCGTTCTATCTTTGGAGGAAGAACGGAAAGCCGGGATTGCCCCGGGTTATCTTCCATCATTGGTTGCCTCATATGGCATACAATTGTCGCAGGGCGCTTATCAAAATCCCGAGTGACCGTAACGATCGAATTGGCCGCTTTACAGGCAATTTGCTCGGTTTTTGCCACCTACTGGCAGGAAGAATTGACCCTTCCTACATACTTCAGCTTTCCAGACAATCGGGCGGAACGTTTACTGCGCAGGCTCAAGCCTGCGTCTCCGACGCTGGGGGGGATCTCATGAGGGTTATGGCAGGCACTCAGCATCGCGACTGACTTATGGCGCACGATAGATGAAATCTATGCTGACTCTCTCGAGTCAGCTTCAGCTAGATCTTAATATTCCCTAAAGCGTGAAAACTCTCCCGGCTTAGAGCTCGACTTTAGTCGCCTGTGTTGGGACTATTTGTTTAAGGGCAGGGCCTCGGCAGCCTACACGTCCTCCAAATCCTCCATGTCCTTCGCACAAACATCAAATTGTTAGGAGAGCGCTAATGAAAATCGGCTTTGAGTATTGGGAGGATTTTAGGGGCTGGAAAAAGGCGCCAGCCTATCTCAAGTCCGTGCTGTCTGAGCATGGTTGCCGCAGGATCCTCGAAGTTGGCTCGGGGGCAAACCCCACGCTGGCTCCGGAATATGTCCGTGACCATGCCGCTCGCTATGTCACCAGCGACCTGAGTGCGAACGAACTCGCAAAGGCGGATGATGTGTTTGAGCGTCTTGTGCTCGACCTTTCCTCCAAAACGATCGATGCTGCGCTACTTAATAAATTTGACTGCGTCTTTTCCCGGATGGTGAACGAACATGTACAAGATGGTGAGCAGTACCACAAGAACATCTTCCGTGTGCTGCAGCCTGGAGGAATAGCAGTGCACTGCTTTTCAACGCTGGGGACCCTCCCGTTTGCGATCAATCGTATCCTTCCCGATTTCGTGACGGATCACTTGTTGCGTACGTTTTCCCCGCGCGACGAGCATAAACATGGCAAGTTCAAGGCTTACTACAGCTGGGGCAGAGGTCCCAGTAAGGCCATGATTGCTCGGTTCGAAGCACTGGGATATGAGGTTCTCGAATACACAGGCTACTACGGCCACGAATACTATAGGAACCGCCTGCCATGGTTGGACCGCATTGAGCAAAGTAAGGCTAAGTACCTCTTGCAGCATCCCGTGCCGCAGCTTTGCAGCTATGCGACTCTGGTACTCCGGAAGCCGGTAGATGTATCTCGTGACCCGCTGTCGAGTGAGATTCGGAGTGGGTCCGGCACAGTAGAAGAGTATGCGACGACGGACTCCTACCGGAACGCCTCGTAAGCACAATGTTACCAAAAGTTGTAGCGGCCGAAAGTGTAAGTTATCGAGCAGTGGCAAGGAGTCGATTTGCGGCAAAATATTACTGCATTGAATGGTCTCAGAATCTTTGCTGCGGCCGCAGTCGTTAGCTATCACTACGGAACGCTGACGGACGGTTTCCATAGATTGCCGCAGTTCCTGCAAAACGTGGCAGGCAATGGTGCGATCGCACTTCCATTTTTCTACCTGCTTTCCGGCTTTGTTCTAACCCACGCCTATACAGGCCGCGTAGCAACTTTACAGCAGAGGCGAGAGTTCTACCTGGCAAGATACGCTCGACTATATCCCGCTTACCTGACGGCATTTCTGCTGTTTCTGCCCATGGCTGTAGAGAAATACCTTCGCCATCCCGCAGCCGGTCAAAGCCATGGCGGGCGGACTTTTGCGCTGAGCGGGACGTTAGTGTTATTAGCGCTGCAAGCGTGGACGCCTCTCTCACAGGCGTGGAATGGTCCGAGCTGGTCCCTATCCGTTGAGGCGTTCTTCTACATGTTGTTTCCAGTAGTGCTGCCGAGAATGGCGCGAATGCGCTCCGTTCCCCTGATGGTCGCGCTCGGCGTACTCTGGTTGGCTATGATCTCGTTGACGGTGGCCCATCTGCACAACCTGATAGGCGCGCAGATTTGGAGTGGATACATCATGTATCAGCCTCTTTTCTGGATGCCGACGTTTTTGCTGGGAATGGCGACCTATCGTTTAGCATTCCGATGGAGCCAGGTCCCCGACGCAGTGGCAACCTCCGTTTCGGTGGTGTCGCTTGCCGTACTTGTGCTGCTGTGCGGTCTGCCGCCGGCCCCAGGTGGCAATTTCTTTGTGAACGGCGGCTCGGCTCCGCTGATTGCGATGATCGTGCTGGCGTATTCGCATCCGCGAAGTCTTAGCAGCCGGATCATGGGTGCCCGAGCATTGTCTTTCCTTGGGGGCCTCAGCTACCTGGTCTATATCCTCCAGGCTCCTCTGTGGCACATGTTTCGAGCTGTCTCCGACAAGCTTCGCCATGTGAGTAATGCAAATACGGTGAGAGACTGGCAGTTCCTACTATACCTTCCGCTGCTTCTGGTCGCTGCTCTGGTGGTACAGCGGCTGGTTGAGAAGCCGGGTCAGCGTTGGCTCCTGAACCGCAAAGGGATAATAGCAGTGAAAACCGAATGTGAACCCTCGCGTGTCATCGCTGCTTAGTACATCCTGCAATGCAGGAGCGTAGCGCGGCGCGGATCGTCCGTCTTAGAGGTGATAAATCCATTTTCCAGCGTCATCTTGCACAGTCGAATGTACGGAGTAGAGTTACGATGGCACTTATTGTAAGCATCAGACAAGACAAAGTGAAGGGCGCGCCTTGAGGCGGACCCTTTACCCAGGTTTTTCGAGAAACCCATCGTTCCCACGGCGGCGACCGGGCCTCCCCCGGGCCCTACGAGTGGTTGTCGGAGTCCTGTGTAGTCTCATAATACTGATAGCAGCTGCAACAGCGGCGCATAATATCTTCGCCGTCAGCCCGTATGGAACTCTGGGATCGGCTCCAACGCCTGTGGCGGAAGGCACTTCAGCATTTGTGCAGTCATTTGGAATCAATACCCATCTTGGTTATCCAGGCACCCCTTATTACGATCAGGCGCAGCGCGTGATCTCGGCTTTGCAATATCTCGGCATCAAGACCATCCGCGACCAGTCACCCGCTTATAACAGCGATCCGCTGGTGGCTACAGCTGATAGTACTGTTGCCGCAGCTGGGGTTCGATTCGATGCCGTGGTTCCAGGAAATGGGCCAGTGAATCTTGCAGGAAGCCTTGCGAACATGGCGGCGTTCGCGCGAGCTAACCCGGGTGCCCTCGCCGCAGTCGAAGGGCCAAACGAGATCAACGACGAACGTATCACCTATGCGGGCCTAACGGATAGTTATTCCGCGGGGGTGCAAGTCACCCACGACCTATGGACAGTAGTTCAAAGTAACACGGCGCTTAAGGCGGTTCCTGTGTACGCATTGACGCTTTCGATCGGCATACCAGGCGCTGTCGCCGGTCCGACGGAGCTTGGCAACCTCTCTCCCTTCGTCACCTATGGCAACGCACATGTCTATGCCTGTTGTAGTAACAACGTGTGGCAAAAAGACATGCCCTATTGGCTGCCGGTGTTCGAGCAAGCTACCGCGAGCAAGCCGACCGTCGTTACAGAGACCGGCTATGCAACCATGCCCGGCAATGTGGATGAGATATCCGCGGCTAAATACAACTTGAACACCTTTTGTGAAAATGCATTCCACGGAATTGCGAAGACTTACCTCTATGAGCTGGTTGACATGAATTCATCGGCGATAGATGCAAAGGTCGATGATCACCTGGGGGAGTTTCATGACGACTGGACCCCGAAACCCGGCGCCACGGCGATCCATAATCTAACCACCATCCTGCAAAGCGCCGGAAGCGGTCTTCCGTCCGGCCCGCTGAACTACAGCGTGCGCGGACTACCCTCGACGGGCCACACGTTTCTGCTCGGCAGCGATACGTCGTTCGACATCGCCGTATGGATTGATGCCACGGTTTACGACCCGAAGCATCATGCGGATATCGCCGCCCCAGCTTATTCTGCAAGCGTTGATCTGGGCGCCACATTTTCCAATATCAGGGTCTACGATCCGTTGGTCGGCACCGCGCCGATAGCGGCTTACAGTAACTTAAGTAAGGTCAAGATCACCGTTATCGATCACCCGGTGATAGTGCAAGTCAAGTAATCGCGCCGTCCCGTCGAACGCAAAATACGCGCTACGTGGGTTCGACGATGGCACATCATTCACAAACTTATGTAATGCTCCTTCCGTGTCATTGTTGGTACCCATGATTGCACGAATACTTAGCTTCAATCGGAGAGTGAATGCAGTCTGCGGTATGACGTCTTGGAGATTCAGGCCAGTCGTCGTGTCTTGGAGCGGACTACTTCTCCAGGTCGGATGCTTCGTAGTTGCGTCTTCTCAAGGCGACCATGCGTATTCCCCTTTCGCCACTGGCAATTCCCGGACTCCTGTGCGGCCTCTTAAGTCTGATCGCGGGATGCGGCAACCCCGCGGCCCAAAGTCTGGAGTTCCTTGCTGTAATGGCAACTCCGGCAACCGTAAATGTGGGTAGTGCAGTAACTCTGCATGCTGTCGTGCATTTAGGTAATGGTACAACCCAGGATGTGACTTCGAGTACGCAATGGTCGCTGTCGAACTCCTCCCTGGCGACGCTGAGTAATGGAGTACTTGCCTCCAAAGCACCCGGCACTCTGAGCGTGCAGGGAGCTTATGTTTCCGTCTTACCGGCTGGACAGGCAGGGACGGATGTTCCGGCGGTGGACTTAAGTGCATCGGCACAGGTCACCATCACTGGGGCGGCCAGCGCTCCTGGCGGGGCCGCTACTTCCATCACCTGGAATACGCCGTCGCCTATCCAATACGGCACCGCATTGAGCAGTGTTCAATTGAACGCAGCGGCGAATGTGCCTGGAACCTTTACCTACACACCAGCGGCCGGCACGGTGCTTCAGGCTGGCTCGCAGAAGATCACGGCAGTCTTTACACCGTCGGATACGACAGCTTACTCCACAGCTACCGCGGCCGTCGAGCTAACGGTTACCCAGGCCAGTCCGGTGATCGCCTGGGCCCCGCTGTCCCCCATTCAGCAGGGAACTGCGCTGAGCGCAGCGCAGTTGGACGCCACCGCCAATGTGCCGGGTACCTTCTCATACAGTCCGGCCGCGGGCACTGTTCTTCCGGCAGGCACACAACAACTGAGGGCCACGTTTACACCTTCCAATGCGACCGATTACACGTCGGCAATGGCGCACGACACACTCACGGTTACAGCGGCGTCTACGAGCACTCCTGTAATTACCTGGAACACTCCGGCGCCGATTCAGTACGGTACCGCACTGACTAGTGTTCAATTGAACGCCGTGGCCAACGTCCCGGGTAACTTTGTCTACTCCCCTGCGGCCGGCGTGGTGCTCCAGGCTGGATCCCAGA
>Ga0182024_10011655_pt1 | contig 17595 bp, 16 predicted proteins | sample P32metaG_FD_120480 | JGI IMG/M metagenome (GOLD analysis project Ga0182024, IMG submission 120480) | Permafrost microbial communities from Stordalen Mire, Sweden - P3-2 metaG (Illumina Assembly) | ecosystem: Environmental > Terrestrial > Soil > Wetlands > Permafrost | place: Sweden: Stordalen... | reverse complement strand
CTGCTGATTCCCGCGGGTTCGCGGTTGCTTGAATTGCCCGAAATGAATTCGCTCGTCGGTCCCTTCGACTCCTCAGCGCTTGTTTTTCCCTGGGCACACACTGACGTGCGCATGGATGCGCTCGCGCGCGAAATTTCGCAGCTCGTGCAGCGCGGCGATGGTTTAAAACTTTCGCGTACGGAAATTTTTTCGCATATTCGTCGTGCCGCTCAGGCTGCAGCAGGAAGTCGCGCGCCGGTTGTTCCCGCATCATCAGGCCTGAAAAGTGCGCCGGTGCCGTACCTCGATGAGCCATGGTATTGTTGCGCCGAACCGATGGACGCCCAATTTGTTTCCATAGGAAAACCGAAGGAAGCAGTCGCTAAAGCAGACCAGTTTGTGTGAGGATAATTCCGCGAATCGTTTGGCTTTGAAAATTCGATGTTGAAAAGTTTTGGCAGCTGTCCGCCAATCGTGGCCGTGGATTCGTTTGGGAAGACAAAAAAACATATGAGCAGACTACTGATTCTTGCAAGCAAGTTGGGTTACCAGACGCGCAGCTTCGCGGAAGCCGCGCGCGCATTGGGCGTCGACGTCGTGTTTGCCAGCGACCGCTGCCACCAGTTGGAAGATCCGTGGGCGGATGGCGCGATTGCGGTTCGCTTCGACGATCCGGAAGATTCGGCGCGGCAAATCGTAAAGCATTCCTTTGTGCGTCCCATAGATGGATTGATCGCGCTGGGCGACCGCGCGGCGTCTACCGCGGCGCATGCGGCGCGCGCTCTTGGATTTTCTTTCCATTCTCCGCAAGCCGTGGAAAATTGCCGCAGTAAACTGCGCCAGCGAGAAGTCCTGCGAGATGCTGGACTACCGGTTCCCGGATTTTTTTCTTTCAAGCTGGATAAACGTGTGGAGAAAATTCTTCCGCGCGTTCCATTCCCGTGCGTGGTCAAACCGCTGCGCCTCGCTGCAAGCCAGGGTGTAATTCGCGCGAATAATACGGAGGAATTTCTGTCCACTGTGGAGCGCATTAAAAAATTATTGGAATCGCCCGAAGTGAAGGCCACGCGCGAGCCGGAACTCGATCGCCTGCTGGTGGAGCGCTACATTCCTGGCGGGGAAGTGGCCGTTGAGGGATTGCTGACGCACGGAAAGCTGCGAATTCTGGGCGTTTTTGACAAACCCGATCCGCTCGAAGGGCCGTATTTTGAAGAAACGATATATGTCACGCCTTCGCGGCTGCCGGACGAAATGTATGACCGTGTTTTGGAATGCGCCGAGCGAACGGTGAAGGCTTTGGGACTCACGCATGGCCCTGTGCACGCGGAGTTTCGTATCAATGAGGAAGGTCCGTGGGTGCTGGAAGCGGCGCCGAGGCCCATTGGCGGGCTGTGCTCGCGCGCGCTTCGATTCGGACCGCAGCGCATGTTGCTCGAAGAATTGCTGGTGCGCCACGCGCTGGGCATGCAGGGAACTGATATCGCGCGGGAAGAAGATGCGTCGGGCGTGATGATGATTCCTGTGCCGAAGTCTGGCGTGCTTGAAAAAGTAGAAGGCGAGGAGCCGGCTCGGTCAACACCGGGGATTGAAGATTTGCAGATTACTGCGCGCGTGCATGACGCGATTGCGGCTTGGCCTGAGGGGTCTTCGTATCTAGGATTTTTATTTGCGCACGCGAAAACTCCGGGTGAGGTGGAAACCGCGCTTCGACTTGCGCATGGGCAGTTGAAGTTTGAAATTACGGAGCGATTGCCGGTGCAGCATCCGGTAACCGGAGTTGCTGGGGTTTCTTAGGCGCGAGTTGATGCACGCGGTAAGAAAAAACGCCGGCGGGACGCCGGCGCTACAGCGAGCAAAGTCGCTTCCAATATTTAAAACTGTGGTGGTTTAGCCTTTGGCTTTGGGGGCTACGTAACCTTCGGGGAGTTTTGCGCCTTCGCCGAAGAAATATTGTTCCATTTGCTCTTCCATGATTTTCTGGGAAGCCGGGTCGAGCGGGTTCAGCCGATACTCGTTCATCAACATCTTGGAATATTCGATCCACAGTTTCCAGGCATCCGCCGACACATTTTCAAACACGCGATTGCCCAGGTCACCTTTCCACGGAATACGCTCAAGGCCGGGCATATCCTTATCGAACTTTACGCAATGGACCACGCGCTGGCCGGGCTTCGCGGGCGTGCTCGGAGCCGCCGGTTTTACTGGGCCACAGGAATCATCCGCCATCTGCATCCTCCACCAGGGAACTTGCAATCTCTATCCCATCTACGATACTGCAAGACCGTAGGAAATCCAAACGGACACTGCTTCCTCAACTCGCTTTGGAAGAGTGCAGTGATTTCCTCCGCGCTTCGCATACAATAAGTGAGTCACGCAGGCGGCTCTGAGGGGGCGCGATGTCGGACGTCACGGCGATATTCTGGGATGTGGGTGGCGTAATTTTGTCCAACGGATGGGACCGCGCAGCACGCGCCGCGGCGGCTAAGAAATTTGGAATCGACTGGGAAGAATTGCAGGATCGCCATGATCTTGCCAGTCCTGCTTTTGAGACGGGGCAAATCTCACTGGATACTTACCTTCAGCGCACCGTTTTCTACCGTAAACGGAGTTTTACGAAAGAAGAATTTACAGATTTTATTTTTGCGCAGTCGAAGGAATTTCCCGAATCGCGCTCGGTATTGTCCGACGTGGCGGCCACCGGAAAATATTTGCAGGCAACTATTAACAATGAGCCGCGCGAACTGAACGAGCGCAGGATCCACGAATTCAGTTTGCGGCGCGAATTCAAAGCCTTTTTCAGTTCCTGTTACCTGGGCATTCGTAAGCCTGATGAAGGTATTTACAAGATCGCGTTGGAAGTGACTCAGCGTAATCCAGACGAATGTTTGTTTATCGACGATCGCGAATTAAATCTGGAATGCGCGCGGCAACTGCACATGCGCACCATCCATTTCCAGGACGCAGCGCAGTTGCGGCGAGATCTGGTTGCAAGCGGAGTCGGCATTAACGAATCGTAGAGGCGGAGGCGCATATGGAACTCGGAATGGTAGGTCTGGGGCGAATGGGCGCAAACATGGTCGAGCGTCTTGTGCGCGGCGGACATAGTGTTGTGGGCTTCGATCGCGACGCTGCAGCTGTGGCGCGAGTGACGGCGGCCGGAGCAGGTGGCGCCGATTCGCTGGCGAATCTCGCGGGAAAGCTCGGCAATCAGAAAGCGATTTGGATCATGGTTCCTTCCGGCGCGCCAGTGGACCAAACCATTGCTGAGTTGATTCCGCATCTTTCAAAAAATGATATTCTGATTGATGGCGGCAATAGTAATTATAAAGATTCGCAGCGCCGCGGAGCGAGCCTCAAAGAGCAGGGATTTCAGTTTGTGGACGTAGGAACGAGCGGCGGAATCTGGGGCCTGAAAGAGGGCTACTCGATGATGATTGGCGGCGATAAATCCGCGGTTGATTATTTGCGCCCAATATTTGAAACACTTGCGCCGGCGAAAGATCAGGGTTGGGGACGCGTCGGTCCGTCCGGTGCAGGTCATTTCGTGAAGATGGTTCACAACGGAATTGAGTACGGAATGATGCAAGCGTACGCCGAAGGTTTCGCAATCCTAAAAAAGAAAAATGAATTTGCGCTCGACATGCATCAGATTTCGGAAATCTGGCGCACCGGAAGCGTGGTTCGTTCCTGGCTGCTGGATTTGCTTAGCATTGCGCTCAAGGAAAACGCCGAGATGGCGGGAATTGCTCCGTATGTTTCAGATTCGGGAGAAGGTCGCTGGACTGTGGCCGAAGCGATCGATCTGGATGTTCCCGCTCCGGTGATAACTTTATCGTTGCTGCAGAGACTTACATCTCGCGATACCGATTCGTATGCCGACAAGCTGCTGGCCGCGATGCGCAATCAGTTTGGCGGCCACGCCATCAAGGCAGTCGCGAAAAAGTGAGGGCCAAAAGATGACATCAGTCGAAAATGCAACGATGGAAAGCGCGGAACATCAAAAACAAAGTTCCATCACGCCTGCGGATCCGTGCACCATTGTAATTTTCGGCGCCTCGGGCGATCTTTCACGACGGAAACTTGTGCCTGCCCTATACGGCCTCGCCGCGCAGAACTGCCTTGCAAGGAGATTTGCGATCATTGGTTTCGCACGAACACCCATGACGGATGAGGCATTTCAGAAATCCGCCGTGGAGTCCGTGAAAAAATTCGCCGATGCGAACACATTGCGCGAAGAGGAATGCAAGGAGTTTGCCAACGCTCTCGCTTACGTGTCAGGCGAATATCATCATCCCGAATCGTTTGAGAAATTAAAGGCGCGCCTGGAGGAACTGGATCGCGCCCATAAATTGAACGGCAACCGCTTGTTTTATCTGGCAACGCCTCCGGAAATCTATCCCACCATTATCGAGCAATTGGATAAGGCAGGTCTTTCAAAGAACCCGAACGGAAAATCATGGACTCGAGTCATCATTGAAAAGCCATACGGCCGCGATCTGGCCTCCGCGCGAAAGCTGAATGAAACCGTGCGCAAGGCATTCGACGAATCGCAGGTATTTCGCATCGATCATTATTTGGGGAAAGATACGGTGCAGAACCTGATGGTGCTGCGCTTCGGCAACGGAATTTTTGAGCCGTTGTGGAACCGCAATTATGTGGATCATGTTCAAATCACGGCCGCGGAAACTTTAGGTGTGGAGCAGCGCGCGGCGTTCTATGAAACCGCGGGCGCAACGCGCGATATGATTCAGAGCCACATGCTGCAGCTGACTTCGCTCGTGGCGATGGAACCCCCGGCCGCTTTCGACGCCACCGCCGTGCGCAACGAAAAAATTAAAGTGCTGCAGTCCATTCGGCCGTTTACACCCAAAAGCATCAAAACGGATATTGTTCGCGGGCAATATGGTCCCGGAAGCGAGCCCGGAGATTCATCTTTACTGGCTGGGTATAGGGAAGAGCCTGGAGTTGCAAAGATTTCCGGAACGGAAACATTTGTCGCCGCCAAATTGCAGATCGACAATTGGCGCTGGGCCGGCGTACCGTTTTACTTACGCACGGGCAAACGGCTTCCTTCCCGTGTCACGGAAATTGCCATACAATTTCGGAGGGCGCCGCACCTGGTCTTCCGCGGGCAAGACTTATCGTCCAATGCTCTTGTATTGAATGTTCAACCCGATGAGGGAATTTCAATTTCTTTTCACGCCAAGTTGCCGGGACAGGAAATGAAATTGAAAACGGTCACAATGGATTTCAGTTATCAGGCGGCATTCGGCGGCGGAGAGCGCTCCGCCTATGCCACGCTGATTAACGATTGCATGCGCGGCGACGCAACATTGTTTGACCGCGCCGATGGCGTGGAAGCAGCCTGGGCCCTGGTGGATCCGATCCTGAATTATTTTGAAGCGAATAAACCCAAATTTCCCAACTACTCGGCGGGCACATGGGGCCCTCATGAAGCCGATGAATTGCTGGAGCGCGATGGCCGACACTGGCGGAATTCCTAAGGGATCATTGCCGGAAACTCCTCGTCCGGATGTACAGGTATTTTCCACTCCGGAAGAAGTTGCCCGGGCTGCGGCGCGATTGTTTGTGGACTACGCCTGGCAATCGATCGCCAAGGATGGTCAGTTCATGGTGGCGCTCTCCGGGGGAAATACGCCGCGACTGATGTTTGAAATTCTTGCGTCCGATCAATTTCGCGCGCAGGTGGATTGGGCCAAGGTTCACGTCTTCTGGGGAGATGAGCGCGCAGTGCCTCCCGCGAATCCGGAAAGCAATTATGGAATGGCGCGGCGCGAATTGCTGATACGCGTGCCGATTCCAGAGGGCAACGTGCATCGCATGGAAGCGGAAAAAGCGAGTATCGGCCGCGCGGCGCACGAATATGAAGAAGTGCTCCGAAAATATCTCGACTTGGATGACCGGGGTTTTCCGCGATTTCATTTAATTCTCCTTGGCATGGGGAATGATGGCCATACCGCTTCGCTTTTTCCCGGGCCGCGCGTAACGCGGCAAACGTCTCGCTGGGTCAGTACTCCGACTGTCACCAAATTAAATATGCGGCGCATGACGTTGACCTTGCCTGTGCTCGATGCGGCGATGCGCGTTGTTTTTCTGGTGGTTGGTTCGGAAAAAGCGCAGATGTTGCGCGCAGTATTAGAGGAAAAGCACGACCCACCATATCCCGCTCAACTTGTGCAACCGCGGCAGCATGGCTTAAAAGTTTTTCTGGTGGATAAACCGGCCGCAGCGTTGCTTACCTCTCCAGGTTCAGAAAAATCGGATGCGCAGGTAAAGCCCGCCGCCGCGACTCGCGGCAAAACCGGGAGAAGCATGTGATATTGGCCGGGGACATCGGAGGCACCAAATGCAATCTGGCGCTGTACGATATGCATGGCGTTTCTCCCAAAAAAATCTTCACGCAACGATATGAAAGCCGCGATTTTTCGACCTTTGACCGGATGATTGCGAAATTTCTTTCGGATTCGCAATCGGAAATCCGAACGGCCGGCGATCAAACGATAGAAGCGGCAGGTTTCGGCGTGGCCGGGCCTGTCATCGACCGTCGAGTGAAAGCCACCAACTTGCCCTGGATCGTGGACGCTTCTGCACTGTCCACTCAACTTAAAACCCGCCACGTTGTCTTATTGAATGATTTGGAAGCGACAGGATACAGTTTGTCGCATCTCGCGGCGTCGGAGCTTTCCATTCTGAATCGCGGCGCAGCGACACCGAATTTGACGCAGGCGCTGGTCGCCGCGGGCACGGGATTAGGCGAGACGATATTATTTTGGGATGGCGGGAAGCATGTAATCTCAAGTTCGGAAGGCGGGCACGCGGATTTTGCGCCGCGGAATGAAACAGAAATCGAGCTGCTGCGCTACATGAAAAAGAGCAATGAATTTGTGAGTGTGGAATTAATTCTTTCGGGCCGCGGTTTTCGTACGATTCACAATTTTCTCAATCCGTCCGTTGACCATCCATCGTTTGAAGATCCGCACGCGGATGCGGCTCCCGAAATTACGCGGCTTGGGATGGCAGGGCAGTGTCCGGTTTGCGTGCAAACATTAGACCTTTGGGTAAGCATGTACGGAGCGGAGGCGGGCAATCTCGCTCTCAAGGTTCTGGCGCGTGGCGGAGTTTGGGTTGCCGGCGGCATTGCCGTAAAAATTCAGAAAAAAATGGAAGACGGAACATTTTTCCGAGCCTTCTGTGCAAAAGAGAAATTTGCCGACCTTTTGGCGCAGATTCCAATTTACATGGTGTTGAATGAAGAGGCGCCGCTGATTGGCGCGCAATCCCAGGCCATGAAAGCGGCGGGGATCCAATTACCTTAGCAATTTAATTCAATTAAGGATTTCCCGTGGACTGCGCTCGGCCCCGCGCTTGAATTTCGACTGTCACCGTGTCGCTGACATGCAAAAGAAAGTTGCTTGGATTTTTTAGTCCCCACTGAATATAGGGAATATCCATTTGAGTTTTAATTTCGAGATTCTTTCCTTCTGTTTTAACCTCGATCGGAAGCGTCACGTCATGTTCCTGTCCATGCAGGCGAAAGCGGCCGGACACTTCCATTTTAGAAATGCCATCGCCAGCCACAACCCCAGTAAGTTTATTGGGTGAAAAAACAATCTCTGGATACTTTGCGCTTTCCAGTATTTCGCGATGCATGCGACTGTCGCGCGAATTATTTCCGCTCTCTCCGCTGGTTGCATCCACCACAATTATGCCGCCTATTGTTCCACGAGCTGGGTCATATTGGATCGATCCACTTTTAACGGCAAATGTTCCGTGTACCGTGTGCAAAGTACTGCCAAGCGAATATTCCACTTTCGATTGCCGCGGGTCGATTTGAATGGACAAATCCTGGGCGCGAGCGGTCTGCGCGGGCATCGGCGTGGTCAATCCGGCGAAAATGGCCAGAGTCATCAACACAGTAATTCGCCTGCAAATGTGAGGGTTTCGATTCATGTGCGCTAGGCTCGCAAGAACTTCCAGCTGAAATCGGCGATTTCAGCCATGCCAACGGAGGAGAGCGGAACTGTCCCGGTGTGAATTGCCAGCATCCTGGTGAAAAGGCTTGGCGTTATCTGAAGCAAGCGAAGAGTTCTGCGGCGGATCCAATCGTTTTCGCTCATCAGCAGCATCAGGCGAGTCATCGTGATGGCGATCGATGCAATTTGTTTGTGTGAGGATTCGTAATATGCCAAATCGCGCAGCTCCATGCTTTCCGCAAGCGAAAGTGCCTGCTGGAAGGAAAGGCTTAGGCCGTGGCCGGTCACCGCGTCCACGGTGCCGGAGGCGTCGCCGATGAGGGCGACACGGCCATTCGTAACTGCGGGCAAAATTCTCAAGCTTGTGGTGTCGCCCAACTCACGGGTGGTCGGCTCAACTCCGCCAAGTTTTTCCGCCAGGAAAGGGAATCGCTGAATGGCTTTATCGAATCGCAATTGAGAATCTCGCGAAATCACGGCGACACCCACTTCGTGTCCCCTCATCGGCGTGATAAATATCTGGCACCCGTGCGCCCAATGAACTTCGGCCACATCCGACCACGGCTCCAAATGAAAGTGACTGCAAAAACCAAATCGCTTCTTTCGCACAACGCTCGGATTCAGGCCGGCCCACTTGCGAATTTGTGAATTTTGACCGTCCGCTCCGATCAGCCAATCGTATGAAAAGTTCTCCAGCGGCGTAGTAACGGTTTGCCTGTCGATTTGCGTTGCGCGCGCTCCCCACCGAAACTCTACTCCCGCCTCCATGGCATGATCGACGAGCAGTTGATGCAATTTCACGCGGCGCACGGATAAGCCTGTTTCATCCGCAAAATCGGCGCGCACAGAATTGTTTTCATCGACGAAACGAATTCCTCGAAACGGAAATGCGCTTTCCGCAGGCAAGGAAATCCCGAGCGTTTTTAGGGCGGCGACTCCTTGCGGTAAAATTCCCTCTCCGCATGGTTTGTCGAATGGTGGTTTGCGGGCATCCAGAACGGTGACTTGCTGCCCGCGCTTTTGCGCAGCGATTGCGGCAACGATTCCCGCGGGACCTGCTCCGACAACGATGACTTCACTCCGTATATTCACAATTAGGATATCTGATGCTGGCTGATTGCACGGAGTTGTTCGACTGAAGACAAACTTGCGGTAAAAAATTGTAAATCAAGTGGATGGAACAATTGTTGTGGGGATATTACGGAACCCTTAGGGTGTTCGCTTGAGTTCCGCGCGCGCATCTTTTAGTTCTTTGCGCTTGTCGGCATCCAGTTTGGGGAATGAGAGATCTAATTTCTGAAGCGCATCGACGATGACTTCCGCCACAACCAGGCGGGAGAACCATTTATGGTCTGCGGGCACGATGTACCACGGCGCATGTTCCGTGCTGGTATTGCGAATCATGTCTTCGTAAGCATCCATATACTTATCCCAATGTTTTCGCTCCAAAACATCACTCATCGAGAATTTCCAGTTTTTGTCCGGTTGATCCAACCGGTCGAGGAACCGCTTTTTTTGCTCGTGCTTCGATAAGTGGAGAAAACATTTAAGCACCAGAATTCCATTCCTGGAAAGGTATTGCTCAAAGGAGTTAATGTCTTCAAATCGCATTTTCCAAATGTTTTTGGAGATCAGTTCGGCGGGAACTTTTTCATTGCTCAGCAACTCCGGGTGCACGCGAACCACCAGGACTTCCTCGTAGTAAGACCTGTTAAAAATTCCTATTTGACCGCGTTCCGGGATCGAATGCGAAGTTCTCCATAAAAAATCGTGTTGTAATTCTTCAGCGGAAGGAGATTTGAAGGAATGCACCTGGCATCCCTGAGGATTCACTCCGGACATGACATGCTTGATGGTGCTGTCTTTGCCTGCCGCGTCCATCGCCTGCAAGTTCATCAGAACGGCCCATCGATCCTGTGCATATAGTTTTTCCTGAAGCTCCGACAGGCGTGCAATTCCTCGTTCCAATATTTCGCTGGCGTGTTCTTTTGATTTCAATCCCAGCGTTTCCCGCGGCTGGAAATGTTTTAAACGGAAATGCGATCCATTTGTGACTCGGAAAGCTTTCGCAAAATCTCGCGATTTCATGACTACACCATGCCTTCCAGGTGGAATTGCCACACGCGATTTACTTCTGCTTTTTAGGAAGGCGAACCACAATTCCATCCAGTTCTTCCGTCATTTTAATCTGGCAACTCAGCCGGCTGTTCGATTCGGGGCCTTCCGCGGCGATGCTTAACATGAATTTCTCATTTTCTTTTGCGGCGGGAATCAGATTCAGAAATGGCAACTCAACATATGTGTGGCATGTGGCGCACATACAATTTCCGCCGCATTCGCCGAGAATGCCTTCGACCTTATGGTTCAAGGCCGCCTGCATCACGGACATTCCAACCGGCACTTCAACCTTTCGCGAAAGTCCGCTTGCGGAAATAAAATTCACTATGGGCATCGACTATCCTTTGGTCTGATCTCGCCTGCACCGAGGCATACAGTAGTCTAAATGCCGCCCGTGAATCCTGTCGAGCATTCTCGATCCTGATTTGTTGTTATGTTTATTGCTTCCCGTCCATGTAGATAAAAAGACGCCATCCAATACGTGGGGCAGGTCAAATACCGCCCCTCCAACCTGTACCGACCCTCACCCCGATTCTGTACCTCGGAACAGGAGTATTGTGCTCAAAAATAAATTACTCTTTCACTCCGTTGCCGGGGTGGGAGAAAGATAAAGGTTTTTTTCTTCGAAGATATTTTCTTTTGTACCTTTCGCACTAATTCGCACATTTTCGAACCGTGAACAATTCGAGCCGCATTCCGGAACAGAAATATATTGTGACGCGAACGATTTCATTCAACGCGGAAAAGGGGGTGCTCCAGGGGACTTAGAAAACTGTTTTAGATTTTCGGTGCTGTCTCCCAGCCCGAAAAATTAAGGGGGTAATTGAAATGAAAAAAAATCAAAATATTCCGAAGGGCAATCCAGGGCCAGCCGCCAGGAACAAAAATGCTAATCCAAAACGTCCGATTATTTTTCACGGCTTATTTCTGCTAATTTGTTCGCTCTCCTTTGTGTACGCATTGCAAGGCCAGAACCAGGCTCACGACCCGGGACCTCGCACAGGAACTCCCAGCGCGGGTAATTTCATTTCCGGACTTACAGCCGCGCAGCAGTCTTATTTTACGGACGGGCAAACACGGTTTCAGGAAGTGGAGAGCGTTCAAAACGGAACAAATAATGGCCTGGGACCTTCATTTAATTCCAGTTCTTGTTCCAGCTGCCACGCACAGCCTTCTGTTGGGGGAACAAGTCCGACGGTAAATCCGCAGATTGCCGTGGCGAATGCACAGGGCGCGACCAACAGCATTCCGCAGTTTATTACTCTGAATGGTCCTGTCCGCGAAGCGCGCTTTAAGTTTGCAGTCGATTCCAGCGAAAGAATTACCAGCAATCCAGATGGCGGCGTGCATGGCCTGTTCACGATTAAGGGACGCAGCGACGCAGGCAGTTGCCAGATGGCCCAGCCGGACTTCCAACGGATGGTGGCGGAAAATAACATTTCCTTCCGAATTCCGACGCCAACTTTTGGCCTGGGGCTAATCGAAAGCCTGAGCGAAGATACGATAATGGCCAATCAGGCGGCGCAAAATTCCGCGAACCAATCCCTTGGGATTTCCGGCGTACCCAATCGCAGTGGCAACGACGGTTCGATTACTCGCTTTGGATGGAAGGCGCAAAATAAATCCCTCTTGATGTTTTCGGGCGAGGCTTACAACGTGGAAATGGGAATCACGAATGAACTTTTCCCGAATGAGCGTGGATACCCCACTGCTCAGGTTCCATCCAGTTGTATGATTAATCCCACCCCGGAAGACACAACGAATTTCGATGTCACTTCCACCGTCGCCGGCCCCAGTGATATCGTGGCCTTCTCCGACTTCATGCGATTCCTCGATCAGCCTGCCCCGGCCTGCACGGGCACCGATTGCTCGCAGTCCATCCAGAATGGCAGGAACCTGTTTATTAACGTTGCGAAATGTTCTGTGTGCCATACACCGAGTATGACGACGGGCACTTCGTACGTTGCTGCGCTAAGCAATGTGCAGGCGAATCTCTTTTCGGATTTGCTGCTTCATCATATGGGAAGCAAGCTCGCGGATGGAGTTTCGCAGGGAGGTGCCGGCCCCGATCAATTCCGTTCCGCTCCACTTTGGGGGCTGGGTCAACGGTTGTTCTTCCTGCACGATGGAAGGACTTCCGATTTGATGCAGGCCATCCAGGACCATGCAAGTCAAGGTTCGGAGGCGAATGCCGTCATCCGGAATTTCGACCAGTTGTCACAAACGCAAAAGCAGGATTTGCTCAATTTCCTGCGTTCTCTGTAAACGCAGGATAACGGTGGCATGCGGGGAATCGCAGACCCTGCATGCCACCAGCAATCCTTATGTTTTAATCTAGTAGTAAATTTGTCGCTTCTGAAGCTACGAATCCCGCCACACTTTGCGTGCCGTGTCCGCCACGAGCGCAAGTTTTTTCCACTGGTCCTCTTCCGAAAGCAAATTCCCCGCGGCCACGGATGCAAACCCGCATTGCGGACTGAGCGCCAGATTTTCCAGCGGCACAAATTTCGCGGCCTCATCGATGCGCTGCAGCAGTTCGCTCTGCGATTCCATTTTTGGTTCTTTTGTCGTGACGAGGCCAAGCACTACGCTTTTTCCTCGTGGAACGAGCCGCAGTGGCTCGAAGCCGCCGGAGCGTTCCGTATCGTATTCCAGAAGAAAGCGATCCACCTGCAGCAGGCCAAATAGTTTTTCCGCGATCGCATCATACCCGCCCTCTGTGTACCAGCGGCTTCGGCTATTTCCCCGGCATACATGCAAAGCGAATGTCACGCCGTCGCGCGGTACGCCCTGCAAGGCGGCGTTATCTCCCGCGATTGCGTTTTCCAGTTCCTTGTTTGGATCGAGCCCCGCCTGGCGCAAGCGCTCTTGCTGTTTCGGGTCCAGGTAATGCGAGTAATAAGGAGCGTCGAATTGAATGTACTGCACTCCCTCCGCAATGAGCCATTGGACATCGTCGCGAACAATTTCCACGAGGTCTTTCAGCAGGTCCGCGTGCGTTGGATAGAATTTGTCCGTGATGCCCGTCTTGTAGCTCGCCAGCATAAAATTCGACGGGGCGGGCAGAGTGACTTTGAATGGAGCGCGCGCATTCTTTTTGAGAAAGGGAACTTCGTGTCCCGTCATTTTGCGAAGCTTTCGAAGTTTCGCGCCGGCGGCGTGTGCGGTACTTCCTTCCACGCCTCCGCCGGGACCTTTCCATTCGAGGGGCACGCGTTCAGAAACAAATCCATCGACCGCGTCAGCCATATCCGTGAGCCAGGAACCGCGCCGCATTTCTCCATCGGTCACGACGTCCAGTCCCAACTCGATTTGCTTTTCGAGAACTCGAAGGATCGCTCGATCTTCCACGGCGCGAAGTTGATCGAGGGGGATACTTCGCGCAGCGTACGCCGCGCGAGCATTTAGGAGTTCCGGTGAGCGAAGCAGACTCCCAACGTGCTCAGCGCGAAATGGTTCGGGCATGGCGAGTCGTTTCCTTATCGGATGGATTCTGCGAAAGTATCGTTATTGTTTTAGGACGAGCCCAACAGTATCGAAGAGAATTGCCAAGGTCAAGTGAGGGCATTCGTAGAACAATCGAGAGTGGATGTTCCACAGGGAAGTAAAGTCAGTCCGTTTTTCGAGCAAGTTCATCCAACCACACATCAAGCGTAGAGCGCTGTTCGCCCGTTAGCTCGCCGAACGCCACGCCCATGCCAAATCCGGCGTGCGTGTAGATCACCGTTCCGGAAAATACACACGTACTGCAACCGTAACGAATGCGCAAACGGACATTCGTGTCTTTGGGCAGAGGATTAATCGAATCGATGTAACAGCCGCGTGCGCTCAATTCTGAGACGCGCGCGGAACCGTTATAACCGATGACTTCCGCTTCAGCAATAAATGTGAAACGCGGACTGGTCCGGGCTACAGCGTATGGAGTTTCGCTCATAGTGTCGTCTCGCTCCGGTGAAACGCTTGCAGAGATATTCTGTTTCTATTGTACTCATAGGGGGATTGCCTGGTGGAAAGGAGCAAATTTTATTGCGAAAAAGGCATCTGTCCTAAAGTACAGGGTGGTACAGGGGAGTCAACAGGCGCGTCAACAGAAATCTTACCGCAAAATCTCGAATGGGGACCCTCGGACGTTGCTGATTGTATGGGTTGCAGCGCGCGTGCTAAGATTTTGCGAGTTCAGGGTGGAAATCCCCACAGGAGTGAAAAATGAAATTGATTGTTTCAGCTTTTGCGTGCGCCGCCATCCTTTCGTTCGCGGCGGGCGCTAGCGCGCAAACGGCACGGCCAGTTCAGACATTCCAAACATCCAAAGGACCGGTAAAGATTACGCCGGTGTACCACGCGTCGCTGGAAATCGAGGCGGGCGGGAAGGTCATCATCATCGATCCAGCGAAGCCTGCGAATTTTTCCGGGCTTCCGCAAGCGGACCTGGTCTTGATCACGGACATTCATGGCGATCACATGGATCCGGATCTTCTCAAGGCAGAAAGCAAGGCAGGAACAGAAATTATCGCTCCGGCGGCAGTTGCGAAAACAGTGACGACGGCAAAAGTAATTGGCAACGGCGAGAAAACAACCTGGGGCGATTGGACGATTGAAGCGATTCCCATGTACAACACAACCGAGTCCCGCGGCCCCAAGCCCGGCACGGTGTTTCACGAAAAAGGGCGCGGCAACGGCTATGTGCTCACTTATGGCGGCAAGCGCTTCTACTTCTCCGGTGACACCGAAGGCATTCCCGAAATGCGCGCGCTCAAGAATATCGATGTCGCGTTCATCTGCATGAACCTGCCCTACACCATGACGCCGGATGAAGCGGCCGACGCGGTCAAGGCGTTTCACCCCAAGGTAGCGATTCCGTATCACTACAAGGGACAAGATACGGCTGTGTTTAAGAAGGATCTCGATGGAACAGGCATCGATGTTCGCCTGCTCGATTGGTATCCAGCAGCCTAAAAGCTGGATCGACGGAAGGTTTTATGCGGCGCGGGCTTCGGCCTGCGGGGTTTGGTCCTTGCAAAAACTGAACCCCGCAGGCTGAAGCCCGCGCCACTTTCATTTTATCCAATATTTGAAAACTGCGGATTATTTTTTTGCAGGAGGAACTTCAGCCGGTTTTAATTCACCAGCCGCTTTTTGAATGTCTTCCACGGACTTGGCATCCAGCACAAACAGCGCCGGACCATCCGCTCTCTTCGCCAGGTATCCAGTTCCGCTTTTCGCGATATCCACTTTCTCCACATGCTTGCCGTCTTTGGACGTAACAACAAGCGAGAGCGTAGATGAGGAAAATCCACTGGCGGCCAATTTGGTCGCCGTCAAAGTGCGAATCACGCGCAGAAATTCCTGAACCGCAACTGGATCCATCTTCTTTCCGTCGGACCACCAGTCCTCCCCGCTGCGCGTCAGGAAATAGGCCTTCGATCCATCGTGAAATTCGACTTTATCCGGATCTTCCGCGCCAAAATCGAAGACTTGTTTCTCGCGAAAATCCTCTGCATCTTTGTTAATCGCATCGCCCAATTCATTCGGAACTTTAAACACGCCATCCATCGCGCTTGTTTTCGCGAAGTAGGCGTCGCCCGACTTGCGCACTTGCAATTCTTGGGTGCCGGCCGCATCTGTAGCTTTTATCGTCGCGATGGGCGCGCCCGAAGCGAAGAGGGAAGCGGCCTTCTTCGTTTCCGTTTCCGGCGCGCTTGGGTCCATGGTTGCCGTGCGCAATTTCTCGATAATCCCTTCCATCTTGGAAGTGTCTCCACGCAAATTTGCGGGACTATGAACCGTCCACTGGCCGTTTTCGGAAGCAAACGTCAAATGCAATTTCCCGCCATTGATTTCGACGCTGGCCAGCTTGTCGAAATCGACAGGCATCAGGCGCTTGTCGCGCAGGTCATTCAAACTTTTGTCCAAATTCGTTTTCGTATTCTTGGGAATCGAATAGACTTTTGATTCACCGGAAACCATGACGTACGCGGCGTCCCCCGTCGGCGTTTCATCGCCCACCAATACAATTTGAGACTTACCATCTTTTTCCGTGGCGGTGATTTTCGCTTCCGGATCCGTCAGCCCGAATTGTTTTAAATTCGCAGCGTGATCGTCGATCAGCGTAGCCCCATCCATTGGAGACAAATTGTAAAGAATTGTCGAGACGGAGCTCTCGTCGGCAACGAGCGGCTTGGGCGAAGTAATTTCCCAATTCAAAGCGGAAACGCGGTCGAGAACAACGTCGTCGCCATCTTTTTTCTTTATTTCCAGTTTGGAAATGTCGTCCTGATTGAGGGAAATAACTTTAGCGTTGGAGGCGCTGGGAGCGGCAACCGCGCTGTCGGTCGCGGCCTTACGATGATTGGACCAGTAAAGCCCCGCAGCAAGGGCTGCCAGCACAACGGTCGCAACGATGAGTTGTCGCATCTTCAGCTTCATAATGTTTGTCTCACGATGAATGGAATGAGATCGAGGTTGCCGCTATCTTCGCCGCCACCACACGGAGAGACCTATCAGCAAAATCGCCCCTGGAAAGAGGAACTGGCTGCTGAGACGGACCCAGTTGAATTGCGCCCCGGTCATATTTACTTTGCGATCTTCCTGGGGCTTTGGGCGAATAGAAATTAAATCTTCATCCGAAGAAAGCCAATTCATTGCGTTCAGCGCCAGGTCGGCATTTCCGTTGAATGAGATGAAGGAATTTGCTATCCAAGAAGAGCTGCCAACCACCACGAATCTTCCCTCGGAATTTTCCTTGCCCGTGTTGTAACTTCCGGCGGCAGCAATCGTCATCGGTCCCGTCTTATTGGTCGGGTCTTTCGGATTCACGTTCGGCGTATCCAATTTGTTGGTCGCCAGGCTGGATTCGGAGGAATCGAACAATTTTTGCACGGTCGATTTGTCCGTGTTCTTGATCTCCAGCGATCGCGCCAGAGGAAATCCTGTGGCCGTTCCCTTCATTTCATTTACGATGGGATGCGGAGCGTAGGTTGAAACCAGCGCAATTGTTGGCCCCACTCCCATCAGCTGGCCCACGGGACTTAAATCCAACATTAAATCTTTATCGACGGTGACGCCCCATCCCTGCAGCAAGCTATCCAGCGCATCGTTATCCGCAGTGGGACGCCCGATCTTCAATGGTGGATCGAGCAAGAACATGGCGCGCCCGCCGTCTTCCACAAATTTCTTGATCGCGTCGACCGCAGGCTGCTGATAATCGCTCTTCGGGCCTGCGACTACCACCACGGTGCAGTCCGAGGGAATTTCCGGTTTTTCAAGCAGGCTGATCGACTTCGACGTGTAGTCGTCCTTGCTCAACAAATCTTTAAGATGCGAAATGCCCGGCCGGTCCGCGTCGTCAATCTGCCGCTCTCCGCTGCCCGAAAGAAAACATACATTGCGCGTATTGCTCTTAAGATCGCGGATGATCGCGCCCGTGACGTCTTCTTCCGTCATGCTCTTGGCGTCTTCTTTTTTCGCGCCAATTTGCACCACGGTGGTCCCGTATTTGGTGATG
>Ga0182024_10011654_pt1 | contig 17595 bp, 12 predicted proteins | sample P32metaG_FD_120480 | JGI IMG/M metagenome (GOLD analysis project Ga0182024, IMG submission 120480) | Permafrost microbial communities from Stordalen Mire, Sweden - P3-2 metaG (Illumina Assembly) | ecosystem: Environmental > Terrestrial > Soil > Wetlands > Permafrost | place: Sweden: Stordalen... | reverse complement strand
CGCTTGGCCTCTGTGCCTTTGCCGCCGTGCTCGAGCGCCCCCAGGTGGGTTGGATGCTGGCTCTCGCATTTGCCTGGAGCTATGCTGCGCTGTTGCGTCCCGATGGTGCCCTGCTGGCGGTTGTCTTCTTTCCCGCACTCATCTTCTATGGCCGAAGCTCGCTGGGCGATGCACAGGCGCTACGTATCGCGTTGTTTTGCGGGTTAGTCGCCGTGCTGCCATTCGGGATATGGACCGTGCGTAACTGGCACACGTTCCGTGTCCTTCAGCCGCTGGCTCCGCGTTCTGCCACGGATCCCGGTGAACCCAAAGCCCTCGGTTTCCAGCGCTGGACAAAAACGTGGATGGCCGACTTCGCCTCCACCTACGAAATCTATTGGAATGTGCCCGGCGACGACATCGATATCCACACCTTGCCCGCGCGAGCTCTGGATGGCGACAAGGGCGAAACGCTGGATCTTATCGCACAGTACAACGCGGGCGACGTACTCACTCCGCAGCTCGACTCCCGCTTTGCCGCGCTTGCCGCGGAACGTATCCGCGCTCATCCGGTCCGTTACTATTTGACCCTGCCTCTGCTGCGTCTGGCGGATATGTGGCTGCGGCCGCGGGTAGAGATGCTCAATATAGAACTGCGCTGGTGGCAATATAGCCAGCATCGCGCGGAGACCCGCATTGCCTATGCCTACGGGGCCCTGAACCTGTTCTATTTGTTGGCCGCGCTGGTTGGAGTGTTCTACTGGCCCAGGTTTATCACCGCGCTGGTGGCCTATATCGTAGTCCGCAGCTTGCTGCTTTCTACGCTGGAAGGGCCTGAACCTCGCTATACGCTGGAGTGTTTCCCCATGATCATTGCTTTTGCGGCGGCGGCGCTCGCAAGGTTAACGGGCCGCCAGCGCCTTCCCAGTTCCTTCGGTCAGAGTGACGAAATGGTCCACTGACAATCAAGACTTTGTTCCATCCAGCGCTTCCGGTGGGGTGGCTGGATGTCGCTTGACGTCTCTCCGGGAACAGAGTCGAATTGCCCTGCCATGGTGATGCCACGATGAAGTTCTGCGCCTTTGTGCTTCTATTGAGCTTCGCTGTTCCGGCGACTGCTCAGCAATCTGACGGCCGCAGTTCAGCTGAGCTCCCTCCGCTTCAGGAATTTCCGGCCGGCCAACCCGGTCAGCTCAGGATTCTCGAGGACGCTATGGCCGCCAAGCCGTTTACCGTAACCGGCCCTCGTGGGGCCCTTCTGGGGCAGCAAGATGGGTCGTTCGAAGCCTGGGTTTTTCCCTGGAAAATTCTGAGCCATATGCGCATAACGGCGGAGATGAAGGACTACGCCGTGCCCATCGATGTGAATGAGCAAGCGGCCTCTATGGATGTTCAGCCGGGGCACACGACCATCACTTTTTCGCACGCCAATTTCACCGTCCGCGAGGCCCTCTTTGCGCCACAGAGCGCGCCCGATGGTGCCGGCGCCCTTGCCTATTACCAGATCCAGGCGGTGCGGCCGATGACGCTCACCTTCAGCTTTACCCCGGAGATGCAGCATATGTGGCCGGCACTCTCCGACGACCGTCCATCGCCGGAGTGGGTGAAGGAAGGGCAATCGGGCTTTTATATCCTGCACTTGAATTTTCCCGATCATGCTGCGGCGCTGGCGATGCCTACTGCGCAGTACGGGATTTTGGCGCCTTACCAGGAGCGCCCCAAAAACTATCCACTACAGTTTGTGATTCATTTCGATCCCGCCACTGATCGCGATAAGCTATATCCGCTGCTGATGACCACCGCGGAAACCGCGGCGACGGCCACGACATCCGCATTAGCAGGACGGCTGCAGACGCTCGATCGCGACTTTCATAAGCTCTACAGCGATACGCAAAACCACTTTCAAACATTCTGCACCGAACACCTGAGCATCGAAACACCGGACGAAAAACTCAACCAGGCGTTTGCCTGGGCAGAGGTGGCGATCGACCAACTCCGCGTGCAGACGACTCCTTCGCATGACGAGACCGCCCTGGTCGCGGGCTTTTATAACTCAGGCGATTCGGCCAGGCCCGGTTTCGGCTGGTACTTCGGCCGTGATGCACTGTGGACGCTCTACGCCGTGAACAGCTATGGCGATTACCAGCTGACGAAGGATGAGCTCAATTTTCTGATCAAGCGGCAAAGCCCGGAAGGCAAGATGATTCATGAGTGGGCGCAGACCGCCGACTTAGTGGATTGGAAGAGTTTGCCTTACGCGTATGCTTCGGCCGATGCCAATCCCTTGTTCCTGATGGCCAGCGAGGACTACCTCAAGATCAGCGGAGATACGCAGTTTATCCAGGCCAACTGGGATGCCATCCAAAAGACCTGGACGTTTGAGACCTCCCATGATTCCGACGGAGACGGAATCTATGAGAACACCGAAGGTTCGGGATGGGTGGAATCCTGGCCGCCTGGCATGCCTCACCAGGAAATCTATCTGGCTGTGCTCGATCAGCAAGCGAGCACGGCGATGGCGGGCTTGGCGCGGGCTACGGGGCACAATGAGATCGCGCAGCAGGCAGAGAACAGGGCCGCTCGGATCGGTGCAACGATCGAGAAGGAATATTTGCTGCCGGGCGGCGGGTTCTATGCTTTCAGCCGCAATGCCGACGGCAGCACAGACCCGAACCCAACCATCTTTCCCGCGGTTGCTTCGTGGGATGGCCGCTACAAACTGCAGCATCCCCAGCCAATGTTGGACCGGTGGGCCGCACAGGAATTTTCGACCGATTGGGGCACGCGCGACCTGAGCCCGACGGTACCTTTTTTCGATCCGATCAGTTATCACCAGGGCACAGTATGGCCGCTCTATACCGGTTGGGTTGCCGTCTCGGAGTATCGTAACGGCCGCAGTCTCTCCGGTTACGCCCACCTGATGCAGAATGCTGACCTGACCTGGGCACAGGATCCAGGCGCAGTGACAGAATTGCTGTCCGGCCAGTTCTTTGCGCCCCTGGGCCGCAGTACGTCTCATCAGCTTTGGTCTTCGGCCATGGTGATCTCGCCGGTAATCCGTGGGCTGTTCGGCCTGGAGTGGGATGCGGCCGGGAAGAAGCTTATGGTCACACCGAGTCTTCCGGCGGAGTGGGACAAGGCCAAACTGCATCACGTTCCTTTCGCCGGCGGCGATCTTGATTTGGAGATGACCCGCGACGGAGCGATGTTGGTGGTGCGCCGTTCCTCCGCTCAGGCTGTGGTTCTCGCATCGCTGATTCCCGGTGCAAAGTGGGCTGCCAACGTGTTGCGCATTCCCTTGCCGGCTGTGGAGGCGGGTATCTCCCACGGGCTCCCCGAAGCTGGCTCGACAACGCAGCAGATGAAAGTGCTCGACCAGCAGTATTCCGCCAACTCGCTGACCTTGAGGTTATCGGCCTTGGGCGGCAGTCAGCAGACCATCGTGCTTCGTGTCAACGACACGCACGCAAAACCTCGTGTAGAGGGAGCGCAAATACAACAGACGGGCAGTTCATCGTTGCGCCCGGTGCAGGTCGATTTCGGTGCCGGCGAAGGTTATGTAGAGAAAACGGTAAAGTTCACATGGTGATCTTTTACGATTGCCACGGAGCCTGGGTCGGATACCACTGCGACAAACCGCTGAGATTTTCGGCGCCACCCCAGACCTGTCCTAGTTAGATTTATCGGCTGCCCCTACAAGCTCAGGGAAGAGACTGTCGAACGAAGGGCACGGGTTCAGCCGTGCCGTAAACGGTTTCCGCGCTTGACGGCTAAACAGGCTGCGGAAAAACTCGCTTCTCTGAAGGGTACGGCCTTTAGGCCGTACATAACTGTTGTGTAATGAATCCGGCTTTAGCCGCTGAGGGCTGCTTTCTTCACAAAACCGGCATTTTTCCGCAGCCTGTTTAGCCGCTGAGGTACGCTTTTCCAGACATATAGGGCAAAGTCATCTCTCTCCGCAGCCGCGTTCGCCGCAGACGATTGGAAAGATGTACCTCAGGGGCTAAAGAGTCTGCGTGAGAACGACCATGACGAGATTGAGTCCCGTAGGGACGGCTGAACTTAGCCCAGGACGCAGTCCTGGGTTAGCGCTCACCATTGAAAAGTCCCGCAGGGACGACTGAAAAAGTCATCGAGATATGATCCAGAATTCGAGCGGATCGTTGTTCCGCTCTTTGGACAGCCCGGGGTCCACCTTGCTTCGTCGAGTCCAGCGCCTCTGCCACTTGGCAGGTTATTTTTGACGCTGTGTCGGGCGCAGCCTATCATATGATGTATGAACGAGAGCGCCACCAAGCCTTCAGGCAAGCCGTCTAAACCTGTTACTCGGCGCAGCGCCTCATTTGGTAAGCGTGGTGCGAGCCTGGGGCTCGGCTGCAGCGATACTCGGGAACTCATGCGTCAGATCGAACGAGGCTTCTCCTTTGAAGCCCTCTTGAAACTCACCGTCAATAGTGGGTTATCGCTCGCATTGTTAGCATCCGTGATCGGCGTTCCCGAACGAACGTTGGCAAGACGAAAAGCCTCAGGCAAACTCGAACCAGGCGAATCCGAACGTCTTCTGCGTATCTCCAACCTTTTCGAGAAATCTGTGCAGCTCTTTGAGGGCGATGTGCCGGCGGCCGTCAATTGGCTCACTTCCCCCAAGAAAGCTCTGGATCGTCAGACTCCTTTGCTGTATGCGCGCTCGGAGCTAGGGGCCAGGGAAGTGGAAGAGCTGATCGGCCGTTTAGACCACGGGATATTTTCTTGACCCTTTCCGCCTGGCGGATAACCAAGCAGAAGTATGCCAGGTCGGCCTTCGGTGGTGCTGGCGCCCGCATCTACGGCGGACGATGGAATAGTCCCGGCACTGCGATGATCTACACTGCTCAATCGCAATCTCTGGCGGTTCTGGAGATGTTGGTTCACCTGGATTCGCCTGACCTTTTGAGGAAGTACGTTCTCTTCCCGGTTTCGATCGATGTTTCGTTCGATCCCTCCTATCTGATCGATCTGAGCTTTGCAACTTTGCCCAGGAATTGGAAGGCGGACCCCGTCCCGGCCAGAGTGCAGGCTATCGGAGATGATTGGATTGCCGCCGGCGCTTCCGCTGTATTGCGTGTGCCGAGTGCTCTGGTCCCCGGCGAGTCCAATTTTCTTTTGAATCCACGGCATCCCGACTTTGGCAAAGTGCGAATCGGCAAGCCAATTCCATTTCAGTACGACCCTCGTCTCGGGCGACGCTGACGACCACGGGACGGCACCTCTTTTTTGGGAGCGTTTCAGCCATGGCCGTAAAGCATCTCTCCAGTTCCTATATGCTTTCGAGGGGCGGTAGCTGACACCGCACCTCAGGGGAGCATCGTTCGTCTATGCGCAGGCTGGTCAAGGCAATCACCTCTTTTATCCTGCTGCTGGTATCTGTGGGTGTCCAAGCACAGAGCCGGGTTATCGATCAGTCGTGGCAATTTTCTCCCGATCCCAAGGCACAGTTCACCGCGCTCACGGTCGATAGGCGAGCGACCTGGCGTCCGGCGCGGGCGAGTCTCTCCTGGAACTCCCAATACGATGATCTTCGCGACTACGCCGGCGTCGGCTGGTATCGAGTCAAGGTTGCCTTGCCGCAGCCTCAGCCATCCACTCGGGAACTGATTCATTTTGGCGCAGTCGACTATCTTGCCGAGGTCTGGGTCAACGGCAAACGGCTGGGCGAGCATGAAGGCGGCTACACGCCGTTCACGTTCGATCTCACGGGAAAAGTTCATGCGGGCACCAACGAAATCCTGATCAGGGTTTTTGATCCCCAGATGCCGGCTCCGGTCCCTGCCCCCATAAAGAACTCGGGCCCGCCCAAGGAAGTCTTGGGGCCCCCTCCGGCAAAGAATGAGGCCCTGCTTCCGCTGGAAAAAAGGTTGAACTACAACGAGATTCCGCACGGAAAGCAGAACTGGTATGTGCAGACCAGCGGATTGTGGCAGCCGGTTACGCTCGAAACCGTGCCCATGCGATACGTCGAATGGGTACACGTCACTCCGCACAACAGCGGCGACGTAACTGTCGAAGCCAAGCTCGGGGGCAGCACCAACGCGGAGCCTCTTGAGGCCACCCTGTTCGATCCCTATGGTGGGACCGCCGCGCAGCTGGAGCTCGCCGTGGACGGAACCACCGCGCGAGGCCAGGCGCATGTAGCTCATCCCCTGCTTTGGGATGGTGACCACCCCAACCTCTATTCGCTGGAGCTTAAGAACCAGTCAAAGTCGACTGGGCAAATAGTGCACGCGCGCTTTGGATTTCGCGAGCTCACCAGCGTCGACGGGCGCTTGTACCTGAACGGTAAGCCTTTTTATATGCGCGCCGCTCTCGACCAGGATTTCTACCCCGAAGGTATCTACACCCCGCCTTCCGCGGAGTTCATCCGCAAAGAGATGCTCCTGTCGAAAGCCATGGGATTGAACCTGCTGCGCTGCCACATCAAGGTGCCCGATCCGCGCTATCTGGAAGCAGCCGACGAGACCGGCATGCTGGTGTGGTACGAGATCCCAGTATGGAATGACGCCTACCACTGGACACCGGAGGCGGCCCAACGAGGAGTGGATACTTTCCACGCAGAAGTGGAACGAGACTGGAACCACCCCTCGATCGTGATACAGAGCATCATGAATGAACAGTGGGGGATGGACGTAGCCCAGGCAGACCAGCGTGCCTGGCTGCTCAAGAGCTTCCGGGATTTCAAGCAGCTTACCGCTCCACTGGGACGCTTGATCACCGACGACAGCGCCTGCTGTAAAGGCTTCCACCTGCAATCGGATTTTGCCGACTGGCATATCTACTATTCCATTCCCGATCACGCAGCGCATTGGGCGGAGTGGGTGCAGGAATACGCCGGCCGTCCCAAATGGCTCTTCAGCCCCTATGGCGACGCAACCACCACCGGTCACGAGCCGCTCCTGGTTTCGGAATTCGGCAACTGGGGCCTACCGCAGTTACCGCCACCCGGCCAACTGCCCTGGTGGTTCCCGCGAGACTTCAACGGACGCGAACTGACGCGCGCAGCCGGAGTCTTCGACCGCCTGCATGGTTATGGCTTCGACCGCATCTATCCCAGTTACAGTTCTCTCGCTGAGGCTACGGAGAAACACGAATACCTGGCGTTGAAATACGAGATCGAACAGATGCGCCAGCGAGACACCATCCAGGGCTACGTGATCACCGAGCTTACCGATGCGAATTGGGAGGCGAATGGATTGATGAGCATGTGGCGCCAGCCCAAAAATTTCGCAGAAGCCCTGGGCAAGCTGCAACAGGATGATCTCGTCATGGCCAACTTCGCCACGCACAACTACACCGCCGGGTCCCCAGTGGAACTTCCCCTTGTGGTGTCGCACTACTCCACCGAGTCATTGGCAGGAGCAACTGTCCTGTGGCAGACTGCGGACGGACAGTCGGGTGTTCTGCCGCTGCCCAAAATACCGGAGCCGAGCGCGGTGGCGACCGAAGGCACTCTGCAGTTCAACGCTGCGTCGGTAGACGCCCCGACCCCGGAGTTTCTACGCTTGCAACTGGTGAGCTCTACCGGAATGACGCTGGCACAGAATAATTACCGCTATGCAGTTTATCCTCGAAAGCCGGCGGCGCCGGCCGTGACAGTCGTCGTCCACGATCCCGTCAACCAGTTGCAGACTTTGCGCACCGCGTTGGAGGCTAACGGTTTCAAGGTGATAGATCCAGGCGCAGGTAACGAGAAGGCTGTGTGGCTGTCATCGATGCTGGATGACGAAACGAGCGCAAGACTGAGCCAGGGTGGGACCGTCCTGCTTCTCGCCGCGAACGGGGGCGCCATGCCAATCGGAAAGCCTCTGCGCATAGTGCCCCGCGCAGGTTCTGACCTGTCGGGAGATTGGGTCAGCAACTTCAACTGGGTGCTATCCTCCAGTCCCCTTTGGAAGCCCCTCGCCCCGGTAATAGATGATTCGATCCTGGGTTGGGAGGCGGCCTCGGTCATGCCCGACTTCGTCATCGACGGATTACGGGAAGAGGATTCCCAACGCGTGCAGGCCGGCGTCTTCTACGGCTGGCTCAACTCCAACCGTGCTTATCTTGCGGAACTTCCCCAGGGGCCGGGTCGTATGTTAGTAACCACCTTCCGTTTCGAAGGTTACGGCCAGGATCCATTTGCAACCATGTTGTTGGATCAAATACTCAGCACAGCGGATCAAATGCTCAGCACAGCGGCAGCGAAACCGTAGACTGATAAAGTTAGGCGTCAGCAGAAATTGGAATTGCACGAAAAGCAAGCGGGGCCTGGCGTCTGAGGGCCTGCTATTGAGAGTGTGGCAGCAAAGCAAGCGATCGAAGAAAATCAACAATGGCCTCCTCAGACGATGTAGCAGCACATTATTCCGTAGCGGGTGAACCGGCTGTGCGATGCGCGGCGCCGGGCCGCGTGAACCTGATCGGCGAGCACACTGACTATAGTGGCGGCTTCGTCATGCCTGCTGCGATTGATTTCTGTACGATCGCAGAGATTAGCCCTCGGACCGACGGACGAATTTCGCTCTACTCGCAAAATATGGGCGAAGAGATTTCGTATCCAGCGGAGCCGTTGCCCTCTACCGCGCGCAAGCACTGGAGCGACTACCCCATGGGCGTTGCCTGGAGCTTGGCGCAAGAAGGAGTGCGCGCAGGCGCATTTGCGCTCACTCTCGAGGGAAATGTTCCGCTGGGCGCGGGGCTAAGTTCGTCGGCGTCGATTGAGGTGGCGACCGCATTGGCGTTGCTCGAGCTGGCCGGCACCTCGCTGCCTCTCCCCACCATTGCACTCGCCTGCCAGCGCGCGGAGAACGTATTCGTCGGCGCGCGCAGTGGCATCATGGACCAGTTCATCGCTTGTGCCGGCAAGCAGGACCACGCCTTGATGCTGGACTGCCGCTCGCTCGAATATCGCCACTTGCCCATTCCCGCTCATGTGCGGTTAATCATCTGCAATTCGATGGTTAAGCATGAGCACGCGGGCGGCCAGTACAACGTGCGCCGCGAAGAAGTGGAAGAGGGCACACGTATCCTGCACGCCCGCTGGCCCTCCATCAAGGCCCTGCGCGACGCCACCGAAGCGCAACTGAACGAGTGCAGGCTCGAAATGCCGCCCAACGTCTTTCGCCGCTGCCGCCACATCATCACTGAGAACAAGAGGGTCGAACTTGCCGCCTCGGCTCTCGAGCGCGGTGACCTGCCGGCTTTCGGTACCCTGATGGCGGAAGCACACCGCAGCTTTCGGGACGACTTCGAGGCCAGCTGCAGCGAGTTGGATACGCTGGTCGAAATTGCTGCCGAACTCCCCGGTTGTTATGGAGCCCGCATGACCGGCGGCGGGTTCGGGGGTTGCACCGTGAATTTGGTCGAGGAAAACAAAGCGGATCAATTTCGCGAGCAGATCCACACCCGTTATCGAGCCACCACCGGGATCGATGCCGACATTTATCTCTGCCGGGCTTCGGCCGGCGCAAGACGGCTCTCCTGAAGCCCAACCTGAAAAAACATTAAAAAAAAGATACATCCGGTCACCCGGCGAGCGAGTATTTGGGGTGTCCTTTCGGGAAACCGCATTTCCCTGCAAAGCATCTAACTAAAGTGATCACAAGACTTTGCCGAAATGGAAAAAGGGGGGGCATTAGCCATCTCGATTCCCCCTGTGGAAAATAGGCCGTACCGATATACAACTTTGGGGCAATGGTACCCCGTGGAAGTAACCTAACGAGAGTATGCTTACCGCAGTAACCCGAAAGGTCCTACATGATTTCCCAATGTATGAATCCGGACTGTCGCAAAGAGCTTCATTATCTTCGCAATGGCAGAGTCATCCGCACCACGCGTCGGATCGGGGCTCAGGTTCAGGTTGAACATTTCTGGCTTTGCGGCGAATGCCATCTTGATTACGACTTCCTTTTTGCCAACGACGGTCGCGTTTCACTGACCCACCGCCATAAGTTTGTTGCCGTCACCAAGCCCGATTTCGATCTTTTGCTCGTGTCGTAGCCGCTTTCGCGCGGGGCCCGCCTGCGCGTCAGTGTGCGATGTCTACCTGGCCGCAATTCCACTCCCGCTTTTCCTCAATCTGCACTCGTTCTGCACATCGGCTCCCCCCTCGGGATCAGCTCCGCGGACTAAACTAAAGCTATCCCATGGCTGAATTTACCCACCTTCATCTGCATACTGACTATTCGCTCCTCGATGGCGCCTGCGACGTTGAAAAGCTGGTAGACCACGTCGACAGCATCGGGCAGAAGGCCGTGGCCATCACCGATCACGGCAACATCTACGGCGCCGTGCACTTTTTTGAAGCGGCCAAGGCTAAAGGCATCAAGCCCATCCTGGGATGCGAGCTCTACATCTGCCCCCAGGAGGACCATCGCGCCCCCCCAGAAAAAGATAAGTATCACCATTTGCTGGTTTTAGCGGAAAACGAGGAGGGGTACCGCAACCTGGTGCGGATCACCTCCGAGGCCTCGTTGCATGGCTTTTACCGCAAGCCACGCATCAGCAAGAACTATCTGGCCCAACATGCCCAGGGTCTCATTGGATTCTCCGGCTGCCTGGCTGGCGAGTTGTGCGGCAACCTGATGGCTGGAAAGTACCAGGAGGCCAAGGCCACCGCATCTCAGTATCAGGACATTTTCGGCCGCGGCAACTTCTTTCTCGAGATTCAAGACCAGGGATTGGAACTGGAAAAGAAGATCCACGCCGATCTGTTCCGGTTGGAAAAAGAGCTGGACATTCCGCTCGTGGCCACCAACGACAGCCACTACCTGTGTGAAGACGATCATCATGCGCACGAGGTGCTGCTGTGTGTGCAAACAGCGGACTCCATCCACAATCCCAAGCGCTTCAAGTTCGATACCGACCAGTTCTATGTCAAGAGCGCGGCGGAGATGGAGAAGCTTTTCTCCCATGCTCCCGAAGTGGTCAGCCGCACCATGCAGTTCGCCGAACGCTGTTCGTTCAAGCTCAATAAGGTTACCAATCCCTTTCCGGAGTTTGCCGTTCCGCCCGGGCACACCATCGACAGCTATTTCGCTGAGGTCTGCCGGCAGGGCTTTCGCAAACGGCTCGACACTGCCATTCGTCACCTGGGTGACCGGGGACTGCGACGCCAGCCCATTGAGGATTATGAGGCCCGGTTGGAGCGGGAGATCGACTGCATCAAGCAGATGAAGTTTGCCGGCTACTTCCTCATCGTTTGGGACTTCATCAAGTACGCGCGCGAGGTCAATATTCCTGTCGGGCCAGGCCGCGGTTCCGCAGCCGGATCGCTGGTCTCCTATGCAATGGAAATTACCGACATCGACCCGTTGCAGAATGCGCTTCTCTTTGAGCGCTTTCTGAATCCCGAACGCGTATCCATGCCGGATATCGACATTGACTTCTGCATGAACCGCCGCGGAGAAGTGATCGACTACGTGACCCGCAAGTACGGCAGGGAACAAGTAGCCCAGATCATCACCTTCAACACCATGGCCGCACGCGCTGCGATCAAGGATGTAGGCCGGGCGCTCGATCTGCCCTACGGTGAAGTGGATCGCGTGGCCAAGATGGTGCCCGCTACGATTGGCGTCACCATCACCAAGGCGCTGCAGGATTCGCCGCAGATGCAGGAGGCCTACGACAAAGAGCCCCAGGTGAGGGAACTGGTCGACACCGCTCGCAAGCTTGAGGGCTTGGTCCGTGGAGCGGGGCTGCATGCCGCGGGTGTGGTGATCGCCCCCCAGCCTCTCACGGAACTGGTGCCGGTCTGCCGCAGCAAGAACGACGAAATCGTCACCGCGTATGACATGAAAGCGGTGGAGAAGCTGGGCCTGCTCAAGATGGACTTTCTTGGGCTCACCACGCTCACCGTGATTGATGACGCGCTGAAGCTGATCGAGCGCAAGCTGGGAAGCCGGCTTGATTTGTCGCTGATCGACCTGGACGATGCGGAGACCTATGAGAAAGTCTTTCATCGCGCGTTGACTTCCGGGGTGTTCCAGTTCGAGTCCGGCGGCATGCGCGATGTGCTACGCCGCTATAAGCCCGTTTCGGTGGAAGATTTAACCGCCCTCAACGCGCTCTATCGTCCCGGCCCGATTCAGGGCGGCATGATTGACGACTTCATCGAGCGCAAGTGGGGCCGCAGAGTGGTCAGCTACGAGCTGCCCGAGTTGGAAGCCCTGCTTAAGGAGACGCTGGGGGTCATCGTCTACCAGGAGCAGGTGATGCAGATAGCCAACGTGCTCGCCGGCTACTCCCTGGGCGAAGCCGATTTGCTGCGCCGCGCCATGGGCAAGAAAAATCCTGAGGAGATGGCCAAGCAGCGCACCCGGTTTGTCGAGGGAGCTATCAAGCGGAAACACCCTAAAGATAAGGTAGTCCGCATCTTCGATCTGATGGAACAGTTCGCGGGCTACGGCTTTAACAAGTCGCACTCCGCGGCCTACGCACTGCTGGCCTATCACACGGCCTATCTCAAGACCCATTACCCGGTGGAGTTCATGGCCGCGCTGCTGAGCTCAGAAATCTCGAAACCGGAGAACGTGGTCAAGTACATCAAGGAATGCCGCGAGATGGGCATCGCAGTCGAGCCTCCCGATGTGCAGATTTCCGGCGCGGACTTCACCCCCAGTACAAACGGCATTCGTTTCGGGCTAACTGCCATTAAGAATGTAGGTCGCAACGCCATCGATTCGATCCTCGCCGCAAGAGAGGAGCACGGCGCCTTCCCAACCTTCTGGGAATTTTGCGAAAAAGTAGATCTGCGCTTGATGAACAAGCGTGTTCTCGAATCGCTCATCAAGGCGGGAGCCCTCGACTGCTTCGGCCGCCGGTCTCAGCTCGTGGCCGTAGCCGATCGAGCCATGGAGCGCGCCCAGCAAGCGCAGCGCGACCTGCTCGCCGGGCAACATGGCCTCTTCGCCGGCCTGGCCGGCCTGTTCGAAAACGGTAACGGCCACAAGAGCCACGACGACCTGCCGAACACACCGGACTGGGATGAGAATGAGCGCCTGCAGTCGGAAAAAGAAGTACTCGGCTTTTTCGTCTCCGGCCACCCGCTGGATAAATACGCCGAGAAGCTGCGCAACCTGAACGTGGTCGACACCGCGACCGCGCTTGAGATGAAGGCCCCCCCACCGGCGCGCCGCAGAAATGGCGGAGGCGAACCGGAGAATCTACTAGCCATCGCCGGCGTCATCGTCGGCCTGAAAGTAGGGAAGTCGAAGCGCTCCGGAGAAATGTACGCCCAGGCATCGCTCGAAGACACGGTCGGCAAGATCGACATCATTTGCTTTCCGAAAGACTATGCGCGGCTTTGCGAAAGCTTGAAAATCGAAGTCCCGGTCTTGATCAAAGGAGTCCTGCGAGCCGACGACGATGAATCGGCGCCGAAACTCTCCGTTTCAAGCGTGCAGCCATTGGAGGACATCAAGATCAAGCTGCCGCAAAACGTGCGCATCAAGGTGAGGTTAGAGAGCGCAAGTGAAGCGATGCTGGGATCATTAAGGGCCATGATCACCGCCGCCCCCGGCCCCGGCCGCCTGATGATCAACCTGGAAAGCCGAGGCGAATACTGCGTAATGCTGGAACCCGAAGGCCTAACCGTAGCCGCCGACCGAGGCTTCATCGAGCGCGCCGAGCAACTGCTCGGGCAAGGAGCCGTGCAGGCATTTGAGTAGTATTCACGAGTTCGTACACGTAGAAGTCTAGTTGCATCGGAAAGTCGTTGAAAGCCAACAGGCCCATCAGTAGAGCAGCGGACTCATAATCCTTTCCAGGCATTTCCGCAAACCCTCTGTTTACAAGGCTAAATCGCACAAATGTCGCGTATTCATTGGGTTGTGCGCGCATGCAAGGTGTCGCAAGGAAATGCCGGAAAGTAGGAAAGCAAGTGGCACCAATTGTGGCACCAAAATCACATTTGGACTCACTGGAAATTCGTCACCGTGATCTTCTCCGGGCAGGCCTGGATACGACGAGTTGAACGCTTCGGTCTCCATTACGGATCTGTCTAAGCTGGTCCATTAGGTTTGCCTCATCTTCAGGCTCGCCATTGTCATCCTCTTCAGCTTTGTCAATCGCCTTCTCCTCAATTACATATCCTGTCTGCGGCTCCGCAAGCATCTGAAGCTGCTGAAAAGCGTTACCGGCAGAAGTATAGGTGGGAAAGAAGCCGAATCTGTTGCCTCCGCTGCGCGGCTTCATCTTCCAAAGTGCCCGCTGAATATAAAAGGCACAAACTGCGAGGAGCAAGAATACAACTAGACCACGAGGGCTCGACGCTAAAATGCAGATGGCGAGCAATGCACAACAAAGCAAACCACGTTTAAAAACCACACGGGGTCTCATATCATTCCTCTCGAATGCACGGGGCTCCCCACGGAAGCCTCTTAAAACAGCTATTTATGCGAAGAACATTGGGGAGGAGCTAAACCGAGAGGAACGGTGGAGGACGATCAAATAGTGCAGATCGAAACGCGGCTCGGGAAAGAATTTGGGCTTCCTCCCAATGCCAGCGACAAGTCGCAACTTGCACGATGCCGAACAGAAAACATGTAGCAAGAATGATACATACGGCGGAGGCGTTTCCTAGGTGCGCAGGATGGAGCAGTAAAATCACCACATACAAGAACAAAACCAAAACTACAGCAGTCTTCAGCTTTGAATGTTGCCTAGGATGATCCATCATGGACGCACTCGTTCTCAGCTACAGGATAAATCAAATCGTTGACACCGGAAGTTTCGGGGACACGGAAGTTTCGGGTCCAGAAGTTTCGGGGACCGAGAAGGGACACATTGTCCGTCTATCCAGCGAATTTCCGCCTTGAATGTCGGCAACTTGAACTCACTGATCACGTCGTCATGCTTTCCTCCAATGACAGAGATTCTCGGGAATTAGCGCTCCGGCCGCTGGCCAAACTAGCGCGCATCTTACCCGGTCAAACTTTTGTTCTATCGTTGCAATCCCGAAGTGCTGGCTAGATAGCCCGACAGTCCAGCTAAGTCTGGGAAAACAGAGAACATGTTGAGATTTGAGAGGTCGAGAAACTCGAGGCAAGCAGCGATGAGAGCGTTCGGTATGGTCACTTTCTTTATTGCGTTTGGGAAATCGCTTTCAAGTGGGTCGATCCGGTCATGGTGAACCGTAAACATGCCTCGTTGAGCCAGCATCCTGTCGTTGCTAAAAATCGGTTCGATCGCGATTGGAGCAGACGCGGCGAAAGGAGTGTGCTCCCAGTAAAGTTGGCGGTAATTGAACTTGGCCTCATCGCGGGGCACGTGGTAAATCTCAGCGATTCCGCTGATCCGGTTAAGAGCAAGAGGGTCTAGAAGGTAAATAGCCGCATCTTGAGTAGGATGATGGCTTTGGTTATAGGTGGCTGCGAAAAATAGAGCTACACCAAACGTCTCCGACCAATCTAACAGTCTAGTTGGAACGCCATAGTGCTGCATGTCAAATAGGGTCTCCCAATCGCTTTCTCTTCGTTTCAGAATGCGATCGGAGAACTTCTTGAAGTCGCCGAAGAGCTGCCTCTCCTGGGACGGGTATTTGCGGGACGGGTATTTGCGGGACGGACGTGATCGCGCCGATTACGATGCGTTCCAGCACATCCTCAGACTGGAGAAGGTGCAGGTCGTGAACGGGGGGCAAACCATACGTGCGCTTCATCGAGCGAAGCTTAAAGGATCCCTCAAGTCTGACGTTCTTGTTCCTGCGCGAGCCATCACTTCAAGCGGCGACAAGGACTTCGCGAACAACGTTGCTGTCAATCAGAATAACCAGAATCAGGTTGGCACCGGATTTTTGCGCTCTGTCGACCCGCGCGTTGTCCAGCTTGATCACGCGCTAGCATCTCTTGGGTGGTATCTGGAACGCAGGGAGGGTGAATTAAAGAATGCCACTGGGGACGAGGTTGCGGCGATCCAACAGAGGATTGGTCACCTGGTTGAGAACCGTACCATTCGGCTCAAGGATGGCGCGCAAGCCTACACAGCCACGTTCTACGGGCAACCCGAACTCGCAAAAAAAAATCCCAAGAAGATCTTTTTGGCCATAGACGACGGGGGCAGCTACGAAAAGATCTTTTCTTCGGAAATGACCGCAGAAAAGGTGATCATCGCTCACCAGATCAAAATGTATGTGGAAGAGTTCGTCCGAAGATTCAGCGCAATACGCCGCAAGGCTCAGGCGTCCGACACCATCCAAACGGTTTATAAGCCGGTCCTCGGTGAAGAATTAGCCATGAGGCATAGCGACGTTATCCATCAGGTAATGGCACAATGCTCGCTATTCCTATGCGGAACCATCTTCAAGGACTTAGTGGAGATTCAAAAGCGGGATCCCTCGTCGGTGCCGGCTGCACTCGAAGCGGACGGATCCTCGCTCATCCAGGAACACCTTCTGCATATCATTGATTACGCTAAAAACAACAAGGACAAGGCCGACAGGAGCTGGCCCGTCCTCTTGAAGAGCAACACCTTTTTTAACTACATAGCCGCATACCTGGCAGGCATCCGAAAGACTACGGCATGAGAGCGGGGAGTTTCGGGACACGGAGTTGGGACTCTGCAAAGAGGAGTGACGGGACGATCACTCTTTGTACTCATAACTGCTTGGTGAACGTCCCGCCAGAGTTTCGTGGACACGGTCCTCGAAACTTCGAAAGCTGTTATCTTTTGCGTATGCCCGATGACGCCCTAAGCAGCGCGGATGACTGCATTAACATTTACGTCAAATCTTCGATTCCTCCGGTAAAGGAACGCCGAGAAAAAACCGCGGCACGCGTGGGAATCTACTTCAAGACGAATTTCCCTCTCCCTGCTCAACGAAAAGTACTCTGCTATCTCGCCGAAGATAACTTGCTCCAGCGCTACATCGGCGGACCAGAGAATCGTGGATTTCATTTTCCGCTTCAGAAGGAGTTAACAAGCTGGTGGCCGGAAGATATCCGGGGTCTTACCACGCTCGTCTCGGCTCACAGCTTGGTCTATCTACACGGAAGCACCTGCGAGAGTGAATTAGCGCTCACAATAACACTCGCACATGAACTGCAACACTTCCTCCAGTATTCGGTGAGGCCCAACTTGTGGGCGGCGGACAGCCTTCTGCAAAAGCTCGTACCCAATGTCGGCCTGCAAGCAGGTTGGGAAGCACCGGCCGAAATGGAGGCTCGAATCGTCTCAAAAAGGGTAGCGACAAATCTCTATGGGCCGGACCGGGTCGCCGCATATATAGGCGAAAGAATTGAGGAAGCAATGTCCAGCCGCGATCGTGAAAGCTGGGAGGCTCTCCAATCTCTTGACCCCTTGACCGACTATGACATGTCTGCCGAAACCGAGTCCCTGATTCGCCATTACAGGCAAAAGCTGAAGAGTATCCAGGCGTTGCCGGAGAATGCATCTCTACCTGGAGCCACTTTGGATCTCGATGTGGCATGAGGCCCCGCGGAGGTTCCTTCAATAATCTTAAAAGTCCATCTTCAGTAACGAAAAGGATGCGGAGTGGTCCCGCCGCTCGCTACATTAAAAGGCGTGGGGGTATTTGCGGGGTATTTGCGGGACGGGGTATTTGCGGGACGGGGAATTTGCGGGACGGGGGTATTTGCGGGACGG
>Ga0182024_10011653_pt1 | contig 17596 bp, 17 predicted proteins | sample P32metaG_FD_120480 | JGI IMG/M metagenome (GOLD analysis project Ga0182024, IMG submission 120480) | Permafrost microbial communities from Stordalen Mire, Sweden - P3-2 metaG (Illumina Assembly) | ecosystem: Environmental > Terrestrial > Soil > Wetlands > Permafrost | place: Sweden: Stordalen... | reverse complement strand
TTTTCCATAACGATCAATTCTGAGCAGTTTTCCGAAGGCCAAAGATTAATACTCGCCAGTAGTGGAGAACTACCGCTCCTTCGTTGGAGGAACCGATGCGGGTACCGACTTCCATTGAAAGGAAAAAGGTGTAATGGCTAAACTAAAAAGAAAAGAAGGGAAGCTTACGGCGGCCGACCTGGCGAGCTATGGGATTCTGACAAAGCAGCCCGACGAATCCAAGCCGGTGAAAAGTCAGGAGTCGGAAACTCTCGATGGAGCGGCTGTAAAGTGAGAATTGGCCGACCCCGGTCAATGAGTATAATCGGGATGTTTCGCCAACGATTCGCGCAAAGCCGCCGGATCACTGGGCGGACTTGAATCGCGATAGGACCGTCCCTGTTGCAACGGAGTTCACACTAACCTTCAAGATAATCCAGGGCTCATTAGTGAAGTGAACTGACCTTGGTCTTAATCTTCGCCAGCAACGGGGGCGGCAGCTCTGCGTAGCCGTCCTCGGACGCAAGTCGATGCAGCGCCATGAAGAAAAACGAAGAAATCAGGATCGCAACGGGCGCGCCGTGCCGTTGTTCGATGGGGCGCTGCATGTAGCCGCGAAAGCCAGTCTCTTCGCAGATCCCAGCAGAGGCCGCGGAGACCACGACCGCGAGCCATCTCTTGATTTTGTCCTTTCCTAGGGGAGTACCAGGATAATCCATCTTCGCGCAGGCGAGGGGAGAGGAGAGGGCATGGGCGTGTGTAGCAGGTTTAGCAGCCACCCAATCAATTCCGAGGTTCGAACCGCAAAGCGAGAGGAAGTGGTCCGTTAAATTCGCGTCAAACGGGCTTCGAAGCGAGTCGGGCCTCGATCGTCTCCAGAAGCCGCGCCCCCGCTTCGCCCGCATCGCTCGTGGAAAACTCACTGCCCAATTCGATCAGTGGAAGCCGTGCGCATGCGCTTTGAAAGGCGGGTGGCTTTGTCGGAGACGGGGTCATATCGGGTCCCACCAACAGCAGATCGAAATGCGTGATGCGCATCAGCAGCATGGCGTCGCTTACGCGCATGCTGCTCTGGACGTCGTATCCGGCGCGGTGCAGCAGTTCGCGCAAGTAGGCGAGCACGTCGGCATTGGAATCGAGGCACAGAACGCCGCGGCCTTTCGGCACCGGCGCTTCGGCGCGCGTACTGGGACAGTAAAACGCTTCCACCGCCTTCTCTTCCGATTCATGAACGTCGAAAACACTGGTCAGGCGCGAGATCTCCAGAACTCTACGCACAAAATCCGGCACATTGCAGAGCTTCAACTCTCCGCGCGCCTGGCGTGCGCTGGTCAGAGCGCGAACCATGGTGCCGAGCCCGCTGCTATCGATGAAGCCAACTTCGCCCAGGTGCAGCACGAATGACCGCCGCGTGTGCAGCAACCAGGCCAGGTGCGCGCGCAGGGATTCGCTCTCGCGACCGCCGATGATCCGTCCCTTGCAATGCACGATGGTGACGCGTCCAACTTCACGAGTGTCAAGCGACAAGAGCAAGGGGCCTCCCGATGCGGCGGAAATTTGCGCTGCGAAATCGCCACATTATATGCGGGAGGAGCGCTAGTTAACAGCATGAAAGCGGCGCAATCACGTCACAGAGTCGATCTCCATTTAGCATAGGAATCGTGAGCTTGCAAAAACGCTTCGGCTTGGCGCGCGCGCTTTCCAAGTCAGGCTACTGCTCGCGTTCGCAGGCGAGCACGTTGATTCGCGCCGGGCGTGTTGTTCTCAAGGGACGCATTGTGCGCGACCCAGAAGCCGCGGTGCGAATGCAGAACGGGCGTTTAGCCGACCGGATTGAGATCGATGGAACGCCAGTCGGCAAGGCGCTGCCGATCTACCTGATCATGAATAAGCCGCGCGGGATCGTGACCACCGCCTTCGATGAAAAGGGGCGGAAGACAGTCTGTGATCTGCTCGATCTGGGATTGCCGTGGGTCGGTCCCGTCGGCCGATTGGATAAGGCCAGCGAAGGCCTTCTGCTCTTGACGAACGACTCTGAGTGGGCCTCTAAAATCACTGACCCGTCGACTCACCTCGACAAGAAATATCACGTGCAAGTCGACTGCGTCGCGGACGACAATCTGCTCGCGAAGATAGTTCGAGGGTACGCGGATGCAAGCACTTCAAGCCAGCGCGACATTGTTGCACGCGACCGGCTTGCACGCGACCGAGAAGACCTGCGTGCCAAGGCGGCACGCCTGCTGCATCATGGCGATAAGAATAGCTGGCTGGAGATCACGCTAGACGAAGGCAAGAACCGCCAAATCCGCCGTCTGCTCGAAGCATTGGATATTCGCGTCTTGCGTCTAGTCAGGGTTTCTATCGGATCGCTAGATCTTGGCGATCTGGAGAAGGGGGCGACGCGCGAGTTGACGGCGGAAGAAAAGCGTTTGCTCGACGGAGAAATTTCTAAGTAGAGAGACCCTTCGCTTTTACGTATTCCTGCGCCTCACGCAGCACCTTTCGTTCATTGCTGTAGGCAATTTGCTTGCCCGCTTCGCTCAGCGGCACCCACAGCGCTCGCTTCACTTCGATCCGCATTTCTTGAGCGAGATTGTCAATTTCTCCTGATACATAACGCATCAGATAAAAACTTACAATCTTGAAAACGCGTGCGCCGTCGCCCCACGTGCGTACATAAACGTACTTATTGTCAGCTAGCTTTGTGACTGGCTCGGCAATGATCCCGGTTTCCTCCCGGACCTCGCGCACCGCGGCCGCCTGCGCTTTTTCGGCCCGATCCACGAGGCCTTTGGGAAGCGCGAGCACGGCGCGGCTGCGCTTGCGCGGTGATTTTACCGGCGGGACAGCCGCTTTGGCGCCATCAACCGGCGAGTCTTCCACGTGAGGCTCAGTCTTGTTTGGCTCAATCAGCGCGACGTGCCATAGTCCAGAAATCTCCCGCAGCACAACGCCGCCCGCTGAAATCTCTCGTGGCATCCACTACACTGTACCGCGAAATCCAACCGGCGCTGCGTTTCAGGAACTTTCCAGTTTTTCGGTCTCTTCCAAAATGCGCTTCCACGCGCGCTCCACATGCCGCGCCTGCGTGTTGGTTTGCCCAACGCAGAGGCGAAGAGTGAATTTGCCATCGAGCTTGGTGTGGGTTAGAAAAAGATCGCCGCTCGCGTTTAGCCGCTCCATCAAAAGTTGATTGGCCTGATCTTGATTAATACGATCTCCCGATCGCAGCCGGAAGCAGATGAGATTGAGCAGCACAGGCGCAGCGATCTCGAAACGTTCATCACTGCGCACCCAACCAGAAAATTCCTGCGCCAGTCGCACATGCTCGCGAATGTGGTGCTGCAATCCTTCAATTCCATAATGCCGGATCACAAACCAGAGTTTGAGTGAGCGAAAACGCCGGCCTAGCTGGATGTGCCAGTCGCGATAGTCGATGACAGCGCCCGATTCCGTAGCCTGATTGCGCAAATACTCCGGCAAAATCGAGAGCGTTTCGATCAGGTGCTTTCGCTCGGCAACATAAAAAACATTGCAATCGAAGTTCGTGAACATCCATTTGTGTGGGTTGAAAGTGTAGCTGTCTGCAAATTCAACACCATCATTGATAAATCTGAACTCCGGGCAGAGAGCCGCCGTGCCGCTCATGGCAGAATCGACGTGCAACCACAGATTGTGGTCGCGGCAGATGCTCGCAATCTCGCGTACCGGGTCAATCGCGTTCGATGAGGTCGTCCCCACCGTCGTACAAACGAAGCTGGGAGTCAGGCCGGCATGAATGTCGCGTTCAATTTGGCTTGCGAGCGCTTCGGGCCGCATCGCGAAGTTCTTATCAACTTCGATGTGCCGGAGGTTGTCCGAGCCCATCCCCGCAATCTTCATCGCCTTCTCAATCGAGGAATGCGTTTGCGTGGAGCAATAGGCGACGAGGCGTCCATCACAGCCCTCGTGATTGCTGGCGAACTTCGTCGAACGCTCTCGAGCAGCGAGAAGCGCGCAGAGTGTGGCGCTGGACGCGGTGTCCTGAATCACGCCACCCCCGCTGCTGGTGGAGAGAAAGTTCTCCGGCAGCCCGAGCATCGGCACCAGCCAATCGAGCACGTGCGTTTCGACTTCCGTGCACGCCGGGCTGGTCGACCACAACATGCCCTGCACGCCCAGTCCGGCAGAAACGAGGTCCCCGAGAATGGCGGGCCCAGATGCGTTCGCGGGAAAGTACGCGTAAAAATGTGGCGACTGCCAATGCGTGATTCCTGGAAGGACGACGCGGTCGATGTCGGCAAGAATCGCGTCGAAAGCCTCGCCGTGTTCCGGGGCGTTTGGAGGCAACTGAGCACGAATTTCTCCGGGTTTCACCCGCGACAGAACTGGAAAGCTTTCAATCCGCGAATGGTAATCGGCGATCCAGTCCACAACCGCGTGGCCCTGACGCCGAAACTCCTCGGGAGACATGTGGAAAGATTTGGGATCAGACATGGGAATTGGTAATTGGTGATTCGTAATTTGAAAACCTAATAATTGGGCGATTACAGATTACGAGTCACAAATCACAAATGCCCGTAATACACTCGCGTCTTATATTCAAACTCGACCTTTCCGTCCACGGCATGTGCGCGAACAATCCGCTGCAACTCCTGCATCATCGGAGCATATTTTGGATGACCTTCGAGCGGCGCATAGGAAGAAGATAACAGCCGCCCTGCAGCGCCCGCATCGTCAAACTGTTGTCGGAGGCTGAAGATTCTTTCCTCGCAATCCGCAGGAGAAAAAAACTCATGAATCATGGCCGTAGTTTTTTCATGGCGCACGTCTTCGTAATCCGTGCCGTAGCTCAGCAGCAGTTGCTCATAGTCGCGCAAAAAAGCTGTTGATGAGGTTAGACGCTCGTTCCAGATCAGCACGCACCATCCGGCCGGACGCAAAATGCGCACGAATTCCGCGCGGGCGCGTGGCAGATCGAACCAGTGTGCCGATTGCGCCGCGGTCACGAAGTCGACGGAAGCCGAGCCCAGTGTCGTCTCCTCCGCCGTCCCCGCTACGGAGACCAGCCGCCTATACGATTCGAGCTGATGCACGCCGCTCTCGCGCATTTCCGCATTAGGCTCGACGGCAAATACGGAGTTGCCGTTCTCCAAGAGAAGCCGTGTAAACATGCCTGTGCCGGAAGCAATATCGGCGACGATGTGACTCGGCTGCAAGCCGCATTCGGCGCGCAGCAGGCCCAGAACTTCAGGCGGATATCCCGGGCGATAGCGGATGTAATTCTCCACCCGATCAGAAAAACGAGCCGTTGAAGAGATGGTCATTGCTATTTAGTGTAACGCGTTCGGCAGCCGCCTCCCCGCTCACGATACAATCTTCGTTTTGTGGCGGATCCTCTACCCAGGCGCGCAGTTCTGGAAGAAATCTGAATCACAGGTCCGGAAAATCATATAAAGGAACTTCATGAAACTTCTCGCCGCGTCCTTCCTCTTTTTCGTGCTGATTGGTTCAACCCTTCGCGCCGTCGATGCCGCCAACCACATAGACAAAAATAAAAACGCCGACAATGATGCCCAGCCCGAAAGCTGGGTCATCAGCGGCTTTCGTGACGTTGCCGGCGAACTCGAAATCGAAAAGAAGTTCCTCGCCGTCCCCGATCCCAAACTCGCCGAAGAGCACCTGCGCATCCTGACCAAGGCCCCACACATCGCCGGTTCCCCCGAAGACAAAGCCACCGCTGAATACGTCGCCCAGAAATTTCGCGACGCCGGCCTCGACACGGAGATCGTCGAATACAAAGTCTGGATGAATTACCCTGCCGAGATTCGCGTCGACATGACCGCGCCTCCCGGCGTCGAAATGCACGGTCCGCAGCGCGAGCACGTCGACGACGACCCTTTTCAGGACGATCCGCGCGTCGTCACTCCTTACAACGGCATGTCGCCTTCGGGCGACGCAGAGGCAGAGGTCGTCTATGCAAACTATGGCTCTCCGGCCGACTTTGACAAGCTCAAGCAGATGAACGTCGACGTGCGGGGCAAGATCGTCATCGTGCGCTACGGGGAAAATTTCCGCGGCGTAAAAGAATTCGTCGCGCAAGAGCGAGGCGCCGCCGCGGTTATCATTTACTCCGACCCGAAAGATGATGGCTACTATCGGGGCGACGCCTATCCGAAAGGCCCGTGGCGCCCCGCAACCGGAGTGCAGCGCGGCTCGGTGGGCTACATGTTTCAATTTCCCGGAGACCCTACCACTCCCGGCATCGCCTCGACTCCGTCGCTGCCCGACTCGAAGCGTATCTCGCCCGCCGACTCCGAGCAGTTGCCCAAGATTCCCGTCACTCCTCTTTCTTATGCCGACGCTGCGCCCATTCTCGAACACCTCGGCGGGCCCGCCTCGCCGCGCGAATGGCAGGGGGCGCTGCCCTTCACCTATCACGTCGGTCCCGGTCCATCCAAAGTAAAGATGCACCTCAAGCAGGATTATCAATTTCGCACGATCTGGGATGTCATCGGAAAAATCCGTGGAATATCTGCGCCTGATGAGTGGGTCGTCGCCGGCAATCATCGCGACGCCTGGGTCTATGGAGCTGTCGATCCCAACAGTGGCACCGCGTCGATGCTCGAGGCAGTGCACGGCCTGGGCTCGCTCTTGAAATCAGGCTGGAAGCCGAAGCGCACTATCGTCTTCGGAAGCTGGGACGCCGAAGAAGAGGGTCTCATCGGTTCGACGGAATGGGGCGAAGATCATGCTCAAGAACTGGGGAACGCCGCCGCCTACTTCAACATGGATGTAGCCGTAGCCGGCAAGAAGTTCGGAGCATCAGGCACGCCTACGCTCAAGGAATTTATCCGCGAGATTTCGAAGGCTGTTCCGTCGCCGCAAGGTGGGACGGTCTACATGGCGTGGAAAAAGGCGAGCCAGCCGAATGAGGCCAATCGGTCGCAGGAGACTGCTACGTTTCGCGCGCCGCCGAACGCCGCTCAAAGCGATGTTCCCGTGGGCGATCTCGGCAGCGGCTCGGACTACACCGTATTCCTTCAGCATCTGGGCGTGCCTTCCACAGACATGAGTTCTTCCGGTGATTACGGCGTCTATCATTCGACTTTCGACGACTTCACCTGGTTTAAGAAATTCGGCGATCCAGATTTCGTCTATGAGCAGGAGATGGCGCGGATGTTCGGGATGGAGGTGCTGCGCATGTCGGATGTCGACGTGCTGCCCTACGATTACGAAACCTACGGAAAAGAAATTCTCGCCTACATCGACGCCGCTCAGAGCAAGAGTAAGGACCGCTTCGGACACAGCCGCACAGAGCCAGACTTCTCGCCCGCCCTACAAGCGGCGCGGCACTTGCAGGAAGCCGGCGCTAAAATCCTGCAAAAACAGCGAAAATTGCCCGGGGCGCCTGATCGCCTCAATGCTGCGCTGCGACAGGCTGAGCGGGCCCTCCTGATTCCCGAAGGGCTGCCTAACCGGCCGTGGTTCCGCCATGCCATCTACGCCCCTGGGCAATACACCGGCTATGCGGCGGTAGTGATTCCGGGCGTCAATGAAGCCATTGATCGCGGTGATCTGAATCGAACTACGCAACAAATTGCAGTTCTGGCGGCTGCTCTAAATCGCGCCGCGGCAGTCTTGCAACAATATAGGTAGTCCTAACCAACCGATTCGGCATCTTAGACTCGACTCGTTTTCCGCAGGGAGGAGAGTCATGACCCTGGCCAGAATCATCACGCATTCTAACCTTTGCGCGCGCGAACTGGCGTTTCATCTTCTAGGCCGCGGTTACGCGGTGGAGATTGTTTCACCCGATTCTATTCCCGATAACTTTGCCGACCTTGAATTGCGGGTCGACGCCGATTCCGGCGACCAATTGGTCGCGAGCCTGGCAGCCTATGAGGGCCAGCGCGTCTCCACTCTCGAGTTTGTCGTTCGGGTGAAGGCTCCAATCGAAGAGGTGATGCCCGAGGTTGGAGATGCACCTCGCGTCCTCGATCATCCTGCCGTCGTCAATGTGGCCTCAACTATCGACGATTCGGAGGCGTCGGCAGATTCTTCTAGCGGGACCTCCCAGCCTATATCCTTGCGGGCGGAAGGTGCGCTCGATCCTGAAGCTCGACCTGACCTTGGCCCAGACCTTCGCAGCGAAGAGTTGGCGCATGTGCCTCCCAAGGTGGAGGCATTGCCTTTGTCAACGTCGGACATGCCACAACTCGACACTTTGCCCGCCAACTTAGAATTGAGCGCGGCTAACCCCATCGAGAGAACGGTCGAACCACTAAGTTATTTCGCGCGTCAGACCTCGTCGATCGCCATGCCATTTGCGGGCCCGGCCGTAGTCTTGCCCACATGGGAGCAACAAACCGTCGATCGCCCCGTCGAATGGAAATTCATCGCGCCTGCGGCCTTAACCCTTACCGTCGTAGTACTCTGGTCGCTGTTTCTGGCTTTCGGCGTACGCGCGTCCGCGAAACCTTCGGTCGGCAGCTCCACGCCGACGCGAACCGCCGCAGCGTCCGTTAACGCATCTAGCCGTGTGTCCGAGAATGTTGCGACGACCGGAAAGCCTGGCACCGACTTTCACATCGCCATTCGCCCCAACATTTCAAGCAGGCACGCTGCCGATCTGATCGCGCCAGACACGGTGACCTACCTGGACGGCCGCTACGAACCCGCCGCAGAACCGAAACCGCTCCACGCCAAGGAGTTCTCTATCAGACGCGCGAGAGGCGATGTAGCCGCCGATACAACGACCCATTTCAACAGCGCAACATCTCTGCAACCCGCAAAATAGGCGAGCACGTAGAACATTACGCACAAATTAACAGGGAGCGACGGACTTCAAGCGGTGAGTCAGCCAGGTAGTAGTGCTCTGCCTACGTTGAGGCGACGCCGTCTTTTTCCAGGGCGCGGCCGACCACCGCGGCGCAGGATTCGATAAATGTCTGCTCGGCTGCCGTGAAGGTATCGGCAAAGTAACTCTCAATACACAATTCCGCAGTGACCCGTTTTTTGGTGAAGATCGGCACCACGATATTGGCCTTCACCAAGTCCGATCCGAGATATCGGGAATCAGCCTTCACATTATTAACCACTACCGTCTTTCCGGACGTCGCCGCAGCGCCGCACAATCCCTTGTCGAGCGGGATACGCAAGGTGGGCATAAAGCTGCCGGCATGAGGTCCCAGCACCAGCGCGTCATGAGAAGACGTTTCCATCAGATAAAAGCCAACCCAGTTGTAGCGAGTCATGGCCTCGTGGAGACGTTGCGCAACCTGCTCCATCAGAGCCGTTGCTCCACGCGAGGAGCGTCCGTTTACGTCAAATTCCTTAAGCAGTTCGTCGTACTGCGCCATCGGGGCCAAATCTCCTTTAACTGGGCCACATTCTATCGTCATTTCCGCTGGTCACATGCTCGATTGTTACTCTCGTTCGTAATGCGAGTTATCCTCAGGTTTGGAGCTTCCCCAATTTTCATAGGTAGTGCAAACTATTCGGCGGTGCGAAGCCGAATGCCCGCGTCTGTTAGTGATGAAAAAGGCGCCTCAGTCGGATTCGGTCGTTTCTCGACATTATAGATTTGGTCTTGACTTCGTGATATATATCATGATATATACACTCAGGAGGCTGCCAATGCCGCGCACTGCAAAGCTCTTTCTCAATGGCCGAAGCCAGGCAGTCCGCTTGCCTGCCGAATTTCGCTTTGAAGGCCGCGAGGTCTTTATACGGCAGGATCAAACTACCGGAGACGTGATTCTCTCGCGACGTCCCGAGTCATGGGACAGCTTCTTCAAACTCCGGCAAGAAGCAAATATTCCCGACGAGTTCATGGCCGATCGCCAGGATGAAGTGCCACAGAAACGCGAGCTGTTCTAATGGAGATTCGCTACCTTCTTGATACCAACGTGGCCAGCTTTGTTATCAAGGGGAATAGTACGGCGGTTGATCGGCGGTTAGTGAGAGTTCCGATGGCGCAACTCGCCATTTCGGCGGTCACAGAAGGCGAGTTACGATTTGGAGCGGCGCGGCTGCCTCATGCCACTCGTCTGCACAACATGATTGAAGATTTCTTTTTGCGCGTGGCAATCCTGCCCTGGGATTCAGACGCAGCCCAACAATATGGACAGCTGCGAGCCGCGCTGGAACGCGAGGGCCAGCGACTGGGGAACCTTGATACCATGATCGGCGCGCACGCTCTCGCGTTGAGCGCAATCCTCGTAACCAATGACCGTGCCTTTGGGCGGATTAAGGGGCTGAAGGTGGAAGATTGGACTAAGGGATCGCGCCCCTAGCAGTCGGCCGCGGAAAAACCCACTTCCCCCGAAAAGCGCGAGAAGTAGGGCACCCGGCATCGTACCGTGACATCTCGGTTTTTATCGCTTCAGGGGACCATGCGCTAAGCTATTGAGCCAGCATGGGTAAGTTACCGCATACCAAAGCAAGAAAAAATGAGGAGCCACGTTAGAAGCTTATATTATACATAGCGCAGTGTGACATTCCTCCATATGGCGGTATTTTTGTGCGTGGTTCAATTGAAGAACTCCTAAATGAAGCCGGACCTGGCATCTCCAGTCGGATAACAGCCGCACTCATTAAGCGCGGTGTTTCTGCCGATGCCGCCCGCCAGCAGGTGTCGCGGTCGCGCGGCAGTGTCCAGAGGCTTTGCAGCTTAACGCTACCAAAGAAAGAAAAGTTTCTTTATCTCGAGCCTCAATTTGGTCGGCAGCCCTACTGGGAGGCTTTGCGCCGCGACCTTGACGCGACCAATTCTGTTTACGGCGCCGCCTTGCACGGCTTAATCGCACGTGGCGGCATGGTACCAAAAGCATGCTTCGACGTGATTGCAGGCGCCCCGATTAGACAAAAGGGGCAAGTCGGCGCGTCAACCGTGCTGCAACGTATGGAGGCAGCCCATATCGTTCGCATGGAACCAATTGCAGGTTACGGCGACTGTGTGGCTCTTGATTGTCACGGCGTGTTCGGTTCGGGTGAGGTGGCTTTCATGAAGGCCCGGCTCGCGACCGAGTCCATTCTTCTTCTCGCTCTTCGGGATTGGGTCCGCAAGCTCGCAATGGTCAGCTATAACAACGTTGCAATCCGGGATGTCGGCCAGCCTGAGCGCCCGACATTTGGGACATGCCGTTGGGACCTATGCGGTCCGAGTTATTTGCGGCCGTTCGTTAGCAGGGATTCTGGCGGGAAGCCCAGACCTGGATTTGTCGTTTGCGATGCATTCGTCAATGATGGGCTTGGAGTCGAAGAGATAAAATACTTCCTGCGAAAGTGTCGCCTTTTGGGTTCTTTCGTGAAGTTACCGCCGTTCCTGCCGATCCTCGTTGCCGAGCGCTATTCGAAGGAGGCCTTTGCGCTGGGTCGGAGCGCGGGCATTCTGATGGCGACGCCGAGGACGCTTTTTGGCGAGGAGGTGGCGGCTGCCCTTTCTTCGCTCCTTCTGACGCTGACAAAAGCCGCTGCGGTCGCGGCGGGTAATCCGGACAAAATCCATGAATTGTTTTACACGCTGGGACGGATCGAAGGCGCTGCGGCTAACTTGCGGGGCGTGCTCTTCGAGATGATTGTTGGTTTCCTCGTTCGTGAGCGCGAGGGCAACACCATCGACATCGGGATACAGGTGACTGATCCGGAATCGGGACGATCTGCTGAAGTGGATGTACGACGCATTAAAGAAGATCAGGAATGCTGGATCTATGAATGCAAGGGACACCAGCCAACCGATGTCGTCACAGCGCCGATGGTCGAGAAGTGGATCAATAAAGTCGGCGTAATCCATTCGGTCTTGCGGCGCGAAAAGCGATTTCAGCGCTCCAGATTCGGGTTTGAGTTTTGGACTTGCGGCACCTTCGATCCTGAAGCTGTCCATTACCTAAAGACGGTTAAGTCGGCCCGACCGAAGTTGAACCTCAATTGGCGGGATGGATCGGCAGTCCGCCAATATGCGGCGACAACAAACAAAAAGTCGATTCTCGACACATTAGATGAGCACTACTTCCGCCATCCTCTGAAAACCTTTGAGAAACGAAACGTGCCGGTTCCCAACTTCGATGAGGCGCCGGGTGAACTGCAGGATCTGGAATCAGAACTCACTCTCTAAGTGGAATCGCTAGCCGTGCGCATGCAAGAGCGCGGACGAGTTTCGGGGTTCACCTTGACAAAAACGGGGCAACCTTGATCGTGACTTACTTGATCGTAACCAGCTTCTCCACCAACTCCGAGTAATCCTTCTTCTCCAGCCCATGCACCTGCTTGTTATACTCGTCCACTTTGTTCGAGTAATTCATCGAGCAGAATTTGGGCCCGCACATGGAGCAGAAGGCTGCCGTCTTGTATCCCTCTTCCGGCAGAGTCTCGTCATGCATCGACCGCGCCGTCTCGGGATCAAGGGATAACTCGAATTGTTTTTCCCAATCGAACTTATAGCGGGCGTAGCTTAGGGCGTCGTCGCGGTCGCGGACTCCGGGACGCTGGCGGGCTACGTCGGCGGCGTGGGCGGCGATTTTGTAGGCGATGATTCCGTCTTTTACGTCTTTTTCGTTGGGCAGGCCTAGATGCTCTTTCGGAGTTACGTAGCAGAGCATCGACGCGCCGTACCAGCCGATCATGGCCGCTCCGATGGCGGAGGTGATGTGATCGTAGCCCGGAGCTATGTCGGTAACCAGCGGGCCGAGAGTGTAGAACGGAGCTTCGTCGCACCACTCGTTTTCTTTTTCTACCTGCTCCTTGATCTTGTGCATCGGAATGTGGCCGGGGCCTTCGATCATCACCTGCACGTCGTGCTTCCAGGCGATGCGGGTCAGGTCTCCTAGAGTTTTTAGTTCGGCGAATTGGGCTTCATCGCTGGCGTCGGCCAGGCAACCGGGGCGCAGGCCGTCTCCGAGAGAGAAGCTTACGTCGTACTTGGTGAAAATTTTGCAGATGTCTTCGAAGCAGTCGTAGAGGAAATTTTGTTTGTGGTGGTGGGTCATCCATTGGGCTAGGATCGCGCCGCCTCGACTCACGATGCCGGTGATGCGGCTTGAGACCATGGGCACATATTGAATCAAAACGCCGGCGTGGATAGTCATGTAGTCGACGCCTTGCTGGGCCTGCTCTTCGATCACTTCGAGCATCACGTTCTTGTTGAGATCCTCTACGCGCTTCACGCGGGAAATGGCTTCGTAGATGGGAACGGTGCCGATGGGAACGGGCGAGTGGCGGATGATGGCTTCGCGAATGGTGGGGATGTCGCCGCCGGTGGAGAGATCCATGACGGTGTCGGCGCCGTAGTGGACGGCGGTGTGGAGCTTCTTGAGTTCTTCGTCGACGTTCGAGGTGACCGCCGAGTTGCCGATGTTGGCGTTGATCTTGCAGAGTGACTCGATGCCGATGGCCATGGGCTCGAGTTCGGGATGGTTGATGTTCGCCGGGATGATCATGCGGCCGCGGGCGACTTCATCGCGCACTAACTCGGGAGTGATCTTCTCGCGGTGAGCGATGTATCGCATTTCTTCTGTGATCACGCCCTGGCGCGCGTAGTGCATCTGGGAGAAGTTGCCGTCTTTATTTTCGGCTTTACGGTTGGCCAGCCATTCGGCTCGCGGTTTTAAAACCGCGTCCACACTATTACCGTTGCCATTCACGCCATGGGTCGAACCGCCATTGTCTGGGGACATTTTCGTCGGTACCATCCTTCACGAAGTCTAGTGGGGAAATTATACCCCGGTTGCGGAACATGTCTTCGTTTTGCGCAGGTCAGAGAACGCGGCTAGGCCGCGGAAAAAGTGAATCTGGAGTTGGGGGATGGGAATCCAACGATAATACTCGTTGAAACGACAATTTCGAGAGACGCGGTTTAGGCGGATTGTGCCGAGGAGGAAACGATGCTGAAACGGCTGATGAGTACGAGCAACGATGTGGTTTTGGCCACTTTGCGGCTGGTGCTGGGGGTGGTGTTCTTCGCGCACGGAGCGCAAAAAATGCTGGGCTGGTTCGGGGGCTATGGCTTTCACGGTACGATGGGATTTCTTGAGCACGTGGGGCTGCCGGCTCCGGTGGCGCTGCTGGTTATCTGCACGGAATTCTTTGGCGGTCTGGGGCTGATTGTCGGATTGCTGACGCGCATCGCTGCTCTCGGAATTGGTGTCGAGATGATCGTGGCGGTCTTTATGGTTCACTTGCCGAATGGATTCTTTATGAACTGGTTCGGAAATCAGAAAGGCGAGGGATTCGAATACCATCTGCTGGCGATTGCCATCGCCGCGACGCTGTTGCTGCGCGGGGCGGGGGCGCTTTCGGCGGATCGGGCGCTGTCGAAATAGGCGGCGCGGGGAGATTCTCCGCCACTGGCAGGGTGCCGAACTTCGCTCGGCTGAGCAGGTGAGGGCACCTGCCCCTACCGCGAGCGTTGCCGTTCCCTAGTTTCTTAGCGTCTTGCCGGTCTTTAATGTGAATTGGATTCTCTCCTGTGTCTTCTTTTCGCCGCAGAGGGACTTGAAGGCCTCGCGCTCCAGATCGAGCAAATACTGTTCGCTTACCGGTGTGCCGGGAGTCACGTTTCCTCCGCAGAGAACCTCTGCGATTTTTGTGCCCAGTTTCTGCTCGTGATCGTTGATGAAGCCGCCTTGCCGCATCAGGTAAATGCCCATTTTTAGTGCGGCGAAGATATTTTCGCCGGGGACGGGAATATCGGTGCGCATGATGGGAGGCTCATATCCGGCGCGCGCCAGTTCGAGAGCGCGGGCTTTCGCGTCGGAGAGAACGCGCTCGCGGTTCATGGTGATGCGGTCGGAGGTTGAGACAAATCCCATGCCGCGGGCTTCGCAGGCCGAAGTGGAGACTTTGCCGGTAGCGATGATTTCAAAAATTTTCTTCATCGCCTCCATCAATTCGACGGATTCGCCGCGGCCATCGGGACGAATGGATGCGGCGCTGTCGATGGCGCGCAACAACATTTCTTTGCAGCCGCCACCGCCCGGAAGCAGGCCGACGCCGACTTCGACTAATCCCATGTAGAGTTCGGCGTGGGGCTGGCGGGAGGCGGCGTGCAGAGAGATTTCACAACCTCCTCCGAGCGCCATTCCGAAGGGCGCGCTCACCACCGGCTTTGGCGAAAACTTAATGGCTTGCGTCATGCCCTGGAACTGACGGATGGCCAGGTCGACATCGTCCCACTCTTCTTCTTGGACGGACATGAGTAGGAGCATCAGGTTGGCGCCGACGGAAAAATTCTGCGCGTCGTTGGTGATGACGAAGGCGTTGAAATTGTCGCCAAGGCCGCCGGGCTTCAGCGTTTGCAGGATCAACGAAATAATGTCGGCGCCGAGGGAGTTCATCTTGGAGTGGAACTCGATGCAGCCAACGCCATCGCCCAGGTCGATGAGAGATGCTCCAGAATTTTTCTTGACGACGCTGTTGGACTTTGTTTTTTTGGCGACTGCGACTGACCAGACTCCTTCGGGAACAGTTACCGGTTGCGAGTTGCCGGTCGCCAGATCGAAATATTTGCGGCCCGATGACGTCTTTGCATCGTCGGCGTACCACGATTTATTTCCCGAGCCGAGGAGCTTTTCTACGTTAGCCGCGATTGGTCGGCCTTCTTTTTTCATGCGGGCTACGGTTGGTTCGACGCCGGCGGCGTCCCAGAGTTCGAAGGGGCCGAGTTCCCAGGCGAAGCCTAGGCGCATGGCTTGGTCGATCTCGACTACGGAATCAGAAATCTCGGGAATACGATTTGCCGAGTAAGTCCAGAGATCGGCGAGCGCGTTCCAGATAAACGTGGTGGCTTTGTCGGTTTTTTGCTGCGCGCCGCCTGCGTTGTCCATGCCGAGCAACATGCGGAGGCGGGCTCCTGCGTCTTCGATATTTTTTGCCATATCGAGCGCGGCGAATTTTGGCTTCTGGCGCGGATGATATTCGAGCGTCTTCCAGTCGATGGCGAGGCGCTCGTCTTCTTTGCCCGCACTTTTGGCTTTCTTGTAGAAGCCGCCTTTGGTTTTGTCGCCTAGCAATTTGCGCTCGACCATCTGGCGGAAGAAAGCGGGAATCTGCAATTCGCTGCGTTCATCGCGTACATTCTGCAACATGTTCGTGACGACGTGGTTGAGAACGTCGAGTCCTACCAGATCGATGGTGCGGAAAGTGGCGGAGCGCGGCCAGCCTACGGCTTGGCCGGTGAGCGCGTCGACCTCTTCGATGGAGAGATCCATCTCCTGCATGAGGCGGATTACGTTGAGGACGGAAAATGTGCCGATGCGATTGCCGATAAAGTTGGGAGTATCTTTGGCGCGCACGACGCCCTTGCCTAATTGCGCATCGCAGAAGTGAGTGACGGCGTCGATGAGCGCGGGGTCGGCATCTGGGGTGGGGATGAGTTCGAGCAAGCGCATATACCGCGGCGGATTAAAAAAGTGCGTGCCAAACCACGACCGGCGGAAATCGTCGGGAAAACCTTCGGCGATTTTTGCTACGGGAAGTCCGCTGGTGTTGGTGGTGACTATGGTGCCGGGCTTGCGGATGGCTTCGACCTTTTTCAGTAGCGAGCGTTTGATGTCGAGATTCTCGACGATGGCTTCGATGATCCAGTCGACGTCGGCGAGTTTTTTCAGGTCATCGTCGAAATTGCCTACGGTTACTAGGCGCGCAAGCGATGGCTCGAAAAAGGCGGCGGGCTTTGATTTGCGGGCTCCGTCGAGTCCGGCGGCGGCGATTTTGTTGCGTGCGGGGCCGTCGGCGTCAGGAGGAACGATATCGAGGAGAAGGGAAGGCACGCCCGCGTTGGCGAAATGTGCGGCGATGCGGGCGCCCATAGTGCCCGCGCCGAGGACGGCGACTTTGTGGATGTGTTTCATAAGTGCGACTCCCATAAAAGAAAAAGTGGGACAGAAAATTGTTCTAGGGAAGTTTATCTACCACCCAGTCATTCTTGCCAGTGTCGATCAGAACTATTTCGGAAAATTTGCGCGTGATGCGGGATGACCCTCGCGGCGTGACTAATACTACGGGAAAAGTGTAGCGGCCGGAACGGCCTTTGCCGCGCGTGATTTCGAAGGCGCGGTTGGTTGCGTTGGAGAAAAACTCTTCGACCCGATCGGCATTCTGCGAGTGGCGCAGGCTGTTGCTGAGCAGGACCATGCCGTTTTCTACGTCTCCGGTTTGCCAGGCGTGGAGGAAATGGTTGGCGGCGGCGAGCGCGAATACGTAGCCGGGGTCGAGCGCATCTGCCTGCTTGGCAGGATGGCTGTGCGATCCGGCCCAGACGGAGTTCGTCAGAAGGAAGAGACATACTGCTAACCGCATCTTCACGCTAAAGCTGTTCCTCGTTGTTTGTCAGCGTTTGTCAGCCGCGTATCGGTAACTTCTTACTCTACTGGAAAACGGGCAGAACGCGCGCGACGTTTGGGGAGTCGCGGGTTTAGTTAAGGATGCTATCGGGATGTTACAACAGCAATGCCGATTTGTTTGCTCCGTGCTCACTTCTACGAGCGGCGATATGTGATGAAAGTCACAGACAGAGCGGCAAGGAGGTTCTCTAATATTTCGCAGGAGGCACTCAAAGTGAATACCGCAAACTGTGCCCGACTCCCGCAAAGGGCGGCCATGAACCGAACTCTGGAATGGATTGAGCAACAGCATTTTT
>Ga0182024_10011652_pt1 | contig 17597 bp, 10 predicted proteins | sample P32metaG_FD_120480 | JGI IMG/M metagenome (GOLD analysis project Ga0182024, IMG submission 120480) | Permafrost microbial communities from Stordalen Mire, Sweden - P3-2 metaG (Illumina Assembly) | ecosystem: Environmental > Terrestrial > Soil > Wetlands > Permafrost | place: Sweden: Stordalen... | reverse complement strand
GCTGCGGCTGGCCCAACAGTATGAGATGCGGGTCGTTTTCGTGGGTGATGTCCGGCAGCATGTTTCCGTGGAAGCCGGGGATTTTCTCCGTGTCCTCGAAACCCATAGCAGATTAAGCCATTGCGAAGTGACGGAAATCCAGCGCCAGAAACATCAGGAATACAAGGGTGCCGTGGGCCTGCTCTCCTCCGGTTCAGCGCGTGAGGGTCTGGTGGCCATCGACAAGCTCGGCTGGGTACATGAGGGGCAGGCAGATTATCTCAAGAATGCAGCGGCGGCTTATATTCAAGCCACTGATGACGGTAAAAATCTGGATCGCTGCCTGGCGGTGAGTCCGACCTGGGAAGAGAACCGGCTGTTCACTCAGGAAATTCGTTCCGGTCTGAAGGAGCGGAATCTACTTCCGAAAGAAGACACCGGCTGCATCGTCCTTGAATCGTTCAAGTGGACGGTGCAACAAAGGAGCCATTGGCGCAATTACCAGCCGGGCCACGTCGTGACTATTACCAAGCCGATTGGCGGATGGAAGGCGGGCGAGTCGGCCACGGTCCAAAAGGTTGAGAATAGCAAGATTGTTTTGACCTTCGGCGATATTGAGCGGGTGCTGCCCCTGAAAAGCGCTAATTCGTTCGATGTTGGTACGCCACGCCCCATCAACGTCTGCCCAGGGGACAAAATTCAAGTCCGAGCCAATCAGCGATCGCTCGGTCTCATCAATGGGCAGGTACTCACGGTGGCGAAGATCGAACACGATGGAGCAGTCCAGACACGGGAGGGACTGACTGTGCCGTCAGCATTTAAGCAATGGACGCATGGCTACGTTGTGACTTCCCATAAAGCGCAAGGCCGGACCTGCCAGAAAGTCGTCGTTGCCGCCGCCCGGCTCGATGGGAAATCGGCCTACGTGGCCTGCTCACGGGGCCGGGAGCTTTGTTCCCTGCATACGCCGGACAAGGTGGTGCTGATGGCCCATCTGCCGGAAGGAAACCGCCTTGCGGCTCTCGATCTGCTCGCGGCCAATCCCCGCGCAGAGTTGACCGCCGAACACCGCCTGCCCGCCTATCGCGAAATCATGGCCGAAGTCAGGCGCACCCATGCCGAGATGAATCGCCGTAATGAGGAGACCCGCCAGATCGTCATGCGCTATGACGCGGAACGCCAGCGAATCGAAAATGCCGAGCGTATTCCCTCACCCCGACAAGTTGTCACCACGGCCAAGCGGCCCCACATCAATCTTGAACCTGTCCAGCCTAAACGAATCGGGATTGGGCTCTAAGAATTAGAAAGGAATACCATGCCACAACTCAAGACCAAAGAACCTAAGCTGAAGGCTGACCCGCGACCTACTTGCTTATCGGATGAAGCGGGATCGAGTGGATTAACCTTCCAACTGAAAGGCGGTACAAAGATGTTCGCGCTTCACTCTTTTTTGATGCGGATCGAAATGATGAGTGAAAATGAGATTTGCTTTCATTACACCTATGGCGCTGTGCGCGTTATCGGCCGCAAGCTCGAACTGATCTACACTCTCGCGGTACCTCATGTCCTGGGCGGTGTTCGGCCCACCGCCCCTGAGGATCCTTGCCGCGCCGAGATCGAAGTAAGGGAGATTGTTTTTGAGAGTAATCCCAACGAGATCGCGTCCCTTGATTGAAACAAAGATGTGATCCGTAGCGGTTATTCGCGCGCGACGCGTTCGTCGAATTCTCCCTTTTGCGCCTTACGAGCAACTTGTAGGAGCTTTTCCTGGGCGATGCGCGCCGACTCCCCGTCCTCAAACGAAGAAAACCCGCCGGCTTCTCGCTCGAAGCGCAAGGCAGCCTCGATGGCCTGATCCCGGTCGGTGCATTTCGTTGAACGGAAACGCCAATGCCCGTCAGTGCCCCGGAAGGAGGCGTACCAGAATTTTGAGCGATTAGAGGAGTACCGGTGTGCAGACGCCGTAAGGCCTTTCTGAGGCCGTTGCGGCAGTTCAGCTGGCAAGTCTCACTAAAGAGACGCTGAATACTGTCAACTCTGCGCCGAGCGTATGCGACCGCATAGTATTTCCCTGACTAAACGAAAAATAGAACAGAACCCGGGGTTGCCAAGCGATGCAAAGAAATATTTCTGAAACCACGAGCAGTGGGAGAAATTCCACTTGGTTGATCTGGCGGTTACTGTAACAGAAATCAGGCCCTGCACCTTTTGCTTCTCCACGTTAAGGTGCCCATACTTCCATGAAGATTCTACCATTATTTTATTGGGCACCCTATTGGGCGAAAATTCATACGCCGACTAAAGGGTGTCTACGCTCTTCAATAAGGTCTACGAATATCGGGTTTCTGCGGCGCCCCTCATCGTCCGATTTCTAGTGCCAGAGTTTCCACTTCAAATTATTTAACCACCCCTTTGTCACTCACTCTCGAGAACGCTTACATGTCTATTCATTATAAGCTTCCACGCGTTCTTTTTTCGCTTTTCGTCATGGGAATGGCTTTCCAAGCGTTTGCAGATGATCTCCAGACTCCCCCTCCGCTTACGATGTGGTATTCGCAGCCCGGGAATAATCCTGAGAACGATGGAATGGCCATTGGCAACGGTCGTATCGGAGCCCTTGTTCTCGGTGGCTATCCAAGGGACGAGATGGTGTTCAATGAGGACAGCCTTTGGACCGGGGGCCTGGATCCCAGCAGCGATTACGAAAAGATGGGGGCCTACGAGAAGTTCGGGGACATTACGATCATCTTCGATAACGCTGGCAAAGTGTCGCAGTATCGGCGCAGTCTCGATCTGGCCGCTGCGGTCGCTGCCGTTAGTTATATCGCAGGTGGGGTGACTTATCACCGTGAGTCTTTTGCCAGCCATCCCGATAACACCATTATTAGCCGGCTGACGGCGGATAAGCCTCATTCGTATAGCGGGACGATCACCCTCCATGACGGCCATACGGGAATAATCACGACGGATGGAGATGCCATCGTCGATAGCGGGACCCTTCCGAACGGGGAGATGTATGAAGCGCGCCTCGCCGTATCGGCGGAAGGAGGCCAGCTTACCGTGGATGGATTCTCGATTCGCTTTCAGGGATGCACCAGCCTGACCCTGGTCCTCGGTGCGGCGACAAACTATATCATGGATTCCGCCCGCCAGTTTCTGGGTGATAATCCCCGGGAGCAGGTCAAAGCGGCTGTGGCGGCAGCCTGCACCAAATCCTACGACAATCTCAAGGCGACCCATATCGCCGACTACAAATCGTTATTCGACCGGGTCACCATCGACCTCGGTTCCTCCACCGACGCACAACAGGCCATGCCGACGAATGTCAGGAGGACCAAAGATGGTAATGGAGACGATCCGGCGTTTGAGTCGCTGCTGTTCCAGTATGGTCGCTACCTGCTCATCGCTGATTCGCGGCCCGGGTCTCTTCCCGCCAATCTGAACGGGCTTTGGTGCGATAATCACATTATTTGCCACTGCGACTACCACACCAACATTAACATTCAGATGTGTTACTGGCCGGCGGAAGTCGCCAATCTTTCGGAGTGCCATATGCCTTTCTTCGACCTCACCGATAGCCAACTTCAGTCTTGGCGGACCTTTACCGCCAAAGACGATAAGGAGTACAACGCGTCCATACCGGAAGATAAAGTCCGGGGATTTGATATCCGCACCTCCCATAATATCTGGGGTGGACAAGCATGGCTTCCCAATCGTGGAGCAAACGCCTGGTATTGCCTCCATTATTGGGAACATTATGCCTTCACCGGAGATACGGAATTCCTGAAAAACAGGGCATATCCGATCATGAAGGAAGTCTGCCAATACTGGGAGGATCATCTCAAAACCCTGCCGGATGGAAGGCTGGTCGTTCCCAAGGGATGGTCACCTGAGCAGCCAATCGGTCCGCTCGATGGCACAAGCTATCAACAGGAGCTGGTCTATAATCTTTTTACCAACTATATGGCGGCATCGGAGATTTTGGGGGTTGATGCCGACTACCGCAAGACGATCAGCGATCTGCGAGACAAGCTTCTCGTTCCCGCGATCGGTTCGCGGGGGCAGCTTCAGGAATGGATGAAGGACCAGGATTCGAAAGAACCGCACCACCGGCACACCTCGCACCTGCTCGCAGTCTATCCTGGCAACCAAATCACGTTGGATGGCACGCCGGAACTAGCCAACGCGGCCAAGGAGTCATTGATCGAGCGCGGCCTGACCGGCAATACCGAATGGTCATTCATCCATCGCGCAGCGATCTGGTCGAGACTGGGGGAACCCGAAAACGCGTATCAATTGCTGGCCAGCTATGTGGCAACTGCCACCGAGCCTAATCTTTTCGGGAACTGTGGGTCGGCCGAACAGGATGGACCTTCTGGGTTCACCGCAGCCGTCGCCGAGATGCTTTTGCAAAGTCAAAATGGCGAAATCGATCTGCTCCCCGCCCTGCCCGCGGCCTGGCCAACCGGATCGGTCAAAGGTCTGCGCGCGCGCGGCGGATTCACCGTCGAGATTGACTGGAAGGATAAAAAAGTCACCAACTATCGCATCACGTCGCCCCAAGCTCTTTCAGTTAAGGTTCGGAGCAACGGTGAAGTGAAAACCATCGTCTCGGAGAAGTCCTAACGATGGGCGAAGAGGGTATTTCCTATGGCCCTGAGCCGCGAATAAAAACGTCTGACGAGATTGGCGCAAGGCTTCCGCCCTCGGGCTTCCACTCAAAGTCGAGCAATCGATTATCGGAGGGCAAATAGTAGAGCCGGAATGCGTGCAGACCGGTGCCGAGGCGAATCTGCGCCGTGCGTGCGCCCCCGGTATAGCCGAAATCCTCGTCGATGACCGTGGCGTCGTGGATGCGTAAGAACGCCTTCCCCCCGGCCTTCAGCGAGAAAATGTACGTGCCATCGGCCGGCACCTTCAGGTAACCGGAAAATAAAATGGCGACGTCCTTCTCGCGCTGGAGTAATGAGAGGTCAGGTTGCGCGGCGTGGCCAGAGGCTTGCGGCGTGAGGAAATCGAGCTTCGGCAGCCAGGGAAAACTGTGCGCGAAGATCTGCCAGTTGACACCGGGCACTGTCGACGTAGGCTGGTCCGGCGGAACGAGTTCGCCGTCGTAGGGCCGCGGGGCGGAGGGATCAGGCCGGCGCTCCTGAAGAGCGAGTCGCTGCATCTCGGCTTCCAAATCGGGCTTCTGCGCGGCGAGATTGTTCGTTTCCTCGGGGTCGTGGACGACATCGTATATCTCAAAGTCGTCATTCGGATGTTGGATATTGTAACGCACGCCGACGTCATCGCCGACCCGCACCACCTGCATCTGACCGCGCAATCGGTTGCGGTGGGCAGGCGCGAATACCGCGAAACCGGGCGTTCGACCTTTAACAAAGTACTCGGAGTAGATCGTTGAGGGTCGCTGCCCGGGTTTCCCCGTCAAGGTGGGCACGAGCGAAACCCCGTCCGTGCGGGCGGGCGCGGGGATACCCGCGACGTCAGCGAGAGTCGGCATCCAGTCTTGGAATTGCGACGGTGTTTCGCTCACATGTCCTGCCGGAATTTGCGCAGGCCAGCAAACAATCGCGCCCTCGCGGATACCCCCCTCCCAGCAATCGCGCTTGATGCCATCGAAGGGGCCAAAGCTGTGGAGGAAGTTCGGCAATCCCGGTCCTCCCGGCAGATACGATTCGATACTCGGGCCGTTGTCGGACGTGAAGATGATCAGTGTGTTGTTCTCGATGTGTAGATCGCGCACCAATTGCACGAGGTCGCCCACGCAATCATCAATTCTCTGCACCGACGACGCGTATCGTTTCGCCATTTCGGGCCACGGCTGCCCGCCCTTTCCATTCGCGGTGGCGGTGCCCAAGCTCTGCCCGCTATAAGTCGCATTGGCGTACGCGGGGTAACAGTAACTATCGGGCTTACCAACGGCTGTATTGATCATCTCGCCCGGCTTGCCGAGCCACTGCACGCCGCCATCGAGGCCTCCGCCTTCGGGATAGGCCATGGACGGATACTCCAGAACCGCATGGGGCGTATCGTAAGCCAAATAGAGAAAAAAGGGTTTATGCGGCTCGGTGCTTTGCTGATCATTGATCCATTTTTTCGCGCGGGCCGTGAAGAGGTCCGTGGTGTAGCAACCGCTCAGTCCAGCTGAGACTTCCTGGTCCATGTCCCATACCTGCTTGTGACCATCGTAGAGGCCCTCCTTCGGATAATGCTCGTGGCCATCGCGGTGCCGCACGTACCCGTAAAAATAATCGAAGCCCCGCTTGGTCGGATATGCCGACCAGCCCGCAGGAGTTCCGTGCGGGTCAACCCGACCACCATCTTCATCGGGCGGCAACTCGGAGGCCCCTTGCAGTCCCCACTTGCCGATGGCGGCCGTAGTGTAGCCAGCCGATTTCAATACGCTGGCCAACGTATGATTATCATCAAGCGCCTTGTCGAACTGGTTGTCACGCACCCCAGCGTGGCCTTGGCTCACGCCACTCAGCAGCGTTGCCCGCGCCGGCGCGCAGACGGGTGCGGAAGTATAGTGGCCGCGCAGTTGAATGCCCCTCGTTGCGAGCGCGTCGAGGTTCGGCGTCTCCTCGGCCGGCTCACCATGCTGACGTCGCTGGTTCTGGTAAAAGACGCCAACGTCCCCGTAGCCGAGATCATCGGCCAGGATGAAGATGATATTGGGCCGGGCTCCTGATGGATTCGCTGCCGGATTTTCCTCCTCGCCCGCACCTAGGGGAAGCCATCCGGCACAAGACAAAGCCACCAGCATTCGTATCGATATGCGCTTCCACATATGTATGATCTCATTCAACGCTAGTTCTTCCCTAAAGTCTCGCGCATTATACCCTAAATCTTCTTCTTCAGCCACCATGCAACCCATGACTCCCCTTGACTGGCTGGCAATTTTCCTGCCGGTGGCAGTGGTTCTGACGGTCGTTATCTACGCGCGCCGTTTCATGACCAGCGTTGCTGATTTCATGACGGGTGGACGAGCGGCCGGGCGCTACCTCATCAGCATGTCGCGCTCGGAAATGGGGTGGGGCGCGATCATGGTCGTCGGCCTCTTCCAGGTTTTCTACCAGTCTGGATTCACCACCATGTGGTGGCAGCAATTCGCTGTCCCGGCCAGCGTCGTCGTCGCCATGACAGGCTTTGTGTATTACCGTTACCGGCAAACCCGAGCGATGACGCTGGCCCAGTTTTTCGAATTACGCTACAGCCGCCGCTTCCGCATCTTCACCGGCGCGCTCGGCTTTTTCGCCGGAATCATGAACTTCGGCATCGTGCCCTGCGTCGGCGCGCGCTTTTTCGTCAGCTTCCTGCAGCTTCCGCAAGAGACCCTTCTCCTCGGCGTCCACGTTCCCACCTACCTGTTCTTCATGGCCGGATTTCTCACGCTCTCAGTAGGCCTCACCGCGAGCGGTGGATTGGTTACCCTCCTCGCCGGCGGTTGCGTGCAGGGGATCTTCTCCCAAGTCGCCATGCTCATTGTCATCATCGGTCTACTCCCGATCTATCCATGGCACGATGCCCGCGCGGTCCTCCTGCACCAGCCGACGGAACATTCGCTCATCAATCCGTTCGACTCCTTCGCTACGGCTGACTTCAACCTCTGGTGGGTCCTGATGAGCCTTTTTCTCAACCAAGTCTACGGAACGATGGCGTGGCAGAACAACCACGCCTACAACGCCGCCGGCGGCACGCCACACGAGGCGCGCATGGGCAACTTTCTCACCAGCTGGATCACCAGCGGGCAACTGGCCAGCATTACCCTGCTCGGTATCTTCACCTTCACGTTCCTGCACCTGCCCGCGCACGCCGATGCCGCCGCCCCCGTGCGCGCGGCGCTGGGCCAGTTGAGCGATCCAACCACCCGAGAACAGGCGCGCCTGCCGGCCACACTTGCCGCGATGTTGCCCCCCGGGCTGAAAGGGCTCCTCGGAGCAGTCATTCTCATGGGAATCATTACCGGCGACGGCATCCATCTCCATTCCTGGAGCAGCATTTTTGTCCAGGATGTCCTCATGCCCTTGCGAACGCGTTTTCTTCCGGTAAGACAACATCTTGCCTGGCTGCGTCTGAGCGTGATCGGGGTGGCGCTCTTTGCTTTCGGCTTCGGCGCCCTTTTCCGACAAACCGAATATGTCATGATGTGGCTGCAGGTCACCACGGCGATCTTCCTCGGCGGCGCGGGCTCGGCCATCATCGGCGGCCTTTACTGGAGCCGCGGCACCACCGCCGGGGCGTGGGCCGGGATGCTCACCGGATCGCTCCTGTCCGTCGGCGGAATCATCGCGCGCCTTCTCGACGCCCAGTTTGCCTGGAATGGGATGGAGATCGCCTTCGTCGCGGCTCTTGCCGCAATCCTCGTCTACACGAGCGTCTCCCTCGCGACCTGCCGTCAGCCCCACAATATGGACCAACTACTGCATCGTGGGGCGTATAAGGTCGAAACGGAATCGGATAGCGAGGAACCGCCACTCGCTCGCCGCTTTTCCGCCTCCCGCATTATCGGCATCGACAACTCGTTTCCACGCCGGGACCGCTGGATCGCTCACTCCATCTTCTGGTGGAGTGCCGGATGGTTCCTGGCGGTTCTGGCAGGTACACTCCTCGAGTTTTTCCGTCCCATTCCCGAGGACGCCTGGGCGGTGTACTGGCATTGGGCATCCATACGAATTCCCCTCGCCGTGGCCTGCCTCACCTGCGTCTGGTTCGTGAGAGGCGGAACTCGCGATCTCTTCGCGTACTTCACTCACTTACGCCATAAACGCGTCGATATCCACGACGATGGCACCGTGGCTCACGAATCACAAGCGATCGCCGTGAAGGAGATTATCCCGCGCGGCGAGAGACGATCCTACAAAATGCCTTCCAAGGAATAAGCGCGGCGAGGCTTGGTCGTTGCCACGTTTCGTTGCCGGCGATACTGCAAGGGCGAAAGTCCCGTTTTAGCCTTAAACTGGCGACTGAAGAAGAAAAGATCGGAGTAATCGAGGCGCTCGGCGATTTCACCCACACTGAGACTCGTCTCCGCCAAGAGGTGTCGCGCACGAGAAAGCCTCAAATGGAGAAGGAAGTCGCGCGGAGTTTGTTGCGCCACCGTCTTGAACACGCGGCTGAAATGGGCTTGGCTCCAATGCAACTGCCGCGCCATGTCGCTGACCCGCGGAAAGGGCCCGGACTCCGCGTGAACGGAGACGATGAGTTGGACAACTTTTTTTCGCTGTTCAGCGGTGATGACGGCGCCTTCACTGGACGGGACGGCTTCCGACGAGAGCAAATCGATCAGCGTCGCTTTCAACAACGCACTGGCCACTCTGGGTTGACGCGGAAAAAGCTGAATGATACGGCGGCAGACCGCATCGTAGAAGTCCAAATCGGGCACTTCAAAAAACTCCGACCAACTGTCATACAACCGCGCAGCTTTGGCCCGGCTAAAGGCTCCATCCCTCCATGCGTCGAAGTGGATGAAGGTGAAGCCGAGGGGATTGCCCTCGTCGTGACCTGCGTCGTAAATGCCACCTGGCCGCATGAGAGCACAAAAGCCTGGCAGCAGATTAATTTTTCGGCCACGCGTGCGCATCCAACCACGACCTTTCCAGACCAGCCATAACTCGGCATCTGCCAGGGCGAGGGAATTTTCGCGCGTGCGGGACCAACCAGGCCCGCCAACTATTCGGCCGCAGGGATCTTTGAGGCGTATTTGAAAGTTTTTGGACATCACAAAAACACAAAAAAAGCATGCAACAATCCATTCCCGCAAGCGAATTCTTTTTGTTTAATCTCAGAAGAATATCTTTCGCATGAAAACTTCCCACCTTTCCTCCCTCCACTGCCGCGTTCACTCTATGCGCACCGATTTTGTCATCGTTGGTGGAGGCATGGCCGGTACCTGCGCGGCGCTGGCAGCGGCACGTCATGGGGCCAAAGTCGTCCTTGTGCAGGACCGCTCCATGCTTGGCGGGAATGCCTCGAGCGAGGTCAAGATGCATATCGTAGGCGCGGATTGCCACGGTCAACACCCCGGCCTGCGCGAGTCGGGCCTGATTGAAGAGTTACGCCTCGAGGACGCCGTCCGCAACCCGCATCGCAGCTATTCGCAGTGGGACCTCCTGCTCTATGAGAAAGTGAAAGCCGAGCCGAACATCACGCTGCTGCTAGACACCACGTGTATCGGTTGCGAGGTTGATCCGCACACCCGCGCGATTCGCTCCGTGCGCGCGCTGCGCAACTCAACCGAAGACCTCTTTGAAATTGAGGGGACGTTTTTTGCCGACTGCTCCGGTGACAGCCGCCTTGGGCTCGAGGCGGGCGCCGACTTCCGCCATGGACGCGAGGGCCGGGACGAGTACACCGAAAGCCTGGCGCCCGAGAAAGCGGACGGCCAGACGCTGGGCAGCTCGATACTCCTCACCGGCCGGCGGCACGAGACGCCACAGCCGTTTCGCGCGCCGAACTGGGTTCGCAAATTCACTAAGGACGACCTGAAGCATCGCCCGATTTACAGCTTCGAATACGGCTACTGGTGGTTCGAGTGGGGCGGCCAGCACGATACGATCCGCGACAATGAGATGATTCGCCACGAGTTGCTGCGCATCGCCCTTGGCATTTGGGACTACGTGAAGAATTCCGGTCACCATCCCGATTCTGCCAACTGGGCGCTCGACTGGGTCGGTTCGATCCCGGGCAAGCGCGAGTCCCGTCGTCTGCTCGGCCCGCACGTTCTAACGCAACGCGATGTCCAGGAGGGGCGGCTATTCGCCGATGCCGTCGCTTATGGAGGCTGGGCCATCGATCTCCATCCACCCAGCGGCGTCGACGCGAAGGATGAGCCGCCGTACACGCCGACTCACCTCGAGCGTGTCTACAGCATTCCGCTGCGCTGTCTCCACTCCCGGAACGTACCCAATCTCCTTTTTGCCGGCCGCAATATAAGCGCGTCGCACGTCGCGTTCGCCAGCACACGCGTAATGGCCACGTGCTCGCTGATGGGCCAAGCCATAGGGACCGCCGCGGCGCTGGGAGTGGCAAAGGGAATCTCGCTTCTGGCACTTGGTCAGGGAGAGGACCTGCGCGAGCTGCAAGAGGTCCTCCTGAAGGACGATGCGTTCATTCCCGCAATATGGCGGACGGATCCGCTTGACCTAGCACCTCGCGCGAAGGTTTTCGCCTCCTCCGAGCGCGAAGGGTATGAGGGCGCACTCGTGCTGGACGGTAAAACGCGCGACCTTGTCGGCCAATTCGGCGAATGGGCCGACCAGCGTCCGCACCACTGGAGATCGCAAGGCTTACCCGCTTGGATCGAGTTGAAGCTGCCGGCCCCAGCGGAGATTCACGAGATTCATTTGACGTTCGACACCGGCTTCTCGCGCGAACTGATGCTCACACCGAGCGATCATATCACCAAGAAGATGATCCGCGGCCCCCAACCAGAGACGGTTCAGACCTATCGTGTTTATGTCGGCGGGGAGGTCGCGGTGGAAGAATCTGATAACTATCAGCGCAAACGCGTACATCGGCTTGCTCGGGCGATCACATCGAACAGCGTTAAAATCGAAATTCTCGCCACCCACGGCGTGCCGGACGCCCATCTTTTCGAAATTCGCCTCTACTAGGCGACGAGCGCCGGAAACCTCGACGGCGCGGGGCCTCTGGAAATGTCGAGTTCGAGGCCGAAAGCCCGACGTATATCGGGACAATGTTACCGTCTCATTGGCACACCGGAAGGGGACGACGAGCGATTATGAGAGGGGAAGCCGTCATTGTAACAAAATACCTTGACGGTTATATCGATATATCTTATATCGATATGTAAGCAATCCTGCTTCGCTATACCTTCTTAAAACCTATGATCAACCCCCGCGCTCTTCCTGACTCCTCCCCCGCCGAAAAGCGTCCTCCCCTACGGGAGATAGCCGAACGCCTTGGCGTTTCCAAAATGACGGTCTCCCGCGCCCTGCGCGAAGGCACATCTGTTGATCCCGCGCTCCGCTCGCGCATCCAACAAACCGCGCGTGAAATCGGTTATCAGCCCGATATGCGCATCTCCCAAGTCATGAGCGCGATTCGCAAATCCAACTTTCCCCAGTACCGAGAGACGCTCGCCCTCGTCTGGACGCACAAGAACGCCACTCCGGACAGCAGCTTCAATGAGGAAATCCTCTCCGGCGCACGGCTCCAAGCGGAGCAGCTCGGCTACAAGCTCGACGAGTTTCGCCTCACCGACCAGGCGATGAGCGGCCGTGCCCTTTCCCACATCCTCTATTCGCGCGGTATCCGCGGAGCACTCATTGCACCTCCCGGCGACGAGCGCTCCCACCCTCATATCTGGCTCGACTGGAAAAACATTTCTGCCGTGCTCATCGGCCGCTCGTTCGTCAACCGCGGCATCGCTCGGGTCCAGCCCGACCATCATTTCGCTTGCACCTTGGCAGTCCGGCGCCTCAAAAGGCTGCAGTACCGCCGTATCGGCTTGGTCCTCTCCCGTGCCTTCGACGAAAAGACCGGACGCCTTGTCAGTTCTGCCTTCCTCGGATCACATCCTCTCGGTTATAAGGAGGCTGCCAAGTTGATCCTCATCCACGAGACCCCCGACTCGAAGGCCTTGGATAAATGGATCAGCCAGAACCGGCCTGACGTCGTGGTTGCCCATTTCGAAAATGGGTTTCCACGCCGGGAGCAGCTGCAGGGCCCCTGCGGACGCAAGGTGGACCTCGCTGCTCTGAACTGGAACCGCCGTCAGCCTTCCGTAGCCGGCGTCAACCTTCAAGTCCCGCGCGTCGGCGAGGCAGCCGTTGATCTCCTCGTCTTGCGGATGCAGCGCAATATTTTCGGCCTGGAGGAAACAGCTCCCACGATCCAGGTCCCCGGAGCGTGGATGGACGGCCCCTCCATTCGCCGCGCGCCGGAAGGTGATGTCGAGGAGGCGATGCGGCTCGTACATTGCAAAGCGCAACGCCGCCGCATCGGGCCGCAATTGGCGCTGGTTTGACGCGAAGCTGCGGGCGGTAGTAATCTCAGACCTCCTCCGCCATGACCATAACCACTCCCCATACCAAGCACTACAAGCTTTCCGAAACCCTTCGCGAAGCAATCCGGTTCATGGCACCGGGGGAATTGCTGCCCACCGTCGAAGAGCTGAAGAAGAAATACAGGGTCTCGCAAACCACCGTCACGCAGGCGATGGAGCGGCTACGCGCTCAGGGCCTGGTTGAGCGGCCCTTTGGTCGGCGGCGCCTCGCCGTGAGCCGGGTTGAATCCCACCCCCTTTTCCGCGTCACCCTCATCCGCCCGCTTTGGTCCTCGCCGGACTACGACACGATTACCAACGTCATCTATTCCCTCGGTCAGGAGATGAATGTCGGCTTTAGCCTGCATATCTATCGCAATATCGACGACCTCAACGTCGAGGCCGCACTCCGCAATTCCGATGCCGGCATGATCATCGGCGATCGGCTGATGAGCCGCGAGCAGATCAATGCCTTCAACCGCCTGCGCAAACCCATGGTCTTCCTACGGGACAAACCAGACGCGGTAAAGGCGCACTCCGTCTCCGTCAACGACGTGATCGTCGGACAAAAGGCCACCCGTCACTTGATCGACCTCGGGCACCGGCGCATCGTCGCCATGCTGAGCGAACCACCGAATCCCATGTACTCCCTACGGCTCGACGGCTGGGCCTCCACCCTGCAGCGCGCGGGCATCAGGGCGGGCGACGACCTGATCGCCGACTGCTCTGTTCGCCACGGCAAGGATTCGATTCAGGGCTCCTACGAGCGCTTCAACGCCTGGCTCGACACCAACCGCGTCCCCTTCACCGGCCTTTTTTGCCTAACGTGGACCGGAGCCCTTGCCTCCTTGCGCGCCCTGCGCGAGCGCAAGATTTCTGTCCCTGGCAAGGTCAGCGTGATCACCTACGACAGTGAGTCAGCCATCAGCCAGTACATGAATCCGCCTCTGACGACCGTCAGTATCAACGTCGCGCAGTACGCCAACGATGCGATGCGTATCGTCCAGCGAGCGCTCAATGACAAGTCGCTGCAGGAGCCGCAGCGCCTGCTGCTCAAGCCGGAACTTTTCGTGCGCGAAAGCACCCGCGCCCTTGAGGGCTGATCCGGATCAACCGCCGGAAATCACACAGCGGAAACCGACGTGCGTCGTGCTCGTGTCGGGCGTCATCCCTCGCCGCGCGCTTGGGCGGTAGCTGGCGCAATAATCCGGGCTGCAGAGGTAAGATCCGCCCTTGATCACCCGCTCGGGCATGCCCGGGTTCCCCGGATCACTGCTCAACGCAGGCCCCGTCGGGCATTGGCAGCACGCTGCGACCGGCAGCGCCTGGTAAAGCGCCGCGTCGTACCAATCGCTGCACCAGTTCCACACGTTTCCCGCCATGTCGTGCAGTCCGTAGCCATTGGCCGGGAACGAACCGACCGGCGCCAGGCCCGCGAAGCCATCCTCCGCGCGGTTGATCACGGGAAAGATGCCCTGCCATGTATTGGCCATGTATTTCCCGCCGGGCCGGAAATCATCACCCCACGCGTAGCGCTTTCCTTCGAGGCCCCCCCGCGCGGCGCGCTCCCACTCCGCCTCGGTCGGCAACCGCTTGCCGGCCCACTTTGCGAAGGCAGCCGCATCATACCACGATACCTGTACCACGGGATAATTATCGCGCCCCTCGACGGAACTACCGGGGCCGTCGGGATGACGCCAGTTCGCGCCGGGCGTCCAGATCCACCATTGGCTCATGTCATCGAGCGGCACGGGCTGGTCCGTCGGCCGAAAGACTAGCGAGCCCTGCACCAGGAACTTCGCCTCGGGCTTCGGGGTTCCCGGCGGAAGCTGCTTCTTCATTTCATTCCAATCGGGCGCCCGCTCTGCCGTAGTCACGTAGCCCGTCGTCGCGACGAACTTGGCGAACTCCGCGTTCGTCACCGTGTTGATATCCATCCAAAAACCGTCGAGATGCACGCGATGCGCAGGCCTTTCGTTGTCCATACTCGCGGGATCATCCGTGCCCATGGAAAAATCTCCGCCGGGAATCCATGCCATGCCCGGCGGAGAAGGCACCGGGGTTTTCGCCGCCGCGAGAGGCACAGCTACCACGAGGAAGAATAGTGCAATTCGAAAACTCATGCTTGCGGCCCAGCGTTGCGGATTCGCGCCAATTCCTCGCTCATCTTCTTCACGAGATCAGGATGCTCCGCCGCGACATTATGGTCCTCATGCGGATCATCGTCCAGATTGTAGAGTTGCGGCCCAGGCGGCGGCGACGGGCCTTGCGTCGTGTCGCCTTCCTCCAGCTTTTTATGGGCGTGAGGCACCGGCACGAAGAACTTCCATGGCCCCTCGCGCAAAGCCAGCGTGGGCCCCGAATCCTGCTCCACCATCGTCGTGCGACCCTGCGTCGAGCGACCGAGCAGCGCGGCCAGCACGTCCTGGCTGTCCGATCGCGACGCGGCTGTCTGAGGGATTCCTGCCAACTCGGCGAGCGATGCAAAGAGATCGAGCTGGTTCACCATCGCCGTCGAAGTGCCGGGTGCAATCGTGCCAGGCCACGAGACGATGAATGGCACGCGCGTGCCTCCCTCGAAGATCTGGTATTTTCCGCCGCGGTACGGTCCCGCCGGCTTGTGGCCATTAGCCTCTTTGATTGAACCGTCGGCGTAACCGTCGTTAAAGATCGGCCCATTGTCGCTGGAGAAAATCACCAGCGTCTTCTCGGCGAGGCCCGCTTGCTTGAGCGTATCGAGAAACGCGCCCACCGTCGCATCGAGCTCCTCAATCGAGTCGCCACGAATTCCACACTCACTTGTGTGGAGAAACCGGCCATTCGGCGCGCGCGGCACGTGGATGTTATGCGGGCAGTAGTAGAGAAAAAAGGGCCTGTACTTGTTTTTCAGCACGAATGCCTGTGCTTGGCTGAGGAATTGTTGTGCCATTTCCTCATCGGTCCACCAGGCCGAATGTCCGCCCGCCATCCAGCCGATACGGCTGATGTGGTCCACAATTGTCCCACTGTGCTGCGCGTCGGCCGGGTAGCGCAAAAGGTCGGGACGGCTTTGGCCGGTCGGCTCCTGGCCAATATTGTGCTCGTAATTCACCGAAAGCGGGTCGTTCGGCGTAAGGCCAACCACTGACCTGTCCTGAATATAAACACAGGGTACGCGGTCGGGCGTCGCGGGCAGGAAGTACGAGTAATCGAATCCCAACTCGTCCGGGCCCGGGCTGATCGTCTTATTCCAATCGATGTTGCCGTCACCCAACCCCAGGTGCCACTTGCCGACAAAGCCGGTCGCGTATCCTGCCGCCTGCATCACTTTGGGAAGTGTAGGTCCGACGGGATCAATCACCAACGGCGCGTTGCCTGGCAGGATGACGGCCTTCTTGTTGCGGAACGCGTACTGGCCGGTAAGGATTGAGTAGCGGCTAGGCGTGCACGTCGAAGATGTGCAATGGCCATCGGTAAAACGAAGCCCGCTCGCAGCCAGCGCATCGATGTGAGGCGTCGATACCTTAGTCGCCCCGTAAGAACTGAGATCGCCGTAGCCGACGTCATCGGAAAGAATGATAACAATGTTGGGCCGCAAGAGCGGAGCCGGGAGATCGGCAGCCGAGAGGGTGAGTGCGCTTACAAAAAGAAGAAGAACCGTGCGGAAAGCGTGACGTTTCATGACGGAAGGAAGCGATCAAGGAGTCTAAGAAAGTCGCTGATGCAGTTTCGATTTTATATCGATATTTGTTAGATTCGTCCACGGCGTTCTTCTTCATGAACAGTTTGTAATCTTCACCGCAGGATGACTATCGCACGCGGTTTTCCGCGAAAGGAGGAGCAACCCACTCGCCACGCAAAAGAACGGTTTTGGGAAGAATGGGGCGGCCCCACTCGCGACGCAGGAGGAGAGAGTGGGTGAGTTGCGCGCTCTCGCGACCAATCACGCGCGGATCGAGATGAATGACCGCCGCGCCAGGGTACGCTTCGACATCGTTGAGATAGGCACAAACCACGCCGGCACGGGCTAGCAGCTCGTGCCAGTCACGATGGATGGTGAGCACCGCATCCGGACGCTCGCGGCGCAGCCAGGCAGCCAACGCGCGACCGGGCTTCGTCCCAGCCCGGAAGAGCAAGGGCCGAAGCGTCGGCGGCGGCGCGGTGCGGTAGGCCCCAAGCCAGAGGTGGCTCGTGCGTGCCTCGAGCTCTTCCTGAAGAATCAGGCCGACGCGCCGGTGCCCCAGACGACGCAGGGCGTCATGCGCAGTATGCAAGCCGTGGAAATAGTCCATTGCGACGGCGTGCAAAGCGGGCTCGTGCCGCAACGCGCCCATCGCAACAACAGCGAATTCGCCCCAATCCCAGCCCTCGAGCCGCAGGGGCTGACTGGATGGGCTGAGAAGCAGCCCGCGCACGCCACGATGAAAAAGCTGACGGCTGAGTTGCCGCTGCTCTGCGTACGTGGCCGGGAGTGGATAGACATGCACAGCGTAACCGAGACGAACTGCTTCCTCGCGTGCCCCGGTTTTGACGAGGTCGACGTAGGGCGTCGACTCGGCTTCGAGAAAGGCCATGACATTTCCGGCGGATGGGGAGCGTCGCCGTGCCCGGTAAGCGGCGAGCGCAG
>Ga0182024_10011651_pt1 | contig 17597 bp, 14 predicted proteins | sample P32metaG_FD_120480 | JGI IMG/M metagenome (GOLD analysis project Ga0182024, IMG submission 120480) | Permafrost microbial communities from Stordalen Mire, Sweden - P3-2 metaG (Illumina Assembly) | ecosystem: Environmental > Terrestrial > Soil > Wetlands > Permafrost | place: Sweden: Stordalen... | reverse complement strand
TCACGGCGGACAAAAAGCACCCGTCGACGGCCGAAGGTTCCACCGTGTCCGCAAATATTTGGAGCAGCCGGGTGGCGCTTATCGCTGCATTGTTCTTCATCTATGTGGGGACGGAGACTTCCGTGGGTGGTTGGATCGCGTCCTATGCGCGGCGCATTAACCCCGATGCTAAAACGCTGTGGGCGATCATGCCCTCATTCTTTTGGGGAGCCATGCTGGTGGGACGCGCCCTCGCGCCCGTAGTGTTGCGACATGCGCGCGCAATGAATGTGGCGGTGGCCGGAGTAACTTTGGCTTCGTTTGGCATCGTTATCTTACTGATGGCAAAAACCATCACGATGGTCATGGTTGGCGCGGGCGTGGCGGGACTGGGATTGGCATCCGTTTTCCCCATCAATGTCTCCCTGCTACCTCATTGGTTCGGGGAAAATACCCGGCGCATTAGCGGGGCAATTTTTTCGGTGAGCAATTTCGGAGGCGCGGCCCTGGCCTGGTTGGTGGGCGCACTTTCTTCTCATTTTGGCAGTCTGCGGGCGGGATTCCTGGTGCCTTTATTCGGAGCCGTCAGCATGCTGGCTTTTTATTTGCTGCAGAAATCGTCCGCAGCAAGAACCACGTAGAGGCAGATCGCCGCCGATCCCAAGCCCTCTCCAAGCGCAACCCATCTCAGTTTTATTGGTAAACTATCACTTAGCAAATGGCTGAAAAGCGCACATTAGTCGAGAAGATCTGGAATGAGCATGTCGTCTGCCTTCCCGCGGACCGGCTGCCTCTTCTGTACATCGATTTGCATCTCGTACACGAAGTCACTTCTCCCCAGGCATTTGATGGGCTCCGGGTTGCTGGACGCACGGTTCGTCAGCCTCATCGCACGGTCGCGACTGTGGACCACAACATTCCAACCGAGCCTCGCGGCACCCCGATCACCGATCCCATCGCGGCCCGTCAAATTCAGGCGCTGCAGAAGAATTGCAAAGAGTTTGGAGTGCCCCTGTTTGACATGGACTCGCCCAACCAGGGCATCGTGCACGTGATCGGGCCGGAGCTGGGAATCACTCAACCCGGCATGACCATCGTCTGCGGCGACAGCCACACCAGCACTCATGGGGCCTTCGGTTCGCTGGCGTTTGGCATTGGAACCTCGGAAGTTGAGCACGTTCTGGCTACGCAGTGTCTGCCGCAACGCAAACCCAAGACCATGTTGATCCGCGTGAGCGGCGGGCTCGGCGAAGGCATCAGCGCGAAAGATCTGGCACTCGGCGTCATTGGACAAATCGGGACCGATGGCGCAACCGGTCACGTCATCGAATACGCGGGAGAAGCCGTGCGTGCGCTCTCGATGGAAGGCCGCATGACTTTGTGCAACATGAGCATTGAGGCTGGCGCCCGCGCTGCCATGGTCGCACCGGACGAAACCACATTCGCCTACATGAAAGGCCGCCGTTTTGCCCCGCAAGGCGCGGACTGGGAGAAAGCCCTTGCTCATTGGCGCAGCCTGGCTTCCGATCCCGGCGCACGCTACGACACGGTCGTGGAAATTGACGCTTCCAAGCTTGCTCCCTTCGTCACCTGGGGAACGAACCCGGGAATGGTTGTGCCGGTGAGCGGGCATGTGCCGGAATTAAGCGATCTAAAGACCGACGCCGAGCGTCAGGCTGCAGTTCGCATGTTGGAGTACATGGGACTCGAACCCGGAACCAGCATCGAAACTATTTCCGTCGATCGTGTCTTCATCGGCTCCTGTACCAACTCACGCCTGGAAGACTTGCGCGCGGCCGCCCGCGTGGCCAAAGGACATCATGTGAATGGCAAAGTGCGAGCCATGGTCGTCCCCGGTTCGCAGGTGGTAAAGCGCCTGGCTGAGCAGGAAGGCTTGCACAAGATTTTTCAGGAAGCCGGCTTTGAGTGGCGCGAGTCGGGATGCTCGATGTGCCTGGGAATGAACCCGGACATCTTGCAGCCCGGCGAACGCTGCGCTTCGACCAGCAATCGCAACTTCGAAGGCCGCCAGGGACGCGGCGGCCGCACGCACTTGGTCAGCCCCATGATGGCCGCCGCAGCTGCCATCGCCGGCCATTTCACCGACATTCGCAACTGGCGGTTCAATTAGCCAAGTTGCATTAGCCGAGTTTCACTGAGAGAAAGCATGCAACCGTTTCGCGTACACAAGGGCAAGGTCGCGCCGCTCGATCGGGCTAACGTTGACACCGACCAAATCATTCCCAAACAATTCTTAAAACGCATCGAACGTACCGGCTTTGGAAAATTTTTGTTTTACGATTGGCGGCGCGCGAAAGATGGCCAGCCGGACACGTCATTCACCCTGAACCAGCCCCGCTATTCCGGCGCAAGCATCTTGGTGGCGGGAAAAAACTTCGGCTGCGGATCGTCGCGGGAACATGCCGTCTGGGCGCTGGAAGATTTTGGATTTCGTGCCGTGATCGCGCCCTCATTTGCCGACATCTTCGCCAATAATTGCGTACAGAATGGTGTGCTGGCCGCAGTTCTTACAGAAGCAGAAGTAAGCGAGATCGTGCGCCGCGCGACCGAAGTTCCGGATTACCAGCTTACGATCGACCTTGAGCAGCGCAGTGTGAAAGATACGCATGGGCTCTCGGCGAGTTTCCAGATTGAAGAATCCACTCGCCATCGCTTACTGAATGGGCTCGACGACATTGGGCTCACCCTGCTGCAAGAGTCAGACATCGTTGCCTATGAAGCGCAGCACCCCGTTCCTGCCGCTTCCAAACGACTTTGAGAGCAGCAAAGCTGCTAGGGGTCCTTCGCGGCGCGAAGAACGCTGGCTCAGGATGACAAGTCTTTCCGGCCTATTTTGAGACTCAAAAGAGCCTGCCCTGCGCAAAGTCGAAGGGCGCAACTGCCACCACACTACTTGACCGGCATCACCGGCACCGGTGCCCCTGGCGGTGTTATGGTAAGCATTTGCTTGGCTGAATCCGGCAGCTTGTCCGCGTTGGCTAACAGCAAGCTGACTTGCCACATCTGCGTGTCAGAAAGCGATTCTTTGAAGCCCGGCATTCCGGTAAGACGAATGCCATTGGCGACCTTCCAATACGTCTCTCCGGGCTCGTCATCCGTGACACCTGTCCCCTTTAGCAATCGCGGCGGCTTGGGAAACATCCCGCTTGCAATTACGCTCGGGGAGCCATCCGAAAAACTGTGACACACGGCGCAGTTCTCACGGTATACCTGTGCCCCGGCTTTGAAATTGTTCTCATCGGGCGAAATCGGAACACTCTTGGGCATTTCTTTGCTGATGCGTGCCTTCAGGGCGCGGTTCGCCAGCATGCGTTCAAAAAGCATGGGCGGAGCGGATGTCGCAACCGGCGCGTTCCCCGAAGCGAAGTAAGCGTAAACGGCAAACGGAACGGCAATGACGCCTATGATCAAACCGAAAATGAAAGTCTTCAACAGCACCCTCCTCACTACAGAGTCGGATGCGAGAGTTTACACCGAACCTTTGCTATGACACCACCATGAAAAAAACGCCGCCCGCGGGCGGCGTTTTCAGATTAGAAGAGCAGTCTAGCGATGCCCTTTATGGCCTCCGCCGCCACTGTGTCCACCGGAGCTCCCGTGCGAGCCAGAACTTCCGTGTGAACTTGCTGGGCTGCCGCCATGGGAACCGCCACCACCGGAGCTATGAGGTGCTGGTGCGCTGCGGCTTGGCGCCGGAGAACTGTGGCCCGAGTAGCCGCCGTGGGGCGATCCACCGCGCGACCCGCCGTAGGGAGATCCGCCGTAACTTGGTCTGCTAGAACCGTACCCTCCGCCGTATCTCGAGGATTGGCCGTACCGGCCTGTCGATTCTCCGTACGATCTCCCCGAGTAAGCGCTGCGGCTATCGGAAGAATAGCTACGCGGCGCAGGCAAAACCCGGCCCGTGGGACGGGGTACGTTATTGGATCCGCCTCGGGCAGAGTTCGTGTTTCCAGAGGCCCTCGGAATCGATCGTGAGCCCGCGGACGACTCACCATTTCTCCCCATCTCGGCACGATTCGAACCAGCCTCGTTAGATCGGCTCATAGTCGATGAAGGACGTGGCACAGAATGTCCACCTTGCGCAGCTTGCGAACCAGAAGATCCTCGCTCTGCGCCGTGGAATGATCCAGCACCGTTTCCACCCATTCGAGAAGGCGTCGCAGTTCGGCTGACTGTAGGACGGGCCAACGAACGCTGCGGCGCACCAGCCACACCCGTTCTTCCGCCGAGTCGGCTGTCGCGCGCCGGATTCGCATCCACATGACTCAACGGCTGCGCATTTCGCAAAGCGCTCTCCGAAACATGCACTGAATTCCGGTTCACCGGCAATCCATGCTCCAGTGCGTTGCGAGAGATCGCGTGGAAACCGCCGCGCGCATTCATGTTCACCGAGCGCCTCTGCCAGTCACCACCGCGGAAACCATGGTTGAAACCTTCGTGAAAGCGATCGAAGTTGTTAAAGCGACTGTTAAAAATATTCACGCCTCGGAAGTAGCCCCACCCATAGTGATACCAGGGGAAGAAAGGCTCCCCGAAGCCCAGAGGGCACCAGCCGAACCCGAAACCAAAGCCAAACCCGCCATACCACGAAACCAGAGCGGGTGCGTACCACGAGCGTGCCCAGCCACCACCGTAGGGCCCCGGCGCCCATCCCCAATAACCACCGAAACTCACCCAGCGGCCATAGTGGAAGGGAGCGAATCCCCAGGGAGCGTAATCAACCCAGGTCCATCCCCACGGATCTTCCCAGATCCAGTTTCCGTTGGTGTAGGGCGCCCAGTCCGGACCTACTCCGCTTGGAACCCAAACATTGCCGTAGTCAGGAGTGTTGCGCCAGGTTCCGTTGGCGTCGAGATCTTCCGATCCGACCACATCCGGAGAAACGTACTGGCCGGAACGCGAAGAATCGGCGCGCCTATCCCTGCTCTCGCACCATTCATCGAAACTATCGGGGTCGGGAGCGGCATTCGTTACATGAGTCAGTGAATCCCCGTTCGTGAATCGCGCCTGCGTGTGTGCCTTCACGCGCACTGCCGGACCTTGCCCGCTGGCCTCACCTTCACCTCTCCACACCGTAACTACGGTTGCGTCGCCATTGGGGTCAACATCAAACCGGTAATCACCGGTCCTCAAAATAGTGAATGCCTGGTTGGGCGTGTCGACCTCGTAGGTCTCGCCCTCGAACAAGTGCCGGACGTGCGCGTTTAAAGTGCCTTGGTGCAGCGTCACTTGTGCAGTATTTTCGTCCACATTGGTGAGTGTGAGACTGCTCTCAGAACCCAACCGAAGGAGACCGGTGCCCAGGTTCAACTCTGCTCGTGAATTCTTGTCTGCCCAAACATTGTCCGCGTTGGTCAGAGGACGATTGACCGCGCCTTCGACCCAGTCGCCGGTCCCCTGGGGCTGAACCGATACCGATCCGGTCATGTATTGCAAACGCGCGACACGGCTCGGAGGTTCTTCGTCCGCACGGCCGGGTTGCGCTCCATTGGGAGGGGGTGGAGCGGATTGAGCCATCGGTGTTTCCAGCGGCTGATCGGCGGCTGGTGGCTGATCGGCTGGCTGATCGGTTTGCGCCACGGCCGTTACTAGAGTGAATGACCACGCAGTAAGAATAAGACTTGCGAAAAGTAAGCGCCTTAGGGCCCTCATAAAATCCTTCTTCTGAGGAACAATCTGGGAGCATGCTCCTCAAGGCACTCCGCGCCCAGTTACATTGGTTGTGGTCGCGGGTGCTACCAAACTTTCCTGACAACAGAATAAACCCCAAATTCGGGAAGGAGTTGCGCAAAGGTAACGCGGGAGCGGGTGTAGGCCAAAAGAGGAAAGTCGTCAATCTCGCGAGCCCGCTAAGTCATTACCAACAGGTCAGTTAACTGAAGTGAAACTCAATATCGAGGGGAGCTTGATATTCCGAGGCACCTAGTTGGTACCGTCCTCGGCATGCGTTGTGCCCAGCTGCCAGGTTAGCACGTGTTACACTGATGTTGCGGTTAATACCACGGTTGTGTGGTGCGGTTCCTCAAGGTTAAGAAGTTAAGAACGTGATCCCAGACTTCCCGCCCTGCTGTCTCCTCCGTAGATTGTCGCATAACTAAAACAAGACTGGCGTAAGCGCTGCTTCGCCACACAGAATTCGTGTGTGCCAAGACGGCTTCGCCAGACAGAAAGAACGATCCATCAATGACACAATTTTCAGAACTGCCGATTCGGCCCCAGATTATGGAGCAATTGTCGGCAGCCAGTTTTTCCACAATGACTGCGGTGCAAGCTGCCGCGATTCCTCAAGCCCTTGAGGGCAAAGATGTTCTGGCTACAGCCCAAACCGGAACCGGCAAAACTCTGGCCTTCCTGATTCCCATAATGGAACATCTGCTGAAGCAACACATCCCGGCAATCACTGCGCTGGTGCTGGTTCCCACAAGGGAATTGGCCATGCAAGTTGCAGCCCAGTACGACGCACTACGCGGCAAAAGGCTCGCAGCTGCAGCACTCGTTGTCGGCGGTTTGCCCGAAAGGCAGCAACTCGCCTCGATCCGCGGCGGAGCTCGCCTGATGGTCGCAACTCCGGGACGCCTGGAAGATTTCCTCGACCGCAAGCTGGTGGATTTTCGCGGAACCTCTATTTTGGTGTTGGACGAAGCCGATCGCATGCTGGATATGGGATTTCTCCCCTCCATTCGCCGCATTGTTTCGGTCTTACCAACACAACGCCAGACGCTATGCTTTTCCGCCACATTGCCCGATTCCGTCGCACAACTGACGAATAAATACATGAACGCTCCCGTGCGCGTCGCTGTGGGATCAACCCTGAAGCCTGCAGAGAACGTACGCATGCAGGCTTTTGAAGTCTCCGGTGATCGCAAACAGCAAGTGCTCAACGGTCTGCTCTCGAACGAGACTGGCCGCTGCCTGATTTTCGTGCGGACGAAGCATGGTACGGAACGGCTGGCCCGGCGTCTGACCCGTGACGGTTTTTCCGCGGCCATGCTTCACGGAGATCGCTCGCAGTCGCAGCGTACAGCCGCACTCGCTGGATTTCAGCAGGGCAGGATTCGCGTGCTTGTGGCCACTGACCTGGCTTCACGTGGCATTCACGTCCAGGACATCGCGCACGTAATCAACTACGACTTGCCTGCCGTGGCGGAAGATTTTATCCATCGGGTGGGAAGAACAGGACGCGCCGGAGAGCTGGGTGTGGCTTCGACTCTTTACGGACGCGACCAGGCTGGCGATTTGCGCCAAATCGAGCGGGCGCTCGGCATTCGCATCGAACGAAAGCAAGCGGAATTTGACGCATCCGTAAAACCAGCGTCTGGCAAAGAAGAACAAGCCTGGAAAGATCGTAGCGAAGAACGCGGCAGCTTTGACGCGACTGCGTCGAAATCAAGGATGGCCCGCTTGCCGGGAGAAACCCTGCAAATGCACGTAGCGCGCGCGTAAGATCTACTAACAGTGGTCGGTTCAACCACCGAGGGCACAGAGGGGCACGGAGGAAACCCCTTAAGGTTGTGACTTCCTGTCCTTTGTGGTTTACGGGGACCCGGGCAAAATTCGTGTCGGCTATTCAGTTACGAACCGATCGCAGATCGGTCATCACCTGACCCCGATCTTGAGTGAGGTGGGATAAAGCTTGCCACATCCGCAAGATGCGCGCGAGATCGCTCGCCCGGCTGAAAACCGCCGGATCTTCGGGATGACGGGTCTAGTAAATTTTAATAAATTTAAGATTGAGCCACTACCTATATATAGGAAGACCGAGCGTTATTCATAACGCAGGGCTTCGATGGGATCAAGGCGGGAGGCGCGAACCGCAGGCACCATGCCACTGATTAATCCCACCAACCCAAGAATAAGCGTTGCCGCAATCAGCGTGCCCGGGGCGATGATCAGGCGGATATCACCAGCTTCCGCATTCTTGGCGAACGCGCTATAAAGCGTGAGCCTTCCCACAGAAATTGCTACCACGTAGGCCAGGATGATTCCCAGCACTCCGCCGAGAAACGTAATGGTCAAAGCTTCTGCCAGGAATTGAAATAGAATCTGCCGCTTCCGCGCACCCAGCGCCTTCTCCACCCCAATTTCACGAGTACGGTGCTGCACCGAGACCAGCATGATGTTCATCAGTCCCACGCCACCGATGCCCAGCGTGAGCATGCCAATGAAACCCAGCAGAATCTTCAGTCCGATGGTGATGATTTCGAACTGATGGACCTGCTCCATGAGGTTAAATACCAGCATGGCTCGCCGGTCGCTTTGGTTGTACTTATGCTGGGTAGCCATCACGGCCCGCACGGATTGTTCCAGCCTTTCATACTCAGGGTCTGGTAGTTGAACCAGATGGTGTCAATGAAGTCGGTGTCTCGCAAATCACCCATGGTGGTCAATGGGATATAGATTGCGCGGTTAATATCGTCATCCCCTTCCTGCATTTTGGCCTTTAGAACGCCGACGACTTCGAAGCTGAGGCCATCCACGCGAATGTGTTCACCCAGCGCGTTCCGTCCGGAGAAGAGTTTCTCCTTGGCCTCGGATCCGGATTTCACCCCTTTTCGCTTGTCTTTCAGCGGTTTAGGGGGTGGGAAATCGGGTGAGTGTGACTTAGAAATTCGAGGAGAAGGCGGTTGCTTTGGTGGATGTTGCGGGTTTGCTCAAGTCAGAAACTGGACAAAGGAACAAGAGATTGGAGAAATCGGATCCGGCTTCGACAGGCACCCAGATATACTCATCGCAGGCCAAAACCTGCACCTCTGCGGCCCCGAGTTTGAGCACGTAGTCAGCAGGTGATGCGGGCCATTTCTGCGGCCTTACGCCAGCCTTCAAAATGCAAATCCCCTGCCTGGGTTCGTGTGCAATAGGTTCCAACCCTCGTTCAAGCATGCTTCGGTTCGTCAGACCGGGCTCAGTCCGGCAGTGCAGCATCTGCTCAATGGCGCGGAGCGCCGGGTAATCCAGACCATCACTGAAGGCCAGGTAGAAGATCCGAGTGGACGCGACACAAACTGAATAGGCAACATGCGGAAGCTTTGTAATAAGCGGAGTGGCAGCATCCGGGCGCAATGCTCGCAACGGAATCATTAGGTGGCACGCACGACGGTGGTTGGTGGTCAAAATCGGGAACCCTTGCAGAAATGGGAATGAGCAGCTTTCACCCGGGCATCTCGCTGCCGTCGCGGAAAACTTCGCCCAGCCGAAGCAAATCTAGGAACCTGCGCCGCCACTCGCTCGCGCATCCCACCACCGGGGATAATCGTCAAAGCCAATGTTTAGAGCCAATTGGGTGGAATTCAATAGGGTAGAGAGAAAAATACGCCAGCTTTCGGCTGAGGAAAGGACCGCTCTGGCTTGAATCTCTGGAACAAAACGACACTGAAATCGCTGCTGCTGCCGGGAGGCGTGCTGCTGCTGGCGGCAGGTGTGCTGCTGGGGGGCGGATTCCTGTCCATCTCCCCTTCCGCGATCGACTTTTACTACTATGCTGTTTTCGGCGCTGGAATTCTGCTCGCCTGGCGATTTCATTCCAGCCGAATTCTGTTTGCCCTCATCTTTCTGCTGGTTGCACATCGCGCGGTCGAGTTTTTTTCAGGCGGACGAGTGGTTTCTAGCGGGCCTGGGCGCATCGCATTTGAGGCGGTTGCCTTTTTGCTGCCCCTGAACTTCATCCTTCTTTCGTTCATTCGCGAACGAGGGTTGGCGATCCCCACGATCACATCCCGATTGGCAATATTGTTTCTTGAGTCGGTTTTTGTTGCGCTGATTTGCCGGCCTGGAGAGATCACCGGCCCGGCATTCCTCCATTTTTCCTTTCTCAGCAGGCATCTGATGCCGTGGACGAGAATTCCACAGCCCGCTTGGCTGGCCTTCTTCCTCGCGGTTGGGATTTTATTGGTGCGGTTCCTGCTCTACCGGAAGCCGGTCGAAAGTGGGTTGCTGTGGTCACTGGGCGCGGTGGTTTTGAATTTACAGGCAGGAGGGGTGGGGAAAATCGCCGGCGCGTATGTGACGACCGCAGGATTGATTTTGATCTCGTCAATCATCGAGAACTCCTACGTTCTCGCGTACCACGACGAACTCACCGGACTGCCCTCCCGTCGCGCCTACAACGAGGCACTGCTCAGTTTGGAGGAACCCTATGCGGTCGCCGTCGTGGACATTGATCATTTCAAGAATTTCAACGATACCTACGGCCATGACACTGGAGACCAAGTCTTGCGTATGGTTGCCGGCAGGCTCGCGCAGGCGAATGGAGGCGGCAAAGCATTCCGGGTGGGAGGAGAAGAGTTCTCGATTTTGTTTGCGGGCAAAACGATGAAAGAGGTGGTTGAACATTTGGAATCATTAAGAGAGATCGTAGAAAGATCGAGGTTCCGCGTGCGTACCGTCCCGGAACGCCGCCACAGTCCACCACGTGCTGCTGACAGGAGGGCACCACCTCGTCCTAAGAACACGCGCTCACGCAATGTTTCGTCGGAGCTAGGCGATGGACTACTTTCGGTGACGATCAGCATAGGGGTAGCAGAACCGAAGGCGAGGGCGCGGGATGTCGAGCAAGTGATTCTTGCAGCCGACAAAGCGCTCTATAAAGCAAAGCACGCTGGGCGCAATCGCGTGGAGACTGCAAGTTCGCCTCGTTCCCGAGCCTCCGCGACTCGACAAAACATTGCTTGAGCGCGGAGTCGGACTATGAATTTCCTAAAACAAAAAATGCGTCCCGGACTAGGAGAGTTAGCCGGGACGCGTTTGTGCAGCCCCCAATTTGTATTGGCCGCGACAAAACTAAAAGTGAAATACCAGTCCAAGCGAAGGTTCCGCCAGGTTGCCCACCTGTCCTGTGGTCAATCCCGTCACGTAGAAGTCTGGGGCCTTGTACACAAGACCGCGAACCTGAAGGCGAAGGGCAAGGTTCCGCAGGATTCGATAATCCGCTCCACCGCCATACGAAAGTGCTCCCTTGATTTCTGTGTCTGATGCCGTCGTCCCGTAGGAATTGCCGGTTGGATTAAAGATCAACACGCCGACGCCGCCCAGAAGAAATGGACTCAGTCTCCCCGATTTCCACGGAGTAAAAACATAGTCGGCGGTAGCTTCACTGATGTTGGTCTGGATGGAGAAAAACGTTTGTTCGCCCGTGTAGACGCTTCTGACCGCGTAGTATTGGGAGTCCCTCGTAAGGCCGTAGTTGACCTCCACGGAATTCAGCCGACTGAGCTTGAACCGGTAGGTTCCAAGGAACCCGAGCGAGTTGCTTGGATTCTGTATCACGTTGTTACCTTGCGACTGCGAGCCGAAGTCTCCAGTCACGCTTACACTCAAATCCGAACGGTTTGCCTGGGACCATGCTGCGGGAGTGAACAGGCAGAGTGAAGCAAGTACGGTAGCTGCTGCTTTGAACATGTGATACCTCGGTTGACTTTTCTTGAAATGGCCCGCCGGCATTGAACTTCTTTAAATTTCAGCAGAGAATGCGGCGATGTTTTGATCTTCGACCGTTAAGATGCGGATGTGGTGCGGCCGGGGCGTAAAGCTTCCGTAAAGCCGTGTAAAGCTTCGTAAATGTCTTGCGCGAGTGGCGGAAACTAAGACACTTGCTCGGTTTTGACTGGTGAGGCGGCATCGTCCTTTGTTTTGAAAGGGATGCTCTTATTCAAACTTTTTGTCCGGCCATACGAGCTTGGCCCCGGGTTGCGTATCGAGCCCTGGCCAGATTCACAATTTCGCCGATCAGCTGCGTGTATGAGCGTCCGGACGCCTTGGCGGCCATGGCAAATTCATGTTTGTTCGACAGCCACGGATTCGGGTTCGCCTCAATCACATAAACCTCGCCTTTGGTGGAGAGACGCATGTCAATACGACCATAGTCCCGCAACTTGACTGCCCGATAAGCCGCCAGCGCGGTTTCTGACAATCGGGAAGCGGTGTCTTTGTCGAGATCCTCGGCGAGGCGCGACTTGGTTAATTTATGGGCCTCGGTGTCCTTCTCGAATTTCACATCATAACTTGCGATTCTGGGAGTGCCTTTCGGCAGCCGTGAGAGATCGAGTTCCACCAGCGGAAGCGATTCGGTATGTTCGTAACTGCCGAGAATAGCCGAATAGATCTCGCGGCCTTCGATGTACTCTTCGATCAGGGCCGGGGAATCGAATTCATCCTGGATGTATTCCACTCGTTCCATCAGCTCTTTAACACTGTGTACGACTGCGTCCGAGTCGATGCCAATCGACCCGTCCTCCCAGATGGGCTTCACGATCAATGGGAATGCGATGTTGTGAGAATGTTCGATCCGGCCGCGATAGGAGGTCGCGAAGTACGGGGTCTTGATGCCATGAAACGCAAACATCTTCTTCGCGGTGCCCTTGTCCTGCGCCAGAAAATTCGCGTGCGGCCCAGCGCCGGTGTAGGGGATTCCGAGTAGATCCAGGTAGGCGGCGATGTTCATTTCCTTGGTGTCGTCGCCCGCAAAAGATTCAGTCAGGTTAAAAATCAGGTCGGCATCGCACTTGGCCAGCGATTGCAGGCACTGGGGGCTGCCATCGAGCACTTGATAAAACGGGCCGTGGCCAAGTTTCTCGAGAGATTCGAAGATCTCTTCCCGGTCTTCTTTTTCTTTCTTTGTCTTTTTCCCGGATTTCTGCTTTTTCGTGGATACCTCCGCGATCTCCACGTCGTCTTCCCAGACGTCGTAAAGCACCGCGATTCTTAGTTTTGCTCCAACCATATTGACCTCGTTTCCCCGATTCCAAGACGGCGATTCCGCCCCTTCATCAAGGCTGAACAAACTTTCCCCGCGCCATATAGTTCATGGCTAATGCGGTCGCATAGACAGTGATATTTGACATATGCTCCGGTTCCCGATCGGAATCGGCGTAGAGACCAAGTTCGCCGGTCCTTTTCTCGATTGCTTCGATCAATCTCTTAATGAGTGGGCGCTGGACGCCCGTCCAATAAGCAATCTTGTCGACCACTGGCTTCCGATGTTTCTGTAAGAGCCCCTGTGCCGGCCGGGAAGTCTTCCGCCTCTTGGAGGCATTGAAAATATCTGCCAGGTCGGTATCCAGCGCCAAATCCACGATCGGTACTTCCTCGGTGGAACGCTGGTAGAACTCGGCGACAGTTGATTCCATTTCGTCCACCGTGATGTCGGGGTGGCCGCGACGGCGAAGTGGATCGATGTTACCCAACTCGCGCGCGATCCGATCCATATAGCGCAGCTTTGGCATGGCACCCCAACCGCGATATTTTTTGCGCCATCCGGAACGGGGCGTCAGCCAAACCGCAAAGGTTTCGGCAAAATCCTCGTCAGGATGTTTTTGCGCGTACCAGCCCGCCATATGGCGTACGAAATCCTTCGAGAAGGGAACGGGCCGGTAATTGTCGTGATAAGGACGGCGAAAGGAACCGAACAATTCTTTCCATTGCGGTGTCCGGTGCAGCCGATACGCGTAATTGAACGCGTGTCCAGCTTCGTGCCTCAGATACATCATGATCTCGCGCGAGTCTTCTAAATCGTTCATTTCTTTTTCGAGGAGAGCGAGGCCCGGATGTGCGAGATAAAAGGGGATGCCGATGACGGGTTCTCCGGAAGGGCAGCCCCATTCGTCGCTCAGATAGCACGCTGGACGAAACTTGAACAGCTTCTTGCGCTCCAGTTCGCGATATAACTGCTGAACAAATCGTTCCAGGGGCGAGCTTTCAATTTTCAGGCCCAAGTCGCGAATTGGTTTGCCGAGGATCTCCTCGGAAGCCGGTCTTGATTTATAAGTATCTTGCACGTGAGCAGTCAAAAAATGAATATGCTGTACCGCGACGGCTGGGAGAGGAATGGTCAGTTTGCTGCAGAGTAGACTGTAGCAAAGGAAGCGGGACCATTTGAAGATCACCAGAGATCAGGAACTAAAGGTCAAACTGGAATAACTCATAATAAGTTCAGCAACTTGCGGACATCTGCCGAGCCCATGCAGAATTGTAAAAGATATGTCAATTGTTCCGGCGCAGGGTCTTGAGTGCCCAGTGTGGTAGTAAGCTTGAGTGGAATCACGCCGAAGTCGAAGCTGAAGGAGCACACTTGATCAAAGCCGCGGAGGTCCAATATTCGGCCCCACAGCAAAGGGGCTTTCTGCGTACCGGCGGTTTTCACCCTGATGCGGGGGCCATGCTGATGGAACGGATTCTGGTGGTAGAAGACGACCGCGCAGTTCAAAAAGCCTTGAAGCGTTTGTTCGAGGCGGAGGGATTCGCGGTTGAAATCAGTGCCGATGGACGTTCCGCAGTGGAGGCATTTCGCACGCTGGCTCCAGCCGCGGTAGTACTCGATTTGCGTCTCCCTGTTCTGTCTGGACGGGATGTTTGCCGTGAGATCAAGCAACAATCGCCCACCATACCTATTATTGTTCTGAGCGCGGCAAGTGATGTTTCCGACAAGGTGTTGCTGCTCGAGTTGGGTGCCGACGATTATGTGACCAAGCCCTTCAGTCCTCGAGAGCTCCTGGCCCGAGTGCGGGCAGCGTTGCGGCGTACCACGCGGCCGGCGAATACTGATTTGGCCGCCTTTGGTGGGATTTCCGTGGACTTCACCAAGATGGAAATCATGCGAGGCGAGGAAAGCATTGCGCTTACGGCTCAGGAATTCAAAACCTTGAAGTTCCTGGTGCAGAATGCCGAGCGCGTGATCACTCGCGAAGAGTTGCTGAATTTGGTTTGGGGATATCAGAATTATCCTTCCACCCGCACTGTGGACAACCACATTTTAAAGTTGCGCCAGAAGCTGGAGCCTGACCCTTCCAATCCAGTCCATTTTCGGACCGTCCACGGCATCGGCTACAAGTTTGTTCCGTAGAAGGCTTTGGGCGGCCCATAAAGTGTTAGCGTCTAGGAGAGGGCAGGTATGGTGAAACTTCGGCTGCGCACCAAGTTTCTACTCTCCATGTTGCTGATTTCTGCCGGTCTCACCTGCACCAGTCTGCTGCTTGTGCGCCGGGATGTGCAGGCGCACGTAAGAAAAGAAATTTTTGCGGATCTGCATAATTCCGTCAGTACCTTTCAAACCTTCCAGCGCGAACGCGAAACCACGCTGAGCCATTCTGCGGATCTGCTAGCCGACCTACCCAATCTCCGGGCACTGATGACCACTCAGGACGAAGCCACGATCCAGGACGGTTCCGACTCTTTGTGGCGATTGGCTGGCAGCGATCTGTTCGCTCTGACAGACCGGACCGGGACGGTGGTTGCTCTGCATACGACATCGCCCGGTTTTACCCGCGAAATGGCCCAGGCATCGCTCGGCGCTTCTTCGAATCAGCCAAGACAGAGCCGCTGGTGGTTTGGTGCTCAACACCTATATCAGGTTTTCCTGAAACCGATCTATTTCGGCCCGGCCGCGGAGAACCGCCTGCTCGGATATCTAGTGATCGGCTACGAGATGGACGACAGCGTTGCATCGCAACTTAGCCGTATCGCTGGCAGTCAAGTCGCTTTCTATTACGACAACACCATCGTGAGGAGCACACTCACGCCATCGCACGAGATCGAACTGGGACGGCAAAGATTGGTCGGTTCCGGCACAGGCATTTCTGAAGCGGAAGAAGTTCAGCTTGGGGACGAACGGTTTCTGGGTACGTCTCTCGAACTGGCGGCGGAAAAAAGCCCCTCGGTTCGTCTGACGGTCCTCAAGTCCTATGATCAGGAGACTGCTTTCCTCGATAACTTAAACCGTCTTCTGCTGGTCCTCGGGCTGGCCGCTGTCGCGGGAGGAAGCGGATTGGTATTTTTCATTTCACACACCTTCACCCGTCCGCTGGGGAATCTGGTTTCGGGTGTGCGGGCGCTGGAGAAGGGCGATTTCACTTACGCCCTGGACGCTCATGGCGGCGATGAGGTGGCGGAGCTGACCGGGGCGTTTGACCGCATGCGGAAGAGCCTGCTGAAAACGCAGCAAAACCTTCTCGAAGCGGAACGGTTGGCCACCATTGGCCGAATGGCGAGTTCCGTTTCTCACGATTTGCGGCACTCCCTAGCGGCCATTGTGGCCAACGCCGAGTTTCTCTGCGAGGCCCGCCTGTCTCCCGAACAACGCGAGGAGCTTTATCAGGAAATTCGGGTCGCGGTGAATCAAATGACCGATCTGATCGAGTCGTTGCTGGAGTTTTCCCGGACTCGAGAATCGCTGCGGCCTAGCTATGGGAGCGTCAAAGTCACGGTCGAGCGCGTCATTCAGACCATACGCTCTCATCCCGAATTTCACAAAGTCCGCGTCGATATCCGGCAACAGGGCAGCAGCGAAGGGTGGTTCGATCAAAGAAAATTGGAACGAGCGTTCTTTAATCTTCTACTAAACGCGTGCGAAGCGGTTGATTTGGAAACGGGAGAGATTGACATAAAAATACAAGAGATTCCTCACGGCGTTGAAGTCCAGGTTGCTGACAATGGTCGTGGGATCTCGGAGTCCATCCGGAGCCAAATCTTCGAGCCATTTGTCAGCTTCGGCAAGGAAAATGGCACTGGCTTGGGGCTGACCGTGGTGCAAAAGATCATTCAGGACCATGGCGGAGACATCACGGTACAGAAGACATCGAATGCAGGGGCGGTCTTCAAGCTGGTCCTTCCGTTGGGCTCCGCATCGGATCGTATTTCTGAGCGGGGCACAGAACCTAGGTTACTTCCGCCCCCCTTGGTCCCAAGCAAACCAGCGGAATCGCAATAGGATTCTCCAGCCCAGACAGTTTGTTCACTGGGTCCGATAGTTTTCCCAGGGGATTATCAAAAACTGCATCAAAACTTCCAGATTCTTCTTCGGGGAGGCGAATCGTGAAACAACGGAATGGTTTGCCAGGTCGACTTCTACAATGCGGTGTGGTGGGATTGTTTCTTCTGGCCAGAAGTAGTTCCGGATGCGCACAAGAAGCGCAATCATCGCCTGCGCCCCAGAGCGATGCGATGGCTGCGGCAGTCCAGGAACTCCAGCAACAGGTTCGTGAACTGCGCGTTGCGGTGGAGGAAATGCGCTCCGAAGCCTCGCAATATCGCGCGGAGACCGCGGCGCTGCGGCGCGAACTCGAGTCTTCGCGGAGCCAGGCGCCGACGCTCGCAGCCGCGCCTCCAGAGGACCAATCGCCAGCCCCTGCTGCAGCCGCGACTGTTGAACCTGATCCTTCCGTCCAACCACAGAAGCAATCGCTCGAAGACAGGGTGGCTGGGCTGGAAGATTCATCGCTGCTCACCAACGGCAAAGTGGACGAGCAATATCAGACCAAAGTGGAGAGCGCGTCCAAATACCGGGTCCGGCTCTCAGGCATCGTTCTGATGAACCTCTTTAGAAATCGAGGGACCGTTGACAACGCGGACTTCCCCAGTTATGCGGCAGACCCAACCCCTTTAAGCTCAGGCGGGAGTTTCGGGGCAACTTTACGGCAGTCTGAACTGGGGTTGGAGGTTTTTGGTCCGCAAGTTGCCGGCGCGAAGACAAGCGGCGAAGTACAGGTGGATTTCGCCGGAGGGATCCCCAACACGCTCAACGGCGTCAACTACGGTATCGTGCGCCTGCGTACCGCAAGTATGCGAATGGATTGGGGGAACACATCAGTCGTCGCCGGACAGGATGG
>Ga0182024_10011650_pt1 | contig 17598 bp, 16 predicted proteins | sample P32metaG_FD_120480 | JGI IMG/M metagenome (GOLD analysis project Ga0182024, IMG submission 120480) | Permafrost microbial communities from Stordalen Mire, Sweden - P3-2 metaG (Illumina Assembly) | ecosystem: Environmental > Terrestrial > Soil > Wetlands > Permafrost | place: Sweden: Stordalen... | reverse complement strand
GAGCAGGTTGCTCGTGCGGACCAAGGGAAAGGAAAGGCCCCAGAAGACCGTCGTCAAGACGAGGGCGGTCACGGCACGAACAACGGTGGCGTCGGTTTTCATGGGCGGATGCGCGTCACTCCTGGGCGAACGCAAATCGCGTCGGCCGGGCGATCGCCTCCCACGCCGCCGCGGCCATCACGATCGACGTCGTCAGCGAACCCGCATTGAAGGCCACTTTATCGAAGCGTGTGCCGATCGAGCTATCGGCGAACAGCTCGAACGGCAGCAACGGTTGGCCGAACGGCGGCACGGAGCCGGGCACCAGGCCGGTCAGTTCCAGCAGTTCTTCGGGAGTGGCGAAGCGAACGCGTTTCACTTTCAGCTGCCGTTTCACCGCGGAGGAATCGAGCTTGCGGTCGGCCGGCAGCACCAACAGACGAAAGACGTCGTCGGTGCGCAGCAGGAGAGCCTTGGCGCCCACGCCGAGCTCCTCGCCGCGAGCACGGGCGGACTCTTCGGACGTAAACGTCGGCGCATGTTCGACGACGCGGAACGGCGTGCCGGCTTCCTCGAGCAACTGGCGAATCGCGGCGAAAACGTTGTCGGTCATGGTGCCATTGTACTAAATCTCGTTCCCAGGCTCCGCCTGGGAACGCACCAGTGTAGTCCTCACGCTCCGCGTGAGGATAGGGCGCAGCCCTTGCTAACCGTGGGCAAACGTCCGAAGCCGCATTTCTCGGACTCGCGAAAGGCGCTGGCTTCCGGCAAGTGCGACGGTCAACAAGGGCTGCGCCCTATCCTCACGCGGAGCGTGAGGACTACACTCGCGAGAAAACTTCTTTTTTGAAACTGGATTGTTCGCCCCGGAGTAACCATAATTGAACATCAGGTAATCCCATCGATTCACTCGGGCCTTTTTCGGAGATCACCCATGCTAACCCGCTCGATTCTCATGGCCCTGTCGATATGCCTTGCCAGCCACGCTCGCGTCCCGGCCCAGGAGCCAGCCGATCCGTTGCGGTTTATTCCCGACCAGGCCCACATCGTCGTGAAGATGGATCACCCGGCCCAGACGATCCAGGCCCTTTACCAGCACGACGCCGCCCAGAGCTGGCTCAAGATCGAAGGCATTCGCGACTTCTTCGACACCACCAACTTTCGCCGGCTGCTGCAAATCCGCGACTATTATGAAAAGAAGCTCGGCATGGGCGGCATGGAGTTGCTCGACTGTTTGACCGCCGGCGGCGTGGTCCTGGCCGTGCGCACCAACGCCCCGCCCGCCGTCGTCGTCGTCATCCAGGGCAAGGATGAGGCCCTTCTCAAGCAATTCATGCAGCTGTCCGTCGGCATTGTCGAGCAAGAGCTGGCGCGCCAGGAAAGCAAGGACAAGGTGACGCCCCGCAAGTTCGGCAGCGTCGCCGGCTACGAAGTCGGCAAGCTTAGCGTCGCGGCCGTGGGTTCGGCGCTGGTCCTGGCCAGCGATCCGCTCGTGCTCCAGGTCGCCCTGGGCCAGGCAGGGCAGAAGACGGGCAACATCGCCGGTCAGCCACGCTTCAGCGACGCCATGAAGCTGCTGCCGAAGAATCCGCTGCTCTGGGCGTGGGTCGATTTCGAATCGGTGCGCAAGATCGAAGGTTTCAAAACGGGGCTCGACGCCGCCGCTCTCGACACCGGAGCAACACTCGCGATTGGCGGGCTCGTGGACATGGCCGTGCGCACCCCGTACCTGGTATCCAGCATCGCGATGGAGGGCCAGAATATCGTCCTGGAGCATCGGCTGCCGGTGGGTCGCAAGGGCATGAATCCCAAAGCAGCCCTGTTTCAGCCGGCCGAGGGCAAGGGCGCCTTGCCGCTGCTGCAGCCCGCTGGAGTGCTGGCCAGCCTCAGTTTTGTGCAGGATTTGAAGGTGATCTGGGAGAAGCGAGCCACGCTTTTCGACAAGATGCAGGTCAAGGGCCTGGAAGACCTCGACGAGAAATCGGCCCTATTCCTGGCCGGCTCCAGGATGAGCAAGCTGCTGCAGGAAGCGGGCGCCCATCAGCGCATTGTTGTCGCTCAGCCGGGCAAGTCGCCGTACAAGACCAAGCCGCAGCAGCCGATCCCCGCCTTCGCCCTGGTCCAGGAGATGCGCGACCCGGCTTTCGGCAAGACGATGGAGACCGTGCTGCGCGGGGCGGCGGTGCTGGGCGGGTTCAAGTTCGGCTTTCTCAAGATGGTCGAGGAGAAACATGGGCCGTACACGGTGATCGCCTATTACTTTCCCGAAGACAAGGACGTTAGCGACGATCCCGGCTATCTGCGGCTCAATTACAGCCCCAGCTTCGCCATCGTCAAGGATCAGCTGATCGTCAGCTCCACGGCAGAGCTGGTTCATCAGCTCATCGATGCCTTGACCGCTGAAAAGGACAGTACCAGTTCGGAGTCTTCAACGCGCATCGCCCTGTTCGGCAAGGGGGGAGCGTCGTTGCTGCGAGCGGGCAAGGAGCAGATCCTGGCTCAGGCGATCCTCAGCCAGGCTCTGCCGCCGGCCGTTGCGCGCAAGCAGGTTGAGTCGTTCATCACCTTCGCGGAACGGCTCGGTGAGTTGCAGTTCGACATTCGCTATGGGCAAAATGATTTTCGTTACGCGATTCGCTGGCAATATGCCCCGTGATCGATAGAGGACTTGTAGGACGGGCTTCCTAGCCCGTCCAACCCCAGGATGGACGGGCTAGGAAGCCCGTCCTACGAGGAGACAACATCATGCAAGCTGTCGTCATCGACCCCCAGACCGCCTGGCAACGCTACCGTCCCAGTGCCGAGCAACCGTGGGACCTCAAGAAAGTCGGCCATCTCTTGCGCCGGGCCGGGTTCGGCGCCTCGCTCGCCGAGATGGAAACCGCCGTGCGCGAAGGCCCCGACCGCACCATCGACGCCCTTCTGCAAGATCGCCCCGATCCCGACGGCGACGAGGTCTGGGGCATCCTGTCGCGCGGCGTCAGCGCGAACAGCAACGGCCAGCAGCTCCCGGCCGTATGGCTCTATCGCATGCTTTACAGTCCCAACGCCCTGCGCGAGAAGATGACGCTCTTCTGGCACAATCACTTCGCCACCAGCAATCTCAAGGTCCGCAACGCCGGCTACATGCTCGGCCAATATGAGCTGATGCGCCGCCACGCCCTCGGCAGCTTCCGCACGCTGCTCCTGGAAATGTCGAGCGACCCCGCCATGATGGTCTGGCTCGATACCACGCTGAGCCGCCGCGGCCAGCCGAACGAAAACTACGCTCGCGAACTCATGGAGCTTTTCAGTTTGGGCATCAGCAGCCTTCGCCGGCCCGAGCAACGCAACTACACCGAACAAGATATCCGCGAAGCCGCTCGCGCATTCACCGGCTGGTCGCTGACGAATAACCGGGCCGTGTTCCAGGCGACTCAGCACGATGACGGCGAAAAAACGGTGCTGGGCCAGACCGGCCGTTGGCGTTCGCAGGACATCGTGCGCATCTGCCTCGAACAGGAAGCGGCGTCCTATTTCATCACGGCCAAGCTGTTTCGCTGGTTGGTCAGCGACGTCATTCCGCCCTCGGCCGATCTGCTGGAACCGCTGGCGCGCGGCTTCCGGGAAAGCGATTTTAACTTCGGCGCTCTAGTCCAACGGGTGCTGCGGTCCAACCTGTTCTTCTCCGCCCAGGCCTATCGGACCAAGGTCAAGCAGCCGGTCGATTTCATGCTCGGCATTGTGCGCGGCCTGGAAGGACATCGCCAGGTCGGCAGCGGTCGCCGCATCGGCACCACGGAACTGGCCACCGCGATGGACGGCCTCGGCCAGCGATTATTCCATCCGCCCTCAGTGGCCGGCTGGGACGGCGGCCGGGCCTGGCTCAACGGGCAGACATTCCTCTTGCGGCAAAACCTGTCGCTGGCCCTGACCTCGACCGTGGATGATCGCTTCGGCCGACGTCTGGACCCCGCCGAGTTGATTCGCAGGCACAACAGTGCGGACGATGGGGCGACCGTGGACCTGATGCTGCGCATCTTCGTGCAAGCTGACGTTCCGGCGGCGACGCGCACTCGGCTCTTGGAGTACATGCAAAGCGTCCGCAATCAACCGGTTCCCGTATACTGGTCCCCGGAGGACGCGGCGGATCATCGGGTGCGATCGCTTTGCCATCTGGTGCTGGGACTACCGGAATATCAGTTGGCCTAGCACGCCGCGGGGTTCGGAGTACCTCACCCCGCGGGTCGCGCGCAGGGAATCATCATGCCAAAACCCGGACTAAAATGGCGCCATATCGCGCTGAACACGCACAACAGTTGGCTCCCCGGCGCGCCGCGCGGCTTCCGCAGCTACGAGCACAAGATCCACTCGAGCGGCGATTACAAGACTCCGCCGCCGCCCGGCGAACATGCGGGGCTGAATCTTTATTCGCGCATCATCAGCACGGAGCCAGTGAAGATTCCTGATGACTTCAAACGAACAGTGGGAGTCGCCATCCTCCGAAAATTGCGGAAGTTAGAATACCGTTGCTTGGTGATCTCCGTCGGCGCGATGCACTGCCATTTTCAGGCAGAGTTGCCGGACGATTTGCCCAAGATTCGCCAGATTGTTGGGCAATGCAAGACAGTCTCCTCGCATGCCATTCGCGATGTGCTGCCGGGCAGGGTGTGGGGTAGGGATTGCAGCAAGACGCCGATTGATGATCCAGAACATCATCGGAATGTTTTCTACTATATTCTCGGTCAAGAAGATGCTTGGAAATGGAGCTATCGAGACGGGATTCCGGATGAAACTTGAGTCGGGGGCAATTTGACCCGCGGGGTTCGGAGTACCTCACCCCGCGGCGTGGGACTTTTTTGGAGATAAAACCATGTTCCTTTCACGACGTTCTTTCCTGAAATCCTCCAGCCTGATCGCCCTGGGCTCCGGCGTTCCCGGCTTCCTCAGCCGTACCGCCGCCCAGGCGCCGCTGGCCAATCAAGCGGGGGCGCGTGACACCATTTTGGTCGTCATCCAGCTCACCGGCGGCAATGACGGGCTCAACACCGTCATTCCGTTCGCCAATCCCGAATACGCCCGGCTCCGGCCGACGCTGCGCCAGCCCGCGGACCAGGTGCGGCGCGTCAATGACGAGATCGGCCTGCATCCGAGCATGACCGGCCTGGCCGAGTTGCTGCAGGATCGGGCCCTGTGCATCGTGCAGGGCGTCGGCTATCCCAATCCGAGCCAATCGCACTTTCGCTCCATGGACATCTGGCAGGCGGCCAGCATGGATCGCGAGCTCACCGAAGGCTGGATCGGCAAGGCTCTGCGTCACGTGCCCGGCGCCGGTTCCTATCACATGGCCAGCGTCAATGAAACGGCCCCGCTGGCCCTCAACGGCGCTCCGGTGCGCGTGCCGTCGATCACGTCGCTGGAGGATTTTCAGCTGCGGTTCGAAGCGAGCAGCGCCGGCGATCGCCAGCAGCAGCAAGGCTTGCTCGACGCCGTCGCCACGCCAGGGCAGGGGACGCCGAATCTGCTCGACTTCGTGCAACGGACGGCGGCCAACACCTACGCCACCAGCCGGCGGTTGCGCGAGCTGGGCCGCAACTATCAGCCGCGCGTGCCGTATCCGAACACGAACCTGGCCAATCAACTGAAGCTCGCGGCCCAGTTCATCGACGCTGGTCTGGGGGCGAGGCTCTTCTATGTGACCATCGACGGCTTCGATACCCACGCGGGCCAGGCACCGGCGCATGCCAATCTGCTGCGCGAGGTGTCCGATGGCATCACGGCTTTCTTCAAGGATTTGGCGGCCCGCGGACAGCGCGATCGCGTCCTGATCATGACGTTCTCCGAGTTTGGCCGGCGTGCTGGTGAAAATGGTAGCCGCGGCACCGATCACGGTTCAGCGGCACCGATGCTGCTCGTGGGTGGACGCGTGCGGCCGGGGATCGTTGGTGTGCATCCGAGCCTCACGGAACTGGAGCAGGGCAATCTGCGGCATCACACGGATTTCCGGCAGGTTTACGCGGCCATTCTCGATCGGTGGTTGGGCGTGCCGAGCCGGCAGGTGCTGGGGCAGGCGTTTGAGCCGGTGAATGTTTTTGCATAGTCTTGGAGCTGCCACGGATCATTCAGCGGGTTGGGATGGGCGTCCAATGACTACTGCGGAGTTCAACTTGCTGCCCCTTGGGGACGCTCGATTAATAGGCTTGGAGTGGGGCGACGATGGCGATGTCCGCTTGAGCCTTTGGCCGGCGGGGACCGAATCCGACAAGTTGATCGTTCTTCTCTGCCGCTGGTCAACCGATGTTCGGATCAATCTTGACTTCGGCAATCTCTCCGGGCCGCCTTTGTTGTGGGAAGCCCATCTTGCTGTTTTGGAAACGAAGCGATGGCGCCTCGTGTTGGATTTTGGCGGCTCGCCGTCCGGCGCAATTGAGTTAGAATGCAATGGAGTGGAATTGATCCGGGGTTAGTTACGGTCGCCGGCAAACACACGTATGGGAAACGAAATCCATGAACGATCCGGAAGTCATATCCCAGCCGGAAGCAGTAAAACGATAGTAGGAATGCCAAGTCAATCGAGGGGCATGGATGGGCCAATAAGGCTCTGGCTTTTGCTACAATAAAAAGGTGCCCAACGCTCGTGAGCATCGGTTCGAGAGAAAACGCCATGATTCAGTTGACTGAAAAACAGAGTCAGGCTCTCCGTAGCGGCGAGCCGGTTCGATTGTCATTGCCTGATCTGGGCCAAGAGGTCGTGCTCCTACGCGGCGAGGACTTTGCCAGAATCCAAACGCTGCTCGAGGACGACCGAGAAAAAGCTGCCTGGGCGGCTCTGGGACGCAATGCGGCCGACCGGTGGGCGCAGGAGAATCCATTTTGATTAGTCCTGGCGAAATGTATTGGGCGGACCTGGCAACCGGCCGTCGCCCGGTTGTCGTTGTGTCACGGGAAGACTTGAACCGTGGCAACTACGTCGTCGCCGTGCTATGTACGACGGCTAATTTCGCCATTCGTAGCCCTGCCCAATTGTGTTCCGCTGCGAGCGGGTGAATTTGGACTTGCTCAAGATTGCGTTGCTCAGAGTGGGGCGATCACCTTCGTGGACAAAAAAGATCTCGACGTTCGAGCGGGACTTATCGGGACACTGGATGATGCACGCATGCGCGAGATCATTCACGCGCTCGGCTACGTTTTTGACTCGGATTGCGAGCCCAACTAATCATGGACCTCCGTCACGCCACCGCCGCCGAAGTCCGCCGCCTCACACGCCAGGGCCAGTGGACCGAGCCGACCGCCGGGCTGGCAATGGGCCATGTGCAGGCGAACCTCGTCGCCCTGCCGCGCGATCTCGCCTTCGATTTTCTGCTGTTTTGCCAGCGTAATCCCAAACCGTGTCCGCTGCTGGACGTCACCGAATCCGGTTCGGCGGAACCTCGCCTGGTCGCGGCTGGAGCGGATCTGCGCACCGATGTGCCGCGTTATCGAGTCTATCGAGGCGGAGAGTTGGCGGGCGAGCCGGTCGATATCCAGGAAATCTGGCGACCGGACTGGGTCGGCTTTTTGCTGGGTTGTTCGTTCACCTTTGAAAACGCCTTGCTGGAAGCTGGGCTGCCGGTGCGGCACATCGAGGCGGGCTGTAACGTGCCGATGTATCGCACCAACATCGAGTGTGTGCCGGCTGGTGTTTTTCACGGGCCGATGGTGGTCTCGATGCGGCCGATGACGACGGCCCAGGCCATTCGGGCGGTGCAGGTGACCAGCCGGTTTCCGCGGGCTCACGGGGCACCGATCCACATCGGCAACCCGGCGGCGATCGGCATCAAGCAGCTCGATCGGCCCGATTTCGGCGACATGGTCGAAATTCGTCCGGGTGAGGTGCCGGTTTTCTGGGCGTGCGGGGTGACTCCGCAGGCGGTGGCCATGCAGGTGCGGCCGCCGGTGCTCGTCACGCACAAGCCGGGGTGCATGTTCGTCACCGATCTGCGCGATACCGATCTCGAAGGATAAGGGGTGGGGACCGGTTTGTAACCGGTCCGGGAGGACACGGACCGGTTACAAACCGGTCCCCACGACAGGCTATTTCTTGACGTTGCCGCTGAGGCGAGCCCGCAAGCGTGCCAGCAGGATCGACTTTGATGCGTGTTCCGGCTTGGCGGCGGATCCGGCCGCCGATTGCGGTTGGGCCGGCTCGATCACCGGTGCTGGTGGCGCGACGGCGGGTGCCGGAGCCGTTTCCTTTTTCTCCTCGGCTGACGCCACATCGGACAGCGTATCTTCCGAAAACCTGTCACGCGATTTGTCCGCAACATACTCGGGGATCCAGCCTCCCGAGTTGCTGAAAATCACATCGACCTCTTCTTCCGCCATGCGCTTGTTGAACGCGACGTTGCTGATCTGATCGTACGGCATGATCATGACGCGCCCCGCGTCCATGGTCCCGGACATACGGCCGCGAAACACCAGGTAATCCTGCTCGACGCGCAGCACTCGCTGCACCATCACTTCGATGCTGGTCGTGGTGATCAGGGCCAGCGTATCGTGCAGGTGGGAGGGAATCAGCTTGAAAAGAGAGATCCACGATGGCGCTTGCATGGGTTCACTTCCATTCGGTAAAGATTCGCAGACCGCCCTCGGATTCTTGCCAGAAGATGCGCACCTGGGTGGCGTTGTCGCTATTGCTCCAGGCCAGGACGTTTCCCTGACGGCTGGTGAGCTGGACCCACGGCCAGCCGAGAACGTCGGCTTGCTGTCCCCAGGCCTGGGCAACGGCCTTGCCGGCGGTGAGCGGAGAGGAGTGCACTTCGCCGGTGGGCCGATGGCGTGCGACCACGCGCTGGACATTCTGGTCATTGTCCAGCCAAACCAGCAGAACGTCGTAGGGGCTCTTCTCGGCCGGCCAGAGCAAGATGGCGTCGTCCCTGATCACGGGCGTCTTGATTTGCCAGTTCTTGAACAGCAAGGCCTTGCTCATGCCGATGGCGCATTGCGACGACGGGCCGCGCGGCAGCCAGGTCAAGGGGGGCAGGGGCCGGCCGTTCGGATATTGCTCCGGGCAGTCCCTGAGCGTCACTTCGACGCCGTGCTCATCGACGCGGGCCAGGACCAGCGTGGCATCGTCCTGCCAGCGGAACAGCTTGGGCGGATTCTTCACGTCGGCGCTGGGCGCATCTTGCGAGACCTCCGGAGCGCCGGCGCGATCGCGAATGCTCTTGAGGACCAGCTGAGCTCGGCCCGGCTTCTTGCCGAAGCCATCGACGAAGCGCAGTTTGGCCTCGGTCAGCCGGCCGTTCTCGTCGAAGCGGACCACTCCTTGACGCAGGATCCATTCGGACTCGTCCTCCGCGGTGAGGGGGAACGTGAGCGACTCGCTGATCAGCTTGCCGTTCTGCATGCTGTTGCGCAGGACCTTGGTGCGGCCGATCTTCTTGTTCAGTTCCGCGCGGGTCATGCCCAGGTCGAATTCTTCCAGCCCGCGGCTCAAGCGGGTGGCTGGCTTGCGCTCGGTCCAGCGCTGGTTGCGTTCGTCGTCGTCGCGCTGCTGAGCTTGCTTGAGGCGCTCGGCGCCGTCCTTGCCGTCGCCATCGCTGGCTTCCAGCACAATGGGGTCGCCTTGCTGATTGGGCAAGCGCAGACAGAGTTTGGTCGTGGCGTCGTTCCAGAAGAAATCGATGCTGTTGGCGGCCATCTCGCCGGTGACCTTGATCTGGCTGGCGCCGGCGGCTTCCCAGAAGGGACGGGCCACGTCAATCAGGTTGGGGATCGCCTTCGTATCCGTGGCCAGCACCAGCTGGAAATCGGCGACCAGGTTCAGCTTGCCATCGCGCTGAAGAATGGCCTGGGAGATTTTTTGACCGGGGAACGGCAGCTTGAGATTGGCCAGCACCTTGGGATCACTGACGGATATTTTCGAACCCGATTGATGCCAGCTGAAGAAGCGGCGATTGGTTTCGAAGGTGCGATCCAGATCGACCAGGCCGAAATCTCGCGGCAGCGTCTTGCCGGGCAAAATCGGTGTCCGCGCGGGCGCGAAGCCCTGGCCGTTGCCGAGGCGCGGGATGATCCGCGCCAGGGAGCCGACGTAGGCATTGCGGCTTGTGCGATGTACGTCCGCGCTGAACTGGGCGGCGGGCTGCCAGGCCAGCTGTTCCTCGAGCCAGTAACTCAGGTGCGGATGGTTGGCCACGTCGAGCGCGACGTTGGCATTCATGACAAACGACCGTTTTTCGTGCATCTCCACCCATTCGGGCCCGTAGATGAACAGGTATTCCTGCAGTTTCCCGGTCCGGTCGAAAAGTCCGACCACGTTCCGCAGCGCTTGCACCGGCAGAGGCACGCCCATGATGTCCAGGGCCCGTTGGGGGTTGCCGCCCGAGACGAGCAGGCCCCGGCTCTCACCGCCCAGCCAGCGGGCGAGCTCATCGGCCGAATGAATGGACGGCAGCGACGGCGCCTGTTCGCCCCATTCCGCCAGGGATCGGCTGGCCATTTCGACAAGCTCGTCCTGGCCCTCGCCCTGGCTCCAGGCGAGCACAGCCTGGTGCAGCAGCATACGGCCACGCGGCAACAGAGCGGCGCCCAGGGCACTGTTGCGGGCGTCATCATCCAGGAGTGCATTGAGCTGCTGATGCAGCGACACCACGCGGCGAGCACCGTCGTTATTGCCCTCAGCGAGGCTGTAGTGGGAGCGGTGCATGATCAGGGCGACCAGGCGCGTCCACTCGGCGGGAAAATTGCGCGACAGCGCGAGCTTGTTGACCTCAGCGAGCGTGGCCTTGTCGTCCGGCGGCACCAGCTTGCGGGCGGCTTCCGCGTCGCCGAAGCGGGCCAGGTGCAGTGCCAGCGTGGCGTCAAAAGCTGCTTCGTCCAGATAAGGCGGCAGAACCATGTCGCGCTTGGCCGAGTAGCGGGCCTTTTGCCAGATCGGCACACACGTGGGAAATCGAGCCGACGGCATGAACGTGAAGACGAGCACCTGATCGTTCCGGGCCTTGTCCTGGGCCACGATCTGCTGTTCCTTTTCGATGGCCAGCTCGGCCAGCTCCGCACGGGGCTTCTCCAGCAATTCGAGCAGCGACAGTTGCTCCGATTCCGGGTACGACTTCTCGTTAGCGGGATCGGGGGCCGCCGCGACATTCTGCGGTTTGCTCGGAGGAGGTGGCGGCGGACCATCGTCCTGCCGGCGCGCGAACAACCAGACCAACAAGATTGCCAATGTCGTGAAAATCATCCACGCCTTCATAGTAGTCGTCCCACTTGCTTTTGGAAGAAGGGCAGACTTTCTCCGCGAAAGCCTGACACGCAACTATAGGTCGCGATTCGGCCCGATGCGCCGGCTTGCTGGGGAAAATGTAAATATTTGGATCAAGGGGCAACGCAGCGCTAACCGGATGAGCTATGGTTGTTTAGCCGCTCGCCTCTGGCGAGCGCGGGTGACGAACCGCGCTCGCCAGAGGCGAGCGGCGCAACGGTGGCCACGGATTGACATGAGCACAAACTTTCGCAACGAAGACTGGCTGGGCCGATCGACCCAAAGACGAGTGCGGGTTACCGTTGACATGGTCGATCGCTTTGTTGCTCTGTCCGGCGACTCGAGTCCCATCCACGTCAGCGATGACGCCGCACGTCAGCAAGGCTTCGAGCGGCGCGTCGTGCATGGCATGCTGCTCGGCTCCCTGGTTTCCGCTCTCGTCGGCGTCGAGCTGCCGGGTGAGCGTGGCGTGATCCAGGAGGTGCAGATGTCCTTTCGGCAGCCGTGTTACGTCGGCGATGAGGTGGGCATCCAAGTTATGGTGTCCGAGTTTTTCGAATCGGTGCAGACCATGGTCCTCAAAGTGAAAATCGTCCGAACCGATGGCGTCACGCTCGCGACGGGCGCCGTCCGCTCCGGACTCAGGTGAAGCAATGGCTGAGAACACCCAGCAAACGGAACTGCTCCAGGCTTACCTGCAAGCCGATGCGCCGAGCCGGGCGCCCCGGTTTGCGGACATGGTCCAGATTCTGCGCGGCCTGCCGGAAGACGAAGCGCTCGCCTGGGCCCGACGAACCGTGAGTCCCCAGCTCGACTACTCTTCGTTGATGAAACTGCGTCGCTTTCTCCAGCCGCGCGGGACAGCCGCTCATCGACGCCGGCTCGCGGTTCTCGGTGGTCCGACCACCATTCAGCTGCGGCAGCTGATCGAGGTTTTTCTCGAAGGCGAAGGCATCGACGCCGAGATTTACGAAGCGGAGTATGGTCTCTTCCGCCAGGAAATCCTCACGCCCGGCTCGGGTCTCGATCGCTTTCAACCCGAAATCATCCTGGTCGCCACGGGCGCCCGCGACCTTGCTCGGCTTCCCTCCCTGGATATGGACGAATCCGCGGTCGCGCGTCTAGCATCCGAGGAGCTAGGGGACTGGGAGCGACTGTGGAACACGGCCCAGTCGAAGTGGAACGCGACGGTGTTGCAGAACAACTTCGAAATTGGCCCTGGAACGATCCTCGGCCATCACAGCCTGCGTCACGCGGCGGCGCGGGAGAACTATTTGGACCGGCTCAATCGCCTGTTTGCCGAGCGTGCCCCGGCTCACGTCGTCTTGCACGACTTGCGTGGCCTCGCCGCCGAAGCCGGCGCTCGACATTGGTTCGATCCGCGCTTTTACCTGGAATTCAAGATGCCGTGCGGCCCTGAGTGTCTGGTCGCTTATGCCCACAGTGTCGTCTGCTTGGTGCGCGCCGTGCTGGGCCGCAGCAAGAAGGTGCTGGTCCTGGACCTCGACAACACGCTTTGGGGCGGAGTCGTCGGCGATCTGGGGCCAGGAGGCATTCGCGTCGGCCAGGGCTCCGGCGAAGGGGAGGCCTTTGTCGCCTTTCAGAAGTTTGCGAAGGAGCTGAAGCAGCGCGGCGTCGTGCTGGCGGTCTGCTCCAAGAATGACGAGGACAAGGCCCTGGAGCCGTTCGAGAAACGCGAGGACATGATCCTCCAGCGCGAGGACTTCGCCTGTTTCGTCGCCAACTGGAAGAACAAAGCTGACAATCTGCGAACCATTGCGGGGCGGCTCGACCTGAAGCTCGATTCCTTCGTCTTCGCCGACGACAACCCGGCCGAGCGCGCCCTGGTCCGGCGTTTGCTCCCCGAGGTCGCCGTGCCCGACATGCCCGAGGACCCGGCCGGTTATATCCATGCCGTGGCTTCGCAGCGCTATTTTGAGACCGTCGCCTTCACCCGCGAGGACGCCGAGCGCGCCCGCTTCTACGCCGACAACGCCCGTCGGCAGGAGTTGGCCTTGCGCTCAACGGACGTCGGCTCCTTCCTGGCCTCGCTTGACATGCGCATGAAAATCGCCAGGATCAACGACATGAATGTGGAACGCGTGGCCCAGCTCATCAACAAGTCCAATCAGTTCAACCTGACCACCCGGCGTTACACCTTGGCCCAGGTGCGCGACCTGGCCGGTTCGTCGGAGTGGCGAACCCTCACGTTCAGCCTCAAGGACAATCTCGGCGACAATGGTCTGATCAGCGTGATCTTGCTGCAAAAGCAGGGCGAGGCGCTGGCCATCGACACCTGGGTGATGAGCTGTCGCGTGCTGCAGCGCGGCGTCGAACAGTTCGCTCGCAATGAACTGATCGAACTCGCTCGCAGCGAAGCATGCGCCGAGATTGTGGGCACGTACATTCCGACGTCGAAGAACGCTTTGGTTGAACGCCATTATGCGGGGCTTGGGTTTGAACCGATCCGTAGCCGCGTTCGTGAGAACGCGGGTAATCCACGCGGGAGCGACGACTCTCACCCGCGTTCTCACGAACGCGGCTACGGCGCTGAGGGTGAGCACACGTTGTGGTCGCTGCGCGTCGATGGGACGCCGCCGCTGTCGCATTTTATTCAACGGGAGTCCGCCGATGCCTGACGTACGAGCGCGTGTGCAAGACATTTTTCGCGACGTCTTCGATGACCCGGCCATCGTCCTGCGCGACGACATGACGGCCGGCGACGTGGATGGCTGGGATTCGCTCGCGCACATCAACCTGATCATCGCTGTGGAGCGCAAGCTGGGCGTCAAGTTCGCCACGGCGGAGATCTCGCGCATGAAGGAGCCAGGGCAGAATGCAGGGTCGTTCCTGCGCTTGATCGAGGCCAAGGTCGTTTAGCCGCTCGCCTCTGGCGAGCGCGGGCGACGAATCGCGCTCGCCAGAGGCGAGCGGCTAAACGGGCAAACGAGTGTGTCATGAATATCTGTTCTCTTGCATTCCTGGCCTGCGTCTCTGTGGTGGTGATCGTCTACCACCTCTTCGCGCATGCCAGGGAACGCCAACTCTTCCTGACCACTGTCAATTACCTGTTTCTCAGTTCGCTCGTGCCCAATGTCCAGAGCTGGCTGTGCTTGCTGTTCTTCATCGGCGTCACCTACGCCATGCTCTCCTCGATGAGGGCCCGGCCGTCCTACAACAGCGTTCTTGTTTTCGTGGGGCTGATCGTCGTCGTCTTTCTCTATCTCAAAGGCTATCTCGATATGAACGAGATCCTGCCAGCGGATTTCCAGCTGGGGCCGGTGGCGGTGATCGGGCTCTCGTACATGCTGTTCAAGTTCATTCACATGCTCGTCGATCTCTCGCAGGGACAGCTCGCGGCGTTCAGCTTCCTCAGCTATGCGAACTATCAGCTCTCGTTCTTCACGTTGCTGGCCGGGCCGATCCAGCGCTTTAACGACTTTCAACGATCCTGGGAGGACATGGACGCTCAGCCCGCGGACACGCGCGAGACGTTGCAATCCTGGAGCCGACTGCTCACGGGCTTGCTGAAGATGGGCGTGCTGGCGCCGCTCGTCGAGCAGCTGGTCGTGGGCCAAGACGCGAAGTCTGACGTCTTACAGCGTTTCGCGATCCAGTTCTATGGATTTCCGGTCTATCTTTATCTCAATTTTTCCGGCTACACCGACGTCGTCATCGGTTGTGGCCGGCTGCTCGGCTTTCAATTGCCGGAGAACTTCAACTGTCCGTATCTTGCGCGGAATGCCATCGATTTTTGGAACCGCTGGCACATGACGCTGACGCACTGGATTCGCGATTACATCTTCATGACGTCCTACAAGCGCGTCGCGGAAACAGTGCCGGCGTGGAGCAAGCCGCTGGGCTATGTCCTGCTGTTCTTCTCGTTGTTCGTGGCCGGCGTGTGGCACGGCGTCACCGTCAGCTTTGCGGTGTTCGGCATCATTCACGGTCTCGGCGTGGCGTTGAACCAGGCATACACCGATGCGCTCAAGGCGTGGCTGGGACGGGCCGGCTTGCAACGCTACCAGAAGAATTGCTGTATCCATTTGCTGGCCGTCGTCGTGACGTTTCACTTCGTCTGTTTCAGTTTTCTTTTTTTCGCCCTGGATGTGCGCGGGGCCTGGGAACTTCTCGAGGCGGCGCTCGGCCAACTCATGGCGCTGGCTTCCACGGTCGAAGTGCACTGGTTTTATCGCGCGAGCCTGATCGAGGCCGGCCTGGTGCTGCTGCTGGCGGTGCTGCGCTGGCGCCGGCCGGCGAGCGGGGGGCGTAAGCCCCCTGATGGTCCGTCAGGGGGCTTACGCCCCCCGCTCGCCGGCCGCTGGCTCTACGCCCTGGTTTTCGCCAAGACGGCTCTGGTCGTGCTGCTGTTCACCGCGATGTGGTTGTCGCAGCAAAAAGATCCCGTGCTCGTGTACATGAGGTTTTAGATGTGCATCCAAACCAAACTTGTTCGTTCCTGGCCACGAATCGGACCGTCGTTGTGCGTATTGCTGACGTTGGCGGCGGTGTCTTTCCTGGGCATGCCGGTCTACTTCCTCGGCAAGCAATGGGAGGATGAGCGACACTTCCTGAAGAACTATCGGGCGCCTAACGACTACGAAACGCAGATCGCCTTCACCATGAACTATGCCGTGAATTCCAGCGAAAAGAACGACGTGGTCTTTCATGGTGACAGCACCTGCCTCATCAACCTTCGGCCCAAACGTTTCGAAGAATTGACCGGCATGAAAGCGTACAATCTCGGTTCCGTGGGCGTGATCGGCTTCGACGGCTTCGTGTGGGTGCTTCGCTCTTATCTCGAGCATCATCCCAGGCCGCGTGCGCTGGTGCTGTGCATTCATCCGCGGGCGCTCAAGGAGCCGGCCATGGGCTTCGGGCCGCGGGAAGCGCGCGAGCCCTTTGTCTGGTCCTACGGCCCCGGCACCGAGGATAAACGGCCGCCGCACGAGCGCCCCGTCCGCGATTACTTTCGCCAGGGCCTGTGGATTGCCTATGGCCATCTGACCGGCGGCGCCCAGCGCTATGCAAATGAGCCGGTCTACAATCGCCAGGGCAAAAGCTATAACACGCTCGCGGCGGAGATGATCAAGGAGCGCGGCTACTGGGAGCAACCGGGCACGCTGGAAGACGATTGGCGGCCGCGGAAGCTGATCGAGGAACCGTTCAACATGCTGCCGGGCAACATGGAAGGGCTTGTCGAACTGGCCAAACTGACCCAGGACAACGGCATCTTGCTGCTCATCCGCATCGCCCCGCTGGTCAAGGGCGACGGTCCCACGAATTCCGCCGCCCTTCGCTCCTGGACCGCGGAACTGGAGGGCAATTTCAGCAATGTCATCGTGAGCCGGCCGGAGATCCTGCATTATGACGCGGACTGTTTCTCGGACATCGATCATTGCAATCGCAAGGGAGCGGACATGTTCACGGCGTTCGTCGGCGCGGAAGTGACCAAGGCTATCGCGGGGAGATGATGTGAGTGACGCTGTCGCCAAGCCCGAACGCCGACGCGAGACGATCCTCCTCATCGGCGCGTCGTCGGACATCGGACTCGAGATCATCCGGCAAGAATCGGTGCGGCCTGAGGGCGATGACGCGCCGCTGTTTCTCGCCCACTATCACCGGTCGCTTGCCAAGTTGGAGCGTTTGCGCGAGAGCATGCCGGGGGTGAACATCGTCCCGCTTGAGGCCGACCTGTCCCGGCTGGACGATGTCGAGAGCCTTGCGAAGCGCATTCAGACCGAGCATCCCATCGTGAACAAGATCGTTCACCTGGCGGCTCCTAAATTCGAGTATCGCCGCTTCAAGGATATTCGCTGGGACGACTTTCAACGCGAACTCGATGTGCAGCTTCGCTCGCTCGTGTGCATCTTGCAAGGATTGCTGCCCGGCATGGCCCAGCGCAAGCAGGGCAGGGTGGTCGTCGTTCTTTCGAGCGTGACGCTGAACGTCCCCCCGGCGGCGCTGGCGCATTATGTCACGGCGAAATTTGCGCTGCTCGGCCTGGTGCGAGCCCTTGCCGCCGAATATGCTTCCAGGCATGTGAACATCAATGCCGTGTCGCCGTCGATGGTCGAGACCGCCTTCCTCGAGAAGTTGCCGGAGCGCATGGTCGAGATCGCGGCGTCGCAGCATCCCCGGCAACGCAATGCCACTCCCAGGGACGTCGCGGCGACGGTGCGGTTCTTGTTATCTGACGACGCGGAGTTTATCACCGGAGCGAACCTGCCGATCAGCGGCGGCATGAGTTTCTGAATGTTATAGAATTGCCACATGGCTTGTCGTTTAGCCGCGACGCGACGTACTCGGAGCGGAGCGCGGTTCGGCAACGCGCTCCGCTCCGAGTACGTCGCGTCGCGGGTAAACGGCGAAGGGGGAAAGGGAAAAGATTATGG
>Ga0182024_10011649_pt1 | contig 17604 bp, 11 predicted proteins | sample P32metaG_FD_120480 | JGI IMG/M metagenome (GOLD analysis project Ga0182024, IMG submission 120480) | Permafrost microbial communities from Stordalen Mire, Sweden - P3-2 metaG (Illumina Assembly) | ecosystem: Environmental > Terrestrial > Soil > Wetlands > Permafrost | place: Sweden: Stordalen... | reverse complement strand
CGGCGATTTCGAACCGCACATCGACAAGCGCACCCGCATCGTATCGGTTGCCTGGGTCTCCCACCTGAACGGATTCCGGCACGATATGCGGCCCATCGCCGATCTGGCACACGCGCACGGGGCATTATTGTACGCCGACGCCGTGCAGGCGGTGGGCATGATCGACCTCGATGTCCGCGCCGCGGGCGTGGATGCGCTGTGCTGTGGGTCCTACAAATGGCTGATGGCGGAGTTTGGCGTCGCCCCGTTTTTTGTGAGCCGCGACATCGTCGACCGGCTACAGTCCGACCGTATTGGAGAATTTTCGGTCGCCCGCGCAGATCCCGATTATCGCTACCAGCTTTTAAACACCGCTAGAAAATTCGAGGGCACCAGCCGCGCTTTCGGCGCCGTCTCTCAATTACAGGCGAGTCTTTCCTATCTTCAAAAAATCGGCATCGCGCGTATCGAGGAACACACAGTAGGTCTGGCGGACCAACTTTATGAAGGACTGGTGAAGCAGGGCCATAAAGTGTTCACTCCCCCGGGGAACCGGTCTTCCATAGTGACCTTCCATTGCACCAAGCCGCCCGTCGATGCGCGCGCGGCCTTCCAGGCCGCCAATATCGAAGTAACGGCAAGGCAAGGAATGGTACGCATCGCGCCCGCTCTCTTCAATAACGCAGAAGAAATCGATCACTGTCTTGAGGTCACAAGGCAGCTCGTCTAAGGCGGCCATTTTTGGCTGCAGCCGGCTTTTCAGCCGGCTCTTGTGGATGCAAAAAAGCCTGCCGGAGTCAGGCTGCCGCCAAGGATGGCCGCCCCACAAGACACTATTTCCGTTTAGAGAGCCACTCGACCGCCTCGGCCGGTGACGAGACTTCGCCGCGGAATACAGCGTCAAGCAGCTGCCTGGTCACCAGGGTATACATCGGAGGGCCATAAAGAACGGATGTCTCCTGGCTCGGGAATTTCATTAAGAAAGGCACCCGCGGATCCGCCTTACCGTCCAGATGCTTGGACTCGCGGTAAGGATGATCGGATGTCACTAGGATCGTGGCATCGTCCCACCGGCCCAAACGATTCATTTCGGCTCGGATCTCGCCCAGTAATATGTCGGCGAGCGCCAGGCTATCGACGTATCCCTCAAAGCCGGCATTGTTCTTGGTGAAAGTCCCTTGGAAACGATCGTAAGGGTGCGGAGCGTGGGGCACCGGATAGTGCAGGAACACCAGATCGAAGCTTGGGCTCGCCACCGCGCGCAGAGCATCCCTCCGAAAATCCTGCACCATCCGGATGGCATGTTTCAGCGTCAAGGATTGTCCGAACGGAGAATATAGAGATGTCTCGAACAATCCCCGCGTCTGGTTGACCACATTTTCAGCCAAACCTTCTCCGGTAATATTCAACACGGTTCCGTTGTCGTACCAGGAACAGGCAGCAAGGCTGGCGGAAAACATGCGGCAATACGGCAGAAACCAGCCTACGACGGCAGCGTTGCCTCCTCTCTGTCGCACATCGGAAAAGACGGTCGAACTGGCGTCGAGAGGCTCCATTGTCGAGATTCCGATCTCTCCGGCATGAAGCGTTGCCGGACCATCGCCTGTCGTCCTGACAAATCGTCTGCCGGTGAGAAGCGATGGCACGGAAATCGAAGTGTCCAGGGCAGGAGAGACGGCTTCGGTAGCGTCCAGCGCCTGGGCCCGAAATCTATCGAACTCCGGCATCAATAAAGAAGCCGGACGGTCCACAAAGAGCAGCCGGTAGTCGAGTTCGTCGAAAATAATCCAAACCACCCGTCTCGCCGGCGTAACATTGCGGATCCCGGCCAGAGACCTGTCCATATAATCCACCGGCCGCGCCTCTTTAAAACGCCGTATGGATTCGACGATCTCGATCGGGAATAACGCCGAAAATTGTGCGAGGATCAGCAGGACAAATCCAGCCGCGCGGCCTCTGATTTGGACCAGCAAAACAGCGAAGCCGATCAGCCCGAGAGCGAAGATCAAGATGATGCCTCTCAGTCCCAGAGCGGCGATGAGACGGGCTCGCATGCCTGGGTAATTGGCCGAAATAATGTCCCGGATGACATTCGCGGGAAGAAGAATCATCAGAAACAACGCCGGCACGGCCAACCAGCCTCGCCAATACCGCCGAAGCCTGCGGGCCAGTTTCAGAAGTCCCAAATAGACAACTCCCAGCAGAATCACTCCCAATGCGGCGGACTCATGCTGTGTGGCGAGTGGAAGCTGGTGAAGATAAAAACTCTGCTCTTGGTCATAGAACAGGAGTGAATTCCAGACTTCAAGAAAACTCAGATTCCCCAGGGAGAGGCAGGCGAGGAAATCTACCAGGTCCTTTCTCGAACGGAGCCCGGTCAGATTTTTCTCCGCAGCAGATAGATCCGCCGGGATTCCCCCAACGGCTGTTTGCGAAGAATCTGAAAGCGGCTGGAGCAAACCGATTCGAAATGCGATGCGGTGAGATGCGCGTAAAGAGCATCCCTTCCGCGCGTCAGCCGCCGGAACATGGGATCGGCTAGCTCGACAAACTCCATTACCAGCACGTTGGTGGTAAGCTGCGCGGCCAATGCCAGGATTTCGTCGAGTGGCACCCGTTCCGAGATCAATATGTGATGGACCACGGCCAGCATGAAACACATGTCGAAGTGACCCCGTGCGCGGTCAAGAAACGATGTGGACTCAGCATTCCGCCAGCCCAGTGCCGGGGTGGGCCGGCACAGGTCCACCACAAGAGGCAGAATGTTCAGGCTGTTTTCCGAGGCCCTTTGCCAGATCCGTCCCACCACCGCCGGGTCGGAATCGATGGAGACCACGCTCGCTCCGCTGCGGGCCGCGAGTTCACTGAAATACCCCGTGTTCGCTCCAATATCGAGCACGGAGCTGGGAGCAAACTCACGCAGCGCGGAGGCCACAAAAGACTCTTTAGCGGCAAGCTGCTCCGCGGTGTAATGCGTCTGCGTGTCCAGATACTTTGTCCAGTTGGAACTGCGCCCGCCGGAAGACAGGCGAGTGATCTGGCGTCGCAGGCGGCGATACATCGTGGACACGGTGAACGTCGCCCTTTCAGGGTCGGTGCGGCGCGGTCTATAGAGACTCTCGTCGGAACCTACGCGGCTGGAGAAGGAGCTCGAAAACCAGCTCGGCACGGAGGCCACCGCCAGTCCCGTTCCGGTAAGCCTCTGCGCCCAGGAAAGCGAACGGTAGACCTGCTCCGGCTCCAGTCCATCCCGATGGGCAAGCCATATTTGGTTGAGCGTCGAGACTGAACGCCGCTCCGCGAGAAGAGGCAGCAAAAATGTGCGCACAAACTGCGCGTATGCTGGCCAGATCGGATCCCCGGGCTCGTGGCGTTCAAACGAGAGCACATCCACGAAGACCGGTGAAGATCCACGAAACAGGACGTTATAAGGAGTGGCGTCCTTCAATCGCCAGCCATGGGGAAGGCATTTTTCCGCGAGATCGAGCGTCAAGAATCCAGCAGAGGCGAGCATTTCCACAGGCCATTCGGCGGGAAAACTGGGAAAAGAAATGCATTCATGCTCGGCGAGCCGGTAATTGGCCGGCAATTCGAAGGGAAGGTCAAAGGAATCCGGGAGCCAGGTCGCCACCATTTGGCGCGCCGCCGTAAATTCCTGGGCAGGCGCGGAGGCGAGAAACTGTTCCAGCGTTTCAAATGCCGATGGTTCGATGGCGCGAAAGATTCGGGATCCATCACGAAATACGAAACCGCCAGGATCGCGGAAAGACTGCTCGCACGGAACGAGACTCATGATCACTTCATGAGCGGTTGCTCATTTTTCCGTCGCCGCAAGCGGCTGAAAAGCTTGCGAATCCGAAATATTCCACCAAACACGCCCACTAGAACGACTTGAACAAACATCGCCCCGAAACCCGGATCCGAGTATGCCATTAAGCGTTGTTCCGTTACTAAGCTCAAGAGAAATAAACCTAACATTAAGCTGCAGGCGTTGCGTATTCGTGGCATTAGTGAGCTATTTTAGTCTAGGAACACAATCCAGGACGAATGTTCCGGTATTTTTCTTACAAGATTCATAATTTTCTATTTCACTTGAGTGCTTGCACACTGGGCTCCAGCCACGAAAAGGCGAAGTCGGTGATCGAAGGGAACAAGGTGGTCAGAAGTCCGATCAGCGGGCCGACACCAAACCCCACTAAACGCAGCCAGAAGTCCCAGCCCAGTTGGCCAGGGACTGTGTTGGTAATGTGGCTGAGTGTCGCGTTACGCGACATCTGGGAGTAAACCAACACCAGGAATCCCCCCACCAGCAGAAAAACCACAAGGAAAATTCCGCCAAGTACGTTCAGAGGGTCGAAGGGATAGCTCGAGACGGCCAGAGTCGCGCCCACAAACAGCCAGACCATGCCTAAAGCAATCGTGCGGAGGCGGCCCAGAATATTCTGGATGAATGCCAGGTAAGGCAAGACAAAAAACTCTTCGGCCGCCCGTACATGCGGTTCGAGTCCTTCGGTTGAAATGTCGAGCTCAGTCGGTTCGTTCGCATCCGGACCCGAGCCCCCAAAAACCAGCGATTCCTTCTCGCGGCCCCAGGCTCTGATCAGGACGTTCTTCATGGCCATCCCCGCGATGGACGTCAGATGTTCCTGGTAATCGTGCAACGGTTTTAAGTCCGTGACCGGCGGGTTCTCCGGCAGGTTCACGAACCAGCTTACGAAGGCGTTGCGTGAGTTCTCTGAATCAGTGATTTTCTTCAATAACTCGCGTCTCTCGCCGTCTCCTGCCGAATCGTCCGGCACCCAGTCGGTCACTGTGTTTTTCAGATGCGTGAGGCTTTCCATCTGGAGCGAAATCACTCGATAACGTTCTTCGAGCACATTGCCGCTCAGCTTCCAGATCGACCCCCAGGACAGACCTTTCAGCGCTCGCAGCGTACGCCGCAAAGGCAGCCGATCGAGATAATTGAGCGGTTGACGAAGCTCGCTCCAGGCCTGCCATGTTTGGAATCCGTCGTTCAGGATCACTGCGATGTAGAGGCAAACCCACGCGAAAATAAGCTCTCCAAAGGCATGTTCTCCCAAAGTTCGCACGGAGTCTCCCTTCAGAGCCACCCAACAGATGACAATGACACCCACCAGGACCACCAGGAGCCGCAAGAGATTCGTCAGAGGAAGGGCGGCGTTTTCCACAGCCGGTCGAACCTGTTCATCGCTGAACATCGGCATCAGTTTCGGCAGGTCGGCCATTTTCGGCAGCAATGGCCGGTCGTCCCCGAAATGGGCGAGGCCGCGCAGGTTGAACCAAAACCAAAGATACGCTCCGGCAAACAGCAGAATCTGGGGGAGCAGAGCGGAGACGCCGCTCGTGAAATTGACGTTGCGCCAAAAAAAGGGAACACGGTTCGCTGGCGTCAGATTATGAAGCAGATACCAGTAAAGCACAGCGAACAAAACGAAGCATAAGACGGCTGAGTAGCCAGCAGCGCGGCGCCAATACCTTACCTTCCCCCGTGGCGCAGCGTGAGAAGTGACGGGCAAAAGCGCGTAGTTCTTCACGCAGGCCTTCCCCGCAAGAATCGCGCACGCCAGCAGCAGAAGTCCCAGAATGATCGCTGTTCGAGATCGGTGGAACGGATGCCAGCCTTCGATCGCCCCGAACAGACCCGACCCCGAGGCCACCGTGACCGTCAGCATCCCGAGGAGTGCGCTACCCAAAGCAATCAGCACCGCGTGCTGCATTCGCGGTACCGGCGCAAAATAAGCCCGCGCACGTGGCGACCCAAAGATGGAGCCGTGCGAGCAGAAGTACCAATGAATTGCGCTCCACGCAACGCAGGCAAGCAGAAACATCCACATCGCGGTCGGAGGTTCCAGGGGGCGCGCATTGCCGGCCTCATCCTTGGGCGGGGTGTCGCAGGGGCTAGCGCAAGACGGGAGTAGCGTACCGGTTAATTTCGGTTTTTTCAGAGTATTGGAGTTAAGTACCGCCAGAGGCCAGAACTGCCGGCGGCCGATCACACCTAACCACGTAGCCGGACGATAGTCTTCTTCGAATGCTTTATCCGTCGCGTCCACTGCCCAGGCCGGCGGGCTATAGTCGCGGAGAGGAACGTTACCTTCATCTTGGAACAAACCACGCGCGGCAATATATTCACCTTCAGACGTGTCCTCGCCGAAGATCCTGTAGCTTTTTGGTCCGCCAAGGTTCCATGTGGTCCAGTCCTGCTCCGCGGTGATTAGCGGATAGGTGGATAACAGCATGACGCCGCGCAGCGACTTGCCCTCCGCCCCTCGACTGAAGAGCAAGTCGGCTCCATCGATCACTACCCTGCCCTCCGGATAGGAACGGCGAAGAAACTGGCTGAGGAAGATCTGATCCAGGGAGCTGGTGCTACGCAAAATAACGAACTCGATGCGATTTTCGCTTAAGCGGTTGGCGATATCCAAGAGAATGGATTCCTGCGCCAAAGGCGTTAACTGGCCGCCGTAGCTTCGAACCGTATCATGGTCGTTAGTGGAGGGCTCACTCAGATCTCCGCGCAGGGCGGTAGAAGGAGTGCTGCTTTTATCCTCGGGTTTTGAGGGACCGAAGATCGATTGTTGCTGGTAAGCCGAGCGGAGGGTCGAGATGTCGCGCGGATAATACAGGTTGATCGCGTGTTCGCACGGGGAATGCTCAGAGACCCGGCCAAACGCGGTCTGGTCTTCGGAAAGGACCGCGACGCGCTCCGGGGGATAGTGCTGCTGCTGAAGGTAGGCGCAGAAGCGGCCCAGTAAAACCCGGTCGATCTCCATCGCGGTATGAAAGCGGGACTGGCCCGCGCGCTTCCGGATCCAGTCATCAAACCAGTCGTAGCTTGTCCCGCCGGAGACCGTGCCGCTGGACACCAAAAGGTTGGGATAGCCGGACGCCTGGCGGTCCAGGACGCGCTCGAGAAAGGTAAGGATCCGGAAAATGTCGGGCCTAGAATTCGGAGTTCCTTGTCCGGAGGATCCCGAAGTTTAGTAATCCAAGCCAATGCGTTTTCGAACTGATCGTCGTTGATGCCCCCTGTCGGCTGCTCGCCAACCACCAGAACGATGAGTACACCGCCATAAGGCTGAGGGGAATCGCCGGTCACCGCTCGCCGGAACACCATCACCCCCGGCTGGTTCTGCTGAAGTTCCTGAAGTTCGTCGGCTACCTGCTGATCGACGAGCAACTCATAGGTCTTGCTGCTCGTCTCCCAGGGAAACCAGGAATCATCATAGGAGTAGTCGGAATCCTGCGCCGCCTGTAGGATCGACTGGACCAGTCGATCGAATAGCAGTGGCATGTGCGTCGAGACTGGATTGGGAAGAGTGGCGACCGCAAACCGGACGTCCTGCATCGCATCAATCTTCTGCCGCCCGCCTGGTAGCTTGGGGCCGTAACAGGATCGAGGAAGTTCCCACAACTCGACCGCCTTCTGTGGATCCGTAACCAGCCGCCGGAGCCGCTTCGTGATCTCCGTGCAGGCGGAGTAAGGCTGATCTACGGCGGCGACGACCGGTCTGACCGGCGGAACGGCAAATTTCCCCGATTGTGCGGCGGGGCTCTCGGCGCTTCTGCCGGGCAGATTCGAAACCCCGACGAAAGTCAGCACCGCCAGTATTCCGGCCGCCAGACCGCCCTCTCGCTTCATAAAACCTCGATTAATTCCGGAGTTAACTCATATAGTGAGTGATTCCTTGTTCGCGTTTCACTCCAAACTCGAATTTACCTGTTAAAATGCGCCATAATGACTTTCTTAAAAGCCGCAGGTCCAGCGCTATTCCTGGCGGCAATCGTGACCGGCCAGGAGAAGCCTGCAGAAGAAAACCTGACGGCCAGAATCGACGCCTCTCTGACCGCAAATGGCACTCTACAGTGGGCAGAAGCCGAACAAGCCGCGGCGGCCGCTGCGCGAGCCCAGCCGAACAACGCTCAGCAGCGAACCAACGTCACCATAGCGAGGGTGTGCCAGTGGGCGCGGCTCTAAAAACTCACAAGCCGCGATTAAAGGAGCCGCGACCAGCGGGAGCGGTCGGCGCCACCCTACGGACTGATCCGAGCCACATTCGAATACGCCGACTCACCAGCATGATTCACCGCTCTCACCCGGTAGGAGACAACCGATCCACGTTCCCCGCCCGCGTCGTTAGACTCAGTGCTGACCGATTGCGTGGTGACGCTTTCCCACTTTCCCGTCCCTACCCTGCGTTCGACCGCGACTTGCGAGGCATCGCCGCCGTGAAGCTCCCAATGCAGCCTGACCCCGGAACCAGACGCCACCACTCGCAGGCTGCTCGGCGCCTCCGGCAGAACGGGCCAGTCAAAATAGCTGGCGTCGGCGATCGCCAGAATGCTATCGCGGACCGGGAGCGTTTCGAGTGTGTCGGTAGTTCCGGTCTTCCAATGCAGAGCCGAAATTTCACCCGACACCACGTCGATCAACACCGGCGTACGGATGCCCGAATTCCTCAGCTTGAAGGTCGCCGTGAGCGGCGCAAAAGCACCGCCCGGAATGCTGTGCGCCGCCACCCAGTAAGCCACGATCGATTTCCCATTCGCGTTTCGAAAACCGTATTGCAGAAACGGAGAACGCCCCTGGCGCCGCAGGCCGGGAATATCCGTCGAATCGATGCCGATCGAAGGATCGAATTTCGTGTCGGAAAAAAGAGCATTCGTGTTTTGTAACGCGTAATAAACGGGCCGCGGCGTAAAATCGTCGGGAAGATTGCGGAACCCGTGAATGAAACCGAAGTCGTCGTACTCGTTGCCGTCCACGCCGGCCGTGAGCAGCCACACAAACGTCCGCACTCCGGCGGCCAGGTTGTAAATCATCCCGCGCGGAATATATTTTGCCTGCACCGATTCGTCGGATCCGGTCCACGACGGAATGGAATTAAATTCGTCGTCCCAGAACTCGATGTCTTTACGGATGCCCGGATAGTTCCTGACCAAGGTTCGCAATTTCGAAGGCGATTCCGTCCCGTAAGCGCCGTAGTCCATGGTTTCAGGATTGAGATTCTGTCCATATCCAGGGTAGGTGTGGTAGGCGAACACATCGATTTGAGAAGCGCACTTGCATTCGTCGAGCACGCGTTTCGCGAAGTCGCTGGTCGGATCGGCCTGGCCGCCGTAAATGACCTTCGCGGTGGGATCGGTTTCGTGGACCGCCGGTCCGAACACCTTCAGCAGGCGGCCATACTCCTCGGGATTCCCGCGCGGATTCCAATACCCGATGTCTTGTTCGTTCCACAGAGCGTAATAGTGAATGCGGCCTCGGAAATGGTTGACCATCCATTTGACATAGCGGATGAAGGCCGCGATTTCCACGGGGGATTTGGGCGGCCAGAAGACGGAGTGATGCTGCGGTCGTCATTATGAAAGCTGCCGGGTTCCGGAGTAATTTCGTCCGGCTTCTTACCGTTTGGCCCCGTATACATGGGGTTGCCGTACATCAACTGAACCTGGACCTTGACTCCGTTTTCGATCAAAGAATCGACATAATCGTCGACTTCCGGCGCCACGGCGTAGACGCCGCGTTTGCGCTCCACCCAGTCCCAGCTGGTGGGATCGGAACTATTTTCGTACTGGCCGATGCGGATCCAAGATACGCCCGCGTCGAACATCCGCGTCCACCACCAGCGGTCCCAGGGCAAATATGGCTCCCTGGGAAGATCGGAGTTGATCCCGAAGCCGTTACGGATTTGAGAAGAACGCTTCGGCGGAACATGCGTGGGGAACGATTGCGCGGCCGCCAGTCCCATGGCGATGGTCAGGATTGCGAAGTGTTGAAAAAGGGGACAGACTCCTCTGTCCCCACCTGCGAACCGCTGATTTCGCGTAAGCGCGTCGTAGTGGACAGAGCGGTCAGTCCCCTTTTTCAACAAGCTGCTGGAGGGCATATAGCAGTGTACTGCGATCCGCAAGATGATAGCTTAGGCATGATGCGTTTCTGTGCGTTGCTGTTGGCAATGACGCCCATGGCGTTCGCGGCCGAATATCGCGCAGGGATCGCCCGCGTCGATATTACTCCACCGATCGGGCATGCGATGGGTGGTTATTCAGCCCGCACGCATGGGTCCACCGGCGTGCACGATCCTCTCTACGCCACGGTGCTCGTCATTGAGTCTGGGAACAATAGCCTCGCCCTGGTCACCTGCGATCTGCGCTCCTTCGTATCCACCCGCGTCGGCGAACTGGCGAAGCAGAAATTCAATATTCAGACCACCCTGATAAACGTTTCGCACACTCATTCAGGGCCCCTCACGTGGGAACTGCGAACTCCATGGTACGCCCAGGCCGAAGACAAAATGGTGGAGGCCATCGGCCGGGCCAAAGCTTCGGAGTTTCCCGCCACTCTCGATATTTCCACCGGATCCTTGTACATCGGCCACAACCGCCGCAAAATCATCGACGGGAAAGCCGTCATGTGGTGGCGCAACGCGGAAAAACTTCCTTCCCATCCGTTCGATCCGACGGTGATTACCTTACAGGTGAAAGACGCCGGAGGACAAATTCGCGTCGTCCTGGTGAACTACGCCTGTCACCCGTCCGTGCTCGGACCGGACAACTATGAATATTCGGCGGACTATCCGGGTGCGATGAAGCGCTATATCGAGTCGCAGATTCCAGGCGCGACCGCGCTGTTCATCCAGGGAGGCGCGGGCGATATCAATCCTTATTTCGACAAGGAGCCGGTCGCGGGACGAGGCTTCGCGGCGATGGAAGAGACTGGTCAGGAACTCGGCAAATATGTGGTCTCGATTCTCGGTAAGAGCAAGCCCGTCACTGGTCCTTTGCGGACGGCTTCGGCGACCCTGGAAGTGAAGAATCGCTGGTACCCCAGCGAAAAGATACCCATCGGATGGACGGCCGGCGCCTTCGGCGACTCCTTCTGTTTTGCGGCGTTGCCGGGCGAGCCTTTTATCGAATTGCAGATGACGTTCCGCGAGAAAACCGAGTGCGCAAGCAGCATGCTGTTCGGATATTCGTACTCAGCACCAGGAGTCTGGGCCGGCTACCTCCCGACGATCCTCGCGTCCGTCCAGGGAGGATATGGGGCGGACTACAACACCACGGTAGAGGTCGGTACGGGGGAGCGTCTCATCGATCTGGCGGTAGTAAAAATCCTGGAACTGCGCGGCCTGTTAAAAGATTTGCCGGATCAGAGATAATCGCGCTCTTGACCGGTGCGAAACGTGAACAGGCCGATCGGGGGATCGGCCGCGGACCAGGGGGTCCGCCCTACTCAGTAGTTTTTTTGCCGTTCCCGCTTTGGACGCTCAGCCCGGCTCATCGCTTTTACCCCCGCCAACGCCGGATCCGCTCCCGCCAGGTCTTCAATGTTATGCATCACTTTGGATACAGCCGCGGCGACGTCGTCCACATCCTCGTCCTCGCCGATCAGCAGGAACTGAGGCAGCCAGATGGCCTCTTCGTAGGCCGCGCGCTCGCTCACCGGACAAGGCCTCTCCGTAAAATCCACTGGCCGGTCGCGACCCACGGTGAGTTGCGGCGAGGTCTGAGGAGTGGCGAAGAACAGGTCGCTCCGGTAAACGGCTTCGTAAAAGCGGCCATCGCAAGGAATACCTTCCGCGTCGAGTGCGGCCGCAAATAAATCGCGACTCACCACGCGAGGCGTGGGCCGATACTGAAAAACGTAACAATAGTGCGTGTCTCGCGTGATCGCAGGCTGCGGCGGAAGCGGGCGAATGCCTTCGATGGCGCTCAGCGCCTGCCCCAGCCGCTTCGCCGCCCGAGCCCGCTTGGCGGCCAGCTCCGGAAGCATTTCGATTTGCCCGATGAGCAGAGCCGCTTGCAACTCCGTCATGCGGTAGTTGGAGCCCAGCACGCGATTCTTGAACTGATCCGTAATGCTCGCCCGCCCGCAGTTCACGATCGATTGCAGCCGCTCGTAGTATTCGAGGTTGGAGGTGATGACGATGCCGCCCTCGCCTGCCGTCATCAGCTTGCTTTCCTGAAAGCTGAAGCACCCCAGATCGCCCATCGACCCCGCGCCCTTGCCGCAATATTTTCCCCCGTGCGCGTGTGCGCAGTCCTCGATCACTTTGAGCCCGTGTTCTTCCGCCAGCTTCATCAAAGCGCCCATGTCCACGAAGCGCATCGCCAGGTGCACCGGCAGAATCGCTCTGGTGTGAGGCGTAATGGCCTTGCGGACCTCCTCGACGCTGAGGCAATAAGTATCGGGATCGATGTCCGCGAACACCGGCACTGCGCCCACAAACAGGACAGCCGTTGCGGTTCCGTCCCAGGTATAGGCCGGAAGAATGACTTCGTCCCCGAAACCGATGCCGGCCGCTTGTAACGCCGCCACCAGCGCGATGGTGCCGTTCGCGAGGCACTGCGCATATCTGGCGCCGTGCATTTCGGCGAAGCGCTCCTCGAACTCGCCCGCGAACCGGCTGGGGACCGGATATCCTCCCCAGTGACGGCTTCGAACCACCTCCTGGACCCTGGCGGCATCGGCAGGCAGGTACTGCGGCCACGGCTCGAACTTCCTGGTTCGGACCGGTGGGCCGCCTAGAATCGCCAATTCACTCATCCAGATATGGTACCGGCATGGACGCGCTACTGCTGGTTAAAGGAACCTGCAATGCGATAGGCCTCCACAATGTGCCCGTCTTTCTTCGTAGCCCTCGCCCGCAGACCCTCTTTGGTTTTTTCCAGATCCTTCGGATCCCAATCGGCGCGGTACTTGCGAATCGACGGGTTGAACTGGCTGACGTGCGCCGCGGAAGCCTTGAGCTTCACATCCAGCACAGACTCAATGTTGACCCAGTAATTCGCATCCTGCGGAGTCACATAGAAGTACGCTTCGATGGGCACGTGCCAGGGCTCGAGATGATCGTGCAGCAGTTGATTCGGGAAATACAGATGCCATTCGGCGGCACGGATCGCGTCCACCGTGTTGTTGGCCGACATGCGATGGTCGGTCTTGTGCCAGCGCACATATTCTGAGCCGGGATCGATGGACATGACAACATCGGGCCGGTAGGTGCGGATAATCTTCGTGACCTCCTCCACCAGGTCCATAGGATTGGCATACTCCAGCATCCCGTCGTGAAACTGGAGCCAGTGAATATTCTCTTTCGAAATGCCCAGAATGCGGCAGGCCTCTTCTTCTTCCGCTCCTCGAATCTGAGCCAGGCGCTGGCTGGTCATCTCCGAATCGTAGGAGCCTCTGTCGTCGTTGGTGTATAGAACAATATGAATCTTATTCTGCTGCCGGGCCAGCAGCGCCAAGGTCCCGGCGCAACAAAATGTATCGTCGTCCGGGTGCGGCGTGAACAGCAGAATCGTTCTGCCTTGCGCTTTCTCTAAATCAAACGGCACCGCGCGCTGCGCCTGCGCGAATCTATGCGCAAAGAATAATACGCCGGCAGCGAATAACTTTCTTCAGGACCTCATCACCCGATTCTAATAGAGCCGCGACCCTCTCTCAGCCAAACCGGCCGTCTTGTAGGTCGGCCAATTTTGGCTGCAGCCGCATTTCATGCGGCTCTTGGGGATTGTCCCAAAAGCCTGCCCGACGGTATGATGCAGCCAAAATTGGACGTGCTAACGATCTTGCTGCGACGGTTCACCGCGGCCTTTCGCTCCAGTTTCGATATCCTGTCTCTTGACCACTTCACGTCCCGCTAGTGGCCCGGATCACGGGTTAATACGTTCCCTCGGGCTGCTCGAAGCCACCGCGCTCAACATGAGCAATATGGTGGGAGTCGGGCCTTTCATCACCATCCCGCTGATCATCGCGTCCATGGGCGGACCGCAGTGCATGCTCGGCTGGGTGCTGGGCGCGGTCATCGCGCTATGCGACGGCCTGGTGTGGAGCGAACTCGCTGCCTCCATGCCCTCGACCGGCGGAACCTACGTCTACCTGCGCGAAGCGTTTCGCAACACGGCTCTCGGAGGGCTGCTCCCGTTCCTTTTTATCTGGCAGTTCATTTTCAGCGGACCACTCGAAATCGCGTCGGGATACATCGGCTTCGCGCAGTATGTCGGGTATTTCCGGCACGGCATGGGAACCGCTAGCACCAAAGCGGTCAGCATGTCGGTAGGCGTGCTGGTGATCGTGCTCCTCTACCGGCGCGTTACCAGCATCGGGAGGCTGACGGTGGTGCTGTGGATCGGCATGCTGATCACGGTGCTATGGGTAATCTTCGCCGGTCTCACTCACTTCAGCGCCCGAACCGTTTTCGATTTTCCTCCCAACGCCTTTCGATTTTCGACCGGATTCGTCGCCGGGCTGGGCTCCGCCACGCTGATCGCGATTTACGATTTCATGGGTTACTACGACATCTGCTACGTCGCCGGGGAAGTGCGTAATCCGGCTCGCGTGATCCCCCGGTCGATCGTTTATTCGGTGCTGGCCGTGGCCGCGATCTATGCGTTAACCAACCTCAGCCTGATCGCCGTGGTCCCATGGCGCGAAGCCGTCCACTCTACCTTCATCGGGTCCGATTTCATGGAGAGGCTCTATGGCGCGCGCGCCGCGTCGGTGGTGACCATTCTGATCCTGTGGACCGCGCTCGCTTCGGTCTTCGCGCTGCTCTTCGGCTACAGCCGGATTCCCTACGCGGCGGCGCTGAATGGCGACTTCTTCAAAGTTTTCGCGCGCCTCCATCCGCGCGGCGAGTTTCCCTATATTTCACTGCTGGTGATGGGCAGCCTTTCGATTGTCGCCTGCCTGTGGACGCTCGACGATGTGATCACAGCCCTGGTGACTTCGCGGATCATCATTCAATTCATCGCGCAGATTTTCGCGCTCGGATACCTGCGGAAAAAGCGGCCGGAGATGCCCCGACCGTTCCGCATGTGGCTCTATCCGCTGCCAAGCGCGATCGCCTTTCTAGGTTGGGCCTTCCTGTTCCTGACGTCCGGCTGGAAGTTCGCCGGATTCGGAGTACTCACGCTGTTGGCTGGAGTCGGCGCCCATTCGATCTGGGTCCGTCGGATCGCTAATTCTTCAAATACTTCGCCAGGAACGCATAGATCTCCTCCCGCGAATCCCTAGCCAGCTTAGTATCCAGCCGGTTAAACATGTGCCCTCCCGGCGCATTTTCATAGATCTTCGACTCGAACTTTTTCCCCTCCGCCTTCAAAGCCATAATCATCCTCTGCACCTCCAGCACATTCACATCCTCATCGTTGGTGTTGCTGTGAATCAGCAAAGGCGTCGCGAGCTTCGCAGCATACGTGATCGGAGACCGTTTTTCGTACTCCTTAATATCGTCCCGGACCGACTTGCCGATGTGATAAGCCGCCGAATACTGCGCCTGGTAAGCCGGACTCTCATATCCCATCCGCAGCACCAGGTCGCTCACCGGCACCCCGGCATACGCCACCGCGTATTCATCCGGATGCAGCAGGATCTGCATCAGAGTGATCAGCCCTCCATGGCTCCATCCGATGGCTCCCACTCTTTTAGGATCGAGAAAACTATACTTCTCGAGCATCCACGCCTTACCTGCCAGCACATCGTCCACCTCCAGGCCGCCGTAGTCGATCTGGTTGGAGAAACCTTGCCCGTAACCGGTGCTGCCCCGATAATCCGGCGCGATCACCGCATAACCCTGCTCCATCATTTCGCGAATGATATGCGCCAGCTCCACCGACGACACGTTGCCATGCAGCCCCTGATGCGCCAGCACCAGCAGAGGCTGCTTCTTCGAACGGTCCATCTTTTTCGGAATAAATGTATACGCGCGAATGATCAGCGGATTCCCCGCCCCAGGCCCGGTACGATTCAGAATATGCGCCGGAGGCTTACTGGCATAGGCGACCTTATCGACATCGGCGATATCGCTCAACTTCTGCACCCACATAATATCGTCGAGCGCCTTCAGCACCGTGTCGTTCGGATTCACCGCAGGAGCAGCAGGAGCAGGCGCGGCAGCCGCAGCCGCCCCACCTCGTCCCCCGCCAGCAGGCGCAGCCGCAGCCGCAGGCGGTGGCGTGTCCTGCGCAAGTAAGGAAAGACCCGCAACCCAAAAAATCAAATTCCGCATCAAATCAGTCTAACCGAGATGATGTTGGAAAAAGAAAAGCCCCGAGCCGGGATTGAACCAGCGACATCCAGTTTACAAAACTGGCGCTCTACCAACTGAGCTATCGGGGCATATCTGACATTTTAGCCGATGAAGCGCGAAGCCGCCATCTTTGGCCTCGGGGATCGTTGTTGCTTGCGCAGTCCCCGCCCTGACGGACGGGGTTATGTCACGCGTATCTATCTCTATCCGAGCTTCTTCTCCAACTCCGCCCACCGCTCATACAACTCATCCACCGCCGCCTGCTTCCTCTCCAGCTCCGCCATCGCCGCTTCTAATTCTTTCGCTCCCTTTGAGGCGGCATGCTGCACCGCGTCGTGCTGGGCTTCGAGCGCCTGCTCCGCCTCCGAAACCCGGCGCTCAATCGTCTCGTAATCCCGAGCCTCAATATAAGAAAGCTTCTTCTTAGCCGCCGCGGCCTTAGGCGGCGCAGTGGGGACGGTTCCCGACCGGCCCTTCTTCTTCTCCGTCTCCCACAAATTCCATTGCGAATAGTCCGCGAACCGTTCCGCTCCGCCCTTCCCATCCAACCCCAGCACCACGGTAGCCACACGATCCAGCAAATACCGGTCATGCGTCACCAGCACCATCGCTCCCTGAAACTCCAACAGGCTTTCTTCAAGAATCTCCAGTGTAGGAATATCCAGGTCGTTGGTAGGCTCGTCCAGCAACAGCAAATCCGCCGGCTCCAGCATCAACTTCGCGATCAATACCCGAGCCCTCTCACCACCCGACAACCTCCGCACCGGCTGATTCAACTGCTCGCTGGTGAACAAAAACTTCGCCGCCCACGAAGCCACGTGAATCACCCGATCGCGGTAAATCACCGAATCGCTATCCGGCGCCAGCGCCCTTCGAAGCGTCAGGTTCTGATCGATCTCGCGTATCTGATCGAACGAAACAATCCGCAAATTCTCCGCGCGCTGAATCTCCCCGCGCATCGGCGCCATTTCGCCCTTCAGCAAACGAAGCAGCGTAGTCTTCCCGCTCCCATTCGCCCCCACCAGGCCGACGCGCATCCCCGCGGTGATCGTAAAATTGGTTCCATCGAACAGCACCGCTTCACCGAATCCGTGCGAAACCCCCTCCAGATGAACCAGTCTCTTCGTCTTCCGGTCCGTCGCCGAAAAGTCGATATCGGTCAGCTCGACGCGCGTCCGGGTCTTCAGGTCTTTCAGCTCGCCGATCATCTCCTGCGCCTTATCGATCCGGGCCTTCGATTTCGTCGCCCGCGCTTTCGGACCGCGCCGCAGCCACTCCATCTCCGTCTTCACCCGATTCTCCAGCGCGTCCTGATGCTGGGCCTGCGCGTGCAAAAACTCGCCCTTCTTTTCGAGAAACGCGCTGTAATTCCCGCTGACGTAAAACGTCCCGTTGGGAAACGCCGGATTCAGCTCCACCATCGCCGTCGCGACGTTCTCCAGAAAATACCGGTCGTGGCTGACCACCACGCAAGCGAACGATGCATTGGTGAGCAGATCCTCGAGCCACGCGATTCCAGCCAGATCCAGATGATTCGTCGGTTCGTCGAGCATCACGATGTCCGGCG
>Ga0182024_10011648_pt1 | contig 17604 bp, 8 predicted proteins | sample P32metaG_FD_120480 | JGI IMG/M metagenome (GOLD analysis project Ga0182024, IMG submission 120480) | Permafrost microbial communities from Stordalen Mire, Sweden - P3-2 metaG (Illumina Assembly) | ecosystem: Environmental > Terrestrial > Soil > Wetlands > Permafrost | place: Sweden: Stordalen... | reverse complement strand
TCCCGGACACCGCAGGCACGGTCGACGGCACGGCGCAGGTTCGGCGCTACGGCGAAGTGTTGAACGAGCTGGTGGATCGGTTGTTCATCAAGCTGCGGCTGCCGGGCGCGACATTGGAGCGGGAGGACCTGGAAACGCCGTCTTCGCGTGCGGCACTCAAGGGATTGGTCGATGGACTGCGTCGCGATCGGTCGCACGAGGCTACCGAGGGTACGGGACTACGCGTGGTTGGTACGGTAAGGCCGGAGGATCTATCCTCGGCGTCTGCGGTTCTGGCGCGCGCGAAGCTCGTAACCGTGGCGCCATGGAGCGTCATTACGATGCTGATCGGGACGACGCTCATGAACGACGGCGTCATCCTTGCGGACTTCGGCGCCTATCGTGACGCGCTACAGCGTGTGCTCTCTGGGATGGCCGATCTTTCGCCGACAGACTTCGAAGCCGCGTTGCACCGTCCGGCGGACGTCGAGCTGGAAACGGAACGCGAGGCAGTTCTTCGCGCCCTCTCCACGCAACGACCGGTCCCAGCGTAACCAATGAGCATCGAGTTCGTCATCGCGATCATCGTCATCGTCGTCGGCGTGATCATCGTTGGTTTTGTGACGTCTCGCCGACGCACCGAGGACGAACTGGTGTCGCTCTCACCCCTGGAGCCGGCGCCATGGCCCATCGATGACGGCAGCGAAGCCCGTTTAGTACCGCGCGATCCTGAGATCGGCTGGCCTAGCCGCCTTGGCTCCGCCTCAGGACCAATGGATGACGAGGTTCGCCTGCGGCTTATCAAGGATCTCGGATTGATCCATGCTGCGTGGGTCGTGCCGATTCTCACCCAGGCCTACAAGGAAGAACGTGAGCCGTCGCACCGCGACGCGGTGCGGCAAGCACTTGCCGCATGCGAGCAGCCGGACGCGCGGGCAGCGCTCGAAGTAGCATCCCGCTCACCAGACGCATAGCGTTAGGTGTCGTCGCAGCTGCGGCGTAGCAGGGGAAACTTAAACTCTATAGATAGTCGCGTTGTGCCAAGCGAGGGCGGCTGGGTCAGGCTGCTGCTCTGTCGACTCCGGGACGGTAACGCGACGCATATGAAGGTCGTAATAGATCAGCCCGTTGTGGAACTGATCTCGTATTTGCGGGCTAACTTGAAATTCAAGTTCCGGAGTTACCGTGACATAACCTTGATCGAACAATCGGTGGAGATCGCTTCGCATGAGAATGCCGTTGCGTATTTCATGGCGTTGGGCCTCACGGAACGGGCGGATGTGTGCAGCTTCCAGCGCTGGTAACGTGTGATCGCCCGTGACCGCGCAGCGTCGGCCGTAGGCGTCCATCACCATCAGTCTGAACGCACCTTGGCCGAGTCGCGGAAGGTAAATGGCCGGCGAGCCGTATCCCGCGGGGATCTCTCGAAGCGCGCTGACGCCCACCGGTGCCGGGGCGGCTGCCGTCAAATCCGACCATACGCGCGCGCCCTCCCCAACAGAGAGATCATAATACTCGCCGCGCACGGTATTCGGCTTCCAGTCAGCCGGCGCGTCGATGTACGAATTTGGCGGCAGCAATTCGAGGTCGGAAAGTACGACGCAGCCGACGACGTCGGTCGTCGTTCCGGCGTGGCGAAGTGCCGTGACACGTCTTAGCATCTCGGCATAGGAGTCGACGCCGTTGGCGCGCCCAAAGGTCTCCCATGCGACGCCCGACGGCATCACCGTGTAATACGAAAAGAAACCATAGCCGCCAACCCGGTCGGTTCCCCGCACCTTGAAGATCCACGGTGTACCAACCGACTGTCGTAGGACCGAAGGCCGCGGCTGCCAGAAGTTCGCCTCGGTAACACCCTGTTCGGCGAGACGATGAAGCCAACCAGGGTCCGTCACCGCAACGTACGCCCGCATGCAGTTGGCCTATCTCGCTGACGGCAATTCCTCCTTCCCTAAGAACCTGCCCAACGCCCTTGATCACGCCTCGGCGCGCTCGTCGCGAGCAAGGGTATCGGCGTATCCAGACTCCGCCCGACGCGCCTAAGTCGCGGGCGGTACACGAACTGCGTCTCGATCTCGCTCCATTTGTAACTTGTGTAGCAAAGCTTTGATCTTCGCGGTAGGCGAAAGCCGGCCATCTAGTCGCTGGTAACACCAGGCCACACCGCTGTCGCCAGGTTCGCTAAGCGAAGCGCCCGCGCCCTGATTTCGGCCTCGCTCCATTCCGGTCCATCTGCGATCTCGACATTGAGTTTCAGCAGCGACCTTTGTAGCATCGCTCTCTTCGTATTAAACCCGAGGTTACCCAGGCTAGGATTGCGGGCAGCAGTTAGCAGCGTCAAATTGCCGAGCGTATGCTTTAGCGCCTCTCGCTCAGCAATACTCTTCAGCTGCGTTTCGCTCATACCCGTAAAGGAGTCCAGCGAGGCGCGAGAGCCGTCGCTCAAAGGCCAGTGTTCTTGCCACGATTCCGGGAGAACGTGCTCAATCGTCAAGCCGTCGGGGACGCCGGTCGCTTCGTCGAATCTGTCCCGCGACGCGAGTTCTAGCTGGGCGAGGATATACCTCAGACGGTGCTGCTGGATGTTGCCGTATTGACGCCGCGACGAGATAGCGGCGGACAACTCGGAGTCGTCCGGGAAGCGCGCTGTCGCACCATCCAAAGCCTGAAACGCGGCCTTTGCCGCATCTAGGGATACACCCGATGAACGAAGCTGAGCAGCAATACGAAGAAAGACATTGTTGTAATTCTTCGCCGTAAGGCCGCAGAGCGTTCGGCGAACGACGTAGCTCCCAATGAGTCTATATATCCGACCTTTCTCAATCGTCGCCGCATCGCTAGCCGCAACGACGAAAACGAGCGGATACGCGGTCGTGACATCGAAAACGGCGAGTTCGCGAGCAAGATGCGCCAACTCGTCGTCACCGGTGGTCTCTACAAGGGCCCGAAAGGTTGGTGCGTGTCTGAGAAGTGTCTCTAATTCCGCGTCAACATTCGGGAATGCGCGTTCTTCAACGAATCGCTTGTAACGAGCGTAAAGCTCAGTAAGGAGCAGTTCTCGACCTGTCTCGGCCGCCAGCGTGTCGCTAAGGAAGAAGTCGATCCGGGGCTTCCGAATACGGCCCCGCGTGCTGAGCTCTTTCCAGAATGGCGTTTCGAATGTCGACCAACGGCGCTCCAAGAGTGCCTCGACGTTCTCGCCTGAGCGTGTGGCTCGGTGAAAGACGTCGTTCCGGACGAGGTCCATCGCCGCGAGCGGCTCGCCGCCTGCGTTGAGAGTTTCAAAGATGACATGAGCGTCATCTCGTTCGTCTAGCGTAATTACGATAACGTGAAAGCTTTCAAGGAGCGTCGCTGAAAGCTCACCCAATCGGACAACTCGGTCCTGATCGCCGTTAGCGTCGATGAAGCCTGCGGCTTCATCGCGCAAGAATCCCCATGCTCGGAGTGGTAATGGTGCGTTCTCTAAGACCTTGCCGTTCTTGTAAAATGCCTCGGGATAGGCTTTGCGCAGATCATTGGCATCGAGATCAATTATATCGCAAAAGAGTTTACGATCATATGCCGTTGGATATAGCTTGTAGCGCTCAATTGGTTCGCGTAGCTGCGGCCCATTGGCGTTTAGCAAGAGCGAGCCGAGAAGGTTACTAATATTCGTCTCGCCTAGGACGCGCGCTAGGTCCCGTAAGGCGGCAAGAAAGAGTTGAAACGTGGTCAGGCGCTGCTGTCCGTCGACGACATCGAGCACTTCCATTCGGCCGAAGGAATACGCGCCGCGAGGAATCACGAGAAGGGCGCCCATGTAGTGCGGGTACCGGCGATTGCCGCTGAGGCGCTCTCCGGCCTTAGCTTCCACTTGCGCAAAGAACGTCTCAAGGTGCGGTCGGATGTTCCAGGCATAGGTCCGCTGGTAGATAGGGACGATGAATCGTTTTTGATCCTTGAGGACGTCGCCTATCTGAAACGGTTCAGCTTTCAAAGGATTCTCCGTGAAATCTGGGAGAGGTCACGTTGCCCGTCCCAGTAGCGGCGTAGAAAACGCACTCACGTCAGCAGGTCGCCTGTTCTTCATCGTAACACTTGTTACGGGCGCAGTTAATGGTCGCGCTCGTGGCCGTGAAGACGCGGTCACAACGGTAAACGCTCCAGCCGCCCTTCAGAAATCAAATTGCGAAAATAGCTCTCGATCTCCAGTGGAATCTTGCCCCCGGTCACGACGATGCCGAGCTCAATGTTACGAAGGTAGGCGGCCGGAGTTGGGTTGGCCGAGGTAAGCATGGCACTCCGATGATCGATGACTATCGTTTTCGCATGGAGGACCGCGCGGGTCTCCCGATTAGAACTAAGGCTACGGCGGTCGAAATACATGTCCGGAAGTCGTGTCCCGGGCCATTGGTATTTGGCGAAACGGCGTGCGAAGTCGTCGACAATCGTGGCGTCCGGACGGCTGTCGCCGGCACTCCGAGGTACATCGAAGCAGCAGACGACTTGAAGCCGAGGCAATTCGATCATTCGCTTAGCCAAGGTCTTGAATATCTCGTTGCCCTGATAGACGGCAAAGCCAACGACAAGAACCGATTCCTTGGCCTCGGCGAAAAGCTGTTCGACGACAACGAGCGTGTCGCGCGCTTGAGCTTGAGCCTCGAGTCCGGTCGCTACAAGCTCGAGCCGCGTGATCGGGCGCTCGAGACGTTCACGTTCGGTTGCGACCGCATTGACCAGCTGTGCAAGTAGGGTGGGCGTGAAACCCTGGGAAGCCAGGGCCTCAAGATCGGCGGCTAGGGTGGGCCCTGCTATTCCAAGCTTATTGAGTGCAAATTCGCGATAGGGTGGTCCGAGTCCACCGGTCTCGAGCTGCGTCGCGAGATAGTGAAGATCACCGCTGCTCAGTCCGACGAGCACAGGTTGCTATGTGCCGGCGACGGATGGAAAGAACGCCGCATCCTGCGTCCTAACGGTTCCCACGACGAGCGTGCGATCGAGTAAGTCATTGCGATGCTCGCAGCTCGGCTCGGCGATCAAGAGGCATCCGTGGCATGCCGCGCCATGCAGATAGCGCTGCTCGAGCTGGCTGCCCGCCTGATGATCCGCACAAACCGGATCATTGGAGCAGAACCGTCCAGCGACGAGCGAGCGCTTCACATGCTCCGCAATGCGGCGTCCGGCTGCGACCACCCCGCCCAGGGTTCCCTCTGATCCCGCACTTCCCGTGTGAATGAGAATCCCGTACTTTCTCCCACCGAGAGCGTAGATACGCTCTCGGAGAGATGTCGCCGGATACCCGCACTCGAGCGCGATGGCTCCAATCAACAGATGGGCCAGGGAGTGCAGCAGAACATATGGGGCACCAACAAATGGACGATCCAGACTCTTCTCCGCGGCCCACAGCCGGAAGCCGGCTACGAGTTCGTCGACGTGACCGCGAACTTCGTCTTTCTCCAGCCAGGATGTGATCGCCACGGCGGAGATCTGGAAAAACACGCCTTCTCCGCGGTGTTCGATGGCTGGAAGCCACGCGATAGGGTCGGCCAGGTCCTGGCGCTCGACCTCGCTATCAAGCTCGCCGTAGATATCGGTGGAGATGGGTTCGAATCGCGTAAATCCCACTTGGGCAACAACTTCGCGAAGACGATGCACGAGCACGACCCGTTCGATCGCTTGCAAGTAAGTTAGGGAGTGCGGATCCCATTCGCTGCGTTCGAGTGTCTCGGCAAAATAATTGCTATCGGGCTCGTCGCGCCCGACGATGCCAGACACGAGAACATCGAATTCAGCTTCCTTCACGGAGATCGTCGGTCCGTCGTCTGCATTACGCGAATCGAGAAACTCGAGAACCTGCTCGTTAGAGATGTTCGCGAGTGCTGCAGAGACGGGCGGGAGCAGCTTTTTCAGCATCTCGAGTTCGGATTCGGTCGTCACGTTCTTGATTAAGTCAAGGACATCACCAAGTTTCTTCCCGAATTCGTCACTCACGTCTGGAAGGGAGATCGTCGAAATCACTTCGGCAAAGTAAGCGTTGCTCGCTGATCGAACAAGAAGCCGATTCGGCTGCTTGCAGTCATCTTGATTCTGATAGGGACCGAGCCATGGCCGCGCACCATTACACCAGCCGAGTGGCTGAGAACTAGCGTCGAGGGCCTCGTATAACTGCCGCTTCTGCCCGCAGTCGCAGCCGACCCACGTATCTGCGACCTCCCCGCTCGTTCCGCGTTCTTCGAGCCACAAGGTCCGTTGGCAGTCCGTCTGACCGCGATGAACATAGGTCCTCCAATCGACATCGCTCGTGTGTCCCTTGCGGCAGGCGCACACAAAGCGAATCGGCGTGAGCGACTTTTTCTTACGGTCTTCCGGATCTTGATACCAGAGTCCATGTCGGTCAGTAGCCTGAATGCGGACGAGCCGTCGCCGACCGTATCGTCCGGGATCTGCCGCTCGGTCTTGGGTGACGAACCAAGTAGGGTAAATGAGGCCGGCGACGCCAAGCTTCGGTGCATCGGGGGCGCTGTTGAATTCGGGCGGGGAGAACAACTGCAGTTCAGGGATCTCTAGGCGTCGGCGAAGGTATGCAAGCAGACGGGGCTCGGTGATTCGGTCTTCGGCTCGCTTGTCCCAATCTGCGAGTCCCGAGATAACCACGGACCGATCCGGCAAGTCGACGAAGGAACCCGGACCGAAGGTCCCGATCAGCTGCCCCTGGCGTAAGAGATTCTCTGCCACGCCCCTAACCCTCCGTGAGTTTTCCGCCGCTCGGTGTTTTGAGCTTGACGAGTACCGGCGGTTCGACGTCTCGTAGCGAGCGCGGCGTCCGGAACGACTCCCAGTGCGGTTCGAGGTCCGCACTGTCTAGGACATCGTAGAGGAGATGGCGGGCAACGCCCTTATCTCGTTGATACCCGAAGTCAGAGCCGGCGCCGGACTCCGCAACGTCCTTTGCGATGAAGGCCCAGTTGTCGAGGATGCGTGCGACGTGCTTTCGCGTGTCGTTCGCCATGGCGGCCTGCTCGTCAGCCGTCTGCATCTTATGCGAAGCCGCTCGTGACGCCAGAACGTCGGCAACAAAATCCATCGCGGTGCGCCGTTGTTGCGCGAACGCCGCACCCTTGTTCGGCGCGAAATCTGGTAGTCCGAGGCGAGCAAGTGCAACGACCACCGCGGCTAGGCCTCGGTCGAGGGCTCGCGGTGAGAAGGGCGTGACGCTTGTGGCCTCGACGTTCCGATAGAACGTCGAGTGAAAGCCGAGAAAGCGCTCGTAGTGCGACCGGTCGCGCGGCTTGTTAACATTGAGGAGGACCACCACTAGCCCGGGCTTTTTCGGATCGCGGCCAACGCGGCTGGTGGCTTGGATGTACTCGGCAGCCGTTTTCGGTTGCCCTGAAACGAGCATGAGCCCGAGACGCGTAATGTCCAGACCGACCGAGATCATGTTTGTGGCAAGCGCGACGTCGACGCTATCTTTATCTGAGCGTCCCTTGTAGGGGCTTGCGAGGCGACGCTTCGCCTCGGCTACCTCTTCCGTTGGAACGCGCGACGTGAGCTCAACCGGTTGTGACTTGATGTCGCGCGGCTTGAACGTGGGCGCTTCTCCGACGCGCACGCGCCGGTCGTACGTGCGAACTCTTGGGACGATCTCCTCTTCTACGATCCGCCGCGCACCGCCGAGCTCGCGCAATGCGTTGAAGTAGGTCAAGAGCGTCATGTAGGGATCGGCCGGATTTTTGTCGTCGGGTTTGGCCTCCTCCCACAGCGTTTGCGCGATCGCCAACAGACTGACCGCAGCGCGCAGGAAGAGAACCTTAGGGCTACCACCTGGAACCGCAAGCCCGAGGTAATGCCGACTGCCCGAATCCTCAAGCGGAAGACTCTGGGCGAAGAACGAGTCGCCGCGATTCGGTCCAGGTGGCGGAAATACTTGGGTGTCGCGCCGGTCGAAGAGCGCGAGCACTTGATCGCGTGCGCGACGTACAGTGGCGGTCGACACGATGACTTTTGGACGAATCCGCTTTCCGTTGACTTGGCGGGATGAAAGGTGATCGATGGCGGTCTCGTAGAGGCCGACCATAGTTCCGAGCGGGCCGGATATCAAGTGCAGCTCGTCCTGGATGATGAGATCCGGCGGAGGGAGCGGGGCCAGAAGAGCCACTCCGCTGTCCGGCTCCGTCGCACCGTAGAACCCGGCCGGTCCGTAACGCGTTGTTCCACCGAAGAACCCGGCAATTTCACCAGTCCAGGGCATGCCGGCGAACTTGTCGACCGTTGCGATCAGAAAGGCCGGGAGGCGCCGGTAAATCGGCTCATCGACCGTTAAGACGGGCAGCGCTCGGCGCGAGCCATGAAAATCGCACGTGCGCTTTACGCATGTTAACTTGAGGTTTGTAGGATTCGACGCATTGATGTGCCCGCTGTCGTCAGCGAGCTCGAAGCTGTCGGCGGTAAACGGGGTGCTGCACCACGGGCATTCGCGCAGCGGCACTGGCAAAGGCTTCCGCGAATTTCTCTTATAGTCGAGGACCTTGGTGCGTGCAGTCACGTGCTGCGCGTCGGGTTCTCCCGCCCGACCCATACGGTTCGGCGTCGCGGCGCGTCCGACCCACAGCCCGATTTCGATCGGCCAGTCTCCGAGTCGCTTTGGGGTCGAGGAATCTGCCAGTCGCTCGAGTTCGAGGGCACAGACGACTGCCGCCGCGCGCGAGAGCTGGTCAAGCGTCAGCAGGCGCAACGTATAGCGCATGAGGACCGAAAGGCCGGCGCCACCAAGGCCGGGGTTGGTAATCCGCCGGTAGGCGATCACGAAAGCCGCAAGGCCGAGATAGGCCTCGGTCTTACCTCCGCCGGTTGGGAAGAAGAGCAGGTCCACGATCTCGCGTTCGCGGTGAGCCGGCTCGACAATGCCTCGCAGATTGAGCAGGACGAAGGCAAGCTGAAACGGCCGCCAGCTGGGTGGGTCGAGCTCTTCCGGCTGTTTGCCGAGCAATTGGGCAGTGCGCCGTCTACCGGCTCGCGCGAGGGCGCGGTTGGCAACGGCAAACGCCTCGAGCACACCCGGTTGTGAAAGGCAGGCGATACCATCGGCGATGCGCACCGCCGCGGCTTCCGCGTCAGAGAGAAGCAAGGTCGCGATCTCTTGGCGCCTAGTTGCAAGGGATTGGAGGCCGTTTTCTTGGGCGTTAATCCATCGCCGATACTCCGCGACGACGCCAGAAAGCTTCGTCCTCGCATCCATCGGATCGGTGAGTTGGCCTAGCGTTTCCATCCCGAGTTCGAAGCCAGCGATCTTCGTGTTTGGAACGACTCGCGGGACCGGTGTCAGTGGCGTACAGCACGACGCCACTTCGCGGCATATTCCATCATTTTCCACGTGCCATTCCGCAGCCGTGTTGTGGCCAACCGCGTACTCTGCGACATCGCGGTAGTGCAGATCTGCGACGCTCTCATCCCAATCATCCGACTCGATCCCGTGCATGGCGTACCGAGGGTAAATTCCGCTGGGCGACGATATGGCAAGACGCGCCTGGAAAATGAATGCCTCGTCGGCGATTCTCTTGTCTTCACGGGCACTTCGATTGTTCACAAGGAAGACGGAGACGGCCTTGACGCTCTTGGTACCGCTCTCGGCCTTTACGCTGACCAACCGCACGAGAGTGGTGAGGATGAGCCCCGCGCTCTTCGTCACTGGCACCTCGAAACGACCCAGCTTTGACACGCTGAGCGTGGCCTTCTCCATACGGTGAGTTCGTTGCCATCGGCCTCGAGAGTCCTCGTCATCCTCGTCCGGGCCGTCCTTCGATCGCGCCTCCTCGCCGCTCGCAATTAGTGCATAATCCCCCCAGCTTATGGTGGCGTCAAGCGTCGACGTTTCGGACGTTACTAAGAGGCTTAGGCCAATAGAAGAGGGGCGCCACGCCCGGCGACCACTGGCCTTATCGGGGGTAGCTTGATCGTCGCTCCCGCCGGCATCGTCGCCACTATCGAGGTCACCCTCAGCGTCGGCATCGCCGGCGCGCTGATCTTCGGGAGCTCCTATTGGGACGAGAAAGCCGGTTAAATACCATCGCGACGGAGCTTGCGAGAGCACTTCGCCTTGGAGTTCAGTGTCCGACGGCCCCGGACCATAAAGGTCGAGCCGGATTTGCTCAACGATGCATTTGCGAACGTCGGAGGCCGACATCTCTTGCCGATCAGCGGCACCGTCTCTAGTCACAGCGCCTCCGCCGCATCTCGCTCCGACTCGCCTACAGCCGGTTCATCAACAGCAACACCAGCCAGCGCAATGCCGAGACGCTCCTCCTCAACCATCCGCTCCTCATTCAACCGCAAGAGGCGTGCGAGGACGTCATCGCGCGTAGCCATCGACCAACCGTAACGCATGGCGTCGCTTTCCGCTTCGTCGCCCCACTCGGGAACAAATGCCGCGTCCTCAGAGATATCAAACCAGCCATAAGCGTCCAACACCGCGCGATCAAGCTCGTTGTGCAATTGGCGTAACGACTCAATTGGCGGCGACTTGTCGGACGAATTGTGAAAGCGATTGTAGGTCCTCGTCAGTCCCTCGTTGTTCGTAATCATCAGTTGTGCCCGTCTTTCAAAATACACGCGTCCAATTGCATCCAATTTACGACTAGTGCTCCACGCGTTCGGAAACGGAAACGTTTGAAACACGTCGCTTGGCGCGTAGCATGGACGGTCTTCCAGTGAATAGCCGAAGAAGAGTGACCATATTTCGTGAAGGCGAGACTGAAGCACGGCAAACGCCGCCCAACTGTCCAGGGACACAACGACTAACCTGTCCTCGTAGACGCTTCCACTCTCGAGAAAGGTAAATGCGAAGCGAGCGGCAGTACGTGGTGTGACTAGGACGCGCGCATTTTTCGCAATCGCGGCGTAGAGTCCCACGGCGCGCTCGGCGAATCGCCACCAATAACGCCGCCGGCCCGGTCGATTATCGGCGTCGCGCTGGGGTTTAACTTTGGATCGCACGATTTCGAGCAGTTCAGGCCATTGGCTTGCTTCCTCCAGCGACATCCCACCAAAATCGATTATGTATCTGCGACCGCGATGCTGCGGGGCTGTGAGGACATCGTCGCCGCCGACGTATGGCTTTATGAGCTCGCGATTTGTTGGATCCTTGGCAATCAGCTCTTCCATGAGATCCGTCGTCGACGCGAGCCCTTTCGGGTCGGTATCGTCGAATATGAAGCCCATTCCGAGAGGATAGCTACCGACGAAGCTGAGGTTGGCGTTTGCCGCTAGACGTGCCGGATCGTCGTCACCTCCTTGATCGAAGAGGTAAGCAGTGATCTGTTTTACGGCTCGACCGTCAAGGCGCACAACCCCGTGGTATCCTCCCCTCACAAGGTGAACCACGGATACAATGACAGCCGCCTCACCTGGCCACCGATAGCGTCTAGTCGCGCTGTAGATTGTGCCGCCATTGTGACGAATCCAGCATAGGCCCGTGTTTCGCGTGTCGCCCTGACGGATCGTTTTCGTCGCAATGAAGCCAAGCGTGCCGCCATCTCGCAACAATGCGAAAGCGCGCCGAAAGAAGTGTGCGACCAGGTCGGCGTTACCGTGGGCTCCTTCGTGCAGGGTCTGCAGCCACGCGATGTAATTCTTCGGATTCGCAGCGATAATCGTGTTCTTGCCAGCATACGGTGGGTTTCCGACGATCGCGTCAAAGCCGGCGTTGCTGCGTTCGAAGATCTCCGGGAATTCAAGGTGCCAATGAAATGGGCTCAGAGTTCTCTCGTCGTTCGCAAACTTGCTAAGTAGTGCGGGCCACTGCTCATGGCCGAGCATAGATACGATGTCTCCTCGAGCGGCTTCTCGTGCCTTCGGTTTGTCGTTTGCGAAAAAAGCAGTCAAGAGCGCATTGCCGATCAAGCGGACATTTGCGACGTTTCTTTCGACCTGAGACAGCAAGATCTGTAGTTCCGCGTCGGTCGACCCTTCTTCGGCGGAGCGTATACGTTCGCGTCCTTCTTCGGCGGACTTGAGCGCAGCGCGAACAAGTTGCGCAACAAACGGGAGCTGGAGCGACCCGTGTGGCGCCCAATGCAGCGACCCGAGCTGTTCGCGGGAAAGTCCCACGAGAGCATCTCCGTGACGGATCGCATGGTCGACGAAGGTGAACTCATGGTCTTTGGCAAGGGTCGCGAGCCAGAGCGATAGCTTTGCAAGATCGGCAGCCGTAGCGTTGCGATCGACGCCATAAAGGCAACGCTGGGCGACGAGCCGTCGCGCGTGTAGCAAGGCGTCTTCATCTGAGGGAAGGGCCGGCGTTGAGCCATGGCGCTCCCACGCGGACACAACTCGATCGCCCAGCTGTCGGCAAGCTTCAACGAGAAACGCCCCCGAACCGAGGGCTGGATCGAGGACGCGAAGTCCGAGGATTTCCTCGGCCGTGGCATCAGCGCCGAAACGCTCGAGAATTGGGCGTAGGGTTTCGGCTACGATTGGAGCTGTGAGGGCTCGGGGCGTATAATGCGACCCCGAGCGACGCCGCATTTCCGTTGGCTGTAGCACAGGAACGCCTTCGGGCAGTACCTTTGGCGTGAGCTTCAGGTCGATCACGCTCGCGAGGATAGCCTCGAGTTCAGTAATGGTCTTAGCCGCCTTCACCGCGGCCGCGACTTTTGTGCTTACCTTGCGATCCGTGCGCTTCTGAATCCACTCGGGTCGCTTCGTTGCCGGCTGGGATAAGAGGTGTTCGAGATTGATCGTCGCGGACGCCGCGACGGACTTTTGAGGTCGGATCGCGAGAGATGGGCCCGTCGTGAGTTCGATGGAAAAGCCCATGACCGACTGATATACGGACCCGATCTGTTCGACATCGAGTGTTCGATACGACAGACGGTCGCCGTCGAGCATCATTAGTCCCTGTAGAATGCGCCACACGACGCCGTCGGAGATAGCGGGGATATCGACTGGCGCAGCGGCACCGGGTCTCCCCTCAATGAAGGGGAATCGGTCCGGATCGAACATGCGACCTCGCCGCGCGACCAGTCTGAGATCAGCGTGCGACCCTCCCCAGTACACCAGCCGCCAAAGCGCAAGGAGTTGCGCCCACGCCCCGTACCTGTCGTCCATGGTGTCGGGGAATAATGCCGCGTCGCCGCGCAACCGCTCGAAAAGGCCGCCAAGCGAGTAGTTTTGCTCCCAGACTTCGTTGCGAGGAAACAGGTCGCGATCCTCGGCGTAGAGGACGAAAACCAGCCGCAGTAGTGCGGTTAACAAACCGCTGTACAGATGTTCAGGATCGCGTGTCGCGAGGTCGACTGTTAGGGACCGCCGCGTCCTCACATCTGCAGCATAGAAGCCACGAAGCAGCTCGTTCAGCGCGACGAGAACCTGCTCCGCGAGCTTCGTCGACACGGTTTCTTGATACTGACGGCTTTCCGCGAGTAGCGCTGGCAAGCTTGTGTCGGGCGATCCGAACAGCCGGTTGACGTTCAACAGCATGTGGAAGGCCGACAGCATCGGCCGACCTGACACCTCGAGCATCGCCGCAAGGTCGAATGTTGCAAAGCCCGAGGTCTCGCCTTTGGGGGCATACACGAGCCGAAACGACCGAGAGTTTGTGAGCAAACCAATCGGGATGTTTGTGTCGCGAAGCAGTCGTTCGAATCGATCATGAGGGCTTGCCGCCCAACGGCGGCCATCGTCCTCGAGGAGTGAATCAAAATCGAGGTCGTCCGGTTCGGCGCGAATCAACATCTGCCAATCAGTAGCGCCATGTTCGGCTGCCGGGATTGCATACGTGGGCAGGAGGCGCTCTCCGTACTCGACGAGGTCCGAACCAAGCTCGTCCGGTAGAAAGCTTACGCCGGGCAGGCCGACGATATCGCTTGTCTCCCAGCCAAGGAAGGATGTGGCGAATGCGGCAAAGTCCGTGATAGCACGTTGTGCTTCGGATAACTCGGCATTCACGCTCCCTTGCGTGTGAAGGTCGAGTTGATTCTGTAGCTCGGCGATGTTGCCGTCAGGCGCGATACCACGCTGGGCAAGAGCGGCGGGCGCGACGAGCAGACCCGTCGGCTGGACGTAACCGATCCACTCGCGGTGCGCTGCGATAAGGGGATCGACGTGCTCGCTAGCCACTGACCGGCCAGAGGTAAGCGATGCCTACCGATTCAATGCGCGTAGCTTTGACGTCGTACGCCTCGAGGATGCGTTGAGGCTCTTTGACCATGACGGCGGCCAGCTGCTCTAGGCGCTCGCTCCAGTAGCGCCTGTTGAGCGAAAGTTGGCGCGTCTCGTCGTCGATGAATCCGAGTGTCTGCTGCGGATTTTCATACTTTCTTTGAGTCTCGCGGATCCGTCGACCCTGTTCCTCTAGAAGCTTGACCATACTGTCGCTCTCGATCGTGGCCCGCGCGAGCAGCTTAGTGCGCGCTTCGTCGAGCGCGAGTTCGCAACGCTGCTCGAGCGAAGGCGTGAGCTCGTAGATATCGCGCCCGATCGAGGAGCGCAGGCGTCTAAGTACGGGTTCCAGGACGGGTACCTTCGGCATGAGGAGGGCCTGCTCGAGGAGATCGAGCGTTCTCTGCTCGGCGGTCCGGCCGTACGGTTGGAGGCCCTTTTCCGGGCGATCCTTGGGATCGATCCAGCGTGCGGTCACTTCGACGAGCTCTTCGTGCAGCCGCGAGCCGCCGGGGCCGTACACGGACAGCCGTCCGATCAGAATGACGCGCGGCACAGCGTCCGGCGAAATGGAAAGGCAAGCCCGAGAGAGGTCATGCTCGAGCAGGCCGCGGGTGGCAAATTGATTGAGAACACGCTTGACGAAGCGATGTTCGAGGTGCAGCTGGACTGCTCGGTCGCCGATCGCGCCGGGTTCCGAGAACGATACCGGACGAATCAAGGCCTCGCGGCGCCACCGACGGACGTCTTCTTTGTTCTTGCGTCGAGTTCGAAGCATGTCGATTGCCGGGAGCCAACGCGGATCGGATCCAAGAACCTTCGTATCCACCGGGGCCGAAAAGAGCTCCGGATGCTCGGCGTCCTTGGATGCGTTTGGCACGAGCGCCTTGCCGCACTCACGGAAGAGTCCGATATCGATCGCCTGGCGAAGCTTCGCAGCGTCAACACCGGCGATGCGTTCGGAGCGTTCGAGGATCGTGCGAAGCTCGTCGATCTCGCGCCGAAGGCGAGTTCGCCGCCGCTCGCGCTCGAGGTCCTCTTCAAGGTCCTCCCGCGCCGCGCTCGACCGGGATTTATCCGAGATCGCTTCGATTGCGATGGCCTGAGCGGCTGCTCCATCGCGCGCGATGCCGCGCTTTGACAAGAGATCCGTAGTTCGGCTTTCAAGAACCTCGGAGAGGGCACCGAGTTCACTACGGATCGTCTCGGTTTTTCTGACGAGCGCGCGTAGAACAGCGTCCTCGGGTCGCTGGTGATAGTAGAAATAGCGGCAGTACACGACCGGACTCGGCTGCAGTTTGCGATCGATGCGACCGTTGCGTTGTTCGATCCGGCTTGGATTCCAGGGCAGGTCAAAATGGAAGAGATCGTAGCATTGGCGCTGCAGATTGAGCCCCTCGCGTGCGGAATCCGTCGCGATGAGGATTCGAATCGGGCTCTCGTCCGGGTCGCTGTTAAAAGCGTCTTTGAGATCCTCACGCCGCTCTTGAGGCGTTGCGCCGGAGTAGACGGCGATCCGTTCTTCCGCTCGGTCGGTGTGCTCAATCGATGCGGCCAGGCGCCGTTCGAGATAACGTCGCGTGTCCTCCCACTCTGTGAAGATGATCACCCGGCGTCGGTTCCAGCGCGCCCCGGGCGTACGGCGGCGAACGCCCGGGCATTGCGCCTCGTCGATCCAGTCGATGATCCGCGATACGCGGGCGTCATCCTCATCGCGGTGTCGACTTGCCAGGTCAACGAGTTCATCGAGAACCGCCAAGGCCGCCGCGAGGCCGGTTCCGCGCTCACTACCGCCGACCGTCGCCTCCGTGGCGGCCGCAAGCGCGGCTTCGGCTTGTTGCTCCAGCGCCTCCGGGTCCGCCGGCGCTCGATCATCGTCCGAGCTGACGGCTCCCAGCAGCAACCCGAGATCGGCCGGCGCTACGGGAGCCACTGTTCGCGTTGCGCCGCGGCGAATGGCGTCACGGTGCACTCGAATCGTGCGCGAAAATGCCTCGACCGACGAAAGGAGCCGCTTTTGTAGCGATACGAGTACGAGATGTGCCTCGGCTTGCTTGGTACGGGGTTCGTTGGCCAGTTGCGCTTCGCGCAGCACGCGATACGCATCGAACTTCGCGGACAGAACGAGCTCAGGAGCTGTTGGCGGCAGGTCTTCAATATCGACCTGCTCGGGCACCCGCACCGGAAATCCGCCCTCCAGTTCGCGGATGTCGTCCTTGATACGGCGTACCATTATGTCTTTGAGATCGCCCGGCTTTAGCGGCATCCCGCGGAAAAATCGGTTAGGGTCGAGGATCTCGAGGAGCGCCGAGAAGCTGTTCGAGTGGCCATTGTGCGGGGTCGCTGAGAGGAAGAGGCGGTGCTCGAAACGCTTCGCGAGGTCGCGCACCTCTCTGGTGATCTTACTGTCGATCGCATATCGCGACCCGCCGGACGGGGCCGCGTGGTGCGCTTCGTCGAGAATCAGAAGAGACTGCGAGCGCAACTCTCCCAACCAATCGCGTAGCCCCGCGGTATAGATAGGATCGATCAAACGGCGGTTCGAGAAGAGGAAGAAGCTGTGTGTCTTCCATGGGTTCACGCCGTACCCGCGCTCGCGACGCATATCAGCGAGATACTCGCGGTCCATGATCACGAAACTGAGGCCGAAGCGCGCCTCCAGCTCGTCTCGCCATTGTGGTAGCATCGAGGGTGGAGCGACGACGACGATCGTCGTAACTTTCCGTCGCAGGAGCAGCTCGCGCGCGATGAGTCCTGCCTCGATCGTTTTCCCAAGCCCGACGTCGTCGGCGATGAAGAGATTCACTCGCGGCAACGCGAGCGCTTTGCGGAGCGGGTCAAGCTGGTAAGCGTCGATGCGGATTCCCGCGCGAAACGGGGCCTGGAGGAGACGGTCGTCAGTCGCCGTGACGCAATTCCAGCGCCGCGTGTGGAGATAGGCCGCGAACACGTCCGAGTCGTCGAATCCCCGACTGCCGACCCGCTCCCACGGATTCTCGTCGAGCACCTGGCCATCGAGTTCAGCCTGCCATAAGACGGTCAGCGACTGGCCCTGCGCGTCGTCGTCGATGCAAGCGAGTGCAACGAGGTCCGACTCGGTCTCGTCGCGACCGTACTGGACGTCCTCGACGAGCCAATAACGCTGACGGACGCGAACGAGCGCGCCGACTTCGAGAGTCGCCCGCTGGGGAGGCGCAGCACCCACTTCCACCTCGCCTCTCTATTCGAACCGACTTTGGCGAATCACTACGGCCCGGGGTTCGTGGGAATGCACCATTCTCAGCCTCCGCACCTCGGGCGACGCTGCCGCTCGGTTTCCAGCAAGGAGTTTCGCCCGACCAAAGCACCGGCTTGCCAGCAATTTCTAAGCTGAATGCCAGCTTCGACTAATGGCCAAAACGAGCAAGGTTTTTTCTTCCACGGGAAGGTAAGGTCGTCGGACGAGAGTTGCCCCTTCTGGGGCGGTTGCGGCTCTCGTTTTGGAGG
>Ga0182024_10011647_pt1 | contig 17606 bp, 13 predicted proteins | sample P32metaG_FD_120480 | JGI IMG/M metagenome (GOLD analysis project Ga0182024, IMG submission 120480) | Permafrost microbial communities from Stordalen Mire, Sweden - P3-2 metaG (Illumina Assembly) | ecosystem: Environmental > Terrestrial > Soil > Wetlands > Permafrost | place: Sweden: Stordalen... | reverse complement strand
CAGGACGTTGAGCGCGATCAGGATGTAGTTGACGTAGGGAAATCGGCGAACCTGCGAATTGTCGTCGTAGAGGGGCAGGACCATGGGCGTCTCCTGATCACCCCCAGGGTTCGGAGTACCTCACCCTGGGGCTTGGGGGTCATCTTCCCAGCGCGCGCTGGACGGCGGCGCCCAGGTCGGCGGGGCTGTCTGCGACGACGATGCCGACGGCGCGCAGGGCGGCGATCTTGTCTTTGGCCGAGCCGCTGCCGCCGGAAATAATGGCGCCCGCGTGGCCCATGCGTTTGCCGGACGGCGCGGTCTGGCCGGCGATAAACGCGGCCACGGGTTTGGTCACGTACTTCTGGATGTACTCAGCCGCCTTCTCTTCTGCGGAGCCGCCGATCTCGCCGATCATCAAGATGGCTTCGGTCTGCGGATCTTGCTCGAACAGGCCGAGGGCGTCGATGAACGAGGTGCCGACGATCGGATCGCCGCCCAGACCGACGCAAGTCGATTGGCCCAGGCCGAGGTTGGTGAGTTGCCAGGCCGCTTCGTAAGTGAGGGTGCCGCTGCGGCTGATGACGCCGATGGAACCGGGCTTGCAAATGTAGCCGGGCAGGATGCCGATCTTGCACTGGCCCGGAGTGATGAGGCCGGGACAGTTGGGCCCGATGAGCCGGCAGGGATGATCCTTCAAGAAGCGAGACGCCCGCGCCATGTCGAGGACGGGAATGCCCTCGGTCACCGCGACGATGAGACTGACGCCGGAATCGGCCGCCTCCATGATGGCGTCCGCGGCGGCCGGCGGCGGCACGAAGATCACGCTGGCGTTGGCGCCGGTCTTGCGCACAGCTTCGGCCATGGTGTTGAAGAGCGGAAAGCCTTCTTTGGTAGTGCCGCCCTTGCCGGGCGAGATGGCCCCGACGACCTGCGTGCCATAGTCGCGGCACTGCTGGGCGTGGAAGGTGCCGAATTTGCCGAGGCCTTGCACGAGAACCCGGGTGTCGTTGTCAACGAGAATGCTCATGAGGTATTGTCCTTTGCATCAAGTTTCCACGCCGCGGGGTGAGGTACTCCGAACCCCGCGGGTCAGGGGTGCAGGATCATGATCCTGTCTCGTTTACCCGCGGGGTTCGGAGTACCTCACCCCGCGGCGTGCGTCATTGTCCCGGTAAGTTGAAAAACTCTGCCACCTTGCAGCGAAAATCCGGGAGAACATCGCCGCCATCCAGTTCCTCGGCTTCCTCCACGACGCCGTAGTCCTGCCCAAGCCGATAGACGGTGACATTGCGTGCCTCCGGATCGAGCAGCCAAACCACCCTGGCGCCAAAAAGGAGCTGCTCCCGAATCCGGCGATTCATCTTGCCGACGGTATCGTTGGGCGAGAGGACCTCCACGGCCAAGAGCGGGGGTGTTTCGCCATACTTCTCGTCCACATCCTCGAACTTTTTGGCGTCGTCGAAATAGAGCACATCAGGGCCACGGACCGAGTCAGGGTTTCGTTCCACGACCACTGGAGTGTGGTTGGAGCAGACATACCCATGTTTTCGTCGAGACGCGAAGTTCCCAAGAATCCCAGCCACGTTGGCACAAACCAATCCATGCCGTCTGCCTGCCCGAGACAGTTCAATGATCTCCCCACGTTCGAGTTCAAATAGTTTGTCCTCGTTCTCAGGTCGATCCGACCATTCGTAGAACTCCTCGGCGGTCATCGGTTTGGTAGCGACGGTGGCCATACTCACCTGATTTTCATGGTGAAACGACACTTTGGTCATCAAAACCAATGGTGTCTCATTTGATCGAGAAAGCTCCGGTCGATTGGATAACCCGACTTCGAGCCTATCACCGAGTCGATGCCGCAATGTGGGCACAATGCGGTTTGGCCCTTGTCAACCCAATCGATAATGTCATGCGGAATGAAAATGGCCAAACAGTCAAAGCATCCGCATTTTTCACTTGCTTCAATCTCTTCCCGATGGCGTATGCTATGTTTGTGCGCCTCGATTACATCAAGCTCGGTCATGATTTTGTTCACCCCTTCGCCGCCGCCACCACCTTCTTGGCCGCGTCCGTCAACCCATCCGCCGTCGTCAAATTGAGGCCGCTCTCTTGCAGCATCTTCTTGCCCTGCGCGACATTGGTCCCTTCGAGCCGCACCACAAACGGCACCTTGGGCTGAATCTCGCGAAACGCCGCGATCAGGGCGGCGGCGATGGTATCGCACTTCATGATGCCGCCGAAGATGTTGACCAGCACGGCCTTGACGCGGTCGTCGCCGAGCAGAATACGCAAAGCTTCAGTGACTTGATCCTTGTTGGCGCCGCCGCCGACGTCGAGGAAGTTGGCCGGGTCGCCGCCGTGATACTTGATGATGTCCATGGTGCTCATGGCCAAACCTGCGCCGTTGACCAGGCAGCCGATGTTGCCGGTCAAACTGATGTAGCTCAGGCCGGAGCGCGCCGCCCGCAGCTCGGCGGGGTTCTCTTCCGTCTCATCGCGATACTTTTCGATGTCGGGATGGCGGAACAGGGCGTTGTCGTCGAACGACATCTTGGCGTCGAGCACCTGGACTTGTCCCTGAGTATTGACGATGAGCGGATTGATTTCAGCGAGACTGCAATCCTTGTCGAGAAAAACACGGGCCAGGGCGCTCATCACCTTCTCGGCCTGCGGGGCTTGCTCGGCCGTGAAGTTCAGGGCAAACGCCAGCTTCCGCGTCTGGAACGATTCCAGTCCACGTTCCGGAGCGACTGGCTCCTTGAGGATCAAGTCCGGAGTGCGAGCGGCCACTTCTTCGATATCGACGCCGCCCTCGGCGCAGGCCATCAGCGTGGGCATGCCGATGGTGCGATCCAGCACCATGCCGATGTAGATTTCGCGGGCGATATCGGCCGCTTCTTGCACCAGGACCTTGGATACCTTTTGGCCCTGCTCGCCGGTTTGCTTGGTGACGAGCGGGTAGCGAAACATGACGTCGGCTACCTTGGCAACGTCTTCGCGCGACTTGATGAACTTGACGCCGCCGAAGTCGGTGCCGGAGCCGGGAAAGCGACCTTTGCCGCGGCCGCCGGCGTGGACCTGGGCCTTGAGCACGACCGGACCGCCCAGCTTGTCGAAGGCGGCCAGAGCCTCGGCGGTGCTGCCGGCCACGATGCCGCGCGGCACCGAGGCGCCCTGGGCGGCCAGCAGCTCTTTCGCCTGATATTCATGGATTTTCATCAGGGTTCCTCATGGGTTTGGGCGGGACTCGGTATTTATATGGGATGGGAATCGGTTTCCAACCGGTTCAGGCGCGAGAATTGATGAGGCAAATCGTGGGTCAGGATTCCGATCCTGACGTTGATGATCCCTGGCAACAGTCAGGATCGGAATCCCGACCCACGACTAAAGCCTGCGGCTACAGAACTTTTTTCTTTTTCGGTTTCTCGGGAGCCGCAGGCAATTCATGCTCCGACGATATCGGCACGATCAGCGCCCGTTCGGTCGGGGCCTCGCGCTGGCCGCCGTCGTCGCCCAGGGCGATCGGCTCATCCAACACGTCCTCGCCCGGCGAATCGGGGGCCAGGACCTGGGCCGGCTGGTCGTCCGCGATTTCCTGGCCGATCACCGGTTGGGCTTCCGCCGGACCGATCGAGACTTGAAAGCGAAAGTTGGCGATGCACAGCTCGTCGCCGATGTTGAGGTTGCCCTCTTCGACGCGGACGCCGTTGATGCGGACGCCGTTGGTGCTGAACAGATCGCGCACCACGAGATGATCGTTGACCTGGGCGATACAGCAGTGGCGGCGGGAGATCTTGCGAGAGGAAATCTTGACGTCGCACTCCTGGTGCCGGCCGACGAAGATGATCGGCTTGTCCAGGAGGATGTCGCTACCCTCGGCGAGCGCTGCGAGTCGAAATGGCATGGGAGGACCCTCCGTACGCCGCTTGCGGCGTAGCGCTCGCATGGCGACGGGCGAGCGCTGCGCCGCAAGCGGCGCGTCAATTCGGATCCGGCAGATACAAAATCCGCCCGCACGCCTTGCACTTGACGTAACTTTCACGAATCAAGTCATTGTACATCTGGGCGGTGATTTCCGTGTAGCAGGCGACGCAAGTGCGGTTCTCGACTCCGGACATGGCGTCCTCGCCGCGCCGCTGCACTTCCAGCTCGTAGAAAGTCGCGATCTCGACGGGCAGGTCGGCTTCCACCTTGGCCAAAGCGGTCAGGGCCTGCTCGCGATCGGCGGCAAAGCGTTTGAGACGTTCCTCCTGATCGGCCTGGTACTTCACGATATCGAGCTTGGCCTGCTGCAAAGCCTTGTCCAGGGCGGGCAGCTTGGCGGTCATGTCCTCGATCTCGCCCATGATGACGAGGATTTCGTCTTCGAGCTTGGTGATGTTCTGCTTTTCCTGCTTGATTTCGAGCTGCAGGGCGTCGTACTCTTTCTTGTTGCCGGCCTCGTCACGCTGCTTTTCGTGCTTCTTGATGGTGGTTTGCAGGCCGCGAATGCTGACTTCCTTGTCGTTCTGCTTCACCTTGGCTTGCTTGATGGCATCCTTGGCCTGGTTCAAATTCTCTTCGAGGCGGGCGAGCTGATTTTGCTGAGCCTTGAGCTGTCGGGGAGCGTGTTCGATCTTGCTGGCCAGGTCCTTGGCATGTTTGCGAATCCTGTGTATCTCGCGCAAGAATGACCCGGGACCGGGCATGGATACCTCCTCAATGGATTCCGCTTGCGGCTTAGCGCTCGCATCGCGTGAGGCGAGCGCTAAGCCGCAAGCGGAACCGGGTTAGCGCCGCTGGGCCCCATCGAGGAACCCTTCGAGCTTGCGGCAGCGGACCGGGTGCTGCAGCTTGCGGACCGCCTTCGCTTCGATCTGGCGGACGCGCTCGCGGGTGACCTTGAAGATACGGCCCACTTCTTCCAGCGTGTAAGTGTAGCCGTCGCCCAGCCCATACCGCAGCTTGATGATCTCGCGTTCGCGGTACGTCAGCGTCTTCAGCACCTCTTCTATCTTATCTTTCAGCATCTCCTGTGTCGCGGCATTCACCGGCGATTCGATGCCGTCATCTTCGATGAAGTCGCCGAAGTAGCTGTCCTCGCTCTCGCCGACCGGTCGATCCAGGCTGATCGGATGCCGGCTGATCTTCAGCACCCGCCGCGTTTCCTCGACGCTGATGCTGGCCGCCTTCGCCGTTTCCTCGATCGTCGGCTCCCGGCCCATTTCCTGGAGCAGCTTCTTTGAGACGTTGCGCAGCTTCGACATCGTCTCGATCATGTGCACCGGAATGCGGATCGTGCGGGCCTGATCGGCGATGGCTCGCGTGATCGCCTGGCGAATCCACCACGTCGCATACGTCGAGAACTTGTAGCCGCGGCGATACTCGTACTTATCCACGGCGCGCATCAGCCCGGTGTTGCCTTCCTGAATCAGATCGAGGAACGACAGGCCGCGATTGCGATACTTCTTGGCGATGGAGACGACCAGCCGAAGGTTGCCACCGGAGAGATCGCGCTTCGACTGCTCGTACTCCTGGAAGCGGGCCTTGATGACCTCGATGCGGCGCCGCAGGCTGGCGGCGTCTTCAAGAGTCATCATCTCCAAGTCGCGCATCTCTTTTTCGAGATTGGCCCGATCTTCCTTGGCGTTCTGCATCGGCTGCAGATCGGTGATCTGCTTTTCCAGCTCGTCCATGCGGATGGAGATCTGCTCCAACTTGCGCATGAGCGGCTGCACCTTCTGCGTGCGGATCGACAGTTCCTCGACCAGGGTCACCGCCTTGCGCCGGCGGATCTTCAGGCTGCGGCGCTGATGCCGACGCTGTTCTTCGGGCAGGCGTTCATCGAGGCTCTTGTTGAAGTCGTCCAGGTTCTGTTCGAGCAGATGTTCCAGCGTCTTGAGATTGGCCGGCATGCGCTGGAGGATCTTGTCCTTTTCCAGGTTCTCCGTGAGAGAAACCTTGACCGTGCGGTCGAACGGCAACTCGCCAGTGTGAACGCGCTTCAAGGTCTCGACCACATTGGACAGGGCGTAATCGCATTCGAGGACTTTGCGGCGAAAACGCTTGCGAGTGACCTCGATCTTCTTGGCGAGCGAGATTTCCTCATTGCGGTTGAGCAGAGGAATCTCGCCCATTTGGGTGAGGTACATGCGCACGGGGTCGTCGATGCGTCGGCCGTCGCTCTCTTCCTCCATGATGCTGAGGTCGGGATCGCGAACGTCGATCTCCGTCTCGGCGGCGGCGTTGCGGGCGGCGGGCGCTCCCTCCCGCTGCTCGGCCTCCGTTTCATCGATCAGCTCGATGCCTTGCTCCTCGAGCAAGAGCAGAAGCTGATCGAGCTTCTCCGGGTTGACGGCATCGTCGGGCAAATATTCGTTGACCTGTCCATAGGTCAAGAAACCTTTTTCCTTGCCGGACTCGATGAGGGTCTTCAAACCCTCGTCCAGTTTCAGTTCCATCAAAACCTCCCTCAGGCTCCAAAGCAGCTCTGTGGATTAATGACGCAGTTGCCGCAACAACTCCCGCGCCGCGGCGTGGTCGTTCTTCGCGGACTGCAACTGGTTTTGCAACTCTTTCGTCTGGCGCGTTCGCGCTCGCTCGCGGAAACGTTCGAGCACCCTCTCCAGACACGCCGGCCGGTCGGCCAGGTCCAGCCCACGCTGCTTCGCGACCATGGCTCGTGCCAGCAATGTTTCATTGTCGATCCGCCCGCGCAGCTCATCCAGCTCGGGCGTCAATCCCTCGGCCAGGAGGCGATAAAGCCCCTCGAGAATCATCCGGACGCTCGAGTGCTCGATCATGTTCGGGGTGATTTCCCCGCTCACCCTGGCCACCAGCGCCGGCTCAGCCAGCAGCAACTGCAGCAGTTCCACCTCGACCGGCGGGGCCTTGCCGACCGGCTCTTGTGGGCCGGGTTGCTCCGCCGCCAATTCGCCCGAGCGGCTCGCCTCGGGTGCCGACTGCTGCCGGCTGCTCTGCAGCTGGCGTAGCTTGTTCCATAGCGTCTCCTCCTTGAGATACAGGCGATGGGCAATCCGATTGACCATCAATTCCATCTTAACGGAACGTAACTCCGGCGTCAGGGCCAATACCGCGAGCATCTGCTGGACCGCTCGTTCCTGGGCCTCGACGCCGCCCTGCGCTTGCTCAAAAACCTGGGCCAGCTTGTGCTCGAAGACGTCGATGGCTCCGTCAATCGCTTCGCGAAAGGGATCGACTCCCTGTTCGACGAGCAGATCGCATGGATCGAGCCCCGACGGCAGCTTGGCGACGCGCAGCTCCAGGTTGTTGCGGACGAAAACCTCCAGGGCCCGATCGACGCCTTTGTTGCCCCCCTCGTCGGCGTCGAACACCAGCACCACCTTCGAGACCACGTGCTTGAGCTTGCGCACGTGGCGATCGTTGAGGGCGGTGCCCATGGTGGCCACGACGTTGGTGACGCCCATCTGATGGGCCATCAAGACGTCGGTGTAGCCCTCGACCACGGCCAGTTCCTTGGCCTTGAGCGCTTCGTTGCGGGCCTGGTCCAGGCCGTACAACTGGTCGCTCTTGGAGAACAAAAAATTCTCCGCCGAGTTAATGTACTTAGCTACCTTTGCCGATGATAAGGATGACGGGAGAATCCGGCCCCCGAACCCCACCGTTTGGCCACGAATGTCGCGAATCGGGAACATGACCCGATCGCGAAATCGGCCATAAAATCCGTTACCATCGTTATTCTTGCTGATCAGCCCGAGCTGCTCCATCAAATCGAGCGGTTGACCCGATTCCGTCGCTTTCCGGACCAGCCAATCGCCCTGAGGCGGAGCGAAGCCGAGGCCGAAACGGCGGACAATGTCGCCAATCAGCCGGCGTTCGCCCAGATAGAGCCGGGCCGGTTCCGCGAAGGTGGCGTCGAGCAGACACTGATGAAACTGCTCGGCGGCCCAGCGGGTCACCTCAAGCATACGGGCGCGGTTAGGTCCATGCTTAGCAAAAGTTTGGTTTTCCAGCGAGATTCCCGCATTGCGGGCCAACTCTTCCATCGCTTCTACAAATCCGACACGGTTGATTTCTTGAACAAAAGTGAACACATCGCCGTATTTACCACAGGACCAGCAGCGATAGGTCTGCCGCCGCGGATCGACGTCGAAGGAGGGATTGTGATCGTCGTGGAAGGGGCAAAGGCCCTTGAAGGTCGCCCCCTTCTGGCGCAGAGCGACATGCTTGCCGACGACATCGACAATGTCGTTGGCTTCCTTGATGCGCTGTTTCAGAGCTGCCCGGTCCTCGGCCAAGGTGCACCTGCTGCCGCCAGGTATCAAGTCGTTGTGGCCCCGCTTGCGGCGTAGCGCTCGCTCCAGGGAAACGGCATGACGATGCCGAATCGCGGGGACGAGCGCTACGCCGCAAGCGAAAGTCGCGCTGCCGGACGGGGAAAAGCCTCCCTTTTGCCGCGCACATTCCGCGCCTTCACCGAAGCGAGGCTCAGCTGGGATGAAGGCAGTGCGTACGGGGTGAGAATGCAAGAGCGGGCTCCCGTCCATGGGAACAATCCTGGTTTCGCGTCCATACGAAACCGCGCCACTTTTCCTGGTCCAGTGAGGGTGATTATACGGGGAGGGCAAAATTCAGTCAAGTTGGGTAATGGCGTTTGCTGCGGGCATTGTTGTCGGGTGCAGCCAAATTCTCTGGGGCTGAGTGCTTGCTGAAAAGCCTGGACGGAACCAATGCGCCAAAGACTTGGCGACCATGGAACGGTGGTAGACGTTTTAAATCGAATGCTCGACGGGCTTTAGCGATTCGTCTACCGAAATGCCACGTTTTCGATGTGGCACCCCTGACAAGTCGTCAACGCCAAAGACCGCCCCATGACACGGTCCGAATACTGTTCCTGGGCTCCGCCGCCTTGACCGCCTGGAAAGGACGGGGTAGAACTGTTTCATCCGTCACCATTCGCGGAGATGTCATGTATCTCGTCGCGGCCCTGCTTGCCTTCGTGCTGCTTCTCGTCGTCGTATCGCAGATACGCAGCGCCTTCGGAACGCGCGGTGCCGCCCTGGTCGGCGTGATCGCGACGCCGCTCGTGGGCGGTGCCTGGTTCGCGCTGGAATGGGCTCACCGCCATGAACCGCCGCCGCCGGAAGACCAAACCGCATCACGGCCAGTCGCCGCGCAAGCCTGTCTGAAGTGCCACGAAGCGCACTACCAGAGCTGGTACCGGACCTTCCATCGCACCATGACGCGCGAGGCCACGCCGGAAAACGTCAAGGGAAGCTTCGACGGCGCCCCGCACCAGTACCTGGGCGTCACGGCCCGAATGATTCGGGACAAGGATCGCTTCTCTATTGAATGCGAATTCCCGGATGCCGGAGGACGTAAGCAATTGCTGTCCGTCGATCGCCTGGTCGGCTCCCACTGGTTCCAGCAACTGCTGCATCGCGATGAGCAAGGCCGATACCGTCGGCTGCCGATGGTCTACCACATTGCCGAGGAGCGGTGGATTCACATCAACGGCCGTTTTCTCACGCCCGATCATGAGCAATTTTTCAGCAAGCCAAGCATCTGGAACGAAACCTGCGTTTACTGTCACAATACGCGGCCCGTGCAGAATCCGCGGCGAATCCCAGGCCGGCCGGATGGCTATCAGACGACGGTCGCCGAACTCGGCATCTCCTGCGAAGCGTGCCATGGGGCCGGCGAGCGTCACGTCCGCGCTCATCAAAACCCGGCCAAACGGCTGGCGCAGCGCTGCTCCGAGGAAGCCGACCCGACCATCGTCAATCCCGCCAAACTATCGGTGATTCGCTCCGTTGACGTCTGCGCCAAATGCCACAGCGGCGCGGCGCCGCGCTACCGGGAGTGGAACCGGACCACCCGCGCCGACCCCTTTCTTCCCGGTAGAGACTTGAAACGGTTCTGGTTTGTCTTCTTCTCGGAACTGGACTACGACGCTACCATGGGCAAGCCCGACACGGAAGGATGCTGCGACGTTCCCCGCCCCCAGCACCCTGGAGCGCTCGATGGCCGGTACTGGGGCGACGGCACCCCGCTATCCACCGCGATCGAGTACCAGGGCATGGCCATGTCCGCGTGCTATGAAGGCGGGCACGGCAAGATGACTTGCCTCACGTGTCATTCGATGCACCAGAGCGAGCCCAATCACCAGGTCAAGGAAGGCATGCGCACCAACGCGGCCTGCTATGGGTGCCATGAAACCTATCGCGACAAGCTGGTCGAGCACACGCATCATGCCGCCGGCTCGACGGGCAGTGAATGTCAGAATTGCCACATGCCGCATCAGGTCTACGGCCTGCTCGACGTGCATCGCTCGCACCGGATCTCGATTCCGCGCGTGCGCGAAAGCATCGGCACGGGCAAGCCGCATGCCTGCAACCTGTGCCATCTCGATAAATCGCTGGGCTGGACCCAGGAACAACTCGGCAAATGGTACGGGACGAAGCCCGAGCCGCTCTCCGACGACGACCGCAAGTTCGCGTCCAGCCTGGTCAACCTGACGCAGGGCGATGCGCGCACGCGGGCCGTGTTCGCGGGCGCCTTTAGCTGGCCCGCGGCCCAGCATGCCAGCGGCCGGGACTGGGCGGCCCCGTTGCTGCTGCGCATTCTGGAGCATGAACGCTATCAGGTCGTGCGCTATTCTGCGTATAAGGGGTTGCGATCCCTGTACGGACCTGCGGTGAATGGCTACGACTACCAGGGCGCCCCAGCTCTGCGAGCCGCCCAGCTGCAGCCCATGCGCTTGAAGCTGGAGAGCACAGCCCAGCTGGACGCGAGCCGTTATCCTTACCTGCCCTTGACGCCGGCGGGGTTGCTTGCCGACGATGTGCTCGAGCGCTTGCTGAAAACTCGGAACGACCCAGATGTCACGATCAACGAATGACGACTTGACCGCCCTGCGCCGCCATCTTGGCCGGCGCCATCACCTCGTCGGCTGGTGCGCGTTGCTGCTGTTTCTCAGCATGGGCGGCTTTCTCGAATCACTGCACGGCTTCAAGGCCGGCTTCTATCTCGATCCAAACAACAAGATTCGCCGTGAAATGTGGACGCTGGCGCATGCGCATGGCACGCTGCTGGCCCTCGTGCAGATCGGCTTCGCCGCGGGGTTGATGCATTTCGGCCAATGGAGCGTGGGCCGGCTCAAGCTGGCCTCGTTTTTCATGCTGGACGCCACGTTGCTGATTCCGCTCGGTTTCTTTCTCGGCGGCATCGCGCCCAGCGAAGCGGACCCGTGGATCGGCATCCTGCTCGTGCCTCTAGGAGCGATTTTGCTGTTCGTCGCCGTGGCTTTGATCATTTTCGCCAGCACCCGCCGCGAACCGGACAAGTCCGACGCAAGACTGTAACTCTCCCCCTCACCCTCTCCCCCGAGTACGGAGCCGCGGGCAACCGTCCTCATTCGCGAGGCAGAGCCTCGCAAGCAGTGCGTTCCCAGGCAGAGCCTGGGAACGAGCGTGCGGTTGCGGTTTTTTCCATTTTCTTCTTGACAGCCTCACGTGCAGCGCATTAGCATTAACTTCACATTTGCTGTTAGGTTTGGTTAGCTCAATTAGCAAGGTACTGTTCAATCGGCAGGGGTCGTCCACTCTTCCAAACGAGATGACCTTCCCAATTGAGCGCATCGTACAGGTCGGATTTGAACATGCTGCTCGATCAGCACAACGTCAAGGCTGTTGAGGATCTGCTCGGCTTTCCGGCCGCATTGGCCGTGCTGCGGCAAGCGCTGAACGAATCGACGCCGGTGGTGGAGTCGCGTGTGCGGGCCGCCGCGGCCTTGCTCGAAGTCTGGAACCGAGTGCTGGATGACGAAACGAAACAGCAGAGCCTGATGCGACGCGCGGCCGGCCGGGGCGAGCAGCCCGACGCGGAACAAGTTGCCGAGCGGCTCATGCGGCAGGTCATGGGAAGCGATGAAGACTTCGGTTCGAGCAACGGCGACGGTGAGGATGAAGATGCGACGCCAACGCCCGCCCGAGTCGCGGCCAAGGCGCCGCCGTCGCCCAAGACCAAGCCCAAACAGGCTGACGAAGACGCGGCGCCTCCCTTGCCGCTCAAGTATTGGATTACGCTGGGTGTTCTCGTCGTGGTGGGATTGGGATATTTGGGCTACGCCGTCACTGGTGGTCCTTTGAGCCCCGCCGGTCTGGCGAAACGAGCGCTTACGGATTCCAGTGGCGAGGTTCGGGTCGCCGCCGTCACCGAACTGCAGGCGATCCAGGATTTTGAGGCCACCGTTCAGCTTCGCCATGTCGCCCGCGAGTGCAAGAACGATCCGGAAACTCTGACAATCGCCCTGACTTCGCTAAGCGTTCGTGGCGACTCTACCAGCGCAGATTTGCTATTCGCGAATCTGGATAACGCGTCGGAGCCCGTGCGCAGAGCGGCCATCGCCGGCCTTGTAAGACTGCTTGCCCTTCCCCAGGACGAGTATGAAATGCGGGTGAACGATTCACCGGAAAAGCGAGCCCAGCTGGTGAAAAGCCTCCGCGATCTTCAGGAGGATCGTCAGAAAAGCGCCGAAAACGCGAAGAAAAGCATCGCCAGCATGACCAAGTAACGCGGCGGCTGGCAGAATATCGCCTGACAGGAGTGATTGCACGAAGCCATTGTTTTTTCCGTTCTCTTTTTGGAAAGGACCACATCATGCGCATGTCCAGACGAGGGTTCACATTGATCGAGCTGCTGGTGGTGATCGCCATTATCGCGATTCTCATTGCCTTGCTCGTGCCGGCCGTGCAGAAGGTCCGCGAGGCCGCGGCACGGACCCAGTGCATTAACAACATGAAGCAAATCGCCCTGGCGTACAACGATTGGCGGACCGTCAATGCCGGCGTCTTCCCGGTTAACAGCTGGAACGCCGGCGCGACGACGAACGGCTCGCTGCTGCCCTACTTTGAGAACAACCTCAGGACGTTGCTTTGCCCCCAGGCCAACCCCGTTAACCCCGGTTCGATAGCGATAGTGCAGCTGACGCCCACGGCCATCAGCTTCACCTCCGGTACCACTCTCAAGCCGACAACGAGCGGTGTGCAAGGCGGTGGTGCAACGGCCAACTGCAACAGTCTCATCGCCGTCCCAGGGTCCATCGCGGGGGGATCGTCCACGGGTGGAACGGATAACTGCACTCAGCGAAACTGGTATGGCGGCGACGCCAACGGCTATTATGGCACCTGGGAAATCGATATGGGGCAAGCCACCGTCTTCGACCACGTTCTCTTGTGGAACGGCAACTCGGGCGGCTGGGCGGCCCAGCTGGGTGCACAAAGCATGAATGTCGCCGCCGGCACCAACACCTCCGGGTCCGCCTGGACCAACGGCACATGGGGTGCGACCGTGACCGGCAGCCCGTTCACCCTTCCCGCAGCTAACAGCAGTGGTAATGACGGCGGTGCCGCCAATACCAATGTGGCCAATATGAACCTGGGCGGCGCGAACGGTACCAGCTTTCTGATGTGGAACAATTCCCAACAAGGCCAAACCGGCCCCACGAACTGGCCCTATGGCGTCCAGATCAACGCGATCTGGGTGTTCGGCTACTATGGCGTCTCCACCTCCTCCACCACCACCAACTACGGGATGAACGACTACGTCAACCGAGCTCGGCGCGTCAGCAATACCAGCGGCACGATCCTGCTCGCGGAATACAGGTCGCCGGTCATTGGCTCGGACCCCGACTCGCAGTCCGCCAATCCGTGGCAATACAACAACTTCAGCCTCGGCTTCGGCACCGCCGCCAGCGGTGTCGTCTGCCGGCACCCGGCGTTGCCCGCGACGCCAGGCGGGGACGGCGGCGGCACCAACGGCCTCTTGTGCATTGCCTACGTTGACGGGCATTGCGACACGGTGGTGCGCACCACGATCGACCCAGCGGGGGCGGGCGTCGGCGACCAGTACTGGAATAACTGGGGGGCGAATCGCTCCGACTGATCCGAGCATAGGGCCCCAAGCCCGCATGCGAGGTACTCCGAGCATGCGGGGTGATTCACCCCGCATGCTCGGAGTACCTCGCATGCGGGCTTGAAGGTTGATAATGCAAAATGCAAACCCCCAGCCGACTGCTCAACAACCCGGCAAGATCCAACCCAGGGGTTGGCGCCTGTGGCTCTACCGGCTGACCACCATGACCGTTGTTCCCGCCCTGTTGCTGGGCGTGCTGGAGCTGGGCCTGCGCCTGTTCGGCTATGGCTACCCGACCAGCTTTTTCCTGGAGCGAGAGATCGACGAGCAGCGCGTCTGCATCAGCAACTCGCACTTCGGCAGCCACTTCTTCCCCAGGGGCCTGACGCGCAACCCGGATGCTTTCGTATTTCCCGACCCCAAGCCGGCGGGAACCTATCGCGTTTTCGTCCTGGGCGAGTCCGCGGCTCTCGGTTATCCCGACGCGTCGGTGGGCCCCGGACGCATCCTGGAAGTCATGCTTCAGGAAGGTTACCCGCTCACTCGTTTTGAAGTGATCACCGTGGCCGTGCCGGCCATCAGCTCGCATGTCATCCTGCCGATCGCGCGGGAATGCGGTCGGCGGCAACCGGACCTGTTCGTCGTTTACATGGGCAATAATGAAGTGGTCGGGCCGTTCGGGCCGGCGGGGATGCAGGGCCTGTTTTCGCCGAGCCTGAGCTTGATTCGAGCCAGCATCGGCGCCAGGTCGTTGCGGACCGGCCAGCTGGTGGGCAATCTTGCCCAGTGGGCTTCGCGCCCCGCGGACCCGCCGTACCGCTGGGAAGCCAGGGTAGTCGGCGACGACCCGGTGCGCGCCGATGATCCACGCCTGGAGACCGTCTATGCCAATTTCGCGAGCAACCTGCGAGCGATCGGCGAGGCCGGTATTCATGCGGGGGCCAAGGTGGTCGTTTGCACCGTGGGCGTGAACCTCAAGAATTCCGCGCCGTTCCGGTCAATGGCGGCCGCGGATTTGTCGGCCGATCAGGCCGAGACGTGTCAGTCGATGGTTGCGGAAGGCGTCCGGCGGGAAACGGCAGGCGATGGGGCCGCAGCCATCGACAGCTACCGGCAAGCCCTGGCCATCGACGGCAAGCCAGCCGATCTGCACTTCCGGCTCGAGCGCTGCCTGGCGGCCCTGGGCAAGTCAGACGAGGCCCGCCGCCACTTGATCCTGGCGTGCGACCTGGACGCGCTCCGGTTCCGGGCGGATACGCGCATCAATGAGGCCATCCGAACCTATGCGTCCGGTCGGCAGGCCGAGGGCATCTACCTGGCTGATGCCGAGCGCCTGTTCGAGCAGGCCAGTCCGGGTGGATTACCGGGCGAGGAGCTGTTCTACGACCACGTCCACATGAACTTCGAAGGCAACTATCTCCTGGCCCACGCGGTCTTTTCCCAGGTTTCCCAGTTCCTCTCCAGCGAGATCGGTGCGCCGGGCCCCGCTGCCGAGCCTGCCTCCCGGCGCGTCTGCATGGACCGCTTGGCCTATGGCGATTGGCACAAGCGCAAGGCCCTTGCCATCATCGCCGAGAGCTTGAAGGAGCTTCCCTTTACCAACCAGCTCGATTGTGCCGAGAGGAACAAGCGGGTCGATCGCCAGCTGGCGGAAGTGAAGGAACGTCTGCGCTCGCGAGGCCTTGAAGAGACGGCCGCGGCCTTGCAGCGGGCGCTCGCCAGGGCGGCAGACGACGTCATTCTGCATCGCGAACTCGCCAAGGTGCTGATGGAACGCGGCGAGGTTGCCGAAGCGATTCCCCATTTGCGCCTGGTCCTGAAACGCATGCCCCAGGACGTCAATAATTACGTCAATTTGGCCGTTGCTTTGGATGCCCTGCGAAAATTCGACGAGGCCCTCGCCCTGTGTGCCGAAGCGTCCCGACTCGACCCCGATCAATGCGCTTCCTGGAACACCAGGGGAACCATCCTGTTCAAGATGGGCAAAACTCCGGAGGCCCTGGCCGCACTCAAGCAGGCTTTGCTGATCGACCCGAGCGACGGCAGGCTCCATGACAATCTTGGCCTGGTCCTTGCGGCGAACAAGCAATTCGACGAGGCGATCAAAGAGCACAATCATTCGCTCAGCCTGCGGCCCAGGAACGCCAAGGCGCATGTTCACCTTGCCAATCTCTATCGCCAGCAGAAGAAGACGGATCTGATGATCGAGCACCTGTCGGAGGCGGCGAAAATCGACCCCGACTATTTCGACACGCACAATTATCTTGGGGCCGTCTTCGCCGGATCGGCAAGGCACGACGACGCCCTGGCGGAATATCGCGAGGCTCTGCGCATCAACCCGAAATCGCCCAAGATCCATTTTGAAATGGCGAAGATCTTCGCCAGAAAGGGAGCGTTCGTGGAGGCCGCCCGGCACCTGGAGGAGGCCTTGCGGCTTCAGCCCGATTGGCCGGAAGTGGCGGAGGCTCTGAACGACGTGCGGCAGAAGAACGGCCGGGAAAAGTGAATCCCATGTTTGGCCGGGAAACGACACCCACCGATACAGTCCACCATTCGCGCGTGGGTTTTGGGTAGATCAAAACGTCGTTTTTTTGCATTTTTTATGGGGGTTGTGAGTGCGAGTGCTTGCAGCCCCCCCCCGCGATCACGCTATTGTCATGGTAGTCAATAGTTTGCGCTGAGAAGGGGGGCTGCAAGCAAGGAGCGTGCAGTTTGCAGCCCCCCTGCATTGAAACCGGGCTACGCCGGGGGCGGCGCCATGTCATAAACTCGAGCCACCCCGTCAAAGAACGGTATCGCCAGCCGCCTACCATCGGTGTGCAGATCAAGATCTCGAGCATTGTTCGGCAAGGCGAGCGTGTGGAACGAGTTGGCCTGGTTGGTGCGCCAGAACCAGAGGGCCCCGCCGTTGCCGCCGCCGACTCCGGCTACGAAGCCCGTTGGATGGATGATCACGCCCCAGCCGGTGCCCTGGAAGTTGGCCTGGGGCCGCAGGATTTGCGTGCGGTTGCCGCTTTGCCAGTCGAACAGGACCACGGCGGGGTTGCCGATGCCGGCGAAGGCGTTCGAGACATTGGTGATGCCGGTGCAGGCCAGGATGGTGCCTTCACGGTTGAAACAGATGCCGCGAATGCCGCCATGATCGGCCCGAAACGTCGGGTCGTAGCGGTAGAGGACGCTGCAATCCATGGTCCGCGTCTGGCTGCCGTCGGCCAGGTTCCATTGCCGGATGATGCCGTGCAGGTCGCCCGACACCAGTTGCTGGCCGGCGGGATGAAAGGCGACGTTGTAGACGTGCCATTCGTGCCCCGTCAGTTCGCGCACCAGCCGGCATTCGGGCAGCGACCAGAGCTTCACCTTGTTATCGTTGCCGCAACTGGCGAGCACCTGGCCATTGGGGCTGACGGCCAGGGCGCGGACGAAACCGCGATGGGCGTCCCAGGTGCGCTCGGCGGCGGGATTGTCGGCGTCGGTCGGCCAAACCATGATCTGGCCGTGATAGTCGGCGGAGATGGTGCGATTGCCCTGGAAGGCGAAAGCGCGAACCCAGCTGCGGTGCCCGGCCAGCACCGTTTTGCGGGCATTGGCCAGCTCCCAGCGAATTACCTTGTTATCCTGGGCCCCCGCGAAAACGAAACGGCCCGCCGGATCGAAACGGCAGCCCAGCAGCGGGCTATCGTGCCGCAGCTCCTGAACCATGCGCGTCCGGGTCGGATCGATCGCCGGCGGGGCGGGGGCGGGGTCTGGTG
>Ga0182024_10011646_pt1 | contig 17607 bp, 14 predicted proteins | sample P32metaG_FD_120480 | JGI IMG/M metagenome (GOLD analysis project Ga0182024, IMG submission 120480) | Permafrost microbial communities from Stordalen Mire, Sweden - P3-2 metaG (Illumina Assembly) | ecosystem: Environmental > Terrestrial > Soil > Wetlands > Permafrost | place: Sweden: Stordalen... | reverse complement strand
GGCGCCACCGGAGCTGCTCAGAGCGCTGGGTCGCACGATCGAGTTGTTGCTGCAAGAAAGCGCTGAGATTCCTGATCTACCGCCAGGATTCAAGTCTGAACTGCGTCACTTGTCCGCTGCCTCGATATGACGGCGCTCCTATTGAGCAGTGCGACAGTCGCTGTTTCGTGTTCATTTCCGTCCCATCACCTCCAGTTGAACGGGGTGCGCCGTCGCGTTCTGTGACGGATCGTAATACTCATAGACCTTGGATCGGAAGGTATGGGCCCGGATCGGGTACTTGGCCCGCAGGTGGACCGTGAGCGTAACCGCTTGTTTCGGCAAAAGTCCATCGAAGTACAGGATTGCCTGTGTGGCAGTCAGGCTGAACTTCTCCAGTCGTCCGCCTGTGGCTCCCGATCGCTTGTCCTCAAATGCCTGCAGATCTTCGCTGAGCAGGTCGAACCCCGGCGGGATGCCAAGATCCACCATGACCATGTTGGCAGTCTTATTGAGATTGTTGCGAATGGTAACCTTCTCCGTGGCAATATCGTTTTGCGCCAGCCTGGTCCGGTCGTAGCTTACGTCTATCGACAGAGGTTCTGCCACCGGCTTCTCGTCCCATGGAGTAAAGTACCGGCCCACTACTTGATACGCGAGGCCACCAGTTCCTTCGAACTTCAGTTGTACAGAGCGATGAGGGCGCGGGCCATGCCCTGGCTCAGCGGTCGCCCGGCAAAGTAGCCAGCCAACTTCAGATCGAACTTATAGGTCCCTTCGCTGTCGGTCTTGCCCTCGGCGGAGGCGGCATCGAAAACTGCGACGTCCATGCTGGAAGCCTTCATCGTGATCTGGGCATGGTCGACCGGCTTGCCGAAGAAGTAGTTGGCGCGCACTGTACCGGTGACGTGGTCGCCCGGCCGGTAGTCGCGCCTGGGTTTGCCATCCTTCTCCGTAAACTCCACGGCAACCTTGAATTTCGGCAGCACATAGCGTTCGATGTTGAGCGTCAGCTCGGCAGTATCGGATGGCGCGGAACTATCGCCCATCAGCGCGCGGAGATGATAAACGCCGAGGTTGACTTCATCGGCAAGTGAAAACTCGGCTGAAGCGATGCCGAAGCCATCCGTCGCTGTTACTTTCTTGAAGACTTTATTGCCGCGGGGGTCTTCCAGTTCGAAGGTCAGCTTGTGCTCAGAGTCGGCTTTATAATCGCCGCGATTGAGAGCAAGCGCGCGGACATGGATCGTCTGGCCGGGCTGGTAAATCGGCTTCTCCGTGGTCAGGAGAATGGAAGCTTTGCTCTTGAGTTCGACAGGCTGGACGTATTCCGTAGAACCGATGGGCGTGTCGGCGATGAAGCGCAATTGGTAGCTACCCGTCAGGCCGGCGGGGAAGTGGAACTGGGCCTCGGCGGTGCCGCGTTTATTGATTCTGCCGGAGAAGAGAAGCCGGGCACTTTTGTTGGGTACAAGCAGCTCAATCCTGATGGTTCCCGGCTCGGCGACGTCGTTATTGTTTGCGTCTGAGACGATGACCCGGATAGCGGCGTGGCTTCCTGCGAGGTACTCAGTCTGACCGAGGATGTGCACCACGGGCCGGCGGAGAATCTGCGAGATGGACTCGATGCCCTCGATGGCTGCGGCCTGATTATCGGCATACTCGAAGCGGTAGCGGAGCCGCTGCCACACGATATCTTCGAACGGGATGGGCTTTTCCGGCTTGATCACTTGCTGCCAGGAGCCGTCGCCCGTGCTGATGTCCGCAGTATGTTCGACCCGGCCAAGAACATGGTCTTCAGGATCAACAATTTCCGTGACCAATCTACCGCTGCCCGAACGGGTGGAGTGATAGGGAATGGTGACCGAGAGATTGCCGTGCGTGTAAGCAGCGGCAAGCTGTTCGGTGCGTCCGCGGGCGACCCGAGAGGAAGGCGCTGGAGGCAAACAGGAACACAAGAGGGCCAGTCAGCAGATAGGGAAGCGAACGACAGAAACGGGTCATGCACATTCTCCTGGCAAGCCGCCCTGCGGGGGATCGCGGCTTGTCTGACCGGAGAACGTGCAGTCTCGAGGAACTTGCAGGAAAAACGAAAAATTATTTGGCGACGAGCGAAAGCGGCTTATCGGCAGGAAAGTTCCGGCGGATTTGAATCTCCCAACGACGGTCTTTGGTTCTGGACGGGGATACCACGGCCTTTCACCTGCAACCGCCGAGCCAACCGCGAAGCTGAAGTAACAGGACGGGTGCCCCATGTTCGCCTCACGGCAAGCCGGGGCAGGTTGGGCGAACATGGGGCACCCGTCCAGAGAAGAGGGCTTCGTTGCCGCCGGCAATGCACATGGTTGATCCGCTAACTAGGACAGCGCACTATTCGTCTTTGTGCTGCCACGACCGGCCATCGATGCTGGTCCAGTGCTCGCCGGTGTCGGTCGTGATCTCGAAGCGCGACGACAGCGGGACCGCAGCCCGTCTCAGAGCGATCTTCTCCTGGACCGGAGGCGCGGTGGGGGCCGGTTTAGCTTGCGCTTGCACCTCGACCGTCTCGGCCACGGCGCCGAGGGCAAGCGTAAGATCCATCTGGCCTTTTTGCGCCGGATTCAGCGCGACTCCAGAGACCTGTTGGGGCGTGAATCCAGAAGCTTCGGCTTGAAGAGTGTAGTTGCCGGGGTCGAGCTGGTCGACCGTGTAACGGCCAGTGGGATCTGTCGTCGTTCTGTGGACGGCCTGAGTCACGGAATTGGTGACTACCACGGATGCATTCGGAATGGACGCGCCCGCAGGGTCGGCGATTTCACCGCTGAGGGTGGCTTTTGGCCCCTCCACGGAATCGTGAAGTCCTGTGCCGCCGACTAGGCCTGCCGGCGCCGCGGCGACTCTGCCATTCCGTGTAATGGCTGGGTACGAGGCCGGGACCAACTCGACCTTTACCGCGTGTCCCTGCCACGGCTGGGTGATGACGTTCCAGTGGCCTCCGGCATCGTAACTCGAGAAGAGGGTGTTGTGGGTATCAATCGCGACCACCTGCCGGGCATTCGCAACCGTGGAGAGAGCGGGAAGGCCACTGGGCAAGCCATGGCTGACAGGAACCGCCTGCGCTCGATGGACCGCGAGCATGCCTACCGCAGGACTCTCTGTTTGGATGGCCTGCTTGGTAGCGGCGACCGAGACCGTGGAAGACTGCGTAGCAGCTCCACCCGCAACCGCGGATGCGCCAAACGCCGTCATTGCGTTCTGGTCGAAATGGAGATCCTTTCCAGCGCCGCCGGGCACAGCCCTCAGCCTGTCGGCGGCCTGCGATTGCGGTGTATTTGCAGGGGCTGGGCCAGTCGAGACCGGCCCCGATCCCGGCGTGACTTTTCCTGGTGCTTGTAGCTTGAGAGCTGCTGTTGGCGGCAACTGTTTTGGGGCAACCGGCGGAGTGGACTGCGCTGTCTGCACTGGGGTCACATGCTTCTCGACAACAAAACCATTCCGAATGTAAATCCCGGCCAGGACCAGCGCAGCAAGAGCGACGCCCGCCGGCCAAACCATATTCCAGCGGAGAACCATGGCCGCCGCGAGGGTTCCGGGTGTGGCTGGGGCAATTCTTCGGCCGGAGGCAACGACAGCGCGACGATACTGCGGCAATGAGGGCAAATGGCCAGATGGGCGAGGGTCTCCTCCTGCTCGTGCGCCGGCAGAACTCGTTCGATGAAGGCGCTGAGCTGATCCGCGTCTGGATGCTGCCCGGATTGGAGAAGGTCGCTCATATTTTGTCGGATGCCGTCTTATCGGAGAACGGCGGCCTTTGCGAAGTTTGCAGTAATGCCCGCAGATTTAATTCAATATCACGTGGGTCGGCGCCGAGAGCTTCTTCTGCGGCTCGTTTACTGAGGCCTCCGGATTGAAGATTGTGCATCAGCTGTTTGCGCAGATCGCCGACCAAGCGCTTAAGCCGGCGGCTGACGGTCGCTTCATGCACCCGGATCACACGGGAGATTTCGAGCAGGCTCTGACGATCGAGAAAGTAAGCAGAGAGCATGAAGCGATCCTCCGCGGGCAGGGCCCGCAGGCTGAGCCTCACTGCATCCGTGAGCGGTTAAGCTCAGAAGACGCCGGCGCAGGGGAGGCTTCTGCAGCGGGAGGATCGACGTTGTCGAGAGCAGCCTCGCGCCGGGTACGGCGGTGGTAATCGACGTGTCGCTGGGCAAGCGTGGTACGCAGCCAACCGAGAAGCGAACCACGGCCCGAGTAGGAAGCCAACGGCGAACGGCGCTGACCATCGACTTCCCGCAGTCCGTACAGCTCGGCGTAAAGCGAATCGGCGAGCTCATGGCCGACGGTGGCGGAGCCGGTGATGGCAACGGCGGCCTGCGTCAACAAGGAGCGATAGATACTGAGGAACCGCTGCCACGCGGCATCGCGGCCCAGCACACAGGAGCGAGCCAGGGCCAGTTCAGAAAGATGGAGCGAGCGGAGGAACGTACCTCTCTGCGCAGCATCAGGACCATTCCCGGGGGCCAGGCCATAGTTAAACTTTTCCCCGACAGAAGCAAGTACACTGCCGAACTCCTCGCATGTAAGTCCGCAATCGGCTCCGTTAGCAGCGAGCCAAAGCTCTTGCAAGACATTTGAATCGAGCATGCAGTTTGGCGAAGGCGGAGAGGGAACTGACGTGGGTTGCTCCGCGGATGGCAGGGGCAGCACAAGATCGCCGGGCTGTGACGAGGCAGTATCTACGCTCATTGAAGATACTGCATTGTCGGGGCAATCGGCTCGCCTCTATACCCGGGTGCCGTCGCGCTGGTCACCCGCGAGAGGACGCCTTCCAGCAACGGCGTCGCCCGGGTAAGCTGCTTTGCCCGAATGAGAAAATCCCAGGCGAGCTCAAACTTCTTCCAGCCGGAAGCATAGAAGAAGTGTTTGGCCTGATGCTTCAATGTGCCGTGATGCAGTGAGGCCTGCGTGATCGATGCCCAGCGATAGAACTCACGATAGGCCCAGTCGTATCCCGCCTTCAGCGCCTCGGGCTTAAGCTGTGCCGGGCGATATACCACATGCCTGGTGTCGTAGAGATTCCAGTCCTGGGTCAGCATGCGCCCCTCGCGAACCATGTGCGCGTGCAGCCGGGTGCCGGGGTAGGGTGTTTGGATATGAAACGTCGCCGTGGTGATGCCGTGTTCGATCCCCCAATCAACCGTGCGCCGGAACACGTCTTCACCGTCATCATCCATACCGAAAACAAAGCTGCCGTTGATCATAATGCCGAGTGAGTGCAGGCGGTCGGTCACAGCCTTGTAGTCACGGCCGAGGTTTTGTCGTTTGTTGCTTCGTCTCAGGTTTTCCGGCGTGAGAGTCTCAAAGCCGACAAACAGGCTACGCAGTCCCGCCTCTGCCGCACGCTCAATCAGATCGCCCCGCAGAATCGAATCGACAGTCGCAGCCCCCTGAAACAATCGCCTCATCCCGTTCATGCCGGCAAAGAGCGCTTCCGCAAAATGCCGGTCTCCCAGCAAATGATCGTCCAGGAAGTAGAGGTGACGTCCGGGTAGCCGCTCTATTTCTGCGAGTGCATCCTCCACCCGCTGGGTGTAGAACCCGCGGCCTCCCTGAAAGAAGGCGTCTTTGTAGCAGAAGTCGCAATGCTGCGGGCAGCCGCGTGTGACCACGATGGAATTCGGCACCAGGTAACGGGCACGCTGGATGAGATCACGCCGGATTGCCGGAACTCGCTCCAGCGAGCGGCCTGCCGCAGAGGCATAAACTCGCTCCGGTTTTCCGGCACGAAAGTCTTGAAGAAATTTGGGAAAGGTCTGCTCTCCGGGGCCGAGAAAGATAGCGTCAGCGTGCGCCGCAGCCTCATCGGGGAGCGACGTAACATGCAAGCCTCCGAGACAAACAAAAGCTCCCTGGCGGCGGTAGTGGTCTGCAATCCCGTACGCGCGATAGGCGTTGGTAATGTAAACCTGAATCACCACCAGCTCAGGTGCGTCGTCGAGGGCGAGGCGCTCTACATGTTCGTCCACAATCGCAGCCTGGTCATCGACAGATAAATATTCAGCCAGTGTTGCTAGCCCCAGCGGCGGAAATAACGAATACTTGATGGGGCGCCAATAAGGATCACTCGCCTCGGTCAAGGAGGGCAGAATGAATTTCACCGAGAGCGGGCGTGATCCCGGCGCGATCATCGCGCGCCGCCGGCGGGCACAGCGGCCGTAGGCGCGGGAACACCGCCGAAGCGCCGTTCCCGCTGACGAAACTCTCCCAGCGCGGCATCCAAATCGCTCGTCTCAAAGTCCGGCCACATGCGATCGGTAAACCAAAGCTCGGCATACGCGCACTCCCACAGTAAAAAGTCAGAAAGGCGCTTCTCTCCGCCGGTGCGAATCAGCAAGTCTACTTCGCCGCTCTCCGCGGCGAGTTCCTGAGCAAGCATGTCTCGCAGCAGTGAAGCTCCGGGTGTCCGCTCATGCAGAAGGCTGCGAGATACGCCAAGGGCCGCGCGCATGATCGCGTCGCGCGAAGAGTAATCGATGGCAACGCGGAGCAGAAGTTGACTGCCTCCCGCGGTGGCAGCTACTGCCTGGTCAATCTCGCGCAGCAGCAGCTTCGGTATGCGATCGCGGCGGCCGATGACCTCCAGCCGCACACCGGCCTTGCTGAGTCTCGCCCGCTCCAGTCGCAGGAAAGCTCGCAGCAGCCAGAAAATGCTCTGTACCTCGGCCGCGGGGCGGCGCCAGTTGTCGGACGAAAATGCATAGACGGTCAGGCGACCGATGCCCACTTCAGGCGCGTGCTCTACAACGCGCCTTACCGCCGCGACTCCGGCGCGATGTCCTGCAACTCGGGGCAGGTTGCGCCGCGCCGCCCAGCGTCCGTTGCCGTCCATGATGATGGCCACATGCAGTCCCGCAGGCTGCTCACTTTGCACTGTAAAGTTATGGGGTACAGAAAGCGTACTTTGCACTGTAAAGCTACCTCACAAAAAAAAGTTCAGGCCCGGGTTGGAGCGAGACCCCGTACCAAGCTGGACGCGGGTTCGTCTTTGGTTACCTTGGCCGCATCGCGAACCACCTGTTCGAGCGTGGAGAGATATTCCAGGTAGCGTTTGCGGCCCGACACCGTGATTCGACACATTGTCTGTGGCCGATTGCGATCGTGCCCCTTGACGATGTCGACCATGTTTTCTTTCTCCAAAACCTGTAAATGGCGGCTCAGGTTGCCGTCGGTAAGCCCGCATAGCTGCTTAAGATCGCCGAACGTCAGCCCTCTGGGATTGGTAATCAGGGAGGTGAGCACGCTGAGACGAGCGCGTTCGTGGATCACGCGATCCAGTCCCTCATAGGCAAATCGCCCCTCGCCCGACCCGGCCTTAGCTTTCATCGGTACCCTCGTGCGCGCTGAAGAGCAGGATCGCCGCGACCAGCAACTGTCCTGCGCCATAGGGGACGCCCATGGCCCATGGGGAGAGCGCCCGGTTGTCGCCGAGCGAGATACACACCAGGCCCGTCAGCAGGTACCACCCGCCCGCTGCAAGCATAGGCCGGGGTAGAAAGCGGCACGACGAAAATACGCCCAGGCTGAAAATGACCTGCCAGATTCCAGGGATCATCCAGAGGGCCGATGGCACGTAGCGCACCAGCACAAGAGTCATCAGCAGCCCAGCTCCCACCGAGGGTAAGAACTGCTCTACCGCCATGTGCATCATCTCCTGCGACATACCGGAATGCATGCGCCGAGTGCGGGTATACATCTGTATTCCAGTCAGGGCAGCGGAAAGGCCCGCGGTGCAGATCCAGATGCTCAGATAGCTCGAGATATGGGCCGCGGGATCCGGCAGGAGCATCGCCTGGATCCCTGCGGCCAGTACCGCGATAAGACCCGTAGCCGCGAGAGTTGCCGGGCCATAGCCACGAAACTCCGTACTGCGCGCCATCTGCCTGCGTATGCTGCTGATGTCGCCCAGCGCTCTGTTCAGCTCATTCATGGCTCTTCACTTTACAGTGCAAAGTATCCTGAGGAAACAAGTTTGTCAAGATACCGGATTTTCCCGCGCGGGTGGATAGATCCAACTCTGCGGAATGCGCGAGTTTCCCGGGATTCACCGCTCTCATGTTTTGTATCAGGGCACGACTTTAGTCGGGCCGTAAATTTGATTGAGAATACGTCGGGCTTTAGCCCCTGAGGCACGCTTTTGTGGCGCATGTACGACGGCGCACGCCATTCTCCTTAACGTGGTAGAAGTCACGGGCAGCTGGGAGCGCCAGCCCGTGGCCAGCCAAAGCCTAGAACTCGAAGCGCATCGCAAACTGCAGTTGTCGCGACGAGCCCGCATCCCCCACGGCTGTACGGGTTGCGGAGATCTGCCCGAAGGTGCTGGTTGCTGCTCCCGTCGCAGCCAGCGTTGGGTTGGCGAAATTCGCATGGTTCAGCATGTCAAAAGCATCGATCCGCAAAACCAGCGCCGTCTGCTCAGTGATCCGGGTAGTCTTTTCCAGCGACACGTCAGAATCAGCGTAGCCTGGCCCGGTAAGCGTGTTGCGATGCAGGTTGCCGAAGCCCGTAGGTTGGGCATAGAACGAACAACCCGCCACGAGCGTGGCGCAGGCTGTGCCACTGATAAACGAAACGTTGCCATTGGCCAGGGTTGCGCCGCGTCCAGTGGAGTACGGCCCCACCAGCGTCGGTCGAATCGTGCCTGGGCTTGAGGTCACGCCGTTGTACGTGGAAGTGGTGACCACGTTCATTGGATTGCCGCTCTGGAGTTGCGTAATGTTTGCCAGTAGCCAACCTTCAACCAGCCGATTGCCATGGAACGGGAGATCCCAGGTGCCGGAAAAGACGAAGTGGTTGCGGGCATCGAAATCCGAGCGCCCGTAGTCACCCTTCGGATTGAAGCTATCCTGCAAAGTATAGCTGCCCTGGGAACCAAGTGAGTTCAAGTCCAGCGACTTCGACCAGGCGTAAGTCGAATTGATCTGAACTCCATGCCCGAGCACCTTGCGCATGGTGAACCACAGTGCGTTGTAGTTGGAAAGAGAATCAGAATCGATGTAGGCGATGTTGCCCAAACCCGAACCTGGACGAATGGGGCTGGTCACCGACAGGGAAGCGTAGGGCCTGATCGCCTTGCCATTCGGATAGAGGAACTGGTTGAAGTTGCGTTGGACGCGCAGATGCTTGCCTTGCGAGCCGATGTACCCAAGTTCCATCACCAGGCCCTGGGCCAGTTGTTGCTGCAGGTTCAGGTTGTAGCTTTCCGTGTAGGCATTGCTCAACTTGGGGTTGGTCGCGCTGGGAGCCAGCGAGGCCAGCGCCGCGTTGGAGTAGAGAGTACCCACGGGCAGCGAGCCGCTTTCGCTCACCGGGTTAGCATTGGGCGGATTGCCGGCCAGGCCGGTCACGACGCCACTCACGGGTTCGTCGGCCATGATGCCGTAGCCGCCCCGCAGTATCGTGTTGTTGTTTCCCCGCACATCATAAATAAAGCCAACCCGCGGCTCGTAGTTGAAGTTCTGGTTGTACGCCTGGCTCACATGGACCAGGCTGCTGGTGTTCGGGTCAAAGTTCACCAGTCGGCCGCCCCCTTCCGTCGGCGTGCCGTTCCACTCGTAACGGAAGCCTACTTCCACCTGAAACCGCGGCGTCACTTTGTAGTTGTCCGAGATAAAGGCGCCGGCCGCGTTCTCAAAGATGCGGCTGTTGACCTGCGTGGGCGTCACCGCAAAAGTACTGGCAGTCCCCTTAATGAAGTTGGCCGTAGAGCTGAAGGCGATGGTGCCTGGGTTCTGCGCGAACGAGTCCCCGATGAACCGGCGAAACTCTCCTCCAATTTTGATCGTGTGCTTTCCCCGGCTCCACGAAAGCGTGTCAGAAAACACGCCCGCGGTATCGAAACGGCCCTGGGGAAATCCGGAAGGACCTCCAAAATTCAGCCCGATGTCCTGCACCGTGATCTGGGGCAAAGCATTGTTGTAGGTAACGCCGTTCTGGATGTCGTAGTTCAAGGGATTTCCCGGCGTATTCGGAACAAACGAGATAGCAATCCGGTTGAAGTCCAGGCGACCCTCGTTCACGATGTTGGGCGAGAAGATGTGCACCTCGTTCAGTGTGCCGACCTGCCGGTGCGCGGTGCGGTGATCGCCAAAACCTGGGATGGTGTTCCCCTGCAGGTTGGGTTCTGTGCGAGCATCTTGCTGCCAGGCGTAGTAGAAGTGAAGATTGTCTTTTGTGGTGAGGGTGTGAAACAGGTCGCCGGAGAACTGGTCCGTCTTTACTGGCCCGGGCGAGGACCCCTGGAAAACAGTACCGGTTGCATTATTGCCGGCAGGGATCAGGTTGATCAATTGGGCGTACGCGGGGCCGGCGGGGCTGGAGGCGAATGCCGCACGCTGTGCGGGACTCAGGACGTTGCCGTTGAAGAGCAGCCCCTGGTGCTGCCGCAGACCTTCGTAGCTCAGAAAGAAGAAGGTGTGATCTTTCCAAATAGGACCGGAGAAAGCGCCGCCAGGGTTATTCCGGATGAAGGAGTTCTGCCGCGCAGGTTTGCGATTGAAGTAGTCGCGAGCGTCGAAATAGTTATTGCGGAGGTAGTCAAATGCCTCGCCATGGAAGCTGTTTGTGCCCGAGCGGGTGGCCACGTTGACGATCGAGCCGGAGGAGCGGCCATACTCAGCCGAATAGGTCGAGTTCGAAATCTTGAACTCGGCGGTGGTGTTGATCGACGGTTGAAACGTGATCTGGTTCTGCGAAAGATCGTTCAGGTTGACGCCGTTGATCATAAAATTGACCGAGTCTTCCCGCTGGCCGGCGGTATCGAACGAATTCGCGCCCAGTCCGCGACTGGCGCTGGTAAGGCTGCCAACGACGGGGGGCACTACCGTGCCCGGCGTCAGGTTTGTCAGATCGAGAAAGTGCCGGCCATTGAGCGGAATCCGCTGCACCGTCGTCTGGTCGATCACCTGGCCAACGGTCATGGTCGCCGCGTCAAGGATCGACGCAGCCGCATCGACCTGTACCACTTCACCCGTCGAGGCAATGCCAAGCTTTACGTCGACGGTTACGCTTTGATCTACCTGCAGGGTCACACTCGCCAGCTTGTAATCGGCGAACCCGGTTGCCTGGACGCTCACGCTGTAGTTGCCAGGCTGCAATGAGGCGATGGTGTAGCTGCCTTCCCGGTCAGAAGTGGAAACTCGGTTGACGCCGGTAGCAATTCCGAGCACGGTGACTCGTGCCTGCGGCACCACTGCCCCCGACGGATCAGTAATCCTGCCGGATAGGGTTGCAGTTGATTGAGCGTAGCCGCCGGCGACGCCGGCGACAAAGATAATCGTGAATAGTGCGGCCAGTCTATTGATGTAGTCCAAGTTAGCCTCCAGAAAATTAGGAAACGCCCCGGGGGTCACGAGTGGCTGCCACAAAAGGAAGGCGCCGACTGCAAGTGTTCGCGTAAGGGACTTCCTGGCTGGAGCGGCTGTGCTTACAAGCCTTCAGCGGGAACTGAATCGTATCCAACTCTTGATATCTTATATCTTATATTCCGGGCAAGGCCAATACCCGCGGCAAAGAATCGCCTCGCGCGAAATCCGCGCGATGGGGAGATCTGCGGTTTCTCCCTCACCAGCCGCTGATCCCGTATCGGAGTATCATTTTCCCGTTGTCATGAGGAGGCCAAGATGGTAAAGCGGGCGTCTGCTGTATTCCTGCTAAGTCTGCTGGCGACCTGCGGATTCGCAAAAGACAAAACCAAAAACATCCTCCCGGCCTATGTTTTGCAGGCTAAGACAGTTGCCGTCGTCATCGACCCCAGCGCAGGCATTTCCATCGATGACCCACGCGCCAATGAAATGGCCCAAAAAGATGTCGAGGCGGCCTTCCTCAAGTGGGGAAGGTTTGACCCTGTCTCGGACCCGAAAACCGCGGATCTGATCGTCATGGTGCGCAAGGGGAACAGCCATTTGATGGACGATACGATGCCCGACCCTCGGCAAAACAGCGGAATCAATCCGAGCAACCGTGGGGGTTCCATCGGGCCTTCACGAGGCTCTCAACCGGATCTTTCGGGAGACCCTGGCCTCGGTTCGAGCCGGCAATCTTCCCAGACGAATATCAGGGACGCGGAGGACTTATTCTCCGTTTTCAAAGGCGGCGAAAATACCCTCTACGCAACCCCGGTGTGGACGTATGCGGGCAGGGATGGCCTTAACCCTCAGACTGTCTTCGCAGTGACCGCCTTCAAGAAAGCAGTGGCCGCTGCGGACAAGGCAGAAGCAGAAAAACGCTAGCCGGCGTTCCAGCGCCTATTGTGCCGTGTCGTTGTCGATCCAGTACTCGCTTCGCGACTTCAGCTCCAGCTGCGGGCGATCCTTGAGCTCCAGATGCAGCGCGTGCAGGCCAGGAGTCAGCGATGTTGGATGGAAACTCAGCACATAATAATTCGGTACATCGCTCGACATCTTGACCAGGCCGGCCTTCAGATCCTTTTCGTTGTGGAAGTGAAAATACTCGCCTCCGGTGAGCTGTGCGATCGATTCGGCGGTATTGGTGCGCAGCGCATTGCGCGCAGTAACAAATGCCATGGTGGCCAGGCGAATCGGCGGAGCCAGGTCGCTGAGGCAGTCGAGCACCTGCTTGCTGTAGTGGCCATCGTACTCGGCATCGGCGCCATCGCGGCTAAAGCAACCATGTGCCGGGCCAGGCTCTCCAGGGCGGTTCCTCTTGGCTGCCTCATGCGAGACGGCCGAGCGGGTGCTGGAAAAGCCGAAGCTGTACATGGTCGTGTTGGTGTCGCTGATAAGCCGCAGAGCCTCCTCGAGGGTGGTGGTACTACCCTGGTCGAGGGTTTCGCTGAGCAGCAGGATCGCACGGCGATACCGTGTGGGCTGGGCCCGCAGCTGCGCCACCGCAAATGCCACCCCATCGAGAACGGCTGCCCCTGGATCACCTTCCTGCAAGTTTGCCAGCTGCCGCGAAGCGTCAGCCGTGTCGGACCCAAAAGGTAGCAGCAGATGTGGCTTACTATCGAACCCAATCACAGCGACACGGTGTTCGACGTTGCCGACCAATGCGTCGACGAGCGCATCCAGCTCCCGATAATCCGCCAGATGACGGGCTCCGGCCCCGCCCGTCTCCACGCAAATGGCCAACGCCAGCGGCTGCCAATCCGTGTCCGGATCGAGCGTAAGATGCTGCGGCACACCGTCGTCGGTCAGAAAAAAGTCCTCCGCCATGAGTTCAAAGACCACCTCTCCCGCCTTGGTCTTCACCAGCGCCGGCACCTCCACCAGGGTCGAGCGCACGCTCAGGGTGGGTTGGCTTGTATCGCCCTGCTGCGCGGAAGCGCCGGCAGAGGCGAAGGACAGCAAAAGCAGCAGGATGAGCCCGGATCTCATAACCAGGCTTCATTGTAGGCGCGGGGCTTCTCCCGTGGAATGAGAATCACGTGACATCGCGCTCTATGGCCTGAAGCCATATGATCGCGTCGAGTAGCGGCACGCGCTTTTCCGGGGGAGGGGTGTTGGGGGGTGCCCAGCCTGCCCCGGCTTACCGTGGGGTCTCGCTTTTGAGACCTGGGATCCTCCTAGTAGAGGCTAATCTCGGCCCTTGTCATGTCTCCAGGTAAACCAACAACCTCTCGCGTCTTTCCTAGTCGCGCCAGTGATTCGGCAGTTCAGGAATCTTGGATTTCTGGAGGGTTCTCACGCCCGCCCTTCAACTCCTGTGGAAACTCGAGTCCCAGGACGCCCTGGGGTTAATTCTCAGCCGTCCCCGTTCGACAAGCTCAGGGCAGGCTCTGCGGCACTGGTCCCAATACACCCTCATGGCGGGTCTCTTTTAAAAACCAACCTGGACAAGACTGCTCTTCAGAGGAAACTCCTCGTATTTAGACAATCGTTTGACTATGATAAGTCGTCAATAAATTACGGGTTTTTGCCGGAGAAGAACTTCTATGAAAAGCAAGGTCACCTGGCTTTTGCCGGTCGCACTCCTGATTGTGTTTCACGGCTCATTAACGGCGCAGAAAGGATCAGACGCCCACGAATGGCTCACAACCGCGGATCGCTCCGCACTCTTGGCCGAGCAGAAAGATTTATTGGCGTTTTCTTCACCGGCGAACGCCTTTCCCGCCATTGATGTAAACGATATGCAGCAATTCCAGTCCATTGACGGCTTCGGTTTCGCCCTGACCGGAGGCAGCGCGCAGCTTCTCATGCGTATGGAGCCCGGACCAAGGGCGGAACTGCTCAATCAGCTCTTTGCTCCCGCCGACACTGGCGCTAGCTACCTGAGGGTCACCATTGGCGCTTCCGATATGAACGAGCGCGTCTATTCCTACGACGATCTATCCAAAGGCGAAACAGATGTGGATCTCGCCAAATTCACTCTGGGGCCGGATCGCGCCGACGTCATTCCGGTGCTCAAACAGATTCTGGCGATCAATCCCGCAATGAAAATCCTGGGCTCCCCATGGTCTGCCCCCGCATGGATGAAGACCAACGATCGCGTGAAGGGCGGCCACCTTAAGCCCGAATATTACGGGGTGTATGCCGCGTACTTCGTGAAATACATCGAGCAGATGAAGGCGGAAGGCATTCCCATTGCCGCCGTGACCGTACAGAACGAACCCCTGAACCCAAAAAACACACCCAGCATGGTCGTGTTCGCGGAGGAAGAAGATACGTTTATTGCCAGGCATCTTGTGCCCGCATTTCAAAGCGCAGGAATTACGACCAGGATCCTCTTGTACGACCACAATCCCGATGTTCTATCCTATGCGCTGTCGATCCTTGCAGACCCGGCGGCCAGTAAGTATGTCGATGGAACGGCCTTTCACTTATATGGCGGCACGGCCTCCGCAATGACAGACGTGCATACGGCGTATCCAAACAAAAATCTGTATATGACCGAGCAGTCCATCTCCAGCTCACCGAACGAACCGCTTCCCATTGCCGCCGCCGTGAGCGACGTGCTGATCGCCGCAACCCGAAATTGGAGCCGCAACGTACTGCTCTGGAATCTCGCTGCGGACCCTGAGAATGGCCCTCATACCAACGATGGAGGTTGCACCGGTTGTCAGGGCGCTATCACCCTGAACGGCAGCCATGCGACCCGGAACGTGGCCTACTATGCAGTCGCGCACTTCTCTCAGTTCGTGCCACCAGGTTCCGTGCGCGTAGGATCAACTGAGCTGGAGCAGCTCACATCGGTCGCATTTCTTACCGCCGACGGCAAGATAGTGCTGGTCGCATCGAATACCGCCAACTTTCCCAAGACCTTCAACGTGAAATACCACGGCCGGTGGTTCACCACCACCCTGCCCGAAGAATCGGTGGGAACCTATGTGTGGTAGCCGGGTGATCCACGCCATGATGGCTGTGCTGTTGGCCTATCCTGCGATGGCCGCGAACTCCACCACGCCTGATCTGGGCCCGAATGTTCTTGTCTTCAATCCTTCGATGGCGCCCTCGGCCATGCAACGCCAGATCGATGCAATCTACACCACCCAGCAACACAACGAGTTCGGCAGCCAACGCAACGCCTTGCTGTTTCTCCCCGGCGACTACAGGCTGGATATCCCGGTGGGCTTCTACACCGAAGTGATCGGGCTGGGAGCCTCTCCCGATGCCGTGCACATCACCGGCAACGTGCATGCGGATGCCAGCGAGCCGAACAACAACGCCACCACCACCTTCTGGAGAGGGATTGAGGGCTTCTCCATATCTCCCGCTGGAGGCGCGATGCAGTGGGCCGTATCCCAGGCCGCGCCCCTTCGGCGCATGCACATCCGCGGGGATATCGTGCTCCATCAGCACACCGGCTGGGCCAGCGGCGGATGGATGTCCGATGCCCTGATTGACGGCAAAGTCGATGCCGGGCCACAGCAGCAATTTATTTCCAGAAACACAGAATGGGGCAGTTGGAGTGGGTCCAATTGGAATATGGTTTTTGTCGGCGTCCCCCATCCACCAGTAGGGGAATGGCCTACGCCTCCCTATACCAAGGTCGCCGAAACCCCGATCGTGCGCGAGAAGCCTTTTCTTGAGGTCGACTCCGCCGGAAACATGAGCGTCCGTATTCCATCGCTGCGCAACAGGAGTGTGGGCATCACCTGGCGCCGAGGGACCACCCCAGGGAAAACGATACCCATCCGCCGTTTTTATATCGCCCGGCCAGAGGTGGACACGGCCGTCACCATGAACGCCGTACTCGCCAAAGGTATGAATTTGTTACTCACCCCAGGCATCTACAAATTGACGGAAGCGATCCGTATCACCCGGTCGGATACCGTAGTTCTGGGACTTGGCTTTGCCACCCTGCAGCCGGTTAACGGCACCGCTGCCATGACCACAGCAGACGTCGACGGAGTGATCGTTGCCGGCCTCCTGTTCGATGCTGGAGTGCAACAATCACCGGTGCTATTGCAGGTGGGACCGGATGGCAGTAAAGCGCGGCACATACGGAACCCTATCTCTCTGCATGACGTTTTCTTTCGTGTCGGCGGGGCTGGCGTAGGCCGGACGCTGGTCAATCTGGAAGTAAACAGTAGCGATACCATCATCGATCACACCTGGATCTGGCGCGCCGATCACGGCTCGGGCGTAGGCTGGTCGAGCAATACGAGTGCCAACGGTCTCATCGTCAACGGGGAGAACGTCACCGTCTACGGTCTATTCGTGGAACATCATCAGCAATTTCAAGTGCTTTGGAATGGAAACCATGGACGAACTTATTTCTACCAGTCCGAGATTCCCTACGATCCGCCGGATCAGGCCAGCTATACCAGCGCGCCCGGCGCCAACGGCTGGGCTTCCTACAAAGTGTCGGATGCTGTGACCAGCCATGAGGCCTGGGGCCTCGGGATCTATAGTGTATTTCTGCGTCCGCACGTTGTGCTGACCCGGGCCATAGAAGTGCCGAAGACCCCTGGCGTGCAGTTCCATCACATGATCACGGTGGCTCTGGGCGATCTTGGCGAAATCAGCCATGTCATCAACGACACCGGCGAAGCCACTTCCATTCACCCTCGGGTGACACCCAAAGTCACACTTTATCCCTAGGGCCAAACGCTTAAACGGCGACTCTCATCCAGAGCCTTACCGATGCCTCCCCCCGAAGACGCGGTAAGTTTCTGTGAAGAGAGTCGCCCAAGATGGAAGGGAACCGAGCATTTGGTTTTAGGCTTGCGTCCCACGCCATCCATCGAACATCCAGATAGTGCCATCGCAGCTCAAGACGTTACAAACTTCTTAATGTCCTGTGGATAACTCCGTAGCCCAGCAGCCAGACCAAGAGGAACAGGACGGGTGCCCCACGTTCGCTTCTACCGTATTGGCCGGGGAACCCCCATTTCTATTCAGTTCTCAACGCCTGCGCCGGGTCGATGGACGCTGCCCGTCGCGCCGGAATAAACCCAGCCAGGGTCGCGGCCAGAATGAGCGTCAGGACTGATGTGAAGAGTGCGGCCGCATCGACGCCCTTGACCTCGTAGAGCTGTGCGCCAACCAACCGCCCGCACAGCAGCGCAATCGGAACTCCGATAGCCATGCCTACCGCCGCCTGGATCATCGCACCGCGCATCATCATCCCCGTCACCTCCGCGCGCTTTGCCCCCAGCGCCATGCGGATCCCGATCTCCGCAGTCCG
>Ga0182024_10011645_pt1 | contig 17607 bp, 16 predicted proteins | sample P32metaG_FD_120480 | JGI IMG/M metagenome (GOLD analysis project Ga0182024, IMG submission 120480) | Permafrost microbial communities from Stordalen Mire, Sweden - P3-2 metaG (Illumina Assembly) | ecosystem: Environmental > Terrestrial > Soil > Wetlands > Permafrost | place: Sweden: Stordalen... | reverse complement strand
TCAGCGATTCCGGGGCGTGATGACGCGTTTGAAGCGTCGACGCTATAACTCAGGAAGCCCCTGAGGGGGGCCCGCCTCGAGCCGGCGCCAGGCTCGCGCGGGAGATCGCGATGCACAGGATTGCGTGACGTGTCACGTTTGGTGACCGCCAAGCAGCGTGCGGGTGATGCCAGGGCCGCCCCCGAGAGCCGGCCCACGGCGAGCGCCGGCAGCGTCGCGCCCATCTGGGTCCTGAACATCTGCATGGCCGTCGCGGCGGCGGTCATCTATGTGGCCGGCATCGCACCATTGCGCCGGCCAGGCGGGGTGGCGATCCTCTCGATCGCATTGCTGGTGATCGGATTCGCCGTCGCCGAGTGGTGGCGCGTCTTCATCCACTTCCGCCAGGAGGCTCAGTCGTACTCGCTGAGCGAGATCCCGCTGGTCATCGGCGTCTTCGCGCTCGCCGGAGACCCAGGAGAGCTGGTTCTCGCTCGAGTCCTCGGCGCAGCCATCGGACTCGGTCTGCTTCGCCGGCAGGAGCCTATACGGCTCGTCTTCAATCTCGCCAGCTTCGCGATCGAGACCGAGACGCTGCTCCTCCTCGTCAATCACATCTCCGGCACAACCGCGACCAGCTGGGTCGTATGGCTGTGGGTGCTGCTCTTCATGTCGATCGCATCGCTGCTGGGATTCGCGCTCACCGCGATCGCCATCTCCCTGGCGGAGGGCCGGCAGTCACACCGGCAATGGCTCCAGCCGATCGTCATCGTGCTCATCGGCGGTTTCGCGAACTGCAGCCTCGGACTGGTGATCGTCGCGCTCGGCGGAAGCAATCCGCCGATGCTGCTCCTGCTGCTGACGCCGCTTTCCGCAATCGTCGCCGCGTACGTGCTCTACACGCGCGAACATCAGAAGAACCAGCGGCTCAAGAACCTGTACACATCGAGCGGCATGCTCCAACGCGCGAGCTCCGGCGGCGCGGCGATTCCAGAGTTGCTCGACCATTACTGCAAGGTGTTCCGAGTCGACACCGCGATGGTCTCATTGCTGCCGGTCGCGACCGGAACCGGCTCGTCGCGCACGATCAGCACCAGGCGCGGCGTGCGCGACGCTGTCGACATGGTGCTGAGCGCCGAGCAGCTGGAGCGACTCCTTCCGCTGCTCGATGAGACCACGTCGTCGTACGTCGATGCGGGTTTCGAGGTCGTCCAGCGCGGCGTGATCATCACCCCATCGACGTCGAACCTCGAGCTGCGCCAATGGCTCAGTGAGCAGGGCTTTCGAGACGCGATGGCGACGCTCCTCCAGGGTGAGGGCACGCTGCTCGGAGCCCTCGTCGTCGCCAACCGGCTGAGCGACCTGGGCAGCTTCAACAGCGACGACGTCCGCGACTTCGACGCCTACGCCGCGCAGATCACCGTTGCGGTGCAGAACACCAGCCTTGGCGACCGCCTCCACCGCCAGGCGTTCTACGACACGCTCACCGGTCTCTCCAACCGCGCGCTGTTCATGGACCGCCTCGAGCATGCGCTCACGCGCCGCGAGCGCCACGGTGAGTCATTGGCGGTGCTGTTCCTCGACCTCGACAACTTCAAGGAGATCAACGACAGCCTCGGACATGTCGCCGGCGACGAGCTGCTCGCCCGCGTTGCCGACAGCCTGAAGACGGTGTTGCGTGCATCGGACACGCCGGCGCGATTCGGCGGCGACGAGTTCGCCATCCTCGTCGAGGAAACCGCCGATCGCGAGGACACGCTCCGTGTGGTCGATCGCGTCGAGTCGGTGTTCAAGTCTCGATTCAAGATCGCCGGGCGTGAGGTCACCATCAGCGCGTCAATCGGCGTCGCGGTCACGGCGTCCCGAGACATCTCGGCGGAGGAGCTCGTCGGGCGCGCCGACGTCGCGATGTACCGGGCCAAGCTCAAGGGCAAGGACACGTCGGAGATCTTCGAACCCGGGATGCAGGACGTGGTGGCGCGCCGCCTCGAGGTGCGCACCGACCTCGAGCGCGCCATCGACGACCGCGAGCTGGTGGTCCTCTATCAGCCGATCGTGGACATGGCCTCGAGCACGCCGGTCGGCGTCGAAGCATTGGTGCGCTGGAAGCATCCGCGCTGGGGCATGGTCGGGCCGGCCGAATTCATCGGCATCGCCGAGGAGACGGGCATCATCCGCGAGCTCGGCCTCCACGTCCTCGAAGTGGCGTGCAGGCAATGGCAGGCGTGGCACGTCGGCCTCGACGATGAGCCGACGGTGACCATGAGCGTCAACGTGTCGCCGCGCCAGCTGCGTCACCCGGACTTCGTCAAGGATGTGAGCCGCATTCTTGTCAAAACCGGGCTCCTCCCCTCGCACCTCACACTCGAGATCACCGAGAGCTTCATGGTCGACGACCCGGCGAGCGCGCGCGCACGCCTGCACGAGCTCAAGACGCTCGGCGTTCGCATCTCGATGGACGACTTCGGCACCGGCTACTCGTCGCTGGCATCGCTCCAGGACCTGCCCCTGGACATCCTCAAGATCGACAAGCTGTTCGTCGACCATGTCGCCGAAGATCCACGCCGGACGGCATTCGCCCAGGCGATCATCCGGATGGGCAAGACGCTCGGGCTCGGCCTCGTTGCCGAGGGCGTCGAGAACGCCGACCAGGCCGAGCGGCTCCAGAGTCTCGGGTGCCGCTTCGCCCAGGGCTTCTACTTCTCGCGACCGGTGCCGGCGGAGGAGATCCAGAAGATGCTGCTGGCGTCGCACGCCATCCGCGTTGCCGGGGGACGCTGGGTCCAGCCCGAGCCTGCCGATTCACGCGCGCGGCTGCGCGTGCTCGAGAGCGCCTAGTTCAGAAGATCGCGTCGATGCGCGCGAGGACGTCCGGGGTGAGCTTGTCGAGCACGTCGAGCGCCCCGAGATTCTCTCGGACCTGCTCGACACGACTCGCACCCGTGATGACCGTCGAGACGTGTGGGTTGGATGCGCACCAGGCGATCGAGAGCTGCGCGAGGCTGGTCCCGAGCTCGCGTGCGATCACACCGAGCTCACGAACGCGCCGGTTGGCGTCCGCGTTGGTCACATCCGCCTTGAGCCATCCATAGCCGGGAAGTGCGGCGCGGCTGTCGGACGGAACGCCCTCGCTGTATTTGCCGGTGAGCAGCCCCGAGGCGAGCGGGCTCCAGGTCGTCAGGCCGAGGCCGATCCTGTCGTAGAGCGGGGCGAATTCCCGCTCGACCTTGTCGCGCTCGAAGAGGTTGTACTGCGGCTGCTCCATCACCGGCTTGTGCAGGTGGTGGCGATCGGCGATCTCCCATGCCTCGAGGACCGCCGTGGCACTCCACTCCGACGTGCCCCAGTACAGGGCGCGACCGGAGCTGATGATGTCGTGCATCGCCCGAACGGTCTCCTCGACCGGCGTGTCGGGATCCGGCCGGTGGCAGAAGATGAGGTCGAGGAAATCAAGTCCGAGACGGCGCAACGACCCGTCCACCGCGTGGAGCAGGTACTTGCGATTGAGCGTGTTGCGCATGTTGACCGATTCCTCGATCCCCCAGAAGAACTTGCTCGAGATGACATAGCTCTGCCGGGGCCAGCCGAGCTCCGCGATCGCCTCGCCCATGATCGTCTCCGATCGGCCGCCGGAATACACCTCGGCGTTGTCGAAGAAGTTGACGCCGGCGTCGTGCGCGGCCGCGAGGCAGTCGCGAGCGCTGCTGCCGGCAAGCTGAGGGCCGAAACTGACCCACGATCCAAACGAGAGAACGCTGACCTGAAGCCCCGAGCGGCCAAGGTGCCGATACTGCATCTCCATGACGCACGAGAATAGAGCCCTGGGGAGGGGTCGCGGTGCGCGCCGGTCACGGTGAGCCAGATCGACACGCTCACCGGCTGGATCGCGGCGGCAGTGTTCGGCGTGGCCATCGCGTCGTCGCTGGTGAACCGCTGGCGGCTCTCCGCGGGGCGGAGCTTCTCGATGGGATGGTTCCGAGCCCACAACTGGCTCGGCGCGGTCGCCACGGTGGCGGGGATCGCACACTGCCTGTCGTCGGTAACCCGGACCACGCTTCCCGCGGGCGAAGAGATCGGCATCTGGGCCGGAGCCGCGGCGGTCGGCCTGCTCGTCCTCACCGCCTTCGCGGGCAGCGGTCTCTCCGGCGCGAAACGCGACTCCCGGCGACGCATCCGGCGCAACCACGTCGCCACCATGTTTGCGGTCCTCGCGGTGGGGATCGTGCACACCGCGCTGAACGGGCCGCTGGCGGGCAGATGACCTGGCTGCGAAGCTCGGACCCGCGTCGAACAGGACTCTGGCAAGATGGACCTCCGCAGCCGCCGGCTTGTGATATGGACCTGATGCGCGATCGTGGGAGGCACGCCTGATGACCGAGACCACTGAGGCTGCTGCTCCTCCCGGCGCGGGCGACAAGCCGGCCGCTCCAGCTCCCCCAGCGAGCGAGCTCGATCCGCGTCGCTGGCTCGCCCTGGCGAGCGTGATGACCGCGCTGTTCATGGTGCTGCTCGACGTCTCGATCGTGAACGTTGCGATCCCGGCGATCCGTTCCAACCTCGCCGCCAACAACGCCGACATCCAGTTCGTCATCGCCGGCTACGGCCTCGCCTATGCGGTGCTGCTGATCACCGGCGGTCGACTTGGTGACATCTTTGGCAGAAAGCGGTTGTTCATCATCGGGATGTCGGGGTTCGTGATCGCGTCTGCACTCTGCGGCCTCGCCCAGACCGCGATCATGCTCGACCTCTCCCGAGTGCTCCAGGGCGCGATGGCGGCGATGATGTATCCGCAGGTCCTCTCGGTCATCCAGGTCACCTTCCCACCCCAGGAGCGCGCCAAGGTTTTCGGATTGGTCGGCGCGGTGATCGGCATCGCGACCATCACGGGACCACTCGCCGGTGGGCTGATCATCCGCAACGACATCACCGGCGGATCCTGGCGGTGGATCTTCCTGGTCAACCTGCCGATCGGGATCGCCGCGCTCATCGCGGCGACCCGGCTGATCACCGAGTCTCGCGCGCCCAATGCGACGCGTCTCGACGTCGGCGGGGTGATCCTTGCCACTGCGGGAATCCTGCTGCTGGTCTACCCGCTCGTCGAGGGGCAGGTCGCCGGATGGCCCGCCTGGACGTTCATCTGCATGGCGATCAGCCCGGTGATGCTCGTGCTCTTCGTCCTCTACGAGCGATCCCTGCCCTCGACACGGTTTCCCCTCGTGCAGCTCTCGCTGTTCCGGATCAGATCGTTCGCAGTCGGCGTCGCCATCTCCGCAGTGTTCATCGCCGGCATTCCCGCGTTCTTCTTCACCTTCAGCCTGATGGTCCAGGTCGGCCTGGGATTCAGCGCGCTCAATGCGGGCTTGACGACGATCCCATGGAGCCTCGCCTCCGCCGTCGCCTCCGCGATGTCCACGCGCGTCGCGCCGCGCCTGGGCAAGTACACGATCGCAATCGGATCCACGCTGCTCGTGATCGGCATGCTCGGCGTGATCGGAACCCTGCACCTGCAGGGCATCAAGGTCACCGGGTGGGATCTGATCCCGTCATTCGTGGTCAGCGGGCTCGGTCTGGGAACGGTGATCGCGCCGCTGCTCAACATCATCCTGGCGGGCGTGCCGGGCCGGGACGCCGGTTCGGCATCCGGCGTGCTCACGACCTTTCAGCAGCTCGGTGGCGCCATCGGTGTCGCCGTTGTCGGCGTGGTCTTCTTCGGGTTGCTCTCGAGCCGAGCCGCGGACTCGATCGCGACCGTGACCCCGCAGCTCCAGTCCCAGCTCGCCGCAGCAAACCTGCCGGCACCGGCGGCGCAGGCCGCGATCTCGACGTTCACCACCTGCTTCAAGGAGCAGGCGTCCTCGAGCGATCCAACAGCACCCCCTCCCGCGCAGTGCAAGACAACGGGATCGGGACCGGTGCAGGCTGCATTCGCCAGCGCTGCTCAGACCGCGCTCGGACGCGATTTTGTGTCGTCGGTCGAGCGCATCCTCTTCTTCAACGTCGGCTTCTGGGCGCTCACCGGAATCCTCTCGATGCTGCTGCCCCGGGCGCGACGGCAACCCGTCGCCGGAGCCGCGCAGGCCGCCTGACATGAGGACGGGCTGCCAGTCCTCGAACGAGGTACCGGCAGCCCGCGGGGGAGACTAGCTTGCCAGGCCGTGGCTCACGTTGGAGAAGACGTTGTTCACGTTCTTGCCCAGCGTGGTGAGGATGACGATGACGACGATCGAGATGAGAACGAGAATCAGCGCATATTCGACCATGCCTTGACCTTCCTGGTTATCCCGGAGCTTTTCCACCAGCTCACGGATGCGTTCCCCGACCGCCAGAACCCTGTTGCCCATTTTGATATCTCCGATAAAGACATTCCCCCGACTCGCGAGGCGACAACATCAGAATGGGCTCCGACCTCAAACCCTTCCGGAAAGCCTGGTAACAGGAAGTCGCACAACGACTCGCGTTCCACCAACGTATTCGTCATCGAGTGTGATGGTGCCTTTGTGGGCCGCAACGATGGCGGCACAGATCGCCAGCCCGAGGCCGGCACCACCGGTCTTCCTGGACCGCGAGACGTCGCCGCGCGAAAACCGCTCGAAGATCACCGGACGGAGCGGCGCCGGGATTCCGGGCCCGCTGTCGGTGATGGAGACGACACATGTCGCCGATGGAGGCCGCGTGAGTGCGACCGCGACGCTTCCGCCTCTGGGCGTATAGCTGATCGCGTTTTCGAGCAGGTTGTCAAAAAGGCGGCCCAGCAAGAGAGCATCACCCTCGATGACCCCCTCGCAGTCCAGCTGTTCGGTCAGCACCACGCCGAGCGTCGTCGCGTGTCCTTCCCATCGAGCGAATGCCTCCTCGAGCACATCACTGATGTCGATCCGCGAGATCGAGGTGATCAGCCCGCCGGCGTCGCCGCGCGACAGTGTCAGGAGGGATTCGGAGATCTTCACGAGGCGTCGCGTGTTCTTGAGCGCGAGCTTCACGGTTGCGGTGAGCTCGTCGGGGGTGCGGGGCTGCAGCAGCGTGATCTCGAGATCGCTCTGGAGTGCCGACAGGGGGTTGCGCAGCTCGTGGGCGGCATCCGCGGTGAACCTGCGCAGCTGTTCTGCGGTTGCCATCTGAGCCCGGTCGCGAGCGATCAACGACCGGACCGTCAGCTCGCTCAGGCACGCCGTGACAACCACGGCGACGAACTGGAATTTGGCGGTCAGTGGGTCGATCGCGCCGGTGAGCGCGGTGATCATGGTGATGAGCACGGCGGCGGCGGTGATCAGCGCCGCATAGGGGGTCGGCAGCAGCCAGGTGGCGAAGAGCACCGCCAGCAACAGCATCCCGCCGAGGGTCGGGTTGTTCGGAACTGCGATCTCGATGACCAGAACCACTGCGAGCATCGCCGTGCAGCCGAGGAACAGGATCACGCGACCGAACAGCGGAGCAGGCTGGCGAGGGCTGAACGCGTCGCGGCGCTTGATCGCGGAGCTCATCGCAGCGCGGCAGCGTCGCCGCTGATCAGGCGGTAGCCGATGCCGCGGCAGGTCTCGATCAGCACCGACGCGCTCGCCGCCTGCAGCTTGCGACGCACCTTGCCGGCGTACACCTCCACCAGCCCGGACTCGACGGTCTGCGCGTCACCCCAGACCGCATCGTGGATCTGTTCCTTGCTCAGCACCTGGGCGGGGTGGCGGAGGAAGAGCTCGAGGATCTCGTACTCGCGGCGGGTGGTGGGCACCACGTCGGCACCGACCATCACCTGACGGGCGGCGCTGTCCATGGAGAGATTGCCCGCCTGGAGGACCTCGAGCCTCGGGGTGATCCGGCGGCGGCTCAGGGCCCGCACGCGAGCGAGGACCTCTTCGAAGTGAAACGGCTTGGCCAGGTAGTCGTCGACACCCGCGTCAAAACCGGCGAGGCGGTCCTTGACGTCGTCGCGGGCGGTGAGCATGAGAATCGCCGTCGGCGCCCCCTGGAGGCGAAGGTGGCGGCAGAGACCGATGCCGTCGACGTCGCCACCGAGCATCACGTCCAGGACGGCGACGTCATAGGCGAGGCCGGAGCGGAGGGTCTCGATCGCCTCCTCACCGCTCAGGGCGACGTCGACCGAGATGCCGGCCTCGGCCAGCCCGCGAGCGAGGCTGCCGGCAACCTCCGGTTCGTCCTCGACGACGAGTACACGCATGGCTGGATCGTAGGCAGCGATCCCGGCCGGCACCGGCTTCGCGAGTGACTCGATACTTGCTCGGATGAAGGACGTCATCGCGGCTGAGGCCGACCTGGCCATCCGGCTGGTTCGAGATCGGGACGACGACTACGCCCGCCTCGTGGACTGGCGGAACAGCCCGCATGTGAGGGAGTGGTGGGACCCGGACGAGCCGCCGGTGACGAGGGATCGCGTGATCGAAGAGCTGGGGCTGCGCGGTGGCGGGGATGGCCAGACGATCTCGTGCATCATCGAGCTGGCCGGCGAACCGGTCGGCTTCATCCAGTTCTATCCCTGGGCCGCCGAGGAGGCCTACCTGGCCGAGGTCGGGCTGAGCCTGCCGGAAGGGGCGTGGGGGCTCGACATCTTCATCGGCGACAGCGGGCTCGCTGGACGGGGGATCGGGGCGCGGGCGGTGAGGCTCCTCTCCGACCACCTCTTCGCCGACGAGTCGGCGACCGTGGTGGCGCTCATCACCGAGGCCACCAACGCCCGATCCCACGCCGCCTACCGGCATGCCGGGATGCGGGTCGCCGGCGAGCCCTTTCTCGACACCGACAGCCGCGCCGGTCAGCGGGTGGAATCGATCCTCATGATCCGCGAACGGCCCGACGGAACAGCTGGCGGGCGATGATCTCGCGCTGCACCTCGGAAGCGCCCTCGTAGATCCGCGTGCCGCGGACGTCGCGGTAGAGGTGCTCCAGGAGATGTCCGCGCTCGAGGGCCCTGGCGCCATGCACCTGGATCGCAACGTCGATCGCCAGCATCGCCGTCTCGGTCGCGAAGAGCTTCGCCATCGCAGCGGCCTCGGTGTTCGGCGTGATCCCCGCGTCGTGCGCTGCGGCAGCCGAGTGGACCAGGAGGCGCGACGCCTGGACCCGGGTCGCGACGTCGGCAAGCTGATGGCTGACCCCCTGGAGCGCCGACAGCGGGTGGCCAAAGGCCTGGCGTTCGGCGGCGTGGGCGACCGCGGCGTCGAGTGCCGCCTGAGCCATGCCCACAGCGCAGGCGCCGACGCTGGGACGGAAGAGGTCGAGGGTCCGCATCGCAACGCCGAAACCGTGGTCGATCTCGCCGATGACGTTCTCCGCAGGCACCGCGACGCCGTCGAATCGCAGCCGGCCGATCGGGTGGTCGGCGACGAACGGGATCGGGTCGCCCGAAAGCCCCGCGCTCTCCCGTGGCACGGCGAAGGCGGTGATGCCCCGGGAGCCGGCACCATCGGTGGTCCGCGCGAAGACCGTGTAGATGTCGGCATCCGGCGCGTTGGAGATGAACACCTTCTCGCCGCTGAGGCGGAACCCGGCGCCGTCGGGCTCGGCGGCGAGCGCCAGCGCCGCCACGTCGGATCCCGCGTCCGGCTCGGTGAGCGCGAAGGCGGCGACCGCTTCGCCCGCGGCGACCCGCGGGATCCAGGTGTCGACGACCGCGCTCCGACCGGCCGCCAGGATTGGATGGGCACCCAGTCCCTGAAGGGCGAAGGCGGTCTCCGCCGCCGTCGAATAGCGCGCGAGACCCTCGCGCACCAGGCAGAGGTTGAGCGCCGGGACCTCGCGACCGCGCTCCAGCACCTCGGGAACCAAGCCGTGAATGGAAAGGGCGGCAACGAGCTCGCGGTTGACCCTGCCCGGCTCACCGCCGTGCGCGATCGGCGCCAGGACGTCTCGCGCCAGAGCCTCGCTCCGGGCCAGCAGCTGGCGATGCGCGGCGGTCAGGTGGGCGTAGGTCGCGCTCACGTGATGACGGCGATGCCGACCAATTCGACCAGGGCGTTCGGGTCGAAGAGCCCTGCGACCCCGAGCACCGCCATGGCGGGGTAGCGGCGCCCGAAATGGGTCCGCCAGACGCTCCCGAGCTCGCTCATGGACGCGCGATAGGCGGCGAGGTCGGTCACGAAGATCTGGAGCGAGACGAGATCGTCGGGCTGCCCACCGGCGGCGTGCAGGGCGGCGACGAGGTTCCGGGCGGCGAGGTCGAACTGCTCGACGATGGAGGCCCCGAAGATCGTCCCGTCCGGCGCCTGGGCGGTCTGGCCGCCGAGGTACACGGTCCGGCCCGCCGCCGCGACGACGGCGTGGGCATAGCCGATCGGCGCGGGGAGATCAGCGGCGGTGACGATCTCGTGCTCGGCGCTCATCGGCCCTCCCACCTGGGTGCGCGCCCCTCGGTCCAGGCTCGCTGAAATTCGGCGTGGTCGTGGCTGCCCATGAGCAGCGCCTGGGTCATGGCGTCGAGCTCGAGTGATCCGGGCAACCCCATGTCGAGCTCGCGGGTGAGCAGCACCTTGGTCGCCGAGTAGGCGAGGGCCGGCCCGTCAGACAGGCGTCGAGCCATGGTCAGGGCAGTTTCCGGGAGCGCCTCGTCGTCGACCACCGCGGTCGCGAGGCCGATCTCGAGGGCACGGCCGGCTTCCACCGTGTCGCCGAGCAGGAGCAGCTCGCTGGCCCGCCCAAAGCCGATGACCCGAGGCAGCAGGTACGCGGAGCCCATGTCGGCGCCCGCCAGCCCGGCCTTGGTGAACAGGAATGCGAAGCGCGCGGAGCGAGCCAGGAGGCGAATGTCCGCGGCGAGCGCGATCACCGCCCCGGCACCGGCCGCGATGCCGTTGACGGCTGCGATCACCGGCAGCGGGCACTCGCGAAGCGCCCGGACCACCGAGCCGGTCATGCGCGTGAATTCGAGGAGATCCCGGGAGCCCATCGACTGCAACGCGCCGATGATCTCGACGACGTCGCCCCCCGAGCAGAATCCCCGGCCGGTGCCGGTGATCACCACGACGCGGGCGTCGCTGCGGTGGGGCAGCTCGGTGAGCAGGTCGCGAAGATCGGCATAGACATCGAACGTGAGTGCGCCGAGCTTCTCCGGGCGTGCCAGCGTGATCGTGGCGACGCCCTCATCGACGCTGAAGTCGAAATGCTGCCAGCGTTCGGTGAACCCGGCGGATGCCCGGAACCGTGTCACGCCTCTCTGCCTCCTCGGTTGCCGGTGAGGGCGAGCCCGCGCAGCGCGCTCCGATCGATCTTGCCGGAGCCGGTCCGGGGCAGCGCAGCGATGAGGCGCACCTCGCGCGGAACCTTGTGGGGCGCGAGCCGCTCGCGAACGAATCCCTGCAGCGCCTCCGGGCTCGCCGCCGAGGCCGGCCTGAGCACCACCCAAGCCTGGCCGAACGTGAGCCCGCCGCGCTCGGCCGCGACCACCGCGCATTCGACGACATCGGGGTGACCGGCGATACAGCGCTCGATCTCGGCGGGCGCGACCCAGATGCCGCCAACCTTGAGCAGGTCGTCTGATCTGCCGCGATACGTGAAGTACCCCGCGGAGTCGCGCTCCACAAGGTCTCCGCTCATGACCAACCGGTTCGCATAGGTGTCCGCGGATGCCCCGGCGTCCTGCCAGTACATCAGAGCCGCGCTCTCCCCACGGACCCAGAGCCTGCCGATCTGCCCGTCCGCAAGCGGACGTCCGGCGTCATCGACAACCTCCGCCTGGTAGCCGGGGACGACCTCACCGATGCTCCCCGGTCGGACGCGGCCGGGGCGGTTGGAGATGTAGATGTGATACGCCTCGGACGATCCGATTCCGTCGAGCACCTCGATGCCAAAGGCCTCGTTCCAGCGGCGGTGGAGGGGCTCGGGCAGGGCCTCGCCGGCAGAGGCGCACAGGCGCAGGCAGCTCAGGTCCTGGGCCGCGGCGTCAGGGTGATCGAGCATCGCCTGCATCATCGTCGGCACATTGACCAGGATCGTCGGCCGATGCCGCGCGATCAGCTCGAAGATGAGCTCGGGCGTGGTTCTGTCGGCGAAGATCACGCCGCTGGCGCCGACACCAAAGGGAAAGAGCGCCGCGAGGTCTCGGGCATAGCCGAAGAAGAGCTTCGGCACCGGCAGGACGACGTCCTCGGGAAGGATGTCGAGCACGCCCTGCGCATATGCCTGGTGGCTGAAGACCGGGCTGCGCGTTGTGTGGACGCACGCCTTCGGCCTGCCGGTGCTTCCGGTGGTGAACTTCCAGATCGCGATATCGTCCTGCGCGATCGGGGCGGCGGCGAGGTCGGCAGGCTGGCGCGAGACCAGCGCGTCGAACGACACCTCGTCCTCGCGAAGGTCGCTGCCGGCGGCGGCCACGACGAGCAACCGCGCGCGCCCGCGGCTCGCAGCAGAGGCTTCGCGCATCCGGTCGAGGGTGCCAGCGTCGACGACCACCACGGTCGCGGCCGTGTAGTCGAGGTAATACGTGTAGTCCTTGGGCTGCAGGAACGTGTACACCTCGGCGGTCACCGCCCCGATCTTCTGCACCGCGTACCAGGTGGCGACGAACTCCGCCGAGTCGGCCAGGGCGAGGAGCACCCGCTCGTGAGCCTGGACGCCGAGCTCGAGGAGCGCGTTGCCCACGCGGTTGGTGAGGGCGGAGAGCTCGGCGTAGGTGCAGCTCCCTGCCGGCCCGGTGAGCGCCGTTCGTCCTCCGCGCCCCTCGGTGACGTTGCGATCCAGGAAGGCGGTGGCCAGGTTCACGCCGGGCTCCGTGCCGGCGGCGCTCACGTCCGCGGCTCTGCCTCGACCTGTGCGCGGATCAGGTCGACCAGGAGGCGGCTCAGCGTGCCGAGCGTCTCGTCACCCTCGGCCGCGGTTGCCTCGGCGGGCGCGCCGCAGTAGGCGCGGTCCATCCCCATGGCGAGGAAGTCGGTCTGACCTGCCGCCATGGCAGCGGGCATGTCCAGCGAATAGGCAGGCAGCCGGCGCATGGTCTCGGCCTCGACCAACTCAGGGCGCCTGGCGAGCACGAGGGATGTCTCGTAGCGTCCGGCGTGGGCAGCGCCGCTCCTGAACTCCGGGGTCAGCTGCTCGGCGACGGCACGTCGGGTGAGATCCAGAAAGCCAACCTTCGCATCATCGGCGGCCCGGCGCAGCGTGGTCACCTGGGCGGGTTCGAAGTGGCTGTTGACGATCACGAGGTGGCGGAAGCCCTGGGCGCGAAGGGATGCGCAGACCTCGACGACCATGGCGTGCAGCGTGCCCTCGCTGATCGTCACCGCGCCGGTGAATGCCGCCGAGTAGCGGGTCACGCCGAAGGCGATCTCGGGCAGCACCAGCGCACGCACCGCGCGGTCGTCGGCGAGCGCCATGGCCGCGCGCTCGCAGATCGCGGCCGAGATGATCGAGTCCGTGCCGAGCGGTGCGTGCGGGCCGTGCGGTTCGACCGCACCGACGGGCAGGAGCAGCACCGGCACCGGCCCGCTGTCGAGCAGCGCTCGCGCGCGCGGCGAGGTCAGATCGGCGAAATAGATCGACGCAGGCATGCTGAGGACGCCACATTCACGGCGTTCCACACTTTACAGTTGCGCCCAGACTCACATGCGAATTGCGGTTGTCGGGGGCGGGCCGGGCGGACTCTACTTCGCGGCGCTCACCAAACAGCTCGACCCGACCCACCAGGTCACCGTGTGGGAGCGCAACGCCGACGACGATACCTTCGGGTTCGGCGTGGTCTTCTCGGATGAGACGCTCGGTGGTATCGAACATGCCGACCCGGCGATCCACGAGGCGATGTCTCGCGAGTTCGCGAGATGGGACGACATCGACATCCACTACCGGGGACAGGTGATCACATCGGGCGGGCACGGATTCGCTGCGATGAGCCGCAAACGGCTGCTCCAGATCCTGCACGCACGCTGTCGCGAGCTTGGGGTCACGCTGCTCTTCAACAGCGAAGCACCGCCCGCCGGCGAGCTTGCCGCAACGCACGACCTGGTGGTTGGCGCGGACGGGGTGAACTCGTCGATACGGAGCCGGTACGCGGCGACGTTTCGACCAACTCTCGACGTGCGCCGCTGCAAATTCATGTGGCTCGGGACCGACCTCGTCTTCGACGCGTTCAAGTTCTACATCGTCGAGACGCCGCACGGCATCATGCAGATTCACGGGTACCCGTACGACGCGACCGGGAGCACGTTCATCGTCGAGATGAACGACGCGGTCTGGCGCGGCGCCGGTTTCGAGCCGCTCGCCGCCCGCGAGTTCGATCCGGGTGAGAGCGATATCGCCGCCATTGCGGAGATACGGCGGCTGTTCGCGCCAATCCTCGACGGCCACGCGGTGCATGCGAACAACTCGAGGTGGATCAGTTTCACCACAGTGCGCAACGAGTGCTGGCATCACGGCAACGTCGTGATCCTCGGTGATGCCGCGCACACCGCGCACTTTTCGATCGGGTCGGGTACGAAGCTCGCCATGGAGGACGGGCTCGCGCTCTCCGCGTGCCTGCACGAGAACGAGAGCGTGGCGCGGGCGCTCGAGGCATACGAGGCGGAGCGCAAGCCGGTGGTTGTGTCGACTCAACGAGCTGCGCAGGCGAGCCTCGAATGGTTCGAGAATCTCGGACAGTACGTCCACCAGGATCCGATGCAGTTCGCGTTCAACCTCCTGACGCGGAGCCGCCGGGTCACGTACGACAACCTGCGCCTGCGCGACCCGGAGTTCGTGCGCGAGGTCGACGTCTGGTTCGCGGCTCAGGGCGAGGCACAACCAACGCGACTCGATGCGGCGGCGACCCCACCGATGTTCCAGCCCTTCCGGTTGCGCGACCTCGAGCTGAAGAACCGGGTCATCGTCTCGGCGATGGACATGTACTCAGCGGTCGACGGCATGCCCAACGACTTCCACCTCGTGAACACGGGAAGCAAGGCGCTGGGAGGAGCGGCCCTGGTGATGACCGAGATGGTGTGCGTCTCAGCTGCGGGTAGGATCACGCCGGGTTGCGCGGGGATGTACGCACCGGAGCACGAGCCCGCCTGGCGGCGCATCGTCGACTTCGTGCACGAGCGGACCGGGGCGCGCATCGGACTGCAGCTCGGACACTCGGGGCGCAAGGGGTCGACGCGGCTGATGTGGGAGGGCATGGACGAACCGCTCCCGGAAGCCAACTGGGAGGTCATCGCGCCGTCGCCCGTTCCGTATTCACCCGCCAATCAGGTGCCCCATCAGCTGACCACCGACGAGATGGTCGATATCCGCGACCAGTTCGTCCACGCGGCCGAGGCCGGCGAGCGTGCCGGGTTCGATATTCTCGAGCTGCACTGCGCGCATGGATACCTCCTCTCCAGCTTCATCTCGCCGATCTCGAACCAGCGAACCGATGAGTACGGTGGATCGCTCGAGCACCGCCTCCGGTATCCGCTCGAGGTCTTCGACGCGATGCGCGCCGTATGGCCGGCGCACAAGCCGATGACCGTGCGCATCTCCGCGACGGACTGGTCTCCCGGGGGCATCGACGCCGACGACGCCGTGGTGATCGCTCGCGCGTTTGCGGCGCACGGAGCCGATGCAATCGACGTCTCGACCGGGCAGGTCACCAATGACGAGCGGCCGGCCTTCGGCCGTTCGTATCAGACGCCATACGCGGACCGCATTCGCAACGAGGTCGGTATCGCAACCATCGCGGTCGGGGTCATCTCGTCGTATGACGACGTCAACTCATTGATCCTCGCCGGCCGGGCCGACCTCTGCGCACTTGCGCGCGCCCACCTGTACGACCCGCAGTGGACGCTCCACGCGGCGGCCGACCAGGGCTATGTCGGACCCGGTGCGGAGTGGCCGGATCCCTTCAAGGCCGGCAGTCGCAAGCCACAGGGAGGTCGGAGCGACGGCCCGAAGCCCAGGCTGCAGCTCATCCGCGAGGGTGCGGCGCAGACACGCCACAGCCGCTGGCGGCCGCACTGAGCAGGACGCGAAGTTTCGTGGAAGTGTTCCAGTTTCGCTGAGTCACGCGCACCCCGAGCGCACGCTCCCAGTCGGGCAGCGTCGAGCCCATGATCCCGTTGGGAAGGCGCACGTAGATCACCCGCTTGCCGAATGCGAACTCGTCTGGCGAGAAGGCAGTTTGGCCAAGAGCGGCCTTCTTCGCCGCGGCCGGCTCCGCACTCAGAAACGCGACATGCAGTTCCTGAGGCGCAACGCCGCGCGTGACGAAGGGATTGGCGTCGACGGCCGTGACGAACTCGGTCGCGGTGCGAACCAGCACGGAGGCGTCCACGCGGAAGTCGCTGCGGATGCGCTTCGAGATCTCCTCCTCGATCGCTGCGGCGTTGCGCTGTCCCGACAAGAAGACCGCATTGCCGCTCTGCACGTGGGTGCGAACCTCCGAGTACCCGAGCGATTCGAGCAGGTTGCGAAGATCCAGCATCGCGATTCGTTTGGCACGGCCGACGTTGATACCTCGTACCAGCGCGACCCACGTCTGGCTCATGACCCGGCAACCCGTGAACGAGCGTTCATCGCGGTGGCGAGGCTGTCGAGGAACCATGTGCGCTCGCGGACCAGGAAGAAGAGGTGACCGCCCCTGAAGGTCACGAGCTGCGACCCGGCGATGCCGCGTCGCATCACCTCCGCCTCACGAAGCGGGGCGATCTTGTCCTTGCGCCCGTGCAGGATGGTGGTTGGGACATGGATCTCGCCGAGGCGGTCGATGCAGCTGTAGGCACGCGATGCCTCTCGCTGCCGGGAGAAGGCGTACCGCGGCTGAGGGTACTTCCCGCGGTACACCAAGCTGCTGAGCACGCTGAGCATCTCCATGCGCGACATTGAGCCGTCGAGCCTCGCCGACGCCCTCGTGCTCACCAGCACGAGCCGGGCGACACGGTCGGGGTGATCGAGCGCCAGGTCCAACGCGATGCGGCCGCCCATGGAGATCCCGACGACCGTCGCCCGGCTCATGCCAACGGCATCCATGAGCGCGTCGGTGTCGTTGGACATCATCGGGATCGTGTAGGGCGCGTCCGGTTTGTCGGTGCGTCCGGCACCGCGGTTGTCGAACGCAAGCACATGGTGGGTCTGCGCGCAGAAGTCGGTGAGCCACCCCCACTGTGAGATGTCGCTGGCGAGACCGCCGATCAAGACGACTGGATCGCCCGATCCATGCAGCTCGTAATACATGTCGATGTCGCCGGCGTGTGTGACCGGCATGGTCAGCGCGACCCCGTTGTGCTGTGGCTCAGATCCTCTTCGATCCCGCGCGCGGCGGCGAGCAGGTGGGGCAGAAACTCGCTACGCACCAGGTCGGGGCTCCCGCGGCTCACCGGCGACGAGACGTTGACGGCGGCGATCACGCGTCCAGAGGAATCGTTGATCGGCGCTGCGATCGCCCGGAAGCCCTCCTCGAGCTCCTCGTCGACGAACGCCCAGCCCTGCTCGCGAACCAGGAGCAACTCCGCGCGCAGCGCCGGAACGTCGGTGATGGTGCGCGCCGTGAGCCGGCGCAGTTCGACGGTCGCGAAGTACCCGTCGAGCCACTCGTCGCTCTGGCCCGCCAGCAGCACCCGGCCCATCGAGGTCGCGTAGGCGGGGAACCGGGTGCCGACACTGATGGTGATGGTCATGATCCGGCGGGTCGGGACACGCGCGACGTAGACGACGTCATCGGCGTCGAGCACCGAGACCGAC
>Ga0182024_10011644_pt1 | contig 17608 bp, 17 predicted proteins | sample P32metaG_FD_120480 | JGI IMG/M metagenome (GOLD analysis project Ga0182024, IMG submission 120480) | Permafrost microbial communities from Stordalen Mire, Sweden - P3-2 metaG (Illumina Assembly) | ecosystem: Environmental > Terrestrial > Soil > Wetlands > Permafrost | place: Sweden: Stordalen... | reverse complement strand
GAATCCATACGGAGATGGCAACTGGCGCAGACGGGGTCGGCCCGGTGTGATTCCATCTGCTGACGCAGAGTTACCAGCGCATGGCCATCGGCGGCGTTCGCTTTGAGAATTGGAACATTGGGCGGCGGGGGTGGAGGCGGAGAGCCGAGAATGTTTCCCAGTATCCACTGGCCTCGCTTTGTGACGGACGTGCGATTGGCGTATGAAGTAACAGTGAGAACGCTGCCCTGCCCGAGCAATCCGCCGCGCTGCGGATTCGTCAGTGTCACGCGCCGGAATTCGGCGCCTTCCACGCCCGGTATGCCGTAATACCGGGCCAGGCGATCGTTCAGGTAGGTGTAATTGGCGCCGAGAAGGTCCATCACGCTGCGATTTTCAAGAAGGATCGATGCGAAGAAGAGTTTGGTTTCATTCAGAAATGCTTCGCCGAGCGCGTCATTGAAGCGCGGAAAATCGTTGTGGTCCGGAGGGTCGTTCCGAAGGTTCCGCAAATAGAGCCACTGGCCGGAAAAGTTCCGGATGAGTTCGTTCGAGCGACTGTCGGCCAGCATACGGACTATCTGGCTCTTCAGCACCGCATCGTCGGAGAGTTGGCCTTTCTCCGCCAGATCGAGCAGTTGATCGTCCGGCGTCGTGCTCCATAAAAAGAAGGACAGCCGCGATGCCAGTTCGAAATCGCCGATGCGATAAACGCTTCACGGAAGCACGCCTGCAGCAGTTCGCTCGATACGGAACAGAAAGGACGGCGATACAAGGATCGCTTCAACGCCTCGCAGTATAGCGTCATTAAAACCGGTTGACGCGCGGCCCTGCCGATAGAGAGCCATCAACGGATCGAGATCGGCGTTTGTCACTGTGCGGCGATACGCGCGCCGGGCTAGCGTTGCGAAGATGGACCGGGCGCAGGGCAGTTCGTCCGCGGCAGATGCTGGATGGCAGACAAACACGCGCGGCGCTTCGCCTCTGATTTGGATGGTAATCTGTGCCGCGGCTGCGAGGTAGCGTTCGAGCAGCGGCGATGAGACCCCGAGCGCGCTCGCAATGTTGTCGAAGCCGAAAGCGCTATCGTCTGGCGGGAGCATCGATTTGCCGTTGATATCGACGCCCAGCAGGTCATGGATTACGTTGGCGTATTCGGTGCGGTTCAGGCGGTGGATGGGAGCGGCGCCAGTATGGGGATGATCTGCCGCCGATTTATCGAGAGGGGCCTCGATCCATCGCGCCAGCGACTCTGTTGCTGAGGCGTTCGGTCTTGAGACCCCGGCTGGGGGCATTTCTCCGTCGTTCAGTTTGCGTAACGCTTTCTCCCAGATGGCTGGGTTCGCGCCCTCGGCTGCCGGATTTAGCGACTGGAAAGAGATCGACGCTGTTCTGAGTGAGTCGTTATGGCAGTTGACGCAGTACTCGTCGAGTAGCGCGCGTGGTGAGGCCGGAGCCTGTGATCGTGCGCCGCCTCCGAAAACGATGCAGACCGCTATTCCGATCACGGGAAATAGCTGTGAGCGCGTCACGTCTGTCCTCTCTCATGAAGTTTACACGTTTCGGCGTTGGACGGCGTTGGCATACGGATCGGTGGTCAATCGTCTGGCGCGGGACCGCCACTGACCGGAGCGACGCCAGGTCGTCATTTTTTTGGTGCCCCGAGTCGCGGCAGCGAACGCCGGCGCACAACGCAACCGCTCAAACAATGGCGTTTTGCCTCGTTCCTGTCAATCGGAGCCGAAGCCGGATGCGGCCAGTCGAATGCCCTTACTTTATCCGCCGGATCAACGGATTCGCGGCAGGAAGGGTTCTAAAGCATGACGCTTCGAAGGGTGAGCGTAGCGACAGCGCTGTTGTTGTCGAGCGTTTCGCTTGATTCGCAGACGCGCCCTGCGACGCCTGCACCGCCTTCGGTCACGGCGATCGCGGTTTCTCGCGTAGTGCCGGGCAGCTATGCCGGCGCCGACGCCTGCCGCTCCTGTCATAAGCCTGAGTTCCAGGAATTCAGCAAGACGTCGCACGCCACACTGCCGCAACAAAAGGACTCCGTCACTGGCTGCGAGATGTGCCACGGCGCAGGTAAGGCGCATGCCGACGCAGAACAAGCTGCTCATGGCGACGACGCGAAGACCGCCGCGGCCAGCAAGCTTATTTTCTCTTTCAACGCCAATCCGAAACAGAATTCCGAACGCTGCATGCATTGCCACGAAACAAGCAAGCAGCAGTCGCAGTTCGATCATTCAACCCATGCGACGCGCGGCGTCGGCTGCAACGATTGCCATTCGCCGCATCTCACCCAAGCGGCGGAAAGCCCATGGGGCGAACGCATACAGGGAGCGCAGGCGAAGTTTTTTTCAGTTCCTTCCCTGCCGGAAGAGAATCGCTGGCTCACCAGTAGTCTTTTGAAGAAGAGCCAGCCCGAACTTTGCTACAACTGCCATGGCGATGTCCGCGCGCAGTTCGCCCTGCCCATCCATCACCGGGTGCCGGAAGGCCTGATGAAGTGCACCGATTGCCATACGCCGCACGGAACGTCAAACCGCCACGAACTGACGCAATCGGGTTGGGAAACATGCACGCAGTGCCACGCGGAGAAGCGTGGTCCCTTTGTGTTCGAGCATGCCGCCGTCAAGGTGGAAGGCTGCACCGCGTGTCACACGCCGCACGGCAGCGTGAACAGGCAATTGCTGGCTCGACGCGAAGAACGGATGCTATGTCTCCAGTGCCATACGGCGCCGGCGGGCGTCAATGTGCCGCACAGCCGCATGAGTTTTCAGACCGAGGGCACATGTACGCGCTGCCACTCCGTCATCCATGGCTCGAATTTCGACGTCGACTTCCTGCACTGAGCGCATAGAGACCCAGACATGAAAACCACTCTATTAGCAATCGCGGCGATTACGGGACTCGCGCTGCCTCTGTTCGCGCAGGACGATCCGAAGCCGGTGGTAATCGGAGATTTCGATAACAGCGGATCTGTTACGGCGGGCTACAGGTTTACCAGCGTCGCCGGCTACCAGCCCATGTTCCAGCAGCTGTTCGATATGAACAGCGGATTCCGCGTGATGGATTTCAGCCTGTTCGGGCGCGCGAGTGAGGGCGCGACCCCATTCGCCGACAGCTATTCGCTGGTAGTGAGCGGCCTGGGCGGTGACCCGTTTACGACGGCTCAACTTACGGTGAAAAAGAAAAATCTCTACGATCTGCGTGTCGATTTTCGTCAGAGCCACTACTACTTTAATGAGAACGACGCAGCTGTCCTGCCGAATGGACTGGACGGTCTGACTTCCAACCATAACTGGGCGACTGTGCGAAAGATGGGCTCGATCAACCTTCTGGTACACGCCACCAATAATCTGCGGTTTAGTTTCGAGTACTACCGCAATACTCAGGATGGCGTGGTGGATACCACGCAGACCTTCGATTTCTTCGGCTCGCCATCGTCGTTCGGAAGCTTCGCGCGGGCCAATCCCTACTATCTGATCGCGCCTGTCAGCGATGCTTCGAATCGGGTGACCGGCGGTGTCGACTACACGCTGAAATCCTGGTCGCTGCACTACAAAATCGGCATGCAGAGTTTCCAGGAATCGATCAACGGTGGCAACGCTTCGACCGGCGAACGCAGTATTAACGTGGACGATCCGATCACGGCTAATGAACTTCTCACTACGGGAACCTGGACGGACTACCGGCGCCTGACGACTCCCGTCAGCGAGCTTTCGTGGAACGGAAAGATTCTACCTCGCCTCCGTTCGCACGGCAGCTATCTGGCCTATCGGTATTCGGGGCCAACGGCGCTCGACATGTCCGCCGATGGCAGTGCCAGGGGCGCGACCGGGTCGGCCACAGCCCCGTACTCGCTGTCGGAATCGTCACAGGGGTCCGTAACGGAGTCAAACCAGGTAGCGGAACAGGGCTTCAGTTACGAATTGAACAGCTGGCTGAGCGCCGACGCGAATTACAAATACTCGCGGTCCACGCTGGACGCAACCGCCAATTTTTTCAGCGTCTATAACGGAGCTACCGCCTCCGGCATTACAACGGACACCTGGGTCGTGGGCACGCACCTGTTCGACTACGACATGGTCGTCACGCCGGCATCATCGCTCACCGTACATATCGGCGTGACGTACCTCAAGAGTGACATCGAGTTTTTTGACGAGGGCGTTTCCGACCCGTTGCAATCGAAGCGGATGAAGTCGGTATGGCCGACACTCAGCCTTTACTATGAACCGTCGAAGAAATTCTCCATCCGCGCCGACGTGGACGAAATCAACAACGGAACCCCCTACACGCGCCTGTCGCCGCACACCGATGTGGGCAGCCGCTTTGTAGCCCGCTATCATCCGTTCGACAAGGTCTGGCTGGATAACACCACTACGATACGCGACAGCAAACAGCTCGACGCCAGCTTTGAGAGCACCGTGCGTACGAACGCAACCACGGCGACCTGGGATTTCAGCGACCGCCTGTCCGGATTTGGCGGCTTCAGCTACGACAGCTTTTTCGCGTCAGGCACCGTCGACTTTCTGCGCGGTCCGGCGCCCCTTACGAATCTCACACTTCTCGATCAAACTGTGGATCGCGTCTGGCAGGGCGGCCTTCGGGCTGTCCCCGTCAAGCGGCTTACGTTTGAATTCAGTGGCAACTATGTGCGGGTGACCGGCCTTGGGCAAGTGCAGGGTGAGTCGCCCCTCTACGGCCCGATGAAGTTCCCATATGCCGCCGGCTCGCTCTCTTATGACGTTCCGCAGGTGGGCAAACTGATCGTTCAGTTACAGCGCGCCTATTACTCGGAACAGATCGTGCCGGGAAATAATTTCAGTTCCAATATTTTACTGATTGCATGGAAAAGGAGCTTTTAGAATGCCGATAACAAAGTTTGCAGCGGGAGTTACGTTCTGTTTTCTCTCCGCCTGGGCCGGCTGGGCGCAGGGTGACGCGAAGGATCTGTTTCTCGATAAGTGCTCGGTCTGTCACGGTCCCGACGGGACCGGTAAGACAGCGAAGGGCAAGAAACTCAAGGTGAAGGACGTTCACCAGACTGCGGTAACGGAGTCCGAAGCCGATATGACGAAGATTGTCACCGAGGGCAAGGGCACGGATATGGATGCGTTCGGTAAGGATCTCACCGCCGCGCAAATCAAGGGACTGGTCGCTTATTACAGAAGTCTTGCAAAGTAGGCACAATGCCACTTTCAATCGTGCTCACGCTGATCGCGCTGGGTCTGGCTCTCGCGTTGTTCGTCGGCTTCCGTGCGAATATCACGCGGACGCGCGAGGGCAAGATGCTGGCGTTCGTCGCGCTGCTGGTCCTTCCGGTAGTCGCGGCCTGGAGTGGTTTCGATGAACATATGGAGCGCGCTACTTCCACGCAGTTCTGTCTCTCCTGCCATGTAATGTCGCAGTTCGGCCAGAGCCTTCATTACGACGATATAAGTTACATTCCGGCCCTGCACTATGAAAACAACTTCGTGCCCCGCGAGCACGCCTGTTACACCTGTCACACCGACTACGGGATGTTCGGGACCGAAAAGGCAAAGATTAACGGCTTGCACCACATTGTCGTGCAATACCTCGGGACGGTCCCGAAACCAGAGAACATCAGGCTTTATCAGCCTTTTCCCAATGCGACCTGTCTGCACTGCCATCTCGGGGCGCGCAAGTTCGAAGAGGTGAACGGTCACCACAAAATGCCGGACATGCTGGAAAAAGTCAAGTCCGGACAACTGTCCTGCATCTCGTCCGGGTGCCACGACACGGTTCACGAAGTGGGCGATCTCAAAGATGCAAAATTCTGGGGCGCGGTGCAGGGGACACAATCGAAATGACGGTTGAAGCTAAAATCCGCCGCGCCAGCCTGATTATTGCGGCAGGCCTTTTCCTGCAATTCCTGTCGCTGCTGCCGCTTCATCCATTGGCGTTTATTGCGTTTGTCGGAATCGGCGTGCCGGTGATGGCGGTTGGCGTGATCCTGTTCCTTCTCAGTTTGGTCAGCGACGCGGAACCTTCCGGCAAGTAGTCGCCGGTGATGAGGGATAATGTCCGCTGATAGCATCTGTAAGATATGACTCTTCCGTCAAGACGTGAATTCGTGGCGCTGGCCGGCGGCGGGTCGCTTGTAGCGCCCGCGGTCTTCGCGCAAAAAGGGGCGGTTAATGCCGCGCCCATTACAGGTTCGGTTGTGGTGGACCGCATCCGTGGGAATATCGGCGTGGAATGGAAAACCAATACTGTCGATTCGTTCAAGGCCGGCGACCCTGCGACGGCCGTGAAGGGAATCGTGACTACCACTATGGCGACTATGGACGTGCTGCGCAAGTCCGTCGCCGCCGGGGCGAACATGGTGATCACCTGCGAGCCCACGTTCTTCGCGAAGGCAGACAATCCGAATGCGCCCGCCGACCCTGTGCTCGCTGCCAAGCGGGATTTCATCCAGAAGAACGGTCTCGTAGTGTGGCGATTCAGCGATCACTGGCGGCTGCGCACACCCGATCCGCTGGCGCAGGGATTGTCCGATGAAATGGGATGGACAAAGTATCAGGCCGCCGATGACGCAACGCGCTTCACACTTCCGGTGATCACGCTGGATGCGCTGGCCGCCGATCTGAAGAAGAGACTCGGCGTACGCGGGGGAATTCGCGTGGTCGGCGATCCACAGACGGAGATCAGAAAAGTTGGACTGCTTACGGGGACAACGCCGCTCGCCGCGTCGCTTCGGACCATGCCAGCCGTGGACGCGATTGTTGCCGGCGAGGTGCGCGAATGGGAGTCTGTGGAATACGCGCAGGACACGGTGACGGCGGGAATCAGAAAAGGCATGATCCTGCTGGGACGCGTGGTGTCGGAGGAGCCAGGAATGAAACTATGCGCGGCATGGCTGCGAACATTCATCGGCGAAGTGCCGGTGACGTGGATTGCGACGGGTGACCCGTACTGGAGGCCGGTCTGATGGCCATCACTGCCGGAGAAGTACTCGATCGAATCAAAAAAAACCTCGGCGTGCCGTGGCAGGAAAACACCACGCGCGACACATTCAAAGCGGACGGTCCCGCGACTGAAGTGAAAGGGATCGCGACGACCGTCATGTCTACGTTCGACCAGATCAGGCGTGCGCATGCCGAGGGCATGAACATGATCCTGACGCATGAGACGACGTACTGGAACGATCGCGATTTATTGAACGGCCTCGCGGACGATCCGGTTTACCGGGCGAAAAGTGAGTTCTGCGCGACGAACAATATCGTGATTCTGCGATTCCACGACAATCTTCATGCGCGGCGTCCGGATTTCACTTATCAGGCGCTGGCGCGCGTGACGGGGTGGGCTCCGTATGAGGAGCCGCCTAACTCGCACCGCTTCGTGCTTCCGGAAACGACGCTCGGCGCGCTGGCTGCCGATGTGGCGAAGCGTCTGGGGTCAAAGGCACTGCGCGTAGTGGGAGACCCTGCGGCTAGAGTTCGCCTGGCACAGATGGGCGTGGGTTATGGAATGCCCCGCGCTGCCGGCGAGGTGGACGTTGTGATGAGCGGTGAGGCGCAGGAAACCGACGGCGCGGTGGACAATACCGAGTATGTAATGGACGCGGCCACGCTGGGCGTGGCCAAGGGGCAGATTATTCTTGGGCATGCGATGTCCGAGGAGCCGGGGATGGAAGACTGCGCGGAATGGCTGCGAAGTTTTATTACAGAGATTCCGGTGAAGCTGGTGCGTGCCGGGGAGCCTTACTGGCCGAAGTAGGGTCACAGTATCCCCTAACGCCAGACAGAAGAATGTCCTGAGCCCAACACCGGATAAAATGAGTAGTATCGGTTATCCGGTGCGAAGATGAAGCCATGGCTGAACACACTTTGCAATCCGTAGCCTTCCCGGTGCTTGACGATGCCCAAATCACCCAGGTATCGGGATGCATCAAAGTCGCGCCAAAGCATTTCCCGGATGGGGAGCGGCTCATTTCGGTCGGCGAGCGCGCGATGAAGTTTTTCATCGTGAAATCCGGAAAAATCGAAATCCTGGATGACTCCGGCGATGAACCGAGAATCATCGTGACCCACGGGCCAGGCCAGTTTACCGGCGATGTGTCGCTTCTCACGGGCATGCCTGCCATCGTCACCGCTATTGCGCGGGGCAACTGCGAAGTCTATGAGATCTCGCAGGAAGCTCTGCGTCAGGTTCTGAATCAGTGCCCCACTATCAGCGACATCATTCTCCAGGCGTTCATTGCGCGCCGGCAGCTTATACGCGAATCGCCCGATTTCACGGGCCTGCGCGTGATCGGATCGCGATATTCTCCGGACACTTTTCGCGTTCGCGACTTTCTGTCGCGTAACCGCGTGCTCTTCACCTGGGTGGATGTTGAGACCGACCCGCAGGTCGATCAGCTGCTGAAAGAATTTGGCGTGACGGAGGCCGATACTCCGGTTGTCGCCTGCGCACACATGCTGCTGTTACGAAACCCTTCGAACCAGCAACTGGCCGATCAAGTCGGTATCCATCAGCCTTTGACGCGCACGGTTTACGATCTGCTTGTGGTGGGCGCGGGACCAGCCGGATTGGGCGCAGCTGTCTATGGCGCATCGGAAGGTCTGTGCACGGCGGTGCTGGAATCCGTCGCACCAGGCGGGCAGGCGGGCAGCAGCATGCGCATCGAAAACTATCTGGGATTCCCTACTGGCCTCACTGGCGCCGAGTTGACCGATCGCGCCACCCTGCAGGCAAATAAATTCGGCGCGCATCTTTCCATCCCGACTCCGGCCACGCGCATGACGTTCGAAAACGGCTACATCACGATTGAACCGGATGGCGCCGAAGCGATTACGACGAAGTGTCTTCTGATTGCCACCGGGGCGCAATACAACAGACTCGATGCGGATGGCTGTGAGCGCTTCGAAGGCACCGGTGTTTACTACGCCGCGACTCCCGCCGAAGGACACCTCTGCGAGGGTTGCGACGTGATTGTGGTGGGCGGAGGAAATTCAGCGGGTCAGGCAGCCGTCTTCCTTGCCTCGCACGCACGCAAGGTATTGCTGGCAATTCGCGGTGACGACCTGAACAAGAATATGTCGAGTTACCTGGTGCGCCGCATCGGGCAAACCGCCAATATTGAATTACTCCGCAACACCACGGTCCGGCGCCTCGATGGCAACGGTCACCTCGAGGCGGTCGAATTACTCGACAGCAAGACCAACGAGAGCCGGACGATTGAGACTCCTGCTGTTTTCAGCTTTATCGGCGCAACGCCGCGCACCGACTGGCTTCCCGCCGAGATCGAGCGGGACGCCAAGGGCTTCGTACGCACCGGCGCCGCTCTCGCGGAGTCTGCTCACTGGACTGCGGCCCGCACGCCATTTCTGCTCGAAACCAGCCATCCTGGCGTATTCGCCGCCGGGGATGTGCGCTCCGGATCTTCAAAGCGCGTCGCAGCCGCTGTGGGTGAAGGCGCCATGTCGGTACAGTTCGTGCACGAATACCTCAGGCAGATGTGAGGGCGGCTTACTCGGCCAATAACAGAGTTTCGGCAAACGGCCACTCATCGTCGATCCACTGCGCCTTCTCGCGAAAACCGGATAGCGCGGCCAGTTCACTGATCGATTCGCGCGTGTACTTGTGGCAACTCTCGGTCCAGATCGTTTCGCCTTTTGCGAATGCCACCGAGAATCTTTCGCGCTGAAGATTGACAACCTGCTCCCGGGTGGAGCGAATATGCATCTCGATACTGCCGGCCGCCTCATTGAACGGCGCCCAATGCTCAAAACTCCGAAGATCGAAATCGGCTCCAAGTTCCTGATTGATTCTTGCCAACAGATTCAGATTGAACGCCGCAGTCACTCCAAGCGGATCGTCGTAAGCGCTGCGCATCCGCTCGACGGGCTTTATCAGATCGGCCCCCAGCAGCAGCGAGTCGCCCGGCAACAGAAAACTTCGCACCTGACGAAGAAAACGCGCGTCAGCCCCTGAATCGAAATTGCCGATCGTGCTGCCCAGAAACAAGACCAGAAGATGGGTGCCGGGGGGCCGCAGTGAAACGACCTCGCGCAGGCCATCCAGATATTCGCGCTCCACGCCCAGAATGCTGATGTGCTCGATGTCTTTCAACTCCGACTCGCACGACGCCAGTGCGGCGTGCGAAATCTCAATCGGGTAGTAGGAAAGCGGCTCTCTTTCGCAGAGAGCGCTGAGTATCCAGCGCGTCTTTCTGCCGCTTCCGCTGCCGAGTTCCGATACCATTGCAGGCTTCGGTACGTGCCTGACGATCTCGCGCGAGTAGCGACGCAGGATGCGCTCTTCGGCGCGGGTCAGACCGTATTCGGGTAGCAGGCTGATAGCTTCGAACAACATCGAGCCCAGGGGGTTGTACAGATACTTGGAGGGCAGCGTTTTTTGTCCCGACTGGCAGAGCCCTGCGCGTATCTCGCGCGCGAATTGCTCCGTCGATTCGATGGTCGGGTTCTCGGTAATAGTCATTGGGTCACGCACCTGAAGCCGGAATAAACATGTTGGTAATGAGGCTGAAACCAGTTACGGAAACTCGGCCGCAATATGCATTGCGCGGTCCTGACGCTTCCGCCTTTCAGGACGTAATGCCGGCCATCGAAGAACGGCTCCGAGTATCCGGGGTAACACGCGAACGGCCGGAAGCCAGGAAATGGCGCGAACTCCGTCGACGTCCACTCCCAGCCATTCCCAATCATTCCCGTTACACCGAATGCGCTCACACTCGCGTCGTCGTGATTCACCGGAACCGGGTCCCACGCCCCCTCAGCGGCAGGGACTGTATTTCCAACCGCGGCTAGTTGCCATTCCGCTTCCGTGGGCAGCGATTTACCCGCCCAGCGCGCAAACGCATTCGCCTCCGCATGGCTTACATAGACTGGCCAATCGAGCGGAAGTGGCAACTCGTCGAACATCGAGCGGTATGCCCACGTGTCTCCGCGCCGAACCCAGAACGCCGGATGTGAGATGTTGTTCGTGGTTCGCCAGACCCAGTCATCGACAGTCCAGAGCGCGCTGTTGCTGTAACCTCCGGCATCGAGGAACCGGAGAAATTCGGCGTTCGTGACCTTGTATTTGTCTATCGTGAATTCCGGCACGTGAACCGTGTGCTCGTTAAACTCGTTGTCCCAGCCGAAAATCGCGGAGTCGTGCCGCAACCCCAACACTGCTTCACCCGCCGGAATTCGTACGCCAGCAGCCGGAACGAACGCAGAACTCTCGATTACCTTCCGCGCCGTTTGTTTTCTCTTACGGTCGAACGGCATCTGGTGAAGAATGTACGCGAGCGTTTCCGCGTGCATCAATCGATGCTCGATCGCAACGTTGAGCAACTGCGGTGACGCGACAGCGATCGCATCATCAAGTTCTTCGCGCACACGGTCCCGATACTCATTCACCACTTCAAGACGCGGCCAGTCTTCCGGACGATCCGCCGGCAGATTACCACCCACCGGATCGATGCCGAATGCGAAGAGCCGATCGAATTCTGCGTGAGGGCTCGCAGCCCCGCCGGCGCCACCCAGCAAATTCCAGTCGAATGCTTCCAGGTGCCCGACGTAGAAAACGATGCGATGCCGCTCGGGAATAGGGCGATCGTACATCGCTTCGGGTATGACCTCCCGGAAGATTGTATCGGTTTCTTCTCTGGCCGCCAGAAGACGAGAAACGAGCAACTGGTCATTACCTACGGCTTCCACTGTTGTCATTGCGATTTCTCCGCGGTTTTTTGCAGCGGCTTCAGATCCCCCAACACGGTTGGAATGAGTTCCGAAACAGTCGGGTGAATGTTCACAGAACGCTGCAGCACCGTGTATGGCGCTTTCGTGTACATCACGTCGAGAATGCAATGGATTGCCTCATCGCCTTCTGTACCCAGAATCGCCGCGCCCAGAATAGATTTAGACTCAGCATCCACCAGAATCTTGATGAAGCCCTGCGTCTCGCTTTTTTCCTCTGCCCGCCCGACACGCGTCATGAGACGCTTGCCGATCAGCGCTGGCCGTCCTGAAGCTGCGACCTGCGCTTCAGTCAATCCAGCGCGTCCCAGAGGCGGATCCGTGTAAAGTGCGTACGCCGTAATCCTGTCCGAAACACGTCTGTGGTCTTTATCGAGCAGATTCGCCGCCACGATTTCAAAATCGTTATAAGACGTATGGGTAAACGCGCCTCGCCCGTTGCAGTCGCCCAGCGCCCAGACGTTTGTGGCACTGGTTTTCAATTCATCGTCAACCTGGATGTAGCCGTGTTCATTCATCCGGATGCCTGTATTCTCCAGTCCCAGATCGTCCGTGTTTGGACGCCGGCCCGTTGCGATGAGCAGATGCGATGCACTGACCACTTCGCTGCCCGTTCGCACCTCGATACCATCGCGCGCCTTCCCGACACCGGCAATATCGGTGTTCAGCCCTATCCCGATCTGCTCCTTTTCGAGAATCTCCCGCAATGTATCTGAAACATCGGGGTCTTCTGAGCCCACCAGCCTTGGGCCGCGTTCAAGAACTGTCACCTCGCTGCCAAAACGCCGGTACATCTGCGCGAATTCCAGCCCGATGAAGCTACCTCCGATGATAACCAGATGCCTGGGCGCGAAATCGAGATTCATCATCGACGAGTTTGTCAGGTAATTGACATGATCGAGTCCGGGAATGCGCGGGATGGCAGCACGGGTGCCGACATTGATAAAGATTCTGTCAGCCGTCAGCACCTGATCCCCGACGCCGATCTCCCGATCCGAACGGAAGCTTGCCCGCGCCTGATAGACCGTGCAGTTCGCCGTGCTTCTTAGCCATTTCTCAACGCCGGTCTCCGACTCGCCTGCCACTTCGTCTTTGCGCGCCTTCACGCGCTTCATATTTACCGTGATCGGCCCGCCGATTTCCACTCCAAAATCGCTCGCGCGGCGCGCCAGATATGCCACGCGTGCGCTGGCTATTAATGTCTTGGTCGGGATGCAGCCCGTATTCACGCAGGTGCCGCCGAAACGGTACCGCTCAATCACCGCTACCCGCTGCCCTGCATTCGCCAGTTTCACCGCGAGAGAAGGCCCCGCCTGTCCGGTCCCGATAATGATGGCGTCATAATGTTCCGGCATAGCGGTTATTTGCGTTGACTCAGAAAATCGCGCGCCACTTCTGCGACGGGTTTATGCTCCACGTCAACCAGTTCGTTCATGCGACGCATGGACTCATCGGAAATAGTTCCCGATAGCTCCGAAAGGGTGTCTTTCAAATGAGGATATCGCTGCAATGTGTCATTGCGGACGGCAATGGCGCACTCGTAAGGTGGAAAATAGCTCAGATCATCTTTGAGCACTGTGAATTCCTGGTGTGCGAGCATCCCGTCTGTCGCATTTGCCGCCGCCATCTCAATCTTCTGCGACCGCAAGGCAGGGTATAGCAATCCCAGGTCCATCGTCACCGGATTTCCCTCTAAATGGAGGCCATAGCTCTTAACCAAGCCGTTCAAGCCGTCAGGCCGCTGTGTAAATTCGTACCCAACTCCGAGGCGCCAGGGCGTGGAGCGGCGCGCCGCGTCGCTCAAATTTTTCAGGCCCTGCACGCGCGCTGCCTCGGACCGCACCACCATGGCGAAGCTGTCATTGAAACCGAGAGGCGGAAGCCATTCGATCCCCCATGGCCGATAGCCCTGGCTCACTTGTGCGAATGCGGTTTTCGCATCTCTGATTGGTGGCTGCTTCAATACCGCGGTCAGCGCAGTGCCGGTATATTCGGGATAGAGGTCGATCGATCCACCGCGCAGCGCTTCGTGAGCGAGCAGCGTTCCGCCCAGATCGAGTTTGCGTTCTACTTCGACTCCGAGGCGCCGTTCGATTTGCTGTGCGATGATCTCGCCGAGCACCACCTGCTCCGTGAAATTCTTCGACCCCACAACAATATGAGGCTTCGCGCACCCCGTTGCCAGTAAGGCGATCAGTAAGAGAACCGGCGTTCGACCCATTCGAGAACCTCGTCTGCTGTAATCGCCATGATGGCAGCCGGCACCGCGCCAGCCAGAATTGTTTTCGTATCGGCCATCGCGATGCCGCGGAAAACGAAAGTGCCGAGGCCTCCTCCGCCAACGGCTGCTGCGATAGTCGCTGTACCGATTGTCGTAACTGTCGCGATTCGAACGCCCGCCAAAATTGTGGGGAGTGCCAGAGGCAGCTCGACAGATCGCAGGATCTGGCCGTCGGTCATCCCCATCGCGACAGCTGATTCCCGCACTGTGGCATCCACTCCCGTAATCCCGACGACCGTGTTGCGCAGAATCGGCAGCAGGGCATATAGGATCAGCGCGAGAATGGCCGTCTGCTTTCCTACCCCGCCGATAAACGGCAGCGGCAGCAGGAAACCGAACATCGCCAGACTTGGTATTGTCTGGATGATATTCACCAGGCCGAGGGTCCACCGCCGTGCACGCGCGTGGTGCGTGAGGAACACCGCGCAGGGCGCGGCAATCGCCGTCGCTACGATTACCGCGATCGCCACGAGCAGCAGGTGCTCCGCCGAGAGGCTGACGATTTCATTGAACAGCATGCGGACCCTCGCCGAGCGTTGCCAGAAACGCCTGCGCCTCCTGCGATTGTGCGCGCGGAAATTCGTTCGCCTTCGCGACTACTTCGAGATGGCCTTCTTTCAGCAGCGCGATACGTGTGCCCAGCATCAATGCTTCTCGAATATCATGAGTCACGAACAGCGCGGTCTTGCCGAGAGACCGGCTCAAATGCGCGAAGTGTTGCTGCATCCCAAACCGCGTCACGGGATCGAGCGCGGCAAAGGGTTCATCGAGTAAGAGCAACGGCGGATCCGCCGCCAGAGCTCTCGCGATTCCGACTCGCTGTTTTTCGCCGCCGGAAAGTTGCCGCGGATATCGTGTTGCATATACCTGCGGATCTAAACCAACAGCTTCGAGTAGCTCTGTCACTCGATTCCGTATGCGGTCTTCGTCCCAGCCTTCGAGTTTTGGAACCAGCCCGATATTTTCTGCTACTGTTACGTGCGGGAACAGGCCGCCTTCCTGGATCACATAACCAATCCGTCGCCGCAGCCGGATCCGGTCCTGCTCCGCGATGCGCTGCCCGCCGAACAGCACTTCGCCGGATGATGGCTCGAGCAGCCGGTTCACCATTCTGAGCAGAGTTGTCTTGCCGGAACCGCTGCGGCCCAACAGAACGACGGTTTCATGTTCTTCGATGCAAAGGTCGATGCCCCGAAGTATTTCGCGGCCGCCGGCCTGGTAGGTTACATTTCGAAACTCGACCATTTCGCAACTCAAGTCGGGCCGCCATTGGTTCAGGCGAAATCGAGTTCCACTTCATCGACGAAGCACCAGCCCCAGTCTTCGCCGGGCTCGATGGAGCGCATGATCGGATGTTTAATCTTATGAAAGTGTTTGGTGGCGTGTTTGTTTTTGGAAGAATCGCAGCATCCGACGTGTCCACAAATCATGCAGAGGCGCAGATGGACCCATGAGTCGCCCATCTTCAGGCACTCCTCGCAGCCGTTTGTATGTGGCTTGACGTCCTGAATCTGATCCATATGCGTACATTTGCTCATGTCCGATGTTACTACTGTGGCGAAAACAGGTTCAACTGGCGTGCCTTCAGATAATCGAGCTTTTCTTTGAGCCCTGTCTGGTCCGGATAAGGGTGAATGACGAAACCGGCGGACTTATCGCATTCGGAGATGTTTTCAGTGCGGAGATAACATTCAACCCAGGCGCGCTTTCCGTCTGCATACCAGTCCGCGCCACCATCGATATTCAGGCAACCCGGGATCAGCAGCAATATGAAGATGCTGGTAATCCCTCGTCGAATGCCATCCGGGGAAAGTGTTTGCAGGTAAAAATAGATTCCGGTGACGCCTGGTATCAGGAGCGTTGCGTAACGGGGAGCGAGGGCGGCGGTAGTTCCCAGACAAACTCTTCCGATAGCCGTGTCCACCGCGAACAGGATGCTGAAAGCCAGCAGGATCGCAGCTATTAAACGAACATTATCGAGCTTCACTTTTCTCGCGAGCTTCGAGGAGAGAAGGGCAAAGATTCCCGCCGCACACAGGACTATGGGAATGCCGACAATTGCGGCCAGCGAGAGTGACGTGGCAACGCCGAAAAATCTGGCTGTCATCACGGCCAGAAAGTGCGGGTAGGCGAGCGGGTGCGGATCGGGAAATACGAAGCAGGCGACTGCGGGCTGGAAGCGGTAACTCAGGAAGAACGCTCCCATGGAAGCGGCCGCAAGCAGCAGCGCTGTCAGAGATGCTCCCAGTGGGATTTCGCTCGATCCTCGCAGACGCCGGTAACATTGCAGTGCAAACATGCCGATCGTGACAGGGCCCATGAATACGCCGAAGCCTGTAAATACGATGAAGAAATTCAGCACCAGACAAAGTGTGTATCGGAGCTGATAGCTTCGCGCAGTCAGCGCCAGGCAGTAGCACAGAATCAACAGCAGCGGAATGCCGCTGTAGGCCGCGTTCGGTGTGCCGATGAACGTCTCATACTGCGCCGTGGTCAGAAATATGAGCGGAATCGCTACATCTGCGTACGACAGTCTGCCGAATAGACGGTACTTCAGCAGTATCGCCACGAGCGCGGCTGCAAAGACACAGCCGCCGATGAAAAATGATTCGGCCCTGGTGTTCCAGTGCGTTGCCGGATAGAGGAAACGATCGACAATCAGCCCCAGGCCCTCGCGATGAGGGCCATGCTGATAGAGGAACAGCTGTCCAAGTCCCGGATTGCCTTTGAAAAAGAGGCTCAGGAAGTCCCACTGGTCATAGAACAGCACGTTCACCGCGTAATCGGAGATGAACGTGAAGAATCGGATGCCCAAGGCCACGACCGCCGTTATCACCGTCAGCACCGGCAACAGGCGGTTGAGTCGTTGGGCCAGCATTGCCCTACTTTGCGATGCCGTAGCAGTACAACATGCCGTCGAAGGTGCCGATATAGACTCGTCCATTCGCTACTGAGAGTTCGCCGTTGTGCACCCACGACTTGATGTCGTCGCCGCTGCTCCAGAGTTCCTTGCCGGTTTGTGCATCGAGCGCATAGAGCACTGCGTGAGTTGAATTCGGAATACGTCGTGACGCGACATCGGCAAGGCCGACATCGGCATACGCCTGATCCGTGTTTTCACCGCTGCCGTAGGCGTAGACTACGCCGTTGGCGACCACCGGGGGCTCGCCCTGATTCATATCGCGCGAGATCCAGGCCGGCACGAGTTGCGTTTTGCCGTTGACGTCTTCCACCTTGAACGCTGCAACTCCGCCTTTTTTCGTTACGCCGTTCGTAATCGGAAATTTGAACTGCGCATGCTGCGGACCCCAGAACGGACTCGCCACCCAGCGTGTGCCCTTCGAATCCAGCCAGGTGGCCAGCGAGCCCCAGATGCCGGCCGAGGCGAAATTCACATCTTCGTTGCAGAACATCGGCGTGGTGAAGAGATCCGTGCGATGGTCGTCACCGCCGATGGACGCGGTGTCCATCATCCACAGGCGGCATTCCTTGCTGCCGCTCACCATGAGCTCTTTACCTTTGTACTGGAAAATGACCGGCGTCACCTGGGCGTCCAGATCGCGTTTGCGGAGCCAGTCTGCGTTCGGGGGTCCGAACATGTCAGACAATTTGAGCT
>Ga0182024_10011643_pt1 | contig 17609 bp, 11 predicted proteins | sample P32metaG_FD_120480 | JGI IMG/M metagenome (GOLD analysis project Ga0182024, IMG submission 120480) | Permafrost microbial communities from Stordalen Mire, Sweden - P3-2 metaG (Illumina Assembly) | ecosystem: Environmental > Terrestrial > Soil > Wetlands > Permafrost | place: Sweden: Stordalen... | reverse complement strand
GTATAGTGCTTAATCAGCAAGAATACAGCCAGCACGATTTCTGGCATCACCATCGTTAGTGTCATGATCCAGTTTCGTCTGAACAGGCTGACGCAGCCAAACAAGAACAAGCAAGCAGCTGGAATAGCGGCAACGGTAACAACTGGGCCGGCGCCCGCGGCGAGACCTTTCAGCACTTCGTTGACGAACTCCATTGAAAGAGGAGCGTATCCAGACGACGCAGACTGGTAGTTTCCATGCAGCACTGATAATGCCTGCGGAATAATCACCGAGAATAGCTGAATTGAAATAAGAGTGGTGCCAACCATGACGGCGACCAATCGTTTTGCCAGAGGCGTCCAGTGTTTTCCTTGTCGAGCCAGGTTCGCCACAACCACCGCACAGATGATTATATGTGCTGTCAAAGCCGTAAAACTTTGCAGCAATGCGGCGATGCTGCCCACGACACTGAGAACATAAAATGTCCAATCCGACTTTCTGTCTTCGCTCACTCCACGCACCAGAAACAACGAAGATGCCATTGAGAAGAAGAGGAACGAAGAATAGCCTCTCGCATTTTGAGAAAAGAAAATATGATGATAAGAGACCGCTAGCAAGAAGGCTACTGCCAGGCTGGATTTGCGGCTAAAAGCTGTCCGCGCCAGGGCGTAAGAAAGTGGAATGGTGAGCACACCAAATGTAACAGCAGGTAGTCTTACAGCCCAAGCCTCTTCACCCCACGCGGAGGTGGCCAATTTGGTCAAGACTGTGTTGAGCAAATGGTTGTTGGTGCTGTAATAAACAGTAAACAGATGGAAGATGGAAGTGTGTCTGTAGAATTCCAGGGGGCTGATTTCATCCAACCACAAACCTGTGTTGATCTTGTATATGCGCAGAATTGCAGCGAGCGCAGTTATAGCAATCAAGCCACACATTGCTATCGGTACAGAGATATCAAATGAAGTTCTCTGTTTTTGCAGAGGCGAAGGAGCAGGTGGCAACTCCCCTGGTGATAAGCGTTTGTAGTTCCACTTCCCCAGTGCCACCAAAAGCAGTGCTATCCCCTCCGCAATCAAACACCCTTGCAGAAGAGTAACGCCCTTTAAAGTGGCGGCTGTTGATTCCGGGTGCAGGGGCAACGCATCATACCAGCCGGTCGGCATCAACGCACCGGCGGCAATGAGCATGACTGCCAGAGCGAGCACAACGAAGTTACCTCTGCGATTGCGCTTCTCTTGCGCTGCCGCAGTGCTCGGTCTCGATTGTTGAAGCTCTAACATCACCACCTCAATGTTGACCGATGAGTGATCTGCGATCATCAAGGGAGGCCGTAATGGTGCGCTCCTTAAGCAGATCATCGGTCAGGCAGGCAAAAAACTTCTTTCCACCCTGCGTACTTAGGTGTGCTGAATCTTCAAAATCGCTGCCATCAAAGGTAATCTCACTGGCCGGGTCGAAACAAGCAACGTGCCACCTCTGAGCGATGGAGCGCACTGTGCGCTTGTAATTGGCAAATCTATCGCTACCAAGAACGCCTATATGTTCCGGTGTCAAAGGCATTAAAGTGATAGTAATAGGAATGTTTTCCTGCGCTGCAAGGGCGACTATTTTGTCCATAAATTTGCTTTGCATATTAAATTGTTGAGTGTCGCCAGGGCGATAAGTAATACGGAAATTTGCCAGATCTTTTCTTTCCTTAGATTGGCTGAACTGCGGTTTTATGTCATTGCGATTGGCAAATTTTGTCTCTACTTTCTTCTGCTGCGGCAAGGCAATGCCGACAGATTTGGGATGACCAGTCACTCTGGCCGCCACATCGGTCAAGTAATCTCGATAGTCTGAGCGCGCATTGTAATAAGTGCAGACAGCTTTAAGGGCAGTGTCGCTCAATGACTGAAATGCCGGCCCAAAGGCGACATTGTTTTGCATAATATCTGAAATTCTCGTCGGATAATCGGCCAGCAGTGTATAGATGGCAGTTGTGGTCACGTCTGGGCGCCAGTTGTCGATGAAGTCTTTGGGCCCAGTGAACAATAGAATCAGCTTCGGCCTTTTTCCGGATGCCAGGTACCTTCTAAGAATCAGATATTGGTCCGATTCCATGCAGCCACCAACTGCAGCGTTGATGAGGTCTAGTTGTTTCCCAAATCCCTTCGACAATTCGTGCTGGAAAAAATCTGAGCGCGAATAAGACCAAATACTTTGCGCCATGTAAACGGCATCGTATCTGGTGCGACGACCATAGTAAGCATCATCGCAACGAACCGATGGGACGAGAACGCCAGAGGCGCCAACAATAAGAACGTCAGCGTTTTCACTAGATGCCAAGATGGAAGGAATTTTGGCCACTTGCGTGCCCCAGAGAGTTTTCATCTTGTCGAATTTATCCAGTTTTAGTGGATTGATCTCATTAATCGAACAATTGAATGCCACCAGGAAACCGGCACAAATGAGAAACGTGCTGGCCCAAACTCTCTTAATCAGTGCAGTCAAAGGCGCCAAAACCGCTCCTAGAATTGGAAGTAAACAAACGGCGCTGAAGTGTCAGGCATGAGCGTGACCATGGCGATCACGACAATTGCGCAATAGGCAGCTTTGAGAACTGGTGGGCAATTTTTGAAAATGCACTTCTGATTCAAGGCACTCAACGGCAAGTTCAAGACGATCAATCCGACCACCAGTGCCATGATTAGAGGCACTGCGACGGGCATCTCCGGTTTGAAGACAAAGAAGTGACCGGCTTCTTCTGGTGAATAGATTGGATGAAGAGTCAGCATCTTGCGCACCACGTTGAACGCCAATCGCGTATCTTGAAGGCGGAAGAATACGTCGCCAATGCAAACAGCCTGGAAGGTCAGGAAGATGGAAAAGTACCGCCAGACCGGTGTCTCCCAGAATTTTTCCAGACCCCCAATCTTGCGACTGAGGTTGGCAAACGTTCGATGAGCGACAAGGCACAAGCCATGATAAATTCCCCAGATGACGAAACTCCAGGAGGCACCGTGCCACAGCCCGCCAATGGCGAAGGTGATGAATAGGTTTCGGCATGTCTTAAACTCGCCCTTGCGCGAGCCACCCATTGGAATGAAGAGGTAGTCGCGCAACCAGGTGGACAGCGAAATGTGCCATCGATGCCAAAAGTCGGACATGTTCTTGGCGATGAAGGGAAGATTGAAGTTGATTGGAATGTGATATCCAAACAGCATGGCCGAGCCGCGACCGATGTCCGTATAACCGGAGAAATCGAAATAGATCTGGAAGGCGAAAGCATACGTGAACAGCCACAATTCCGGGGCGCCATAAGAACCAGGGGTCGAGAATCCAACTTGAACAAGATAGCTAAGGTTATCTGCCAATAAACATTTCTTGGCCAGACCCATGACTATCAGCGGAATTCCTTCGTCGAAATATTGCAAGCGCAGCTTATTCGTTGTTGTCATCTGGGCGACGAAATCGGGATAGCGCTTAATCGGACCGGCAATTTGGGTGGGAAAGAACGCTGCGAATAAGGCGAACAGAATGAACGAATCAATTGGTTTGTTGCCGCGATAAATCTCAAACAGGTAATGCACGAATTCGAAGACGAAGAACGAGATTCCCAGTGGCAGAATAATGTTGAGAGACCAATCCACGGTCTTGCCGGTGGTCAGATGGAGCAATGATTGGATCGTGTGGGCACTGAAATTGGCATACTTAAAAACACCAAGCGTGAGAATATTGGCTGCCAGGCCGATCCCAAAAACCAGTTTTTTCCTCACCGTTGCGCGATGTAAAACCTTTCCCCACAGCCAGTTGAAAACAGTGAGGAAAAATATGAGAAAGACGAAGCCTGGAATCCAACTGGCGTAGAAGATATAGCTGGCTAGAAGCAGCATAGGCAGCCGCAACCGCTGAGGAAGAATCCAGAAAAGCAGCACAACTATGGGCAGAAAAATCAGATATTGCGTGCTGTTGAAAAGCATGCCGAATTACCTCTTCCTGGCGACGAAACCGCTGGAGTGACCAAACGGCAAATCTGCGCCTTTAAGAAGAGCGGCTTCAAGTGCCAAAACTGCATACATTGCTTTGTTCAAGAGCGAGAACTCAGGTGCATAGTTTTTGATTGCCAGCCCAGGACCAATGGCCGCTGTTTTATGAGTCGGCTCGTGAGAGTGACCGTGGTTGCCGTGTTCATGATTGTGCCCCTGAGGGTGATCATGATCGTGGCCATGTTCATCACTTGCGTGCGCATGATCGTGGCTATGATTGACATGACCACGATCGTGCTGGCAATGACTGTGGCTGTCAGCCGGTTTGTTGAACTTGAGATACTCTTTGACCATCCCAGCAACGCCTGGAACGCAGTTCAAGTATGTCGAACGCACTACTTCCAGATTGGCGCGCGTAAGCATCTGATTGACCTGTGCCAGTTTATAGCGCCGATATTGATCAGGATCGGCACCGGAAAGAGGGACACGACCGAGTGCTGAATTAGTTCGCAGATAGACGATTCCACCTGGCGCCAACAATCTGGAAAATTCATTGATAGCAGTTTGATCGGCTCCAGCAGGAGACAAATGCTGAATCGTATCAATGCAAATTATCAAATCAAAGCAGTTCGAAGGTAAAGGCACGCGCACGGCGCTGCCCTGGATCAAATCCCGCCAACCCCGTTGCTGACAGAATTTCAGAGCATGCTCGGAAATATCCAGGCCGACCGGTTCGCCATCGAGTGGATAGTGTTGACGTAAGAAGTGAAGCAAATAGCCAGTGCCGCAGCCAATATCAAGGACCCGCAACTTGTCTTTTCCTGCCAGCGGTTTGGTAAGAAGCGAGATCATCGCCTGCCGCATTCCCTGTGCCCACCAGTGGTTCTCTTCAATGTCGTATAAGCGTTGGTAGTACTCGGGGGTTAAAATCTGCGGTGCAGCCTGCAGTTCGACAGTCATCTGTTCATTCTCCATGGGAATGTTGTCTTTGGCCGTTTGCCTGATCAGTGGCGTAAAGACCGCAGATTCAGAACATGCCAAGTATAAGGAAAGACAGCTGGTACAAACTGATGAGGAAATAATGTTGAGGTCAGAGCTGATGAATTTTTGGTTACCTTCCGTCAGGATGTTATCATTGGCACAAAAATAATCCTTGTTTGGTGACACTCTCGATTTTGTTTAAGTTTCCGCTGACGCAGAGAATTTGGCTCCCGGCTCTTTTCGTAGCCGGCTTGCTCGTTTCGTTCGGTCGGGGATACGCACAGTCAACTGACCCCACTGCGCAATCGGACGATGAGGACATCGCACTGGTGAAACAGCAGAGTTCTTTGTCACCGCTGATGCCAAAAGATGTGACGGCGCTGAGAGAAGTGCGATACGTTGCCGGTAGTAAGAGCCAATCACAGAAATTGGACTTATTTGTTCCTGCCAGTTCAGCACGCAAGCCAGTACCTGTGATTATCTGTATTCACGGCGGTGCGTGGGATCACGGCGATAAAGTATTTGTCCCAGTTGTCCCATTTTTGCAGCACGGGTTTGCCGTCGCCAGTATTAACTATCGACTGAGCCCGGAAGCACCTTTTCCAGCACAGATTGACGATTGCAAAGCGGCAGTAAGATGGATCAGGGCACATGCCGCAGCATATGGACTCGACAAGGATCATTTTGGAGCCTGTGGCGGCTCTGCCGGTGCACACCTTGCTGCTTTATTAGGCACTACCTGCGGTGATCCTGCCTTTGGTGGTGGCGCTCCCGAAACGGTTTCGAGCTGCATCCAGGCGGTATGTGATATGTCTGGACCGACAGACTTAACGAAGTATCCCTCAAGCGAATTACTATCTCTAACAAGCGCATATCCGACCGTCGTCATCGCAGCGGTGACCAAGCTACTGGGCGGCCCGGTAGAATCGAATCTGGAGACGGCAAAACGGGCTAGTCCACTGTTCTACGCTGAGCGGAAAACCCCACCGTTTCTCATCATTCACGGTGATCAAGATCACCTTGTGCCACTATCGGATAGCGAAAGATTTTATGATGCCCTTAAGAAAAATGGAAACGATGCCACCTTGCTCGTAATTCATGCAACACATGGTGGGCGTGAGTTTATGCAGCCAGACTTACTCGCTAAAATAATCAGTTTTTTCGACAAGCATCTGCGAGACTGACAGAAAGGCTGAGCCTGGATGTTCTAGCATTGCATCAGCTTTACCTGAAGCAGATTCAACTGAGCTACGGCATCACTTCGATGTCGGTGCGCTTGCTGGCAATTCGATTGCGCAGCGGCTGATACTGTTTGCGCGGCTTAATGCGATCTTTTATGTCGATAGCTATGGTGCCGACCTGTTTGGTGATGGAAGAGAGCACCGTCGGCCCACCACGGCACTGTTTGCAAAATTCAGTCGGCGGAATGAACCAGTCAAACGACTTCAACATTCGTTTGGCCTCGGGAGATTCCAGCAACTCCATCAACGACATATCATGCAGGTTGCCGATAACGTTCTTGCCGTCATAGTCGATGCAGCAGGTGGTGACATCACCGTTGGCCAAGATGCCAAAATCATCGCGGAAGGCGGCAGAGCAACCGCCTATGATCGCTTTATGGGTCGTGCCGTCGATCTGTGCACGCTGCTCTCTTACCCAGAATTCCTGGATGCGGGCAAAAGATAAGCTGATGCCCGGGTAGATGAAGTATTCCCCGTCAATTATGCGCACCGGCACCTGATCCCATTCCACTGTTGGTAGATCATATTTTCTCGCCATTTCCAGAGTGTGATCTCTGAACAGGTTGGCGATTTTCAAGTTGTCTTCTTCGCTGGTCAAATGTTCGTAGTCATCGGCCATCTTGAGCATGGCAGCATGAGAGCGAATAAAGAATTTGATGCAAACTTCTGTTTGAGTGCGCGCGCGAATCTTATCTTCGATCAAACCCTTTGTTCGATATATATATTCGTCAAGCGTCAGTTTACCGCCGCGCAGGCGCATGTTGAAGGCGGTGTCGTTGGGTGTTCTAAAGCCGACTTCCAGCCGGGTCAAATTGTTATCGAAAAGTTGTTCGTTGCGTGATCGTTCAAGCAAGCTGCCGTTGGTCAAAAGTCTTACGCGCAGTCCTTTTTCCTCAGCATATCCAGTCAGAGTACTCAAGTCTTTATGAAGAAATGGCTCGCCCATGAGATGGAAGGTTACAAAGTCAGTCAACTGATCCTTTGCAATCTGATCGATGATGTCGCGCGCAAAGTCGGCAGGCATCATCTCTTTTTTCCTTGTCTGTTTGTCTATTGGACAATAGTCACAGGAAAAGTTACAGGCGTTTGTGAGCTCAATGTAAATGATTTTGAATCTTTTCTGTTTCAAGGCAATTCTTCCAAAGTCACTACTGTTTGGGTTTCCGGAGGACACGGTCTGGGCCGCCCACATGATAACACGAGCTTGAAATTGCCCCCCTGTGTTCTAGTTAACGAACAGGCGAGCGACGCATTATGTTACAGGCATTATTTTACATCTGCTTCATGGCTGGCGGCACCGGCCATGACTGCCTTAGAGGCTGTTCGATCGGTGGCGGCAACTTTCGAGTCACGTTTATTCTGCAAATCGTCTTTGAATATTGCTCGTATATCGTCTGGGGTTATTGCTCGCATTGCCCACAGCATCGCCAGATAAGCACAGCCACCGAGGGCAACTTGAACAATGACGGGCAGCGAATGGATTGCCATTAAGGTAGCAATCATCCCACCAGCAGCGATAGTCGGTCGCCATAAATGCCGCCCCAGTGGAACTTTACGGATATAGACCTGGGTCGATATGTAATTCAGCAAAAGGATCAACATCTCAGATCCAACGTTGGCGCAGGCACTACCAGCAATACCGTAGCGTTTAATCAGAATTATATTGAGGACCACGTTGACCACGGCTGCCGCCGACATGATTCTTAGATCGTTGGCTTGCCTGTTAAAGGAGATGAGAAGAACCCGATAGGTTCTGCTGATCATGTGCAGTGCGAAAAATATCAAAAGAATTTGAAAGGGCGTCACTGAGCCCAGATAGGCTTTACCGAAAAGCAGCTCTACCAGAGGCTTTGCCAAAACAATTCCACCGGCTGCGGTGCCTATTGCCACTGCGGTTGAAATGCGCATGGTACGCGCTAAAAGATTCTCAATTGTATGGAAGCCATTCACATAGGCCTGTGCCAGAGACGGCCGCAGCGCCGTGTAGTATGAGACCGAAAGCAAAATCAGCATCCAGACAATTCGATAGGAGGCGCCGTAAAGGCCGGTTGCTTCCGCACCTATCCAGAGCCCTACCAAGAGAATGTCGAAGTTTTCAATTACCCGACCGACAACGGCCGATCCTGACAGGGGAAGGGCGCGGGGCACCAGATTCTTGATCAGGCAGAGATCGATGCCAAAACTAATGGGACCAACATTGCGAATAAAGTGGACGAGCAAATAGGCAATCGACACACAGCGGCAAGCGAAAAGCGCAATGGGCACAAGGATGGCATCACCGGGAGTTTTGACAAAAAAGAATATACTGATGGCCAAAAGTGTTTGACAGAGAATGTCAGCCACCATCGCAGGTAGCATCATGCGACTGCCCAAAAAGAACCAGCTGATGTCCAGCGCTGCCGGCAACAAGGTCAGGCCGTACAGCAAAATGATGGTCTTGGTCAGACCGGGCATCGGCAAGATTGATGTCACCGCTGCCAATCCGACAAGCGCCGGCAAAACGAGAATGCCCCGCATGGTTAATACTGCTTGCACGATGCCGCGAATCGGCAGAAGCCCGCGCGCTACCTCGAGCGGACCGAGTGCCTCAAATCCGAGATCGACGACGATGCCCACATACAGCACAACGGAAGTGGCGAAGACTATTGCTCCATACTGGTCCGGCAGCAAGACCCGGGTCAGCTGAACGGTGACGGCAAATGCCAGCATCCGGCTCAGCAACTGCCCCAGTGAGAGGACAACGAAGTTTTGGCTAATGACGTTGCCGCCGATCCTCATGGCTTACTTCATTCTCGCGTCAGGCAGGTTTCTGGGCTTTAATGAAAATCGCTCCATACGGATACAAAAGCTTGCCTCCCAAGGCAACAACTTTGCGCGCCTTAATCAGGAAGTCAGATTTGAGCTGGCGTTCGATTTTGGGATCTGCTTTATCCAAGCGCTTGCGCACATCTGTAACAATCGAAAGTTGCGCTTCCCAATACATATCAGGAGAAGAAAACTCCACATCATGACCGTCCCAACTCTGAGAAACATTGCTGAAGCCGGATGAGCGCAGGCATTTCATAATGTGTTTGTGAGGATGATGTTTAGACCAGGAGGTCAACACTCCATCTTCATGACCTTGACCCAACACTTTGGCCGATAACTTGCATAAAAGAGCGGGCGCGAATAAACATCTCTTTTGAGCCACTTGCCCCACTCGTTTGGCTCTATGGCGCATGAGACCGGCGCCTCCTGCCGGGAATCCGGCTCCATACGAAACGACTACGTATCCACCCGGTCGTACTACCCTGAACATCTCATCGATAGCCAGATCTACGTGCGGAAAGTGTGTCATCGCGCAAAGGGCAATGATTGAATCGAAACTATTGTCGGGAAAATCCATCTTTTCCGCGTCCATTTGCAAAAATGTCAAATTCGAATAGGTGGAACTCAGGTATTCAGATGTGCGCACCATTCCTTCTGAAAGGTCGATGCCGGTGACGCTACCTGTGGTGCCGACGATTTTTGCGGCAGCGCGCGAAGAGACGCCTGTGCGCGAAGCGACATCGAGAACTTGCTGACCGGCTTTAAGCTCTGCCAGTTCGCAAAGGCGTATCGCCAGTGGTGCGGACAAAGTGGCAATATACTTGCCATATGATTCGGCATATGAATCGTAGCTTTGAGCGTCTACGGACTTGCTGAATTTATCGACACTAGAAGTCGCCAATTAGATCTCCCTTCGCAATTCGCGAGCTTGGCAAATTACAGTTGGGGCAAATGCTACCACTGACAAGTGGTATTACAAATGACTACCGTTTCACTTGTGAACCTGAAAGAAACTTAGTTTTCTCCCTTAGCGCCAGGCACAATTTCTAAAGGGGGCGCTTGCTTCAGCTTTACCACTTGCCCTTGGCAACACAGCCCCTGGTGTTCGATTCAATTATTATGCATTCCATCTTTACGACCGCCTGCCAGTCTGACAATCTAAAGTTACTTTTCGGCTGCACTTATCCGAATTGTTACTAGCAGCAACGCATCACTTGGCAAGCATTGAAAGGTTAGGCTGACTTGGAGACTTTGGCAAACAGTTTGTCTGTGACGGTGATCGTGCCGGTATATAACGGTGGCGCCGCCTTCAAAGATTGTCTGTCCGCGCTATTGCGCTGGAAACCTTCACAGTGGACTCTGGTTGTTGTAGACGACGGTTCTACGGACGGTTCCGGTCAGGTTGCCAAAGCACACGGTGCCATCGTTTTCAAAACAAGCGGCCGGCTTGGACCAGGGGCGGCAAGAAATATCGGGGCCCAGAATGTCGACAGCGATTATCTGTGTTTTATCGATGCAGATTGTGAAGTGAATTCAAGAACGTTCGCCAACATTGCTCTGTCGCTTGCCGACTCGCCCGACATCGACGCTCTTTTTGGTTCTTACGATGAGACCCCCAGTGCCTCTAATTTTGTCGCCCAGTACAAGAATTTGATGCATCGCTATGTGCACCAGACCGGCAACGAAGATGCCACCACTTTCTGGGCCGGGTGCGGTGTCGTTAGACGTTCAGTTTTCATGGCTCTGGGCGGCTTTGATACGAGAAAGTTCCGCAAGCCCTCAATAGAAGATATCCATCTGGGCTATCGCATCAAGGCCATAGGCGGCAAGATCAAACTCGATAAAACAGTTACGGTCAAGCATTACAAAGCCTGGCAATTCTGGGGATTAATGAAGGTTGATATTTTCGACCGTGGCATTCCCTGGACAAGGTTGCTCCTTGAAGATAATACGCGCTTCGTAAACGACCTCAATCTGGCCGTGGTGCAAAGACTGTGCGTTGTCGCTGCCTATCTGGGCGTTGTTCTTGCAGCGGCCTGTCCGTTCAGACCAGATCTCATTCCCGTCACACTGCTGATGGTGGCATTTCTGGTCATATCAAATATTGGCCTCTATAAGTTCTTTGCCCGAGAACGAGGGATCATTTTTGCCGCCAAGGTCTTGGGCATGCAATGGCTATACTACTTATATTGTGGAGTAGCCTTTGCCGGTGGTTGGATTTTGCATACTAAGGATCGCTTGCTCAAGCTCGATCGTCGCGCTCCTGTGCGCACGGCGCCAAAGGCATTGCCTGATTTAACGATCAAGAAATCGACCTACGTGGCCCGCGGCAGGCGCTGATCTGGTGAAAGAAATAGTTTTGCCGATTGTGGTGCCCAATAATCCCACTTCCGTAACCGAATTTAACTACGCGGGTCCGTATCCTGTGCGGTTCTTCGAAGAGTTCGGTGCCGGGCATACGTGGCCCGGCGGAATTCAGTATGCTCCCATTTCAGAGATAGGATATACCTGCTATCAAATTAACGCCGACCGGGAATTGTGGAATTTTTTCAAGCAGTTCACGCTACCTTAGATCGTAGGGACCGCCAAGTTCCCCTCCAAGATCACCTCTGCGGCAACTTAGATCTCAGCTTCACGGGCAAAGGCTGGTGGGGGAATGTATTCGAGATTCTTGGACAAGTCTAATCTGTGTTTTTGACGCCGGTGGGAATATAGCCTGCACAGATGGCGGTTGAGGGGCATGGACATGAAAAAGACCTATGAAGTGACTGACCAACAGTTGGCGGTAAGCAACAGGGACAACATAATTGTCGGCAGTGCTTTCGCGTTTATAAAGCCGGAGTTGTTCGCAAGCAAACAGCTGCGATGGATGCGCAGCCTCTTCAAAGGCTCGCCCGATCAGGCAGCAACGATCGTCGTGCCGATCTTGGGTCCGAAATCGGTTGATCTGCCAGGTGTGAGCATGCATAAGCAGTCATGTCCGCAACTGCATCTGCGTTCCATCACCACCGATAAGATGCTCTATCAATCTGAGGCAGATGCGGTTCATCTGTTGATTTATGATCCCGTCAAGCGAAATCGCAAGCGAACATTAATCGTGCGCTTGAACGAGATTGAGCATGCACAACACACTGTCACTGTAGGCGGCAACGGCGAAGCACTTTTGATCTTGCGTGACTTGCTGGCCGGCCAATATTCCGTAGCCTTTGACGATGAAACTAAAGCTGATCTGTACTGTCAATTTACCGTAGCTCAATACAAGCTTGTGCCCCTGGTGGCTACGCTCGTCGCACAAGAAACGGACAAAGGCAAGCTCAAAGCGAAAATTAAAGTGGAGTCGTTCGGCACGCCAGTTGATGGTGTCATAAAGATCGACTTGATCGATGGTACCAGGCGAATTTATTCGACGACGGCGCAAGCGGCTCAAGGATATTTGAACACTGAACTGCAACTGGAAGGAGCCGGACCGCACCAGATACAGTTGCAAGTGGAGTCCGATGCCACAAAAACAGCAAGCGTGCCAATTGTGGGAAGCAGAGAGTCAGAACGAAAAACAACACTGTTTTCGCCTCTGGGCACCGAAATTACCGGATCACTGTTGCCAACAGGCGATTGCCAGGAGGTGCGCGGAATATTCCTGTCCGAGGGGGCTGTCCGCACGACACCAGTTTCGGTGAAGGCACTAAAGAATGGAAAGTTAGAGTTGGAGATCCGGCAAAAGTTTGAGGTTCTAGCTGTGGTGGCAGTGGATCCTACCCATCCACAACCGTTTGCGAATGGTCTGGATGCAAATTCGAATCATCCTGCCCTTATCGACCCGCAATATGCGCGGGCGGAGCAGTTGTTCAAGGCGGCAGAGTTTGCCCAAGCTCTGGCTATTTTTCAAGAATGTTCTGATGGCAGTGAGATTACGCATCCCAACTATGAATATTACAAGGCCTGTTGCCATGCCCGTTTGGGCAATACGCAGGCGGCTATATCATGTTTGCGCAACTCCATCCACAACGGCTGGAAAGATTTTGACTACATTGCCAACGATGAAGACTTGAGCTCGCTGCGCGGTAACGACCAGTTTCTTACGCTGTGTAATGGTGGCATGAGACAACAAAACTTTGAGAATTTGGAGGCTGGCCAGGTTATTTCTGTGGACGTTTTTTCGCCGGCTTGCCTGGTGGCACTGGGAGGCTGGACCAATGGTGCTGCCTGGGAAGGCTGGACTACTGCCATTTGCCCAGACAAAATCGATAGCGCAATTGAAGTGCAGGCAGTGTATGTGCCGGGCAAAGAAGTGCAACTGTCAGTGGCAAACGTTGGGGCAGGCGCTTCAATTTATTGCATCGTCAAAGATGCGCGCCTGATCAGCGTAGACACACCAAAGAGCCGACTGGCTTCTTCGATCAAAAATTACGTCGATGAGTTGAGCAAAGAGCTGCAAGTGGGCACGCCAAAAACAACCTTGTATGATACTGCCCAAATCAGGATACCACCACCGACACCACAGCGGGCAGGTGCTTGGGGCGGCGATGCCGAGTGGGGAGCCGCGCCGACGCCGACAGGGGCTTGGAGCGGCGATGGAATTCAGACCGGCAGCTCCTCTGTACTGCGCTCGGCGTCTCCAATGCCGATGGCAAGCTATGGCTCAGCGCCTGCAGGATCAGCCTATGGCTCCGGGGCGGCAGGAGCAAGAATGTCTTTAGGCAGCAGTTTCAATGAACAAGCGCAGACTGCAGGCTCACCAATGATGTCCATGCAGGCTCCCATGGCTGCTCCTGCCACAGACGGGTGGGGCTCACCGGCGCCAGCAATGAGCGGCCGCAGCGATCCACAGACAGTGGCAGTTTTAGAAAGATCTCCTGGTGTCGACTATCAACCGGAGGTTTTGTTCGCTGGCTTTTTGCCGGTTGCTGATGGACGAGCAACGATGTTGGTGCGATTGCCAGATGTTTTTGCTGATTACGTGGTGGAATGCTTTGTCACCACCGACGATGACTGGAAGCTCCTCAAAGAATCGTTCAGGGCGGAGAAAGCCGATTTTGTAGACTTGAATCTGCCCCTGTTTGCCGCCGTTGAAGATCAGGCAGTCGGTCAAGTCTACGCACAAACGAAGGGCTCGGCAGCAACGACGTTGCGTCTGACCAGAAATGGTGAAAGTGTCAAGCTCATTGATCTTCCCTCAAGAAATGGTGGCGACCAAAAGACAATCTCAAAGTCGTTCACGGCGCTGCCGGGCGACTATAGAGTTGAACTTATAAGTGCGGATGGATCGATTTTGGATGTTCAACAAAAACGCGTGCAAGAGCCGGGCAAGTTGAAGCACCACGTGAAAGGAGTGAGGTTGCTTGGTGCCGGAGAATCAATTTCGATCGACGATCTAAGCGGCGTTGACTCACTGGTAATCTTGCCGGGATTGAGCAACACCTTCGATGTCGTCGTCGAGGCTACGGCAGACTACAGCCACTGTTGTTGCGAGCAGACCGCGGCCAAGATGCTGGCTGCTTGCTCCATGTATTTGTTTGCTGGCGACGATGACGCAAGCACAAGAAGCAAAGCTGAATCGATGATTCTAGCGGGCATCAAGCGCGAATTATCAATGTGGGAAAAAGGCCAGGGTCTTAGAGCTTATCCTGGTAGGGAGCTCAGCCCCCATTGGGGAGCGGCTGCAGCACGCCACCTGTGGCACCTGTCATCGCTTAAATCGTTTGCGGGGTCTGGCAAAATGAGTTCAGACCTGGCAAAGGCCGTCAATCAGGGGCTGGAGATTGCAAAAGATGTGACCGCCGTGCATAAAATGGAGTGGCCGCCGAGCAAAATCGTCTCTTGCGAAGATGCTTATATGGTTGTCCGGTCGCAAGTAGCAGAGCGCCTGGATGAGGCTGTATCGTTTGTGCGGACATTCGTTGAGGCAGGCAATTTCGATAAGCCTGAGAAGCTTCCTGCCAACCCCTATTATGGTGGTGCCGTTCTTCAGCGTCAGCAAGCTGCTTATGCAGCGGCAGTCCTGTTCAGGTCAAAGCAGACTGCCGACATGAGACATGCTATCAAGCTGGCAGACTTAGTGACGAGGCAGTTCAACGAAAGCGGACGTTTGTACTCAACAGTAGATTCTGCCGCAGCCATCGCCCTTTTGTCGGAATTGCGGCAGCGCAGTTTTGGCAGTGGTGGCAAAGTGGAGATCAATGGTGGCAGCGCCAGCTTAGCAGACACCGCAGATGCATCCGAAACGATCAAATCAATAAAAGTGCTGGAGGGCGTTTTAGCGGTTCAAGTAAGCAGACTTGTCGAGGAAGATTGGAGTAAGTTTTCGTCCAACGCGGATATCTCAGTAGCTCTTATGAAGGATAAGTCGGCGCAAAGGAAACTCAAATTGTCAGACAATGCTGACCTGGTTGTCACCATTGCTGGTGGCTATAAAGAAGGAGATGTCTTGTGGGTTTGTTTGCCAGAGGCTCTGTCACGCATCTTTGGTGGCGGGCAGGTGAAAATGTTCTCGATGGATTTCGCCGGAGCGAAAGAGGTTTCAATTCCTTTAGCAGCGACCGGACTGACCAGAGGAATGGATGGTGAGATTCACCCGCAGCACATGGCAGTCTGCTTGAGGAATATGTTCGAAGAGGAGCGCTTGGGCAATCCAGGACTAATTGCAATCACCGTGGTGTGAGAGGAAGGAATGCGAGGAAAGAGTTAGACCTGATGATGAGGTCATACCCTTTCTCACACTCCAATCTCTAGGATCGCGAAATCTTGGCATCCCCAGCCAATGCTTGGGCTGTTGATCAGGACCCCCCTCCTATATAATCGACGCTCTAATTGCCGATTATTTTGAAGAGGAAGGTTATGTGGAATCTAGGCGTGCCCTGGTACGAGCTTGTCATAAGAGCGATCTGCATCTATGGCTTTCTTCTTGTGATTTTGAGAATGACGGGAAAGCGGCAAGTAGGGCAATTGGCACCGTTTGATCTGGTGCTTTTGCTGGTGCTCAGCAATGCGGTGCAGAACGCTATGACCGGGCCGGATAACTCCGTCGGTGGTGGCATGATTTTATGCACAACTCTGGTTGGGCTCAACTCTGTGATTGGCTATGCTACCTACCGGTCCAAGAGGTTGGAGGCTTTGATTGAAGGTCGTCCGCAGATATTGGTTCATAACGGACATCTGGATGAAAGAATTATGCGCAAAGAAAAGATCACCCATCATGAGCTAATGGCGTCGCTTCGCGCAGCAGGTTGTGCCACAGTGACCGAGGTGCATTTCGCCATGTTGGAGAATAACGGCCATATCTCAGTGCAACCGCGCAAAAATGGTCCTAACAGCACTGACAATGGCATGAACGCTCATACTGGATCGATTGCTCATAATGAAGCGAGTGCTCATAACCATTCAGTCACGCAAAAACAAACAGACGCAAAAAGCGACCAGGCCACACCAACAAGTCGTGCCCAAGAACCAGGCCAAGAACCTCCGACAGCATGATTTGAGTACATCGGCGGCTGTTCAGCCACAAAAATCCGAACATTAAACTGGGTGGAAGGGTCTTTGACCTTAAATATAACGTTGAACGTTGAACGTTCAACGTTATATGATCCCTAAAAACCTTGCCCTACATGTCTTTACGCTGATTCGATTGTGATCAAAATGCAACGAACTCAAAATACGATCTCTAAAAGCTAGTCTCTATAGAGCTTTAGAGACTTACCCTGCATATGACGTTCCATTTGATTGATCGATCGATGAAATCATTGCTCTACTTGGCTTTATGGACATGTATTTTGAACGTACGTTTGAACGCACACACTAGAAATCGCTAAAACCTTTGTATAGCTTGAGTTTTACCTTCTATGTATCGTTGAACGTTGAACGTTCAACGATACATTTCAGCAGAGTAGTTGTCTATGGATCCATAAAACGTACATATCGTAAAATATGCAACGTCTGTTGAATCCAAATTTGCCAAACAATGCAAAGGTCGCAAAAGGAAGCCTTGCCAAAGAAGATAAAACTAACTGTAATCGGGTCTGCCAGCAAAGCAACTACAGGTGTGTTAGCTAAGAGGGCAGCAAAACAGAAAGCGGCGAAGAAGTCTGCTAAGGGGGCAACTGCAAAGCCGTCTAATAGAAAGACAACAAAGCCACTGCTGGATGACAAGGCAAAAGCAAAACCGCCAGATAAGAGAGCAACTGCGATTCAGCGCGAGAAGAAGAAGAAGGGAATTGCAAAAAAAACAGCAAAGAATGGAGTTGCAGCCCAGCTAAGGAAGAGACCCACTGTAGACCAGATTCATAGACACCCTGGTGAGATTCTGCTGGAGCTGTTCATGAAGCCCATGGGGCTCAATGCACATCGTTTGGGATTAATTCTGCATGTTCCATCTCAACGAATCGGCGAAATCATCAACTGTCGTCGAGGAGTGACCGCAGAAACAGCGTTGCGATTAGCAAGATTGTTTGGCACTACAGCTAGATTTTGGCTCGACTTACAGATTGATTATGATCTGAACCAAACAAAACAAAAATGGTCGAGCATCAATCGCGAAATCAAGCCGATCGAGAGTCGTCTGCCTGGTGAAAAGACTACAGTCCTGACGCCGGTAACCTCACTCGCAAGCACCAAGAGGCAGAAACTGGAGCAGGAACAG
>Ga0182024_10011642_pt1 | contig 17610 bp, 11 predicted proteins | sample P32metaG_FD_120480 | JGI IMG/M metagenome (GOLD analysis project Ga0182024, IMG submission 120480) | Permafrost microbial communities from Stordalen Mire, Sweden - P3-2 metaG (Illumina Assembly) | ecosystem: Environmental > Terrestrial > Soil > Wetlands > Permafrost | place: Sweden: Stordalen... | reverse complement strand
TTCTACTTCAGGCCGCATTATTTCCTGGTGATGCTACCGGCGGTTTCTTTGTTGGCGGGAGTAGGAATCAGCGCCGCGTATGAATACCTGCAGGATCGCAATCTTTCGCCTGCCGTGACGTTGATCCCTATCGCTTTTTTTGCATTGTCGTATCTTGTCGCGCTGCAGGGTCAGAGGCGATATCTATTTCAAATGAATCCTCTGCAAGTCAACCGGCAAATGCATGCTAAACATGGCTTCCCGGAAGCGGTTGCAGTCGCCGACTACATTCGCGACCGCTCTTCGGCTCAGGATCGCATCGCGGTTTTGGGTTCGGAACCGGAAATCTATTTCTATTCCGGTCGTCGCTCGGCGACAGGATATATCTATATGTATCCCCTCATGGAGGACCAGCCCTTTGCATTCCAGATGCGGAGTTCTATGATCCATGAGATTGAGACGGCGCAACCAAAGTTCGTAGTTTTTGTGGACAACCAGTTGTCATGGGGTTGGGGGCCTGATTGGGATGGGTCGGATCTTCGTATGAATATCTTCAATTGGGTTCGGCGCTACGTCGATGCGCATTATGATTTGACAGCGGAAGTTCCGATTGACAGCGCGTCGTATAACGTATGGGGCGCGCCATGCAGGTATTACATTTTTCAGCGAAAATAGGGCAACGTAGGCCATGGGCTCCTACATAACTCACCCTCGAGCTCATGAAGATCGCGATTCCTCAAGCACCACACCTACATCGCATCGGTGGCAGCCGTCCACAGTGCTGGTAGTCTGCGCCCTGCTTTTGCTTACTATATTTTTCGCAGCGGTTCGCTTCCGCTTGCGCAATATGCCGCTGGAGCGGGACGAAGGCGAATATGCCTATTCCGGTCAGTTGCTGCTGCAGCACACTCCTCCTTACAAGTTTGCTTACAACATGAAGCTTCCGGGCATTTATGCGGCGTATGCGATCATCCTCTTAGCTCTTGGTCAGACTGCGAGCGGAATTCATCTCGGACTTTTGTTCGTTAACGCCTTTTCTTCTATTGTCCTTTACTTACTAACAGCTCGCCTTTTTGGAAAGCTGGCTGGATTGGTCGCCACCGCAAGTTTCTTTTTGCTCTCGGCCAGCCCGTCCGTCATGGGATTCCAAGCCCACGCGACAAACTTTGTAGTTCTCCCCGCCTGCATCGGAATTCTGTTTTTAATTCATGGATTGCAGAGTGGAGTGCAGAGTGGCTTGGAAAGACGAAGCCGATGGATGTACCTGATTAGCGGCCTGCTGTGTGGAATCGCTTTCTTGATGAAGCAGCATGGCTTGTTTTTTGCGCTCTTTTGCTTCTTCTATCTCATTCGAAGCGGATGGAAACGAAAACAAACTTTTCGCGACATCTTTGCCGACGTCGGCGCTATGGCGATTGGCTTTCTCTTGCCTTACGCAGTCACCTGCTGGGTGCTATACCGGCTTGGCGTATTTCAGCAGTTCTGGTTCTGGACTGTTTCGTATGCCGGAGAATATTCGAAGATGGGATTGCACCGGGGCGTTCACGCCTTTGTGGAAAGTTTCGGAACAATACTGCGCGCAAACCCGACGATTTGGCTTATCGCTTTGATTGGATTCGCCGCTCCATTGTGGAGTCACGAAGCGCGAAAGTATTTTGGGTTTACCTCTGCACTGCTCTTGTTCTCTTTCTTGGCCCTTTGCCCGGGAGCTTATTTTCGGCCCCATTATTTTGTGCTGTTGTTGCCAATTGCCGCAATGCTGAGTGGCATCGCTATCAGTTCAACCACAGAACGGCTAAGCGCACGTGGACCACACCGCATTTTGAAATTCATTCCGGCGCTGGCATTTCTCGCCGCATTCGGGTTGTCGATAGTCCGGCAGCATACGTTTTACTTCTCTCTCGATCCGGCGGGAGCCGTGCAGGCCACCTACGGCTCCAATCCTTTTATCGCAGCGGTGAAGACGGCAGATTATATCCGAGAAAATTCGTCCGACAATACACAGATCGCGGTGCTCGGTTCAGAGCCGGAGATCTATTTCTATGCGCACAGACGATCCGCCACCGGTTATCTGTATATGTATAGCCTCTTGATGCGGCAAAAATATACCGCTCGCATGCAACAGGAGTTAATTCAGGAAGTGGAGAGGAATCGGCCAGAATACGTGGTTTACGTGGACGTGGGCGAATCATGGGGCGACCGGGATCGCGCACCGCAAGCCTCAGCCTTCCTCGCTTGGATAAAAGAGTACTCGGATAAATATTACGAACTGGATGGCGTAGCTGAAGTGGGCGACTCACCCGCTTATGTGTGGGGTAATGCAGCCAAAAACTATAGTTCACGCTCGTCGCAGGCGCTCTATCTATTCAAGCGGAAAGACGGCACAGGTGCGGCAGCGGCTGGGAGCGACGTTAAATCGAGAAATTTTGAACGCAGAAAAGGCCACCCCGAAGGCGGCCTTTACCCGCTGATATGAATCGAACTGATGAGAAAAGCGCTCAGCCGATATGACGATCTAAAGCTTTTTGGATGTCATCTTTCGATCGATAGCCGACTAGTTGCTCCACGACCTGCCCGTTCTTGAAAACGAGCAAAGTAGGAATGCCGGTCACCTTGTAGCGCATTGGCGTGGCGCCATTGCGGTCTACATCCATCTTTCCGACTTTAACTTTCCCTTGGTACTCGCCGGCGAGTTCTTCGACGATGGGTGCGATTGCCCGGCAGGGGCCACACCACGCAGCCCAAAAATCAACCAGCACGGGCTTGTCGGACTTCAGTACGTCAGAATCAAAATTTGCGTCGGTGACCTCGACGGTTCCGTTGCTTGCCATTCTTCCTCCAGAGTTTTCTGCTCATTACAGTCCGCCATGACGCCAGCGGACCTTCTATCCTAGCACTATCAATTAGATGCTCTGCAAGGGCGGAAGTCGCAAGGATGCGCGTGCCAGCGACGTGGCAAAGCGCTCTTGAACCGGGCGGCCTAAAAGGGCGGAATACTGGGATAATTATAGGCTCTGGAGTGTTAATGACGAGTGATTTGGAGAATCTGCGTGTGGTTTTGGTGGCGACCCGAAATCCGTTGAATATAGGGGCCGCGGCGCGAGCCATGAGCAACTTTGGAGTGCGGCGATTGCGGGTGGTCAACCCGTATGAACCAGCATTTCGGGAGGCGCGCTCCGCCGTAGGCGCCGCCGAATTGTTGGCGAAGGCAGAGCAGTATGAGAGCGTGGGCGAAGCGGTGGCAGACTGCAAGTTGGTCGTCGGAACAACCGTCGCCAACCGGCGAGACTTGCAGCATCGAGTACAGCGCTTGGATGTGGCCGGACGCGCCCTGAAGAAGCAATTGAAAAGCGGGCCAGTGGCATTGCTGTTCGGATCAGAAAGATTCGGCCTATCGAATGAGGGGATGAGTCACTGCCATTGGATGATGCGAATTCCGACGCGTGAAGAACACGGCTCCATGAACTTGGGACAGGCCGTGGCCGTCTGCTTGTACGAGCTAGTTCGCGGCCCCAAGGGTGCAACTGCAAGAACCGCGGTTGGGAAAACCGGCAACTCCGCGGCCTCATCAGGAGACGTGGAGAGGCTGACGCAGACGCTGCTTCAAGTTCTTCACGATAGCGGATACATCAAGCCTCGAGCCGTAGCAGCGGAAGAAAAACTTCGGCGACTGGTACGCCGACTGGCGCTAAATGGCAACGACGCTGAAGTGCTGGTTGGAATGGTGCGTCAGATTGCATGGAAGATAGGATCGAAACAAAAGTACGCTGGCTGAGACTCAACAACTTCAATCGTTAAGTGTCAATTGTTCGCCCCCTGAGCAACTTCTGCTGTTACGACTGAAAATTTATCGCTAACCGTTGCCCCCGATAAAAGTCGAAATAAGAAGCGGCAGGACTCGCGGCTCACCGCTCTCCAAGCCCTCGTCCCTGACGCTGAGGTGGCGCCATGCGCATGCTGCTCGACACATTTTCCCAGATTTTACGAACTCTGTGGGCGCACAAGTTGCGATCCTTCCTCACCATGTTCGGGATTGCATGGGGCGTCGGTTCCCTCTTGCTACTTGCGGGAGTCGGCGAAGGTTTTCGCAACGGCAATCGCAAGCAACTCGAAACCTTCGGCAAAAACATCATCTTCTTTTTTGGCGGCCGCGCGCCCGCCGTCGCAGGCAGTTTTAATTCGATGAAGTGGTTCAACCTCACCTACAACGATTATCTGGCAATCAAGGATCAATCGCGACTCGCGATCCATATTTCGCCCTTGATCGCGCGCGACGATATTCGCGCCGTCAGCGATTACACGAGCACCAACGGACAGGTCTCAGGCGTGCCGGCCATTTACAGCCAGGTGCGGACCATTCCCGTCGCGACGGGTCGCTGGATCAACAACGATGACAACGATGAGCGCAGACGCGTGTGCGTGCTGGGACGGGAGATGACGCGCAACATGTTTCCCGGACGCCCTGCGGTGGGCAATACGATTCTGCTCAACGGCGTTCGTTTTGCCGTAATCGGAGTGCTCTCCATGATCGGACACGAGGAGCACAACGCCACCAATATTCGTATTTTTATTCCGTTCAACACGATGCGTGAATTATTTCCGTTGACTGGCGACAATTCGCAAGAGGGCAACGCCATTTCATTCATCAACTACCAGCCGCGTAGCTTTGACGAAAACGAAGCGGCGAAGGACGAATTGCACGCGATCGTAGCTCGCAACCATGGCGGCTTCGATCCCAAGGGCGCCGACGTCTGGGAAGAATGGGACACGATCAAGAATCAGAAGACCATGGGAAAAATTTTCACGGCGATGGATTGGTTTCTCGGCGGGGTGGGCCTGGTGACGCTAGCGCTCGGTGCGATCGGCATCGTGAACATCATGCTGGTTGCGGTGACGGAGCGTACCCGCGAGATCGGACTGAGGAAAGCCCTGGGCGCGACCCACCGCAGCATCTTGTTTCAGTTTTTCCTCGAGGGCGCGTTCCTCACACTATTAAGCGGCGCTCTCGGCGTTGGCGGTGCCGTGCTTGTGATTCATCTTCTTTCAGGGGTGCAATTGCCCCAAGGCTTTGACACACCGCGGATCGTGCCTGTGTCGGCGATCGGCGCCGTGTTGTCACTAGCGCTGGCCGGAATAACAGCCGGGCTCTATCCGGCGCGCAAAGCCGCGATGCTCGAACCGGTAGAAGCGCTACGCCAGGAATAACAAGAAGTAATGGAGCGCCGGACGTCCCCGCCCGGCCTCCCATCCGCCGAAGGGCGAGGCGCAAAGGAGTAAGCCATGACCAGTGACCTGCTGAAAGAAGCCTACGGCGCCATGCAGCACAATCGCCGCCGCACAACTCTGACCATGATGGGGATGGCCTGGGGAATCGCTACAGTCGTCATATTGCTTGCCTTCGGTTCCGGCTTCGAGCACGCCATCAACTTGATTTTCAGCTCCTTTGGCACCGATGTGATTGGAGCCTTTTCGGGACGAACGTCGCTGCAGGCAGGTGGTGCGAAGGCAGGCTCAGAAGTTCGGCTGCAACTGGCGGACGTAGAGTATCTCCGGAATGAAGTGCCCATGTTGAAAGGCGTCACTCCAGTCTTTGACAAGCAGAACGTGACCATTCAGCATGACACGCGCACTTTCACCAATCTTTTTCTCACGGGAGTTTATCCCGTTTACCAACGAGTTCGCGGCTTCGACGTTGCCAGCGGACGTGGATTAAGCGAACAAGACATGGCCGAACATGCCCGCGTGGCAGTGATTGGCGACGAAGCGAAGACTGTTTTCTGGAGAGGCAGCTTTGGGTCAGAGTATCCGCATCAATGGCGTGAGCTTTCAAGTGATCGGCATCTACGAACATAAGGTCCAGGGTGGCGATAATAACGACAACACAATGATCGTAATACCATTCAGTTCGATGGGAGATCTTTACGACACGCGCTACATCACGGGCAATTTTATGGACTATGAAGGCCAGGATCACCAGCAACTCTCTCGCGTCGTACGAAGCGTACTCGCGGGTCACCATAACTTTCGTCCGGACGATCGCCGCGCCGTATTCATCGCCGATTTCAAGCAGGACTTTGACGAGTTTACCGTCGTCACCACCGCGCTAAAAGTTCTCCTCGCTTTTATCGGCGCGCTCACCTTGGGAATCGGCGGCATTGGACTGATGAACATCATGCTGGTCTCGGTACAGCAGCGGACGCGCGAAATCGGAGTTGAAAAAGCGCTGGGCGCGCAGAAAAGTCACATCCTGTTTCAGTTTCTGGCGGAAGCACTGGCCATTACATTTGCCGGCGGAGCGGCGGGAATCGCCATCGCTTACCTGATCTCATGGGCAGTCGGAGCACTGCCGCTAATGAGCGCCTTCGGAGATAACCTCCAAGCCGGCGACATTCATTTACATATAAATGTGAGCAGCCTTGCCGTGGCCACAGCCGTTCTTAGCCTGGTCGGCGTGCTGAGCGGAATGGTGCCAGCGATTCGAGCAGCGCGCCTGGACCCAATCGAAAGCCTGCGCTACGAATAGCAAGTTCCAGAGTAAATCGATTTGCGTGAATAAATCTATCTCGTGTAGAGACGGGGCTTGCCCCGTCTAACTCGGGCGCAGACGAGGCAAGAGCGTCTCCACCCGCCAGATCACCTCAGATCATCTTTCTAGATCGAAGTACTTCTTTGACCACAACCGTCCCCAACGTAAGCAAGCTCACTAGCGAAATCACTCCCAAAGAAACCACGCAGTAGATGCACCATACGCCCAGTACCGCCGATTCGATATGGGCGAGATAGAGCGCAAATCCCAACCCCCCGAGCACCGGGACCAACATCAAGCGATAAGCCCTCTTGAACGCAAGAATGCCGAGCAGCAGATATCCGGCCATCCCGATTACAGCTACGGGAATACCGAAGAGCATGGCGTATGGGCTGTGATTGACGATGCCGCAATCCCAACGCTCGTTGATGCTGCATGGCGACGCGTCAGTGCGGTAATGCTCGCGCAGCGCGAGTGACGAAACTACGATACCGACTACGGCAAGCAAGATCAGCACCCATCTCATCTAGCGCTCCTACCTTTAGCCAAGATAATTTTAAACGGATTAACTTGTTGTCCTGAAATGTATCATCCCCGGATTTCCGAACTCGCACGTATAGCAAAGGCGAAGAGCGATTTATCGTTATCCGGATTCTGTGCTTCGTCCTAGTCATTTAGCGGAACCAGAATAATGACGAGTAAGTTTACTAAGCACAACGCTTAGGCAACCCTTGTCTAACTCACTGCAACTCATGCACGCTGTCATTTAACTTTAGTATTTACCGGCGTTCCCTAAGTCGAAAATTTGTTCTGGCGAGGGAAATGCTTCATTGACAGGCTCGGACGTGCACTGAGCGTAAGTCAGCCGTTACAAACCGTGCGCCTTATGATTTTTGGGAGAGTTACGATTTTCCTATGATTTTCTGAAGTATTGGCCTTGGCTATACGAGCTTTGAACGTTTGGACTCTACATCATCGTTGATTAGAAGCGCGATCCCTCGGAGGCATTCATGTTCCGTTCCACCCCCGCCCGTTTTGTTCTGCTTTGCACGACTCTTTTCCTTCTGACTTCAGCAAGCTTCGCTCAGTACAACGCAAGCGTAGAGGGCACCGTGACCGATAAGAGCGGCGCCGTTATTGGCGGCGCAACCGTTACCGTAACCGACCAGGCTACCAACGTAAGCCACAGCGCCGTCAGCAGCGATGCTGGTTTTTACCGCGTTACCGGACTGCCTCCCGGTACATATAAGGTGGAAGCGGAAGCAAAGAATTTCAAGAAGAGTTCCACGACAGTGGACGTAGCCGCCGAAACTCCGCGCGCAGCGGATATCGTGCTTGAGACCGGCTCCGCTAGTGAAACAGTAACCGTAACCGGAACATCAGAAGCGCTCCAAACTGAAGACGCCAATGTCCAAGGTACACTTTCAACTGCCGACGTGGAGAACTTGCCCGCTCTTAACCGCGATCCTTACGAGCTGCTGCGTTTGTCCCCCGGAGTATTCGGCGATGGCGCACGCTTTGGCGATGGCCGCTCAGCGGGATTTCCCAATGGAGCTGGCGCCGTCAGTGCCTCTGCCGGACCCGGCGGATCGAGCGCGGCCATTTTCCAGGTTGAAAACCAACAGCCCATCAGCGCTAACGGGCAGCGAGTTACATCAAACGATTACCTGGTCGACGGCGTTAGCGTGAACAGTCTTGAATGGGGAGGCGCAGCCGTCATCACTCCCAGTATTGAATCAGTGCAGGAGATCACCGTCCTCTCCAATGATTACGATGCCTCGGACGGCCGCAGTTCAGGTGCCCACATCAAGACCGTTACCAAGAGCGGAACCAATGCTTTTCACGGCGGCGGCCTCTTCCTGTACCACGACCCGAATTTCAATGCCTATAACAAATTCAACGGTTACAACATTGGCGTCGGCTTGAGCCCCTTCGTTCGAGATAATGATGCCTTCAAACAATTCGCCGGAACCCTGGGCGGAGCCATCGTCAAAAATAAGCTTTTCTTCTTTTTTAACTATGAAGGATTAAGGGCAAAAGATACGGTCTTTGAAAACAATTGGGTAGAAACCCCACAATACGACGCCCTCGTGCTCGGAGCTCGCCCAGGCACTCCGCTTGCAACCGTTCTCCAGCAGAGTGGTCTCGCGCCACGCATCCAGCAAGTGCTGCCTTCAACTTGTACGCTCTGGATTGCAGCTACTCAACCCTGCGCGGTAGTTCCTGGAGGTATTGACGTCGGATCTCCCTACTCCATTTACGGCGTCTACAACCCAAGTTTCACAGCCGGCAACCCAGCTCAATTTGCGGGAGGCGGTCTCGATGGCATCCCGGATCTCGAGTTTGCTCAAATAGCGTTGCCCTCCACAACTAAAGGCGACCAGTACAACGTTCGGGTTGACTATAACGCTGGCAAGAATCTTTTTTCTGCCAATACTTTCCTCACCTTCTACCACACCATCTCCGCGGATGCCGGAGCGGAAGGTCGGCCTTCGGCCGATTACGGCACTAAGAACTTTAGTCCGAGCGGCTTTCTTTCCTGGATCCGAACCATCAACTCCACGACCCTCAACGAGGCGCGCTTCAACTTCACGCGTTACGGCTACAACGGAATCAGTTCCAACCCGCAGGTCAACTTCGCTATCCCCCGCATCGAGATTCAAAACGCGATCCCGACGCAAAGCCAGCGCATTATGTATGGAGCCCCACAAGGAGACACGTCGCCAGGAATAGTGGCGCAAAATACTTTCGCGTTTCGGGACGTCCTCAATAAAGTGATCGGCAACAAAGCATGGAAGTTCGGATTTGAGTACACCCATGAGCAAGATAATGACGCCCTCATTGGGGGCGCTCGCCCTGACCTGGTCTTTAATGGTATGTGGAACTTCGCGAACGGAACACCGATTTTCGAACAGATTGAAGTTAACCCGCTTACCGGTGGAGCGCCCACCACGAGAGGCCAATACTTTCGTAGCTCGACCTACGGTCTGTTCGCGCAAAATGATTGGAAGCTTCGCCCGAATCTCACCATCAACCTCGGTCTGCGTTTCGAATATTTCGCTCCCCCGACCGAGGCAAAGGGCCATCTTGCGAATTTCGAGCCCACCAACGATCCGGTTAATGGATTAGCGAACGGGTTTGCGACCAACCCACACGCAATGTGGAAACCAACCTGGCGGAATGTCGGTCCGCGATTGGGTTTTGCGTGGAGTCCAATGATGTATGACAGCAAGCTGGTTTTTCGCGGTGGATTCGGAATCGCCTATGACCGCTTCGACAACAACAGCTTCGACAACACCCGCAACAATCCTCCATTCGTGGCAAACTACGGCCTCTGCTGCGGCACAGCGCTCGGTGAATTTGGTAGCCCGTTCCTCAAGGGCCAACTCGCTTTCAACCTTGGCACCAGCAATAACCCGGAGAGCTATCCTGCCAATCCAGTTCTGATCACACCCATTAACCCCGCAAATGGGCTACCCACCATTCTCACGGGTCAAGGCGCGCCAAACATTTATGCGACGAATACGAGTATGCCGATTCCCTATGTCTACCTCTACTCCATGCAAATGCAGTACAGCCTTCCATCAGATTGGGTGATGACGGTCGGCTACCAGGGGAGTATGGGACACCACTTGCTGCGGCTTAAGAATCTGGATTTCTTTTATCCAAATCCAAATAAAGACGTCAATCAGGTCTTTAACTTCACCCCTGACACCAACTCAAGTTTCAATGCTCTGAATTCGCAATTGGAGCATCGGTTCCATCACGGTGTCTCGACCAACATTCAATACACCTACAGCAAGTCGATAGACCAAATTTCCGCCGAGGGTCCCGGCTTCGTGACCAACCAGACGTATCCAATTAACGATCACACTGAACGTGGTCCATCGGACTACGATGCCACTCACAATTTCCGCGCATACGCTGTCTGGGATCTGCCCATCTTCCGCACTCGTAAAGATTTCTTGGGCAAGATGGTAGGCGGTTGGCAGCTCAACGGAATTTACCAGTTCCACTCCGGATTCCCGTGGACGCCCGTCGCTAGCAACCTTTGCCCCGTTCTGGGGGCAACGTCGCTCTGTCCGGTTCGACCCATCGCCTACAATGGCGGCGCAGGGAACAATTACGATACGTCCGCTTTCCTCCCCCCAACATCCGGAAACTTTCCGGCAATGGCCACCGGCACCACGATTCCTTATTTCACCTTACAGACGACTGGCACCACCCCAGCCCCGCCTGGAATTGGGCGCAACACTTTCCGTGGCCCGCGCTACCAGGATGTTGATCTAACGGTGGCAAAGGAATTCGGATTGCCTGAAATGCGGTTCATTGGAGGAGACGCGAAGATCCAACTCCGCATGACCGCATACAACGCGTTCAACAAGCTCAATCTAGCGCCCTTCAGCTTCGGCAGCACCTCCACTACCATCAGCTCGAACAACAATGGGGGCACTCCCCTACCAAATCCGTTGTTCGGAACGGCCACGTCGGGGTTGGCGGGCCGTGTGCTCGAGTTGCAGGTTCGCCTCAGCTTTTGATCTGGCGTAACATCTTTTGGACGGCGGGTGGTCAGCCGCCGTCCATCCCTCCACCCTGAGGATCGTGAAATGGCTGTGAATCGCTCGCGATTTTTTTTCACCATTCTGTTTTTTCTGGCGCTGTTCAGGACCGCGATACCGGCGCAAGTTGCGGGCGGATCGCAACATCCTGAACCACAACAATCCGAAGTAATTCTCATCGACGCCGCCGGACCCGCTCATCCCTTCCCTCACTTCTGGGAACAAATGTTCGGGTCGGGACGAGCCATTCTCGCATTGCGAGACAGTTATCGCCACGACCTTCGCGAAGTGAAGCAGATTACCGGCTTCGAATACGTTCGATTTCACGCCATCTTTCATGATGAGGTCGGTGTCTACGACGAGGACGACCAGGGTCATCCTGTGTACAACTTCTCATATGTAGACCAAATTTATGACGGGTTGCTCGCGAACGGAGTGCGTCCGTTTGTCGAACTCAGCTTCATGCCCAAGAAGCTCGCGGCCAAGGAAATGCTTCACGCCTTTTGGTATAAGCAAAATATTTCTCCGCCTAAGGACTGGGAAAAGTGGGATAACCTCATCGCACAATTTGCCAAGCATCTTGTCGATCGCTACGGAATTGATGAAGTTTCGCAGTGGTATTTCGAGGTCTGGAACGAACCGAATCTTGATTTCTGGGGGGGCGATCCCAAACAGGAGACGTATTGGAAGCTTTACGATCACACGGCGCGCGCGTTGAAGCAAGTGAGTCCGCGCTTGCGTGTGGGCGGACCCTCGACTGCGCAGGCGGCATGGGCCGATGCGTTTATTCGGCACTGCGCGGATGAAAGGGTCCCGGTGGATTTTGTGTCATCGCACGTCTACGGCAACGACAAAGCTCAGGATGTTTTTAAAACGGACGAGCAGATTCCGCGCGACCAGATGGTGTGCCGTGCGGTAAAAAAAGTGCACGACGAGATTCGCTCCTCCAGCATGCCCAACCTTCCGTTGATCTGGACCGAATACAACGCCAGCTATTTCAACGAGCCTTCTGTGACTGATTCGATTTACATGGGGCCATGGCTGGCCGATACGATCCGCGAATGTGACGGCTTGACGGAAATGATGTCGTATTGGGCGTTCTCGGATGTCTTCGAGGAACAAGGAGTGGTGAAACAGCCGTTCTACGGCGGCTTTGGGTTGATTGCGGCGGACAGTATTCCAAAGCCCGCTTATAACGTATTTCGAATTCTGCACGACTTGGGCGACGAACGTATTGCGGTTGACGATTCTTCCGTGCTGGCGACGCGGCAAAAAGACGGGTCATTGGTGGTGGCGGCGTGGAACCTCGTTCCTCCCGATCAGACTGGATCGGCGAAGACAATTCATTTGCGATTCCAACATTTGCCATCAGGGCGGCGGGCGTTTATTTCGCGTGTGGATCGCGATCATGGGGACGTGCATCCGTTATATGAGCGGATGGGCCAGCCACGTTACCCGACACAACAACAAATCAAGGCGTTGCAACAGGCCGCGGAGATGCCTCCTCCCGGGGTCATGGACTTGAATGGAAACGATTTGACTCTTGATATCGCCGCCAACGGTCTGGCGATCATTCAACTCAAGTAACGCTGGCAGGGCCTACCAAGAAGTTATAATCGCGGTAATATCTGTCTTTTTTGCATCGTTCTTCGTGAGGGCCAGTATTCCAACGACTCTTTCAACCCGCCGGGAATGGCTTGCGCGGTTAGGAAAGACTATTCTCATCTCTCCTTTGCTGGGTTCGGGATTGCTCAGCATATCTTGCGGCGACTCGAAGTCGAATGAGATTTCCGGGGCGAAGGAACTCGATGACGATGCATTTCTGGATACCATCGAGCGCGCCATCTTCCTTTATTTTTGGGAGCAAGCCAGTTCTACAACGGGCCAAGTCAAGGACCGCGCCCGCGCCAACGGGATCGACAGCCTCACCATATCGAGTATCGCGGCTACCGGCTTCGGCCTGACTGCCCTGTGCATTGCCGACCAGCGCGGCTACATGTCGAGAAGCGCCATTCTCGATCGCGTTCAAACCACTTTAAATTTTCTGCTCAATGAGATGCCGAGCCATTACGGCTTCTTTTATCACTTCGTGGATATTAATTCTGGTCAGCGAATAGACCGCTCCGAGCTTTCCTCAATTGATACCGCCATTCTCTTATGCGGCGTGTTGACCTGTCGTCAGCATTTCCAGGATCAGCAGGTCACGGACCTGGCGACGGAGCTTTATCAACGCATCGATTGGCCGTGGATGCTCAACAATGGATCCACATTCTCCATGGGTTGGACGCCTGAAAATGGATTCCTACATGCGCGCTGGGATACTTACTCGGAGCTGATGATGCTTTATTTATTGGCCATTGGCGCTCCAGTAAAGCATATTCCCGCGAGTTCCTGGCAGGAGATTTCGCGCCCGACGCTCACTTTCCAGGATTTGACCTACGTTACGAACACTATCGCGCCGCTTTTTATTCATCAGTATTCGCATGCCTGGTTTAACTTTCGAAACAAACAAGACGCCTACGCTAATTACTTCAACAACTCGGTAACGGCTACGCAAGCGCACAAATTATTCTGCGGGGAGTCTTTAGGTACTCAGTTCTCGGATTATTCGGACAAGCTATGGGGAATCACCTCTTCCGACTCGCAGAACGGCTATGTCATATGGGGTGGAGCGCCACCAATGGGCCCCATAGACGGCTCGATCGTTCCGTGCGCGGCGGGCGGATCGATTCCGTTTCTGGCGGCCGACTGCATTGAGGTGCTGCGCAACATTCAGAACTGGTTTCCGAAAGCATGGCAGAGATACAGCTTCGTGGACGCATTTAATCCACTCTCCGGGTGGTATGACCCGCATGTGCTTGGAATTGATTTGGGTATCATGATGTTGATGGCCGAGAATCAACGCACCGGATTCGTGTGGGACACATTCATGAAGAATCCCGAACCGGTCGCCGCAATGACGGCGGTTGGTTTCCATTAAAGGTGTTTAGCGCGTTGGTTTATCTATAAGCCGCCGACTTGGATCTACCAACTTGCGCGACACTTTAACTTTTTGTAGTGGAGAAAAACTAATGCCCTGGTGTTCCGCCTCGCCATCGCCAACTTCGCTATCGCGCTTTGTTCTATTGGCCATTTTGGTGTTGTTGTGTTGTTCTTTTTTTGCCGTTGCGCAAAACACTCCAGTTGATGCCGAGGGTCATCAATGGTGGCAGCACGCGGTATTTTATGAGATTTATCCGCGCAGTTTTGCGGACAGCAACAATGATGGAATTGGTGATCTTAACGGCATCAGTTCCAAAATGAGTTATCTGCACAATCTGGGTGTCGATGCCATCTGGATCAGTCCGTGCTATCCCTCACCGCAAGTCGATTTCGGCTATGACGTTTCGGATTACGAAAACATTGATCCCATGTATGGCACCTTAGCGGATTTCGATGGCATGGTTGCTGAAGGAAGGAAACAGAACGTCAAAATCATCCTGGACTTCGTACCGAATCATACGTCTGATCAACATCCCTGGTTTCTGGATTCAAAGTCTTCCCGCACCTCGGCACATCGCGACTGGTATATCTGGCGCGACGGCAAAGGTCCAGGCAAGCCGCCGAATAACTGGATCTCAATCTTCGGCGGCTCGGCATGGACACTGGATCCAACCACGAATCAGTATTTTTATCATTTCTTTTATAAGCAGCAGCCCGATCTGAATTGGCGAAATCCAGCGGTTGAAAAAACGATGCTCGATACCACTCGGTGGTGGTACCAGCGCGGGGTCTCCGGATTCCGGCTCGATGCAGTTGATACTCTATTTGAAGACCCCGAGTTGCGCGACAATCCAGTTCTTCCGGGCACCAATGCACAAGGTGATCCGAATATGGAGAACCAGTACAACGACAAACTCCCGCAGGTTCACGAAGAGCTCCAGAAATTGCGCAAAGTAGCGGACGATTATAATGCCGTGCTCATTGGCGAAACCTGGACCTCGAATATCGCCGAACTGGACCGCTACTACGGTCAAGGCAGCCATGAGCTCCAGTTACCCATGGATTTCATGTTCACCATGGTCAATCAACTTTCTCCGCCCGAATTTCGCCGCCAGATCGCGGCCGTAGATGCCGCTCACGGCTGGCCCGTGTTCGTGATCAGCAATCACGACATCCAGCGATCGTATAACCGCTATGGGGACGGCAAGAATAATGACGCCATCGCAAAGTTGATGGGCGCTTTCTACCTGACCCTACGCGGCACGCCCATCATGTATTACGGCGAAGAAATCGGAATGGAGAATAACGATCCGATCCGCAGAGAAGATGTTAAAGATCCGATTGGCCGCACCGGCTGGCCCAAAGAAAAAGGCCGCGATGGCGAACGGACGCCCATGCAGTGGAACACCGCGCCAAATGCTGGTTTCAGCGATGCGACTCCATGGCTCCCAGTGCCGCCTACCTATAAGACGCACAATGTAGCCAGCGAATCTCAAGACGCGAATTCAGTTCTTAATCTCTACAAGAAAGTTTTGGCATTGCGGCACACCAACCAGGCATTACTCGAAGGCAGCTACGTCGCGCTCAACAAAAACGATCCCAACGTGATGTCTTACCTGCGCAGCTATAAGGGAGAGGCCGTTCTGGTGGCCTTGAATATGTCGGCCACAACTCAAAAAACCACATTCAATCTTTCAGGCCAGGGATTCACTCAGACCATCCTGAACACCCTGATCGCTTCGCCGTCCGCATCGGCACGCGGTAACGAAATCACGCTTGAGCCATTTGGGCTCCTAATAGCGGAAGTACAATCGCCAGCGAATAAATATTAGTTTTCCTCTGTGACCCCTGTCTCCGTGTGTTCCCTGTGGTAAAGGTTTGCATCCCCACCACCGTAAGAGAAAAGCGGATTAGAAACGCTAATTGCTGGTCGGCGTATTAAGCAATATCGTCAGCGGAGCAATGTGTTCCGGTGCGACATAGCGGTTCACGAGAAATCGCTTGCCGTCTTTCGCGACATCATACGTAAAAACATCGGTGCTGGAAATCGGAGCGCGTCCCCGAGTCTGGAACAAAGGCGCCGGGGTTCCAGTCGAGAAAATTCCTTCGCCACTCACCGGAACGGCGGTCAACATGCCGTTTGGCGCGATATAGAAAATTTCTTTTCCATCTCCGCGCCAGCGTGGCTCGGAGCCGCCGCCGCGCGACACTTGCCATTTTCCAGCGGCCCCGGGAAACGAAGTCACGTAAATCTCCCAATTGCCGGATTCATCGGACGCGTAGGCTACCCATTTCCCATCGGGAGAAAATTGCCCGTTCGTCTCGCTCCCTTTACTGGTTAGAAAGCGGGTTGGTTCTCCGCTGACAACAGGTACTAACAACAGATAGGGGCCTGACGCGGTGTGGCGGGTGCAAAGAATGTATTGACCGTCCGAAGACCACGAGTTAGGAACCATGTCGTCGGTTACGGTGGGGACGGTATATCTCCTCCGCTCGCGCTCGAGGCCAGTCGCGGTCTTTATCTCCAGACTCGTGCCTTCGGAATCTGCAAGACGGTAGGCCAGCATGCTGCCATCTCGCGACCAAACACCAACCACTTCTTCCGAGGGATCAAACGTGAAGCGCGAGTTGCCGCCTCCAGATGTGCTTTCGATCCAGATATCGACATTATTCGCCTTCAGATCGCTGATATCCGCCGCGACTCGGCCCCCCTCAGGCGAGAGCGTGGGATTTGACGTGATGGCCGAGTTGCCGACGCGGCCCAGCTCTTTACCTGACCGGTCCATCCAGGTAAGTACCGACTGCGCTGCCCCTACGCTGGTGTTGTAGATAAATGTTCCATTCTGCGCGACTGTCAAAGCCGTCCAATAAGTGGCGGGTTGGAATCCGACTAAATTCGCGATCACTGCCGCAGCGCCGGAAACCCTGCCATTGGAGGGGTCAAAAGCAACGCCCACCAATTGCCTTTGGTCATCCGCATAATACAAATTGTGAGAGTCGTAGGCGAAACTGGAGTGGCACAAGGCAATAAGCTTTCTCTCCTTGCCTTCAAGAGAGCTTAAGTAGATGCCGCTTGATCGGTCGCCCTTCAGGTTTGAGAAATTACCGCCCCAGAATAAAAAATGATCGCCGTCGGGCAGAAACATCGGCCAGCGGTGAGACTGGTCCTCTGCGGTCCGGATGCCCTGTGTGGCTGGCGCGACTGCCGTCCCATCGGCATTCACCCGTTGAAGAGCGCTTTGGGCGTCCGGGGAATAGATGATCACACCCTTGCTTCCCCAGCTGCCGCCTCGCGCAGCCAAGGCTGTGCCCAGCACTTGGGGTGAGCCACCTGAAATCGACATCTTCAGCAATTTGCCATTGGCGAAAAAAGCGACATACGCGCCATCTGGCGACCAGAAGGGATAACTCGCCCCCTGTGTTCCGGCTAAAGGCGTGACTTCGGGCGAGCCAATGCGCTGTATAAAAAGCATGGGCAGAGCAGAATTTTCTTCCGGCGAAACAAAAACCAGCATGGAGCCGTCGCGCGAGAGCGCCATGTGGCTCACGCTCATTTCCTCCGGG
>Ga0182024_10011640_pt1 | contig 17611 bp, 11 predicted proteins | sample P32metaG_FD_120480 | JGI IMG/M metagenome (GOLD analysis project Ga0182024, IMG submission 120480) | Permafrost microbial communities from Stordalen Mire, Sweden - P3-2 metaG (Illumina Assembly) | ecosystem: Environmental > Terrestrial > Soil > Wetlands > Permafrost | place: Sweden: Stordalen... | reverse complement strand
TCCAGCGAGCGCACCGCCTTCATCAGCGCTTCCTTGAAGGTCCGCCCGATGGCCATCACCTCGCCCACCGACTTCATCTGCGGCCCCAGCACATCGTCGCCGCCGGGGAACTTCTCAAACTGCCACTTGGGAATCTTCACCACCACGTAGTCGATGGTCGGCTCAAAGCACGCCGGCGTCGCCTTGGTAATGTCGTTCTGGATCTCGTCCAGCGTGTAGCCGACGGCCAGCCGCGCCGCGATCTTCGCAATCGGAAAGCCTGTCGCCTTCGAGGCCAGCGCGCTCGACCGGCTCACGCGCGGATTCATCTCGATGATCGTCATCCGCCCGTTCTGCGGATTCACCGCGAACTGCACGTTGCTGCCGCCAGTCTCCACACCGATCTCGCGGATGCACGCGATGGCCGCGTCGCGCATTACCTGATACTCGCGGTCGGTCAGCGTCTGCGCCGGCGCCACCGTAATCGAGTCGCCGGTGTGCACGCCCATGGGATCGAAGTTCTCGATCGAGCAGATGATGATGACGTTGTCCTTCAGGTCGCGCACCACTTCGAGCTCATACTCCTTCCAGCCCAGCACGCTCTCCTCAATCAGGCACTCATGCACCGGCGAGAGGTCGATCCCGCGTGAGAGGATGTCCGTCATCTCCTCGCGGTTATACGCAATGCCGCCACCGGATCCGCCCAGCGTAAAGCTTGGCCGGATCACCACTGGAAAACCGATCTTGCTCGCGAATGCCAACCCATCGCTGACGTTGCGCACCAGCTGCGACTTCGGCATGTCCAGGCCGATCTTCGCCATCGCGTCCTTGAAGAGCAACCGGTCCTCGGCTTTTTTGATGGCCGGGAGCTTCGCGCCGATCAGCTCGACGTTATATTTCTCCAGCACGCCCGAATCGGCAAGATCGACCGCGAGGTTCAGCGCCGTCTGCCCGCCCACTGTCGGCAGCACGGCAAAAATTCCCACCTTTCCTGATCCGCCGCCTTGCATCATCTCCACTTCCACGCGGATGATCTCTTCGAGGTATGCGGTCGTCAGCGGCTCAACGTAGGTGCGGTCGGCAAACTCAGGGTCGGTCATGATCGATGCCGGGTTGGAGTTCACCAGCACCACCTCATAGCCCTCGGCCTTCAGCGCCTTGCACGCCTGCGTGCCGGAGTAGTCGAACTCCGCTGACTGCCCAATCACGATCGGCCCCGACCCGATCACCAGAATCTTCGCAATATCATTCCTGCGCGGCATTCACCCTCTTCATCAACCAGCAAATCTCAAATAAATGCGCGCCCCATGTCGCGCTGAAGCTACTTCTTCCAATCCTCCATCATCTTCCGGAAGTCGCGGAAGAGATAATGCGAATCGTGCGGACCGGGGCTCGCCTCCGGGTGGTACTGCACACTGAACATCGGGTCGCTCTTGTGGCGCAGGCCAGCCAGCGTCTGATCGTTCAGGTTGGTGTGTGTCCGCTCCACGTCGTCGGGCAGGCTCTCCGGGTCCACGTTGAAGTTGTGGTTCTGCGCCGTGATCTCCACCTTGCCCGTCTGGTGATTCATGATCGGGTGGTTGCCGCCGTGGTGTCCAAACTTCAGCTTGTAGGTCTTGCCACCCAGCGCGAGACCGAAGATCTGGTGCCCCAGGCATATTCCGAACAGCGGCTTCTGCCCTTTCAGCTTCTGCACCGTCTCGATCGCGTAACCCAGAGGCTCTGGATCGCCCGGCCCGTTCGAGAAGAAGATGCCGTCCGGATTCAGCTTCATCGTCTCTTCAGCAGTCGTCTTCGCCGGAACCACCGTCACGCGGCAGTTCTCACGCGTCAGCATGCGTAGGATGTTCTGCTTGATCCCGAAGTCGTACGCCACCACATGCAGCGGGGCTTTCTCTTCTGCTGCAGCGTCATCCGCAGGAAGCAACGTGTCGCCAGTCTGGTTGCGCGGCTCGCTCGCGTCCCACTGATAGGCGGCTTTCGTCGTCACCGTGCTCGCCAGGTCCGTGCCTTCCATCCTGCGGATCGCCCGCGCCTTCGCCACCAGCGCGTCGGCGTCCAGGTTCTCACCGGACGCGATCACCCCGCGCATCACTCCATGCGTGCGCAGATGCCGCACCACCGCCCGCGTGTCCACCTCGGCGATCACCGGCACACCCGCGCGCTCCAGGTAATCGTCGGCCACCTCGGTCGAGCGCCAGTTGGAACTCATCGCGGAAAACTCGCGCGTCACCAACCCCTCGATATAAGGCCGCGTGGCCTCCGCATCGCTGGGTGTCGTTCCATAATTCCCGATGTGCGGATTGGTCAGCACCACGATCTGCCCCGCGTAGGAGGGATCGGTGAAAATCTCCTGGTAGCCGGTCAGCGACGTGTTGAAGACGACCTCGCCCGCGGCCTCGGCGCGCGCGCCGTACCCTCTGCCGCGAAAGATGCGCCCGTCTTCCAGGGCCAGCATCGCCTCAATTGCCCGCATGTGCCTACTCCCGTGGAATCCAGATCAGCGTATTTCCAGCCGGGGGAAATCGCTCAAGGAGTGGATTCAATCGATTCTATCAGCATCCGCCGCAGGCCCCCTAACCGCTTTCGCCTACTTTTCCACGGGTAGCAAGTCCCGGAGTACGCGCACGCAAAAAGACCCGGCGCTGAGGCCGGGCCTTCTATTAAGTCCCAAAAGCAGAGCTACTTTCTGCGGTGGTGATGCCCTTTACGGTGATGGGCGGCCGCGGCGTTCGCGGGAATAACCGCGCCGGCCACAACGGTGAAGGCGATGAGTGCAAGCAGCATATTGCGGAACATCTTCATGGTGACGACCTCTCTACGACCCTGCCGCCCAACCCTCCGGGCGGTCCGGGAATACCAAGCAGCATATCTCTGTGGACGCGACTTCTGTGCAAAAGTTGCACCCCGGAAGCAAGATAACCATCCCCTGCGGCGCCCAGATCTGCCCGTCCCCCGCAAGACAGTCTGGCTACTTCTCCGCCACCAGCTTGTTCCTCAGCTCGCCGATCCCGTCGATCCGGATCACCATCTCTTCGCCCGCCTTCAGCCAGCGCGGCGGTGTCCGGCCCATGCCCACCCCCGCCGGCGTTCCGGTGCTGATCACGTCGCCCACCTGCAGCGGCGTAATGCCGGAAAGATACTCGATCAACGCGGGAATCTTGAAGATCAGCAGGCTGGTATTCGAGTCCTGCAGCGTCTCTCCGCCAATGGTCAGGCTAATCCCCAGCGCGTGTGGGTCGGCAATCTCATCCTTCGACACTACCCACGGCCCCATCGGCGCAAACGTCGGGAAGCTCTTGCCCAGCGACCACTGCGTCGTCGCCCGCTGCACGTCGCGCGCGCTCACATCGTTCATGATGGTGTAGCCGAACACATGCTCCATCGCCTTGCTCGCGGGAATCTGGTAGCCGGCCTTGCCGATCACGACCGCCAGCTCCGCCTCATAGTCCACCATCGAGCTCGCCTTGGGCAGGATGACCTCGTCCCCCGGCCCCACCACCGACGACGACAGCACGATGAACACCGTCGGCACCTTCTGCGTATCCGTCCCCGACTCCTTGGCATGCTCGGCATAGTTCACGCCGATGCCGAAGATCCGCGGCGGCGCGGGCACTGGCGCCGTCAGCTTCACACTGGCCAGCGGGAGCGCGCCCTTCTTCTTCGCCACATCCGCCTGCACGCTGGGTGCTGCGGCCATGAAAGCCGTTGCATCTTTAAATCCCTCGGCTGCCAGGTCCACGATGCTGCCATCCACTACCAGCCCTGGGCGAGCCTCTTTGCCGCCCTCCACAAACGTCACCAGCTTCATCCTTGCTTCCTCCACACCGGGCCGCGCTCGAAATCATACTCGGCCAGCGACTCCGGCTTCATCTCAATGCTATATCCCGGCCGCGTCGGCAGCTGATACCGCCCGCGCACAATACGCACCGGATCGAGAAAATGCTCATGCAGGTGATCGACGAACTCGATCACCCGGTCCTCCATGCTGCAGCTCACGCGCAGATAGTCGAAGAACGAGAGATGCTGCACGTATTCGCACAGCCCCACGCCGCCGGCGTGCGGACACACCACCACGCCGAACTTCGCCGCCATCAGCAGGATCGCCAGATTCTCATTCACCCCGGCCACGCGGCACGCATCGATCTGGCAGACGTCGATCGACCCGGCCTGCATCAGCTGTTTGAACATCACTCGGTTGTGGCAGTGCTCACCGGTCGCAATGCGCACCGGCTTCGCCTCGCGCCGGATGCGCGCGTGCCCCAGAATATCGTCTGGATTGGTCGGCTCCTCCATCCAGTACGGCTTCGCCTCAGCCAGCATCCGCGTGCGCGCAATCGCCTCGTCGACGCCCCACTTCTGGTTGGCGTCGACCATCATCTTGTTCTCCCAGCCAATCTCTTCGCGGATCAACAGCGCACGGCGCAGATCGTCGGCCGGTTCGCCGCCTACCTTCAGCTTGAAGTGTGTCCAGCCCTCGGCCAGCCCCTCGCGGCACAGCCGCCGCACCTTCTCGTCGCTGAAGCCGAACCACCCCGCCGATGTCGTGTACGCCGGATAGCCCTCGGCCTCCAGCTTCTTCAGCCGCTCTGCCATTCCGCTCTGGCTGCGCGTAAGGATCTCCATCGCCTCGTCGCGCGTGATGGCGTCATCGATATAGCGGAAGTCCACAGCCGAGCAGATGCGCTCGGGCGCCATCTCCGCCAGCAGCCGCCAGACTGGTTTCCGCTCCGCTTTGGCGTAGAGGTCCCAAACCGCGTTGATCAATGCGCCCGCCGCCAGTTGGATGACGCCCTTCTCCGGTCCCAGCCAGCGAAACTGCGTGTCGTCGGTCAGCAGCCGCGAGAACCCGCACAGGTCTTCCGTGATCTCGCTCAGGCTGCGCCCTACCGCCTTCTTCGCCAGATATTCAATAGCCTCCACGCACAGCTCGTTGCCGCGCCCCAGCGTGAAGGTCAGCCCATCGCCCGCAAGCCCCGCGTCCGTCTCCAGAATGCAGTATGCGGCCGAATAATCAGGGTCCTTGTTCACCGCATCCGACCCGATGCTCTCGCGCGAGGTGGGAAAGCGCACATCCAGCACTCGCGCCCGCGTAATCCGAATCTCACTCACCCGTTCTTGTCTCCGGTTCCCGGTTTCCGTTGATCCAACCCGCAATTCTTCACCAGCAGCTGTGAGCCACGTTCTCACGCCGCGGTCCATCCGCCGTCGATCGCCACCACCGCGCCCTGCATGAAGTCTCCCTCTTTGCTGCACAGGTAGCGAACCAGTCCGGCCACATCCTCTGGCGTTCCCAGCCTGCCCACCGGCTGGCGCGCGCGCAGCTCCTCGCGCACCTTTTCCTTCTCGTTCTTGTGGTACTTCTCCAGATACCCCTCCACAAACGGCGACTGCACCGTCCCCGGGGCAATGCAGTTCACCCGAAGCTGCTTCGGGTAATCCACCGCGAGCTGCCGCGTCATCGCGATCACCGCCCCCTTGCTGGCGCAGTAGGCGAAGCGCTGCTTCACACCTACCTGCCCCGCCACCGACCCAATGTTCACGATCGATCCGCGCGTCTTCAGCAGCAGCGGCAGCAGCGCCTTCGTCACCAGAAAGACCGAGTTCACATTCACCCGCATCACACGCTCGAAGTCTTCTTCGCTGGTCGCGGCGATATCGCCCACCAGTCCGATCCCAGCGTTGTTCACCAGAATATCCAGCGACTTGATCTGCGCGATCGCTGCGGCAATCGAACTCGCGCTGGTCACATCCATCGCAACCGCGCGCGCGCCGGCCAGTTCCTTCGCCAGCGCCTCAGCCGCAGCCATGTTCAGGTCCGCGACCAGGACCTTCGCGCCTGCCCGCGCCAATTCGCGGCACGTGGCCTCGCCGATCCCGCTCGCCCCGCCCGTCACCAGCGCAACCTTGCCATCCAGCCGATAGGGTTGGTCCACTTCATTGCTCATTCTGTTTATTGACTCCAATTTCAGCGCAGCCTTTGCTGCGCGACTTTCAGCACCAATGCTTCGCGTTAGGGCTGCGCGTGCACCCGCCCGGAAACGTCCCACCTATCTTACCCGACGCCCGCGCTACTGACCCTTACCCAGCCGCCGATAGTACTCCGCCACCGCGTCTTCATACCCCGGGGGAACGCTCGGCTGTGTCGCCGTCCGCACCTGTCCCGCCTGCGGCTGGTTCGGATCGCGGCGCAGCTGCAGCTCCAGCTTGTCCACGTCGTTCAGCACCTTGGCGTGCAGCTCCTCCACCATCTGCGGATTGCCCACAAAACGCGATGGATCGAGCTTCTGCATCTCCTGCACCAGGTCCTGGATCTGCTTCTCCGCCGCCGGATCGCCCTTCGCCTCCTGGCGCAGTTGGTTCAGCTCACCCAACCCCTGGTCGATCGCCCGCTGCCGGTCGGCCGGATTCGGCCCCGTCTGCGGCGCATTGGGATCGCGCGTCGTGCCATAGCGCTGCCCGCCGGTATCGACGTTCAGGTTGGCCTGGTCGCTGCCTCCGCCGCCGCGCAGCGGCCCATTCACAAACTCGCCGCCAAAGCGATCGTTCCCGCCGCGCTGCGTTCCTGCCTGCCCTGCCTGTCCGTTGCGCGCGCCGCCCGGCCCACCCTGATTCCCTTGCCGACCACCACCCTGCCCGTTTTGCGCCTGCTGCTGACCTCCCTGCTGCCCGCCACGGCCACCCTGCCCATTTTGTCCTTGCTGCTGACCCTGGCCTCTCTGCTGCCCGTTCGCATTCTGGCCGCTACGCTGGCCGTTCTGTCCTTGCTGCTGACCGGGCTGCCCGTTCTGCCCCTGCTGCTGCCCGGGCTGCCCATTTTGTCCGTTGCGCTGTCCGTTCCTGCCCAGCGACAGGCTCTCAATCTGGTTCCTCAGACGGTCCACATGGTCCAGCGCCGCCGTCTGCGTTCCGTTCGCATCGTCCCCCGGACGCCCCTGCTGTCCCTCACCCGCCGCCTGCTCCGCCTTGTGCACCTGGTCGTCGAGCTTCTTCAGCCCGCCCGCAATCTCCGTTTCCGTGCCGTTCGAGTTCGGGTTGATCCCCTGGCGCAGCCAGTCCGACGTGCGCTGCACAAGATTCGTCAGGTCGCTCTGGTCCATCCCGTTCAGCGCGTCGCGCAGGCTGGACGCCGCACCCGGCTGCGTCGGCGCCAGGTCGCGAGCGGTGCTGCGCATCTGGCCCTGCAGCTTCTCCAGGTCGTCCGACATCTGCTGCCGGTCGTTGACCAGGCTCTCGCGCTCCTTCTCCGCCGCGGCCATCTCCGAGGCGCTGGGTGAGCCGCCCGCGTTGCTCTTCGCCTGCATCGCCTGGCCCGCCGCGGCCAGCTTGCGCACCCGCTCCGCCTGCGCGTTCTCTTCCTTGGACAAGCGGTCCGCATCGTGTCCCAGCTGGTCCAGCTTGCTTGAAGCCTGCTGCTTTTGCGCGCCGCCCAGCAGGTCCGTTGCCTCGCGCAGACGGTCCGCCGCGCGCTTCGCCTCCGCCGCACTCTGCTGTGCGCCTGCTTGCGCGCCCGCTTGGCCCATCGCCTCATTCGCCGCACGCAGCCGCTCCAGCGCCTGCGTTACCCGCGGATCGGCATTGCCATCCTGCGTCCCCTGGCGACCGCCACGCGAACTCGACTGCGATCCAGCCGCCGACGCCGACTGCTGTCCACCAGCCTGCGAGCCTCCGCTCTGCTGCCCGCTCTGGCCTGCCTGCCCCTGCTGCCCACTCTGTTGCCCCGCCTGCTGGCCCTGTTGTTGCCCCTGCTGTCCTTGCTTTCCTGACTGCTGACCTTGCTGTCCGCTCTGCTGGCCTGATTGCTGACCCTGTTGTCCCTGCTGGCCCTGCATCTGCTCCATCTCGCGCTGCAGTTGCTCCGCCTCGCGGCGCAGCATCTCCTGCTGCCAGCGTTCCTGGAAGGTCTGCACATTCGCGCCCTGGTTCTGCGCCAGCTCCTCCTGCCGCTTGGCCAGCGCGTCCAGCTTCTCCAGCGCGTCATCCACCTTCTTCTGCTGCTGCTCCGCCGGAGAAGCCGTCTCGGCCGTCTCGTACTGGTTCTTCTCCGTGTCCATCTCCAGGTCAAAGAGGCTCGCCAGATCGCGGCCTGCTCCGCCGCCACCGCCTCCGCCACCACCGCCGCCGCGCCGCCCGAAGGCGACCTCAATCTGCCGGAAGGTCGACTCCGCGCGCAGCAGCGCCTGCAGCACCTTCTGCTCCAGCGGCATCGCGGCCTGCCACTGCATCGCCTTCAGCTTGTCCGCCGCCGGCTGCATCCCCGCCGCCGCCTGCTCCATGTCTTTGTCGAAGCTGTTGAACTCCTCGTTCGCTTCAGAGAGGTCGCGGCTCTGCATCCTCGCGCTCAGCGCCAGAGCCTGCTGCTTCAGCGTTGCCTGCGCCTCGCCCAGCAGCTTGCCGGTCGCCGTCGCCTGCTCCGTCGTCGTGCCCTTGGCGTTCACCTGCTTCCACGTCGCCGCGATCAGCTCCTTCTCGCGCCGCGAGATGTCGGTCTGGTTGTTCTGCCCGCCACCACCGCCGCCTCCCCCACCGCCGCCGCTCTGCTGCGACTGCGAGAACTCCCGCTCGAACGGATCCACCTGGATAAAGCTGATGTCTGTCTTCGACTCCGCGTGGTTGTCCTTGGCTGTCGCATACAGACTCACCACATCGCCCGGCTGCAGCTTAAAGTCTTCGAGACTCAGGGTTGCCGATCCGCTCGTGTCCTTCGCGCCCGGCTGCTTCAGCAGGTCCACCGTCTGCTCCGCGCCGCCGTTCACCGAGTAGTGCAGGCTCACGTGGGTCAACCCGAAGTCCGCGCCCGCCTTCACCCCCACCGTCACCTCTTCGATCGGGCTCGCGCGATAATCTCCGCCCGGCCGGTCGATCGCGATCGACGGCGGATTCGCCTTGCTGGTCGAGATGAAGTAGTCCTCAGACAGCCGCACCGACTGCCCTTCGTCCACGCCTGCCACATGGTAGGCGCCGTCCTTCTCCATGTGGACCGTCCCGTGATAGACGTTCGCGCCTTCCTGCGCCGTGCCCGGCGTCAGCTTCACTACCTGCCCGTCATCGAGCGTCAGCATTCCATCCTTCAGCGGCGCCGTCATCGTCACCGTCAGCGCCGCGTCCGTTCCTTCGAGAGCCCTCAGGTCGCCCGCCTGCTCCTCGGAGACCTCCTGCATGCCCGTCCACTTCGGATAGTGGTACATCACCGCCATCGTCTTCACCGACGGCAGATCGACCACGCGGAACTTGAAGTGCTTCGACGACCCCGCGCCCGCCTGCACGTAGTACTCCACGTTCTCCGGCAGCCCGGCAAACAGAAACTGGAAGCCCGAGCCGTCCATCTGCGGCTGCATCGCCACCGTCTCCCACTTGGAGCCGGTACCGTAGCGCGCGAATAGATTCACCTTATTGGTCTCGAGCCCGATCACCTGCGCCGTCACCAGCTCATCGCTGTTCCGCCGCACCGCCGCGTCGCCCGGCTTCACCACAATCTGATAGATCGGCGGAACGTCGTGGTGCGGTCCCGTCCACAGCAGCGACGCACCATAGCCCATAAAGCCCGGCCTTGCCGCGATCATCCACACCAGCACCCCCGCGCAGATCGCGCCGGCGCCCACCATCCACATCAATCTCGTCTGCGCCGCCAGCCCTTCCGGCTTCGCCTCCTCAGCGACCTTCAGCGTGTCGGCCGCCAGCAGCTCCAGAAACAGACCATCCTGTGCTGTACCCGCAGCTCCGGCCTCAGGTGCGTTCTCCTTCTCGTGAAATGTCACCAGCCGCTGTTCGAACTCCGGGAACTTCGTCTCCGCGCGCCCCACCGACCGCCGCGCATTCAGCCGCCATAGAGGCCACGCCAGCCCCAGGCACACCGCGCCCACCACCACCGCCAGCAGCGCCAGTCGCGCCGGCGCCAGCCCGCCTTCAGGGAAGGCGTATGCGTTCAATATAAGGGTGAGAACAACCGTCGCAGCCAGTGCGGCCACTGCAATTACCGCCGCGCCGCGAAGGCCCGCGTCCAGACGCAGCCTGCGCTGCACCTGCTGTATGTAGAGGTTGAGCTTCTCGCGCTGGCTCATGGCTGCTCCTGCCTGCTCATGCTGCCTCCCGCTGCGTGCCCAGATAACCGCTGGCCACCGCGGACTCGGCCAGTGCTGTGATCGCTAGCATCAGCATAAACCACCACCACAGCCCTGACACACTATTGTCTGCCTGCTCAGACGCCGATTCCCCCGCCGTCGCCGCACCGGTCCCCGCACTTCCGCTCCACAGCTTCAACACATCGTCCGGCACCGTCGCCAGGTCGGACTCGCGCGGGTCTGGATTCACCGCAATCAGCGCGTTCCGCCCGTTGGCAAAATGGATCTGGTAGAACCCCGCGTGCTCCAGTTGGAACGACTGCGCCGCGGCCGCCTCCTTCAGCGAGAGAGGCCGCTTGCCGTCCGGCCCGACGACGTCCACGGTTGCTTTGCTCGCCGCGCTGTCGCCCGACGCCTCATTCACCGGGTTCCTCAGTTGCACATACGAGTCCACCACCCGCGCCCCGCTCACCCGCTCCTCACCGGAGAGATACTTCGCCGTCTGGTCCACGAACGCCACAAACGCCGGATTTAGCGGCAGGTCGTTGGTCAGGTTGTCGAAGCCCGACGCGAACAGCAGCACATGCCCCTCGCCCATCTGCCTGTCGATTAGCAGCGGCGTGCCGTCGCCCAGTCGCGCCACCACGCGCGCCTTGCCCGCATCGTGATCCAGCGGGACCGCCGCAGCGTAGAAGAACTTCGTCCCCTCCCACCCATTCGCGTCCTTCATCGCCGGATGCGAACCGTCCGCCTCGCCCACCGTCGCAAACCCCGCGGCGTCCGCCAGCCCGTGCGCGTAGAAGTGGCCATCCTGCACATTCCCGTCGTACACCGGAATATGCTCGCGGTGCGACTCCGCCATCCCCGCCGCCACCAGCACGCTGCCGCCCACCTGCACGTTGCGGATCAGCGTATTCTCCAGGATCGCCGGCACCGACGGCACATCCGACAGCACTACAAACGCATACTTCGTCGGATCGATGTCACTCGACTGCTCCGGCGTAATCGGCTGCAGCACAAACTCCGCCTGCGCCGCGGCCGCCAGCGCCGCGCCAAAGTAAAGCGGCGAGCGCGTGTCCGTCGCCTGATGCACAAACAGCACCCGCTCCGGGTCCGCCCGCTTCACCGCAAACCAGCTCGCATCGTCGCTGGGAAAGGCGTCCGCTGCCCCCTCCCCTGATCCGACGCGCACCGCGCACCGGCTCTCTCCATAGGGAACATCGAGGCCCTCGAAGACCACCGTCGCACGCCCATCCGCCGGCACATCCACCTTCTTGGTCGCCACCACGTTGCCATTCACGACCAGCGAGGCCGTGCGCGACGCCGCCGGCGTGGCATGCCCCGCGATCACCGCAATCACCCGGGCCTTCTTTGTATCCACCAGCTGCCCCGGCGCCTGCACGCTTTCGACCGTCCAGTTCGGCGTCGCCTTTTCCGCGCCCACGCGATGCAGCACCAGCTGCACATTGCCCGGCATCACCATGTCGGCAAAGTTCCCCGGCATGTTGGACTCCTGCATGTCGCTGAACAGATCAAGCTCCATCGGCGTATGCACCGTCTCCGCCATGGCGCGCATCCCGCGCCCCAGTTCGCCAAAGGTCGCGTGCCCGTCGCCGGGAGTGATCCCATCCACCGCTGCGCGCAACTGATCGCCCTCCTCCACCGGCTGCGTCAGCAGCTTCATCTGCCCGCCCAGCTCGATCACCTGCGCCTTCTGCCCCACGGACTTGTGCGACAGCGTCTGCAGCGCCTCGCGCTTCGCCTCATCCAGCTTCGTGCCGGCATCGCCGCCCGCCTTCGCATTCATGCTGTAGCTGTCGTCCACCGCGACCAGCAGCAGCTTGTCGCTGGCCAGCACCGTCTTATGCCGGAAGTAGGGCCGCGCAAACGCCAACGCCAGCAGCAGCACCGTCAGCGTGCGCAGCGTAAACAGCAGCAGGTAGCGCAGTCGTCTGTGCCGCGTCGAGCTCTGCGTCCCCTGCTCGAAGAACATCAGCGAGCTCACCGGCCGCGGCACCGTGGTCTGCTTGCGTAGCAGATGCACAAACACCGGCAGCCCTACCGCCAGTGCTCCAGCCAGAAACCACGGCGCCAGGAACCCCATCAGCGGCCTCCCGCAATCGAGCTGCGCCGCAGCGACAGATACTCCGTCAGCGCGCGATCCAGAGGCTTGTCGGTGGTCAGCAGGTGGTAGCCCAGCCCCGCCGACTGCGCGCGCTCCTTCATCTGCTGCAGGTGGTTGTCCATCTTCGCGCGGTACTCGGTCTTCACGTAATCGGGGATCACCTCCAGCCGCTGGTCCGTCTCAAGGTCGACCAGGATCGACGGCCCTTTCATCTCCGGGTAGATCTCCTTGGGATCGAGAATGTGGAACAGCACCACCTCGCTGCCGTGAAAGCGCAGCGGCTCGATCGCCTTCACGATCGTCTCCGGCTGCTCATAAAAGTCCGAGATCACCAGCACGATTCCGCGCCGCTTCAGGAACTCCTGAAAGTGCTGCAGCGGCTTGCCAAAGTCGGTGCGCGCCGCCGGCTCCGCCTGCTCCAGGCCCGCCAGCAGCCGGTGCAGCTGCCCCTGCCGCGTCGATGGCCGCACATAGTTGCGCACCTCGTCGTCAAACACGATCAGCCCCGCCGGATCGCGCTGGTTGTGCAGCGAAAGATAGAACAGCGACGCCGCCATATAGCGCGCGTAGTCCATCTTGGTCACCGCGTGGCTCGAGAACTTCATCGAGTTGCTCGCGTCCAGCAGCAGCGTCATCTGGCTGTTGGTCTCACCGCGGTAGCGCTTCAGATAGCAGCGCTCGGTGCGCGCAAACAGGTTCCAATCCACGTGCCGCAGGTCATCGCCCGGCGAGTAGGCGCGGTACTCCGCAAACTCCAGGCTGAACCCGAAGTCCGGCGAGCGATGCAGCCCGGCCACAAAGCCGTCCACCACCGTCTTCGCCACCAGGTCCAGCCCGTTGATGCCATGCAGCACCGCCGGATCGAGAAACCGCTGCAGCATTAGCTCTCCTTCGGCGGCGGCAGGTGCGCAATCAGCCGCGTCAGAATCTCGTCCGCATCGATCCGCTCCGACTCCGCGTGGAAGTTCAGCAGTATCCTGTGCCGCAGCACCGGGACCGCCAGCGCCGTGATGTCCTCATACGTCACGTGGTAGCGTTTCCTGCTGAGCGCGCGCGCCTTGGCCGCCAACACAATAAACTGCGCCGCGCGGATCGAGCCGCCGTAATTCACATACTTCTTCACGAAGTCCGGCGCATTCTCGTTCTTGTGCCGCGTCGCGCGCACCAGGCTCACCACATACTTCGCCAGCGAGTCGCCGATCGGCACCATGCGCACCAGTTGCTGGAACTCCAGCAGCTCCTCCGCGTTGGTCACTGCCTTCACTTCCGGGTTCTTGGTCGCCGTCGTCAGGTCGACTACCTTCACCTCGTCCGCCGCGCTCAGATAATCCAGGACCGCGTTGAACAGGAACCGGTCCAGCTGCGCCTCGGGCAGCGGATATGTCCCCTCCAGCTCAATCGGGTTCTGCGTCGCCAGCACAAAGAACGGCGCCGGCAGCTTGTAGATATGCCCGCGCACCGTGCAGCTGCGCTCCTGCATCGCCTCCAGCATCGCGGCCTGCGTCTTGGGCGGAGTGCGGTTGATCTCGTCGGCCAGCACCACGTTGCCGAAGATCGGTCCCTCCACAAACGTCCACTTGCGGTGCCCCGTCGTGATGTCCTCTTCAATGATGTCCGTGCCCGTAATGTCCGACGGCATCAGGTCCGGCGTGAACTGGATGCGCCGGAAGGTCAGCCCCAGCGTCTGCGCGATGGTGCGCACCATTAGCGTCTTCGCCGTGCCCGGCATGCCGGTAATCAGGCAGTGGCCGCCCACGAACAGCGCAATTAAGATCTGATCGAGCACCTCGTCCTGCCCCACGATCACCTGCCGCACCTGCGTCAGGATCCCGTCGCGCACCGCCTGGAAGCGCTCCACCCTCGCCTGCAGCCCCGCCGCGTCCTCATTCAATCCCGCAATTGCACTCATCCGCCACTCCCTTTCCCATCAAAAATTAACTGCCGGCGCAGCGAAGGATCCCTGTATTCGTCTTCGCTCTTCTTATCCCGTCTGTGATCTATCCCGTCTTTGATCCATTCAATCGGTGTGAATCTGTGTTAAGCATTTGTCTTAAGTCCGGCCCTACTTGCCCGCCTCCAGCTCCAGCAGCAGTTTCTGCGCGTCCTTGAATCCCGGCGCCGCCTCCAGCGACGCCAGCACGCTCTCCTCCGCCTTCGCCTTGTCTCCCACCGCCAAGTATGCCTTGGCCACGTCGTACTGCGCCTGCGCCATGTCCAGTGGATGCAGCGCCAGCACCGCGTCAAACTCGCGCACCGCGCCCGCGCCATTGTTCTGCGCCAGCCACAGCTTGCCCAGCTCGCTGTGCAGCCACTGGTCCTCGGGATAGATAAAGTTCAGCTGGTCCAGCGTGGCTGCGGCCTCCTTCATCTGCCCCAGGTCTTCTTCCAGAGTCGCCAGCTTCTCCAGCGTCTTCGGGTCCTCGCCGCCGCGCCGCTCATACTCCTTCAGCGCGTCCGCCGCCGCCTGCTTGTTGCCCTTCGTCAACTGCGCGTTCGCCAGCAGCTCATACGCGTTCGCGTCCCCCACATACTCCGGATAAAGCGCAATCACCTTGGGCGCCGCCGCGATCACCTCGTCATCGTGCGCCTCCATCCCCACCAGCGCCTTCAACGCGTCGCGCCACGCGTCGAAGTTCTTCGCCGTCGTGCCCACCTGCTTGTCCAGCCACGCCATGTAGTCCTTGTCGAACTGCTCCGGCGTCATATGCAGATTCTCATCCAGCACCTGCGGCGTCGTCTTCAGCGCGCCGAAGGACCGCGCCATCCCCAGCAGCGCGTCGTTGCCCCAGCGCTCGCTGATGTAGTCGCAGATCGTCCCCGCCTGCCAATAGCTCACAATCACCTGCTCCGGATACTGCGGGAAGATGAAGCCCTGGTCCATCTCCGTCACCGGCAGCAGCTTCTTGTCGCGGATCGCCACCACCACCTCCGGCGTCAGCCGGTTGGCCCATCGCGGGTCGGCCTGGCCCTCCTCATGCACCGCCAGCCCCTCGGTAAACCAGCGTGGCACGCGGTACTTCGTCATCGACAAAATGAACACATGGCTCATCTCGTGCCACATCGTCGCGCCCCAGTTGAACTCCCCAGGCTTGCGCCCCGAGGGCGAATCCATCGCCACCACATCGCCAAACGTCACGCCCAGCGCGCCCAGCCCCGGCATGCCGATGGTGCGCACGGCAAAGTCCTCGTGGTTGAGATACACCTCCAGCCGCACCGGCCCGTCCAGCTGCATCTTGTACTTCGCCGAGTAGGTCGCGATCGCCTTATGCAGCTGCTCCTCAAAGTACGGCCGCAGCAGCTCGTTCTCAGAGTTCCACAGCATCAGCGTGGTGGTCGCGTCCTTCGTGGTTACAAATTTGGGATAGAGGTCGAGCAGCTTCAAACTGTTCGAGGTCGCCTTGTCCGTCTGCCCGTTGTTGTAGGCCAGCTCCAGCTGCTGGCGTGCCTCACCCTCCTCGCCAAGCCGCATCAGGTTGATGCCCAGCTCCGACCGCGCCTGCCACAGCTTTGGGTCGGCCTCAATCGCCTTGCGATAGTACGCAACCCCCTCCGGATAGCGCCGGTTCAGCACCAGGTGCCGCGCCACAATCGCATCGCCCTCACCGTACCCCACGTTCACCGCGGCGATCTTCTTCAGCCACGCCTCCGCATCCGCGTTCTTGTCCACCAGCAGGTCCGCCGCCGCCAGCTCCGCCTCCGCATCCAGAGCGTCCGTTCCTCCACCCGCCGGTCCTGCGCCCTCATACGGCGAGAGCGCAATCGCAGCGTTCGCCTCTTTGATTGCCAGCTCCGGCTGCGCGTCTACGAGCAGCAGGTCCGCCATCAGCTCATGCGCCTCCACCAGCTTCGGGTCCGCCTCAATCGCCTTCGCCGCATACTCCTTCGCCTTGTCGTCAAAGTTCCCCGCGCCCACCTCCGCAAGACCCAGCAGCGCCTCCGCGCACTTGGGGTCCTGTTGCAGGGCCTCGCCAAACAGGCTCACTGCATCGTCATCGTTGAACCGCTCATGGAAGAGCAGCCCGTAGCGCGCCTTCCACACAGCCGGCGCACCCGGCCTCTTGATCGCACCCTCAAACTGCGTCTTCGCGTCCTCCCAGTCCCCGAGTCCCCAATACCCCTCCGCCGCCTTGTACGCATCGCCGCTCGCCGCCAGCGCCTCAAAGCAATCTGTCGCCTCTGCCTTCTTGCCATGCAACCGCAGCGCGCGGCATCCCTCCGGCGTCACCGCGCTCGCGCCAGCACGCGCCTGTGCCGCGGCCGCGCCGCCCACACACACGCTTCCCAGCGCAATTACCGCTGCCATCCCGAGTTTGCTGCCAATCCTCATCTCACTTATCCAACTCCGCCTGCACCTTCGCCAGCTCCAGCAGCGCGGCCGTCAACTGCTTCTTGTATTCGCCCGGATCCATCGCCGCCTTGTCGTACTTCAGCCCATCGATCTTCTGTTCCAACTCCTCTTTCTTCGCCATCAAATCTCTCTTCGCCGGATCGTTCATCGCCGCCTGCGCTGCCCCCATGCGCACCACGGTCAGCGTCCCCATCAGCGCGCCCTCGCGGCCCTCCATTTGCGTCAGCCGCACCGCCTCGCCCTTGCCCGTGTCCTCAAACTCCGGATGCTCCGTCGCCAGCCGCTTCTGCGACGTGTAGAAGTCCGCCGTCTTGCGGTCCGCATACGCGAACGCCTCCATCGCGGAGATCGACTCGCTCTTGTCCGTGTCCGCCGAAGGGTCCTGCAACGCCTCTACCCAGTAGCGCGCAAACACCGTCGCGTTTTTCTCTGTCCCGCTCTTGGTGGCGACAACGATGGCACGGCCAGGCTTTTGCAATGCAGATATAGCCCCACCGCTCGCGCTGGTTGTGTCCACAATCAGTTGCCGCTTCGCCGCGACTTTGTCGCACATCGCCGCAATCTCCGCGCCCGTCGCATCCGGCCCCACCAGATTGAACTTGTACTCCGTGCCGTCAAAGCTCCCGTGCCCGATCAGCGTCAGCACCAGGTCGTCCTCCGGCTTCGCCTCGCGCGCCACCTGCTCCATCGCCGCCGTCAACTTCGCCTTGGTCGAATCCTTCCCCGTCAGCGTCACCACATGCGCATTCACCGCCGCCTTGAAGACCTTGTCCAGATCCATCGCATTCGCCGTAAAGCGCTGCTCGTAGTCCGGCTCGCCGCCTAGCCCTGCCACCGTAACGTAATACGTCGCCGCCCGCGCGCTCATCGCGACCATCAGCGCGCCAACAACCAATCCGCACTTCAGATAGGTCCAGGCTTTAGCCTGGACATCTCCATCACTCGAAAAGAATCGGGGCTTTAGCCCCTGGGGGTTCGCCCTCATACCACCCCCCACTTCCGCCGCAGCAGCCAGTCCGTCGCCATCAGCGCCAGCAGCAGCAGGAACACCACCGGCATGTCCCACAGCTCCTTGGTGTCGCGCACCGAGATCCCCGC
>Ga0182024_10011639_pt1 | contig 17612 bp, 12 predicted proteins | sample P32metaG_FD_120480 | JGI IMG/M metagenome (GOLD analysis project Ga0182024, IMG submission 120480) | Permafrost microbial communities from Stordalen Mire, Sweden - P3-2 metaG (Illumina Assembly) | ecosystem: Environmental > Terrestrial > Soil > Wetlands > Permafrost | place: Sweden: Stordalen... | reverse complement strand
GTCGCCATAGCGGATTACCGGCGTTCCCGGCAGCGTGCACATCAGGCTGTAGGCGAGTTCGAGCCGCCGGCGGTCGCCGCCCAGCATCGGGGCAAGGCGGCGGCGGATTCCCCGGTCATAAAGCTGCATGTTCTTGTCGGGTCCGAACTTTTCGAACACTACGCCGCGCTGCGCCTTGGTCAGGCGGCCGAGATCGAGTTCGTCGTGATTGCGCAGGAACAGCCCCCATTGCGCCGAAGCCGGCCGCGGCTTGGTAGCGTTGAGCGCCTTGGCGAGCGGACGGCAATCGGCGGCCGCCATGGCATAGAACAGGTGCTGGTTGACGTGGAAATTGAACATCATGTGCATCCGGTCGCCGTCGTCGCCGAAATACTCCATGTCGGTTTCGGGCGGCACATTGGCTTCCGCCAGGATGATGGCGTCGCCCTGCCGCCACTGCAGAAATTCCCGCAACGATCGCAGCATGTCGTACTGCTCGACCGGCGTCTTGACCCTGGCGCCCTTGGCCGCGATCACGAACGGTACCGCGTCCATGCGAAAACCGGACACCCCGAGCTGAATCCAGAACCCCATGATCTTGAGGATCTCGGCCTGCACCCGCGGGTTCGAGGTGTTGAGATCTGGCTGGAAATCATAGAAGCGATGGAAATACCAGGCCCCGGCCGCCTTGTCGCGCGTCCAGGTGGATTTTTGCACGCCGGGAAACACCATGCCTTTGTCGGCATTGGCGGGCTTCTTGTCGGCCCAGACGTACCAGTCGCGGTAGGGCGAGTCCGGCGAGCTGCGTGCCTCGCGAAACCAGGGATGCGCATCCGACGTGTGGTTGACGACAAGGTCGATGATGACGCGGATGCCGCGCTGCCGGCAACCATGGGTGAATTCGACAAAGTCGCCGAGCGTGCCGTAGCGGGGATCGACCCCGTAATAATCCGCGATGTCGTAGCCGTCGTCCTTGCCGGGAGACGGCTGGAACGGCATCAGCCAGATCGTGGTGATGCCGAGCCCCTGCAAATAATCCAGCCGCCGCAACAAGCCCTTGAAATCGCCGATGCCGTCGCCGTTGGCATCCATATAGGTGCCGACGGAGAGACAGTAAAATACGCCGTTCTTGTACCAAAGGTTGTCGATCATGCCGAGCCAGCCTCTATCGTCCGCACTCGGTTCAGAGTGGCAAGATATAAGCGGCGAGAATTCTCCAGGTTCCGCTTTCCGGCGGGCCCGACCGGCAAAAGCCGGTTTCCACTGGGTCGGCGGCGCTCTATGCTGCCGCCATGGAATCAGCCGCCCGCCATGTCAGCGTGGTGCCGCCGCCGGATCGCCGTCAGTCGGAGACGGCGCTGGCGATCGCGCGTGGTACCGCGCGGTTGTTGCGGTCATTGGGATTTTCCTGCATCAGCGAATTGCCGCTGCCCTCGGGACGCCGCGCCGACCTGGTCGCGCTGAACGAGCGCGGCGAGATCTGGATTGTCGAGATCAAGTCATCGATCGAGGATTTGCGCGCCGACCAGAAATGGCAGGAGTATCGGGCGCATTGCGACCGGCTGTTCTTCGCGTTTACGCAGGACCTGCCGTGCGAGATTTTCCCCGGCGGGACCGGCCTGATCGTCGCCGACGCCTATGGCGCGCATCTGCAATGCGAAGCGCCGGAGCATCGGCTGCCGGCACCGACCCGCAAGCTGATGACGGTGCGCTTCGCCATGGCCGCAGCACAGCGGATCAACCGTCTGGTCGACCCGCAGGGCCACGCCGAATGACCGCGCGCCATGGATTGCTTCGCCTGCGCTCGCAATGACGGTCTTAAAGATGGCTGACCGGGACGAGCCCGGGCATGACGCTACCGCGGTGCGCGCTTGGCCAGGATACGCTGCAGGGTGCGGCGATGCATGTTGAGCCGTCGCGCGGTTTCGGAGACGTTGCGGTTGCACATTTCGTAGATGCGCTGGATGTGCTCCCAACGCACCCGATCCGCCGACATCGGATTGTGTGGCAGTTCGGACTTTTGGGTGCCGCTCGCGAGCAGCGCCGCCACGACATCGTCGGCGTCGGCTGGTTTCGAGAGGTAATCCACCGCGCCGAGCTTTACCGCCGTCACCGCGGTAGCGATGTTGCCGTACCCGGTCAGCACGATCGCGCGCGCGTCGGGCCGCTTCCGCTTCAGCGCGGAGACCACGTCAAGGCCATTGCCGTCGCCGAGCCGCAGATCCACCACCGCGAAGGCCGGGGCGGCGCGGCCGATCTGGGCAAGGCCGTCGGAGACGCTGTCGCAGGAGGTCACGGCGAAGCCGCGGGTTTCCATGGCGCGCGACAGGCGCTCCAGGAACGGCTTGTCGTCCTCGACGATCAAGAGCGAGCGGTCGGCTTGATCATTCAGTTCGGCGATGGCGCTCACGGGCGGGTTTCCTTTATGGCGGACCTGCCTCATATGGCGCGGCAAGGCGGCGCTGCCAAGGCCGCACAAGGTCGAACAGGCAACAATCGGCAGCCGTTCTAACCGGCTGTTTGAGCTGCGATTTCACTCGCCTCGAACCGCTTTCGCGGCCACACGATCTGAACCACGGCGCCATGATCGGGAAAGATCCGGTTGGTAAAGGAGACCTTGGCGCCGGTCCGCTCCAGCAGGGTGCGGGCGATAAATACCCCGAGCCCGAGGCCGCGATCCTCGCCTTGGGCGTCGTCGGCGCTGCGCCGCCGCGACAGATAGGGTTCGCCGATGCGTTTGAGGATGTCCGGTGCGATCCCCGGTCCGTCGTCGGAGATCGCGATCTCGACCATTTCCGTATTCCACCACGCGTTGACCTCGACGGCCTGGCGGGCGAAATCGACGGCGTTTTCCAGGATGTTGCCGACGCCGTAGAGGATTGCCGGGTTGCGGGTGCCAACCGGCTCCGGTGTTGCGGTGACCGCGATCCGCACCTTGATCGCAACGCCGAAGTCGCGATGCGGCGCCACCGCTTCCTCGATCAGCGTCGACAGCGGCATGCGGTCGAACGGCGCGCCGGTGGCGGACAGCTGGGTGATCTTGCCGAGGATGTCGCGGCAACGCTGCGCCTGCTCGCGCAGGGTCTTGAGGTCGCCGGCAAGCGGGCCATTGTCGTGGACGGTCCGCTCCAGTTCGCGCGAAATCAGGAAGATCGTCGCGAGCGGGGTTCCGAGCTCATGTGCGGCCGCGGCGGCGAGGCCGTCAAGCTGGGTGAGATGCTGCTCGCGCGTCAGCACCAGTTCGGTGGCGGCCAGCGCGTCGGAGAGTTTGCGCGCTTCCTCGGCGACCTGGAAGGCATAGAGGCTGGTGACGCCGATTGCGACCGCGATCGAGAGCCAGACGCCATACAGATAGATCGGCGGCAGCACCAGCGGATCGTCGCTGTCCCATGGCAGCGGCAAGTGGAAGTAGACCAGCAGCGAGGCGCAGGCGATCGCGAGAAGCCCCAGCGTGACGGTGAGCCGGATCGGCAGCGCCGTCGACGAAATCAGCACCGGGGCGAGAAACAGGAACGAGAATGGATTCTCGAGCCCACCGGTGAAAAACAGCAATCCCGCCAGCTCGACGATGTTCAACGCGAGTAGCGCCGCGGCATAGACCGGCTCCAGCAATTGCATCGGGTTGAAGGCGATCTGCAGCACGAGGTTGAGCAGGGCCGACAGGCCGATAATGGTGACGCAGGGGGCGACTTCGACGTCGAATTCGAGCCCCTGAGCGACGATGAAAATCGCGGCGAGCTGCCCGAGCACCGCCAGCCAGCGCAGCCGCAATATGGTATCCAGACGGACATAGCGGCGTGGATGGCGAAAATCGGAGGCGGCAACGTCGGACATGCCGGCAGTCTAGCGGCGCAAGGTCCCGACCACAAATTGAGCCGATCCGGCCCTGCGAGCGATCTCAATGTCCTGTCAATGCCTTGCGCTCGCCGCCGCGATGGCCCAAGGAACGGCCGCATGAACGACGGAGCCGCAGCAGCCGAACCGCCCGCGCCCGATCCGGCAGGATCGGCGGCGATCGAGGTTGCCCGTCTCGTCAAGCTCTACAAGACCACCCGCGCCGTCGACGATGTCTCGTTTCGCATCGCGCGCGGCAGCATCACCGGGCTGCTCGGCGGCAATGGCGCCGGCAAGACCACCACGATTGCGATGATCATGGGCCTGGTGCTGCCGACCTCCGGACGTATCCAGGTGCTGGGTTGCACGATGCCCGATCGAAGCGCCGACGTGCTCGGCCGGATGAATTTCGAGAGCCCCTATGTCGATATGCCGATGCGGCTCACGGTGCGGCAGAATCTGACGATCTTCGGCCGCCTCTATGCGGTGGCGGACTTGCGCGAGCGCATTGCCCAACTCGCCGCCGACCTCGATCTGGGCGATTTCCTCGACCGTCCCAACGGCAAGCTCTCCGCCGGGCAGAAGACCCGGGTGGCGCTGGCAAAAGCGCTGATCAACCAGCCCGAGCTGCTGCTGCTCGACGAGCCGACCGCGTCGCTCGATCCCGATACCGCCGATTGGGTCAGGCAGCATTTGCAGACCTATCGCCACAACAACGACGCCACCATCCTGCTTGCCTCGCACAACATGCTGGAGGTGGAGCGGCTGTGCGACCGCGTCATCATCATGAAGCGCGGCCGCATCGAGGACGATGACAGTCCCGACAACATCATGGTGCGCTACAACCGCGCCACGCTCGAAGAGGTCTTCCTCGACGTCGCGCGGGGCCGCGTCCGGGAAGGGGCGCGATGAGCCAGCTCGTCCTGCATCGGGGCATTGCGCCGCATCGGATCGCCGCGATGATCCTGCGGTACTGGTATCTTTTGATGTCGTCGTGGCCGCGGCTCCTGGAGCTGCTGTACTGGCCGGCGCTGCAGATCATCACCTGGGGCTTCCTGCAGAGCTACATCGCGCAGAACGCCGGGTTTTTCGCCCGCGCCGGCGGCACGCTGATCGGGGCGGTGATCCTGTGGGACATCCTGTTCCGCGGACAGCTCGGCTTCTCGATCTCATTTCTCGAGGAGATGTGGGCGCGCAATCTCGGCAACCTGATGATGAGCCCGTTGCGGCCGATCGAGTTTCTGATCGCGCTGATGGTGATGAGCCTGATCCGGCTCGCCATCGGCGTCATTCCGATGACGCTGCTGGCGATGATTTTCTTCGGCTTCAATCTGTACGGCATCGGACTGCCGCTGATTATTTTCTTCTGTAACCTGATTTTCACCAGCTGGTCGGTCGGCGTGTTCGTCTCGGGGCTCGTGCTGCGCAACGGGCTTGGCGCCGAGAGCATTGTCTGGACCTTGATGTTTGGCCTGATGCCGCTCGCCTGCATCTATTATCCGGTGACGGTGCTGCCGCATTGGCTCCAATATGTTGCCTGGACGTTACCCCCGACCTACGTATTCGAGGGGATGCGGGCACTGCTTATCGACCATGTGTTCCGGGCCGACCTGATGATCGAGGCGCTGGCGATCAATGCCGTGCTGTTTCTGGCCTCGTTTGCGGCATTTCTGGCACTGTTGCGCAGCGCCCGCCGGCACGGATCGCTGATCCAGGGCGGCGAATAGCATTTATCCCACGGTTTCTGCAGATATTCAGCCGGCTGACGCAAGTAGATATACTGGCCGGCGCATTGACGCATTATTACGTATTCGGCACTATATTGCGATGCAAAACAGGACTCGAGGATTAAATGCCGATTGGTGAATTTGGCGGTGCACCGCCGCTGGTGGCCGAAGGCAGTCCGGCGCTGACGACGCCGATGTACTGGATGTACGAAATGGCGCAGGCCTCGCTCAATCCGGCGCGGGCGGTGACCGACGCGACCAAGATCCTGTTTCAGAACCCGCTCAATCCCTGGTCGCACACCGAACTCGGCAAATCCATCGCCGCCGGCTGCGAGTTGTTCGAACGCACCACCCGCCGCTACGGCAAACCCGAATGGGGCCTTCACGATACCGAAGTCAATGGCGTGCGGACCCCGATCGAAATCCGCTCGGTATGGGAAAAGCCGTTTTGTCGTCTGCTTTATTTCGATCGCAAGCTGACCCGGTCGCTGCGCGTACCGCAGCCGCGGGTGCTGATCGTGGCGCCGATGTCCGGTCACTACGCGACCTTGTTGCGCGGCACGGTCGAAGCGTTCCTGCCGAACCACGAGGTCTACATCACCGATTGGTCGGATGCCCGGATGGTGCCGGTCACGGAAGGCCGCTTCGACCTCGAGGACTATGTCGACTACATCATCGAGATGCTGCATGTGCTCGGCGGCAACATGCACATCATCGCGGTATGCCAGCCTTCGGTGCCGGTGGTGGCGGCGGTCTCGATCATGGAAGCCGAGCGCGATCCCTATGTTCCGCTGTCGATGACCTTGATGGGCGGCCCGATCGATACCCGCCGCAATCCGACCGCCGTCAACAATCTCGCGGCCGAACGCGGCATTGAATGGTTCCGCAGCAATGTCATCACCAAGGTACCGTTTCCGCATCCTGGCGTGATGCGCGACGTCTATCCGGGCTTCCTGCAGCTCAACGGCTTTATCAGCATGAATTTCGACCGCCACATGGACGCCCACAAGAACCTGTTCAGCAATCTCGTGAAGGGCGATGGCGACCTGGTCGACAAGCACCGCGATTTCTACGACGAATATCTCGCCGTAATGGACCTTACCGCCGAATACTATCTGCAGACCGTCGATCTCGTTTTCGTCAAGCACGCCTTGCCGAAGGGCGAGATGACCCATCGCGGCAAGCCGGTCGACCCCTCCAGGATCACGCGCGTTGCGCTGATGACGGTGGAAGGCGAGAAAGACGATATTTCGGGTCTTGGGCAGACCGAAGCGACCCATGCGCTGTGCAGCTCGATACCCAACGATCGCCGCGTGCATTACGTGCAGAAGGGCGTCGGGCATTACGGCGTCTTCAATGGCTCGCGCTTCAAATCGGAAATCGTGCCGCGCATCTCCGATTTCATGGTGTCGGCGGCCAACCCCAAGCCTTCGCTGGCCGCGGCGGCGGAATAATCATCGATTCAACCGCGTGTCAGCGTCACACCATGCTGCCACAGGCCCGATTCGATCCACCCGGTAAGTCGCTGGATTCGCCCGTAAAAGGCCGCCAGCCCGCGATCCAAAAGAATGAGTGAAAACTCACTCCTTCGACGCCGGTTTGGCAGCCGGTTTCGGTCAAAAATTATTGTTCCAACCCCATCCTGTAGAGGCGGACTGACCGACCAGCCCCTGTATATTGGGCAAATGATTTGTTTTTGCGCCGACCGATTTCACTGGCGGCAGATATGGCAGAATCCGGGCGAACTTCTCCTCCCCGGACTGACAGACATGGCCACTCGCGCCCTCCTCTATCGGCGGCCTCACGAACCTTCGACTCTTCTGGTCAAGCACGGTTCGCAAATCTACTCGATTCGACTGCGCCGGCACCGGCGTGCCCGGCGCTACACCTTGCGCATTCATCCAAGCGACCGCGAGGCGATCCTGACCATGCCGCCGCGCGGCACCCTGGCCGATGCGAGGGATTTTGCGCAGCGTCACGGCGGCTGGATTGCCGCGCGCCTCGGCCGGTTGCCGAAGGCCGCGCCGTTTCAGCCCGGCACCGTGGTGCCCCTGCGCGGCGTCCCGCACCGGATCGTGCATCGCGCCCGCGTGCGCGGCACGGCATGGACCGAGATTCGGGACAGCGGCGAGCGAATCATCTGCGTGACCGGCGGCGTCGACCACCTCGAGCGGCGGGTTTACGACTTTCTCAAGCGCGAAGCGCGCAAGGATCTGCAGAAGGCGGCGCAAGCCTACGCCGCGGAACTCGGCGTCCGGGTGCGGCGGCTGTCGATCCGCGATCAGTCGAGCCGCTGGGGCTCATGCACCTCGGCAGGATCGTTGTCGTTCTCCTGGCGGCTGATTCTCGCGCCGCCTTATGTGCTGGATTATCTCGCCGCCCATGAGGTCGCTCATCTCGTCGAAATGAATCATTCGGCGCGATTCTGGCGGGTCGTCGGCAGGGCTTGCGGTCATGTCGAGCGCGCCAAGACCTGGCTCGATACCCACGGCAACGATCTGCATCGTTACGGCATTCAGGATTGATCAGCCTGTTGCCGTGACGTGTTCTCCTCACGGCAACCGGTACCCGCTTCGCCCGAAGACGCGATCTATCTTCCGAACAGCCGCTGCATCAGCCAGCCATCGAGCCCGCCCGCGGCTTCCGGACGCACCGCTCCGCGCGATGCGGCGCTCCTGCCGGCGGCTGGCGCTGGCGCGAGCGACGCCGGAGCAGGTGACGCCAGGGCGACGCCAGCCTGCGGCGTGACCTGCGCGACATTCGAGAAAAAGCCGCCGGCCTGCGAGCCCGGCAGGGCGGCGACCGGCACGCCCTGATGGGCGGCGCGCATGAAGCGGGTCCAGACCTCGACCGGCAAGCCGCCGCCGGTCGCCTTCCTGGTCGGCGAATTGTCGTCATTGCCGAGCCAGACGCCGGTGACGAGATCGGCGGTATAGCCGATGAACCAGGCGTCGCGGAAATCCTGGCTGGTGCCGGTCTTGCCGGCCGCCATCCAGCCCGGGATTTCAGCCTTGCGCGCGGTGCCGCTGAGCAGCGTCTCCTGCATCATGGTGTTCATCATCGCGACATTGCGCGGCTCGATCACCTGGCCCAGCTGATCGGGGGGACGCGTGTACAGCACCTTGCCCTCGGTGGTGCGGATCCTGGTCACGACATGCGGGGCGACGCCCTGGCCGCCATTGGCGAAGGGCGCATAGGCGCCGACCAGTTCGGTCAACGACACCTCCGAGGTGCCGAGCGCGATCGAGGCATTGGCCTCGAGTTTCGACGCAATGCCGAGCCGGTGCGCGGTCCGCACCACGTTCCTGGGGCCGACTTCCAGCCCCAGCCGCACCGCGACGGTATTGAGCGACATCGCCAGCGCCTGCGTCAGCGTCACCGCGCCGAAATATTCGTGGCCGTAATTCTCGGGCTTCCAGCCCTTGACGTCGAGCGGCGCATCCTGCCGGATCGTCTCCGGCGTCAGGCCGGCTTCGATCGCGGTCAGATAGACGAAGGGCTTGAACGCCGATCCCGGCTGGCGCTTGGCCGTCACTGCGCGGTTGTACTGGCTTTCGGCATAATTGCGGCCGCCGACCATGGCGCGCACGGCGCCGTCCGGGCTCATCGCCACCAGCGCGCCCTGGCTGACATTGAATTTCACGCTCTTGGCTGCCAGTTCGTCGATCACCGACGCCTCGGCAATGCGCTGCAGCTTTGGATCGATCGAGGTTTCGACCACGATGTTCTGGTCGACCTGGCCGATCAGGTCGTCGAGCACTTCGCCGATCCAGTCGGCGACATAATTCACGGTGTCGGCACCGGCCGGCTTCACGCTGAACGAGGGATGCGCCATCGAGGCCTGGGCCTGCGCTTCCGTGATGAACTTGGCGTCGGCCATCGCGGCCAGCACGATCTGGGCGCGCTTCTCGGCGCCCTCTGGATTGCGGTTCGGCGCCAGCCGCGACGGCGACTTGACCAGGCCCGCCAGCATGGCGGCCTCGGCCAGTGTCACGTTCCTGGCGGATTTGCCGAAATAACGCTGCGCTGCCGCTTCGACGCCATAGGCTCCGGAACCGAAGTAGACCCGGTTGAGATAGAGTTCGAGGATCTCCGCCTTGGAATGCTTGCGCTCCAGCCAGAGCGCCAGTTCGGCCTCCTGCAGCTTGCGTTGCAGTGTGCGCTCCTGGGTCAGAAACAGGTTCTTGGCGAGCTGCTGGGTCAGCGTCGAGCCGCCTTGTGCGACGCCGCGGTGCAGGATGTTGGCTACCGCCGCGCGCAGGATGCCGAACGGATCGACCCCGTGATGCGAATAAAACCGGCGGTCCTCGATGGCGATGAAGGCTTTCGGCAGATAGGGCGGCAGGTCCTTCAGCGCGACATTGGCGCCGGCCATTTCGCCGCGCGTCGCCAGTAGGCTGCCGTCGAGGCCGACGATCTCGATGGTCGGCGGTCGCTTTGGAATTTCCAGCGACTGGATCGGCGGCAGGTGCGCACCGGCCCAGACCGCGGCGCCCACGACCGCGATCGCCGCCCACAGGCCAACTACCGCGCCCCAGTAGAACAGCCGGGAGATGCCGCTGCGGCTGCGCGCTTTGGCGCGGCGCCGGCTGCCGGCCTTGGTCTTGCGCGGCCTCGGCTCGCGCGGCGCATCGTCATCGTCGTCATCGTCGGCCTTGCGCCGGGAAGAGGATTTCTTCGCTTTGTCATCGGCAGCCGTGACGCGGTCCTGCGGCCCGAGCCGCAACTGCGCAAGCGATGCGCCGAGCCCGAATTGTGGCTCCCGGCGTCCCCCGCCCTTTTTCCGTCCCCACGCCATACGCAACTCTGCTCGCGCCGCCCGATGCGGAAGACTAGCGGGTGGGATTTAAAGCCGTCTTAAGCGATGGTTAATCGGGATGTCGCGGGCGGCCGCCAAGCGACTGATAACGCGCGCGTTCAGCTGCGCTTAACCCTACCGTCGCGAATTCCCCGCAGCGGTGTGCCGCCAGAACGAGCATGCCCGGGACAGGCCCGGGCATGAGGAGAGATCCGAAGAACCTGACAGTGCCAGATTCGCCGATCGAGTGCGGTTCATCCCGCGGCGTTGGTATCTTCCAGAATCGGGCCGAACAGTTCCCAGCGTTCGCCATTGAACTTCATCATCTGAAGCTGCTTGTTGACCCGGTAGTCATTCGGCGTGGTGTTGCCCACGATTCCCGGCAGCGCGAGGTCGAGTTGCACGTCCTTCAGATTGGTAGCCTGTTTCAGCACGTTCTCGCGGGTCAGGTCGTCGCCGCACTGCTTCAGGACATGAATCAGCAGCTGGGTGGTGCTGTAGCCATAGGTGTTGAAGCTCGAGTTCTTGTCGCCTTCCGGATAATACTTCGCCATGAAGTCGAAATAGCGCTTCATGCCGGCGTCGTCCTTCCAGGTCGGATCCAGCGGATCCTTGCCGTAGTTGACGCTGATCACGCCCTTGGAAGCCGCAAGGCCCGCCGGCTGCATCACCGCGCCGACCGAGGTGGCGTTGATGTCGAGGATATGCACCGGATGCCAGTCGAGTTCGGCGTTCTTCTTGATCGCCTGCGCGGCAAATTTCGGCGTCGAGGCGCTGAAGAACAGGTCGGCGCCGGCGGCCTTGATCTTGAGGATCTGCGAATCGATGGTGGGATCGGAAGTCTCGTAGGAGGCTTCGGCGACGATCATGGTCGCGGCCTTGCCACCGAGCCCGGCCTTGATCCCGTTCAGATAGTCCTTGCCGAGATCGTCGTTCTGATAGAGCACGCCGACCTTGGCGTTCGGGTAATTCTTGATGATGTACTGGCCGTAGATGCGGCCTTCGACGAAGTAGTTGGGATTGAATCCGAGCGTCCAGGGGTAGTTCTTCGGATCGGTGAACTTGGAGGCGCCGGTAGCGGCGAACAATTGCGGCACCTTTTTCGCGTTGAGGTATTTCTGGACCGCTGCGTTGGAGGGCGTGCCGATGATCTGGAAGGTGAGCAGCACTTCGTCGCTCTCGACCAGCTTGCGCACCTGCTCGACCGCCTTGGGCGGGCTGTAAGCGTCGTCATACTGGATCAGGTCGATCTTGCGGCCGTTCACGCCGCCCTGGTCGTTGATCATCTTGATGTAGGCCGCCTGGGCTCTGCCGATGGTCGCATAGGCCGAGGCCGGGCCGCTGAACGGGACCGTCTGGCCGATCTTGATCTCGGTATCGGATGCGCCGGTGTCGTACTTTTTCTGCGCATAGGCCGACGACGCCGATAGCGCGGTCGCTACCGCCGCTGCCGTGACCAGATGAAGAATACCATTCCGCATGTCGCTCGCTTCCTCTTCTCTTATGTCTGATTGGCCCATGGTCTTGTGCCCGCGGCCCTGTCCGGGCTTCGGCGGATGCCATTGCTGACAAGATAGTGGAGGAACCGATGCCGCAATGCAAGATGATGGCGGCCGCAATGGTGAACGGCCTCAGGCCAGCAGAACCAGCAGCAGCGCCAACGCCGCCGGTGCGGCCTGCACCATCAGGATCCTGCGGCTGACGGTCGCGGCGCCGTAGAGGCCGGCCACCACCACGCAGAGCAAAAAGAACAGCTTGATCTGGCGCGCAAACGCCGGAACGCCCTCCACCAGTCCCCAGATCAGCCCGACCGCCAGAAACCCGTTGTAGAGGCCCTGATTGGCAGCGAGGACGGCGGAATCCCTGGCTTTCTCGAGCGATTGACCAAAGGTCTTGAGGCCGAGCGGCCGGGTCCAGAGGAACATCTCCAGCACCAGGAAATAGAGATGCAGCGCCGCCACCAGCGCCACCAGACAATCGGCGATCCGGATCATGTCGCGGTTCCCCCAACCCGAGACTGTCATTGTGGACCCAGCGAAGCAATCGAGAAGGCGAAGCTCGCGTTTACTGTTTTGACGCGTAGCTTACGCCGCCGGCTGCGCCGCCGCCTCGTCATGGGCGAGCAGATGGATCAGCGCACTCTTGATCGCCGCCTGCCGGGTCGGCGCGTTGATCTGGGCGCCGAGCAGATCGGTCACATAGAACACGTCGCGGGCGCGCTCGCCGAAGGTCGCGACATGGGCCGAGGCAATGTTGAGGTTGAGCTTCGAGATCGCGGTGGTCAGTTCATACAGCAGACCCGGCCGGTCGAGGCCGGAGACCTCGATCACGGTGTAGCGGTCCGACCATTGGTTGTTGATGATCACTTCCGGCTCGACCACGAATGGCCGCATTTTGCCGCGGCTGGCGGCGCGGCGCGCCACCACTTCCGGCAGCCGCAATTTGCCTTCGAGCACCTGCTCGATCATCTCGCCGATCCGGGTCGCGCGCCGGCCCTCGTCCTCGTCGCGGTCGTACTCCCGCGAGATCGCGATGGTGTCGAGCGCGCGCCCGTCGGTGGTGGTGTAGATTTGCGCGTCGACGATGTTGGCGCCGGCGGAAGCGCAGGCGCCGGCGATGATCGACAATAGCCAGGGATGGTCGGTCGCCAGAATGGTCAGTTCGGTGACGCCGCGGGCCTCGTCGAAGCCGACATTGATCGCGAGCTTGTGGCCGGCCTGCTCGCTGGCCCGCAGGAAGCGGGCGTGGCGGATCTTGCGCGGCAGCTCGACCTTGAGCCAGTACGCCGGATAGTGCCGCGCGATATAGGTATTGAGTTCCTGCTCCGGCCACTCGGTGAAGGCGCCGCGAAATTCCGCCTGCGCCACCGCGATGCGCCGCGCCCGGTTGACTTCCGAGAAACCGCCGGTCAGCACCGGCTCGGTCTCATAATAAAGCGTACGCAGCAGCTGTGCCTTCCAGCCGTTCCAGACGCCAGGACCGACCCCCCTGATATCGGCGGTGGTCAGGATCGTCAGCAGCTTCATCTGCTCGACCGATTGCACGACGGCGGCGAAATTCTCGATGGTCTTGCGGTCCGAAAGGTCGCGCGACTGCGCCACCGTCGACATGGTCAGGTGCTGTTCGATCAGCCACGCCACCGTTTCGGTATCGGCGGCGTTGAATCCGAGCCGCGGGCACAGCCGGCGCGCCACCTTGGCGCCGGCGATCGAGTGGTCTTCGGGGCGGCCCTTGGCGATGTCGTGCAGCAGCGTGGTGATGTAGATGACCGGGCGGTGCTCGGGGCGGATCTTGCGCATCAGGTCGCTGGCGACCACGAACTCGTCGACGCCGCCGCGTTCGATGTCCTGCAGGAAGCCGACACAGCGCAACAGGTGCTCGTCGACCGTGTAGTGATGGTACATGTTGAACTGCATCATCGACACGATCTTGCCGAAGGCGCGGATGAAATGGCCGAGCACGCCGGTCTCGTTCATGCGTCGCAGCACGATTTCCGCGTCGTTCGACGTCAGGATTTCCATGAACAGCCGGTTGGCTTCCGGATTTTCGCGCAGTTGGGCGTTGACGAGCTTCAGCGAGCGCGTCACCGTGCGCATCGCATCGGGGTGAAACGCGAGGTTGTTCTTCTGCGCGAGGCGAAAAATCCGGATCAGGTTGACCGGGTCGTGCTTGAAGACGTCGGGCGCGGCGAGGTTGATGCGGTTGTTGTCGACGATGAAGTCGTCGCTGTCGGCGACCCGGCGCCGGCTGGTGTTCGGCCTCAGACGCGCCATCATCCGGCTTAGCACCGGGGCCGGCTTGGCCTGCTGATCCTCGAGCTTGGCGCACAGGATCGCGGTGAGATCGCCGACGTCCTTGGCGATCAGGAAGTAATGCTTCATGAAGCGCTCGACATCCTGCATGCCGGGATGCGAGGTATATCCCAGCCGGATCGCGATCTCGCGCTGCATGTCGAACGTCAGCCGCTCCTCGGCGCGGCCGCTGAAAAAATGAATGTTGCAGCGGACCGACCACAGGAAATCCGCACAGCGCCGGAAGGTGCGGTATTCCTGCGCATCGAACACGCCGCGTTCGAGCAGCTCGTCGGTCTCGCGGACGCGGTAGACATATTTGGCGATCCAGAACAGCGTGTGCAGATCGCGCAATCCGCCCTTGCCGTCCTTGACATTGGGCTCGACCAGATAGCGCGATTGTCCGGCGCGGCGATGCCGTTCCTCGCGTTCGGCGAGCTTGGCGGTGACGAATTCGGAAGCGGTGCCCTGCACGACCTCCTTGTCGAACCGCGCCACCAGTTCGTCATAAAGCGGCTGGTCGCCGGTCAGGAACCGGGTCTCGAGGATCGCGGTGCGGATCGTCATGTCGCCGCGCGCCTGCCGGATCGATTCGTCGACCGAACGCGTCGCATGCCCGACCTTCAACCCCATGTCCCAAAGACAATAGAGAATGGCTTCCGCCACCTGCTCGCCCCAGGCGGTTTGCTTGTAGGGCAGGATGAAGAGCAGATCGATGTCGGATTCCGGCGCCATCAAGCCGCGGCCGTAGCCGCCGGTGGCGACGACCGCCATGCGCTCGGCGCCGGAGCGGATCGGGGAGCGATAGAGATGCTGGGTGGCGGCGGCGAACAGGATGCGGATGATTTCGTCCTGGACGAAACACAGCCGTTCGGCGCAGCGCCGGCCGTGACGGTCTTTCAGCAGCACCGCCTGCGCGACGGCGCGGGCCTCGATCATTTCAGCCTTCAGGAGCTGCGCCATCGCGGCGCGGAAAACGTCCTCGCGCCCGGCATGCTGGACGGCGAGCGCATCCACCGCGGCGGTGATCCGCTCGGTATCGAATCGCTCGTCGGCCCTGGGGCGGCTCTCTGTCACGACATCGTCCATCACCTATCCGGATATCGGACAGCGCAGAGGCTGTCACGGGACATTCTGGGATAACAGCCGGTCGATGCCGGATTTCCCGCCGCACCCGCAAAGTTGTGCTTGGAACCGGCCCTTGGGTGCGGCTATTTTCTCATGGGACTGTCTCCATAACTAATTGAAATAAAATAGTGTTTCCTCTCACCACCATTGCGAGCCAAGCGCAGTAATCCGTCATTCCGGGGCGCGCGTCAGCGCGAACCCGGAATCCATCGTGCCCCCGCAACCTTGGCAAAATGGATTCCGGGTCCGCGCCAAACGGCGCGTCCCGGAATGACGGCAGAAAGCATCCGGGCTACGCATGGTCTATCACCGACGCCGCGGAATACTGGATCGCCGGTGCCGCGGGCGATGTGGTGGTGACATCGGCGCCATCTTTCCTTACATCCGATCCATCATCATTCTGGAGAAAGCCATGGACGCCGCCGAACTCCGCGCCACACAGGCTCCGATCAAGCAACGCTACAAGTCCGATCCCAAGGCAGCGATGATTACGCTGAAGGCCAAGGGCTCGATCGAGAACGAGGGCATCGCCTGCAAGGTCGAGACCGGCCGCGCGTTGGCGGTGGCCGGCCTGCACCCCGCCACCGGCGGCTCCGGGCTTGAACTGTGTTCCGGCGACATGCTGCTGGAGGCGCTGGTCGCCTGCGCCGGCGTGACGCTGAAATCGGTGGCGACCGCCGTCGACGTGCCGCTCAGGACCGGAAACGTCACCGCCGAGGGCGATCTCGACTTCCGCGGCACGCTCGGCGTCGACAAGGAGGCGCCGGTCGGCTTTGCCGAGATTCGCCTGCGCTTCGATGTCGGCACCGACGCCCCGCAGGAAAAGCTCGATCTGCTGCTGAAACTCACGGAGCGCTATTGCGTGGTCTATCAGACCATCAGGAACGGCCCGAAGGTCTCGGTCACGATGCACCGGGTGTAAGCCTGTCATGCCCCGCGAGAGCGCCGTCATTCACAGCTTCGGCAGTTTCGCCTTCAACGCATACAGCGCTTCCAGCGCATCGCGGGGCGACATCTCGTCCGGATGCAGCGCCTTCACGGCCTCGATCAGTTGTTCCGCCGCGCTCGGCAGGGCGGGTTCAGCCGCGGCGCGCGACGGCACCGCGAACAGCGGCAGATCGTCGACGAGTGCGCGGGCGGTCTGGCCGCGGTCCTGCGCCTCGAGTTTCGCCAGCACCGATTTGGCGCGCGCAATCACCGGCGCGGGCAGGCCGGCGAGCCTGGCCACCTGAATGCCGTAGGAGCGGTCGGCCGAACCCGGCAGGACTTCGTGCAGGAATACCACGTCGCGCTGCCATTCCTTGACGCGCACGGTGGCGTTGAACAGCCGCGGCAGTTTCGCCGACAGCGCGGTGAGCTCGTGATAGTGCGTGGCGAACAGCGCCCGGCAGCGGTTGGCTTCGTGCAAATGCTCGATCGCGGCCCAGGCGATCGACAGCCCGTCAAAGGTCGCCGTGCCGCGGCCGATTTCGTCCAGGATCACCAGCGATCGTTCGCTGGCCTGATTGAGGATCACCGCGGTCTCCACCATCTCCACCATGAAGGTGGAACGGCCGCGCGCCAGATCGTCGGCGGCGCCGACCCGCGAAAACAGCCGGTCGATGATGCCGATCCGCGCCCGTGCCGCCGGCACGAAACTGCCGATCTGCGCCATCAGCGCGATCAGTGCGTTCTGACGCAGGAAGGTCGATTTGCCGGCCATGTTCGGCCCGGTGATCAGCCAGATCTGCCCCGACTTCTGTCCGGGGCCCGGCGACAGGTCGCAGGCATTGGCAATGAAGGGCTGGCCGTCGCGCTTGAGCGCCCGCTCGACCACCGGGTGCCGGCCGCCCTCGATGGCAAAGCCGAGCGAGCTGTCGACTTCGGGGCGGACGTAATGCTCGTCGATCGCCAGTTTCGCCAGCGCAGTCGCGACGTCGAGCAGCGCAAAGGCATGCGCGGCCGCGCGCAAATCCTCGCTCGCGTCGGCCACCATCGCGCAGAGCCGCTCGAAGATTTCCAGCTCCAGCCCCAGCGCGCGGTCGCCGGCGTTGGCGATCCTGGCCTCGATCTCGCCGAGTTCAGCGGTGGTGAAGCGGACCTGGCCGGCCAGCGTCTGGCGATGGATAAAGGTCGCATTCAGCGGCGCCGTCATCAGCCTGTCGCCGTGCTGCGCCGTCACCTCGACGAAATAGCCGAGCACATTGTTGTGGCGGATCTTCAGCCCCTTGATCGAGGTCACCTCGGCATAGCGCGCCTGCATCGCGGCGACCACGAGGCGGGAGGCGTCGCGCAGATTGCGGGTCTCGTCGAGCGCGCTCGCATAGCCCTCGCGCACGAAGCCGCCGTCGCGCTTGATCAGCGGCAGTTGCTCGG